>Ga0325404_1000023_pt1 | contig 131684 bp, 66 predicted proteins | sample PopdelMetagenome_18_FD_205664 | JGI IMG/M metagenome (GOLD analysis project Ga0325404, IMG submission 205664) | Populus deltoides microbial communities from Bellville, Georgia, United States - Xylem-Control-R1 | ecosystem: Host-associated > Plants > Phyllosphere > Stem > Wood/Secondary xylem...
GCCACAACCAGTCCCTTACCCTTGAATTTCTGACAGACCAGTAAATCCGGGTTTCCTAGTAATCCTCAATGAAATACTAGGTGGCGACTCCCAAAGAACCAATCAAGCAAATATAATGAAAAATCGCCGAATCGCCGCGCGGGGGACGTGCGACAAGGTTTATTTGAGTAAGTTATCAAACAATGACAATTAAATTTGATTTAATTTCTCATAATCTTGATTTTTTTAAATTAGGGTTCTTATGAGAAATTAGGGATTTTGAGAAAAATAGTAAACATGATGTAATTGAGGTAGAATAGTATAGAAATAGTGAATGTAAGTAGTAATTAAGAAAGAAATTGAATAATGTTGAAGAAAAGAACTTGAAATTAAGGATGAGGAAATATAGGAATGAGGTTTTGATTGTTTTATGTTTGAGAAATGATGTTCTTTATCTTATTTGAAGTATTCAAAATATAAATAAGGGAAGAAACATCATAAGAATGTGAAAAGAAGAAATAAATAAATGGTAGGAAAAGTTCATGGGAGAATTCAATAAGTGAGTTAAAAGAAGAAAATTGATCAAAACTATATGTTGAAAATGAGGTGACAAATGAATGAAAATTTTGGTGTAAAACCCAATTAAATAAAAGATATTGCGTGCTTCAAATTTAGGCACATAGGAGAAATGATAATGGATTAATAATGTAGTGCAATCTGATTGATTCAGGAGTTGTATCAGGAGCAGGGCATCAGGTAGGAGGAGCTGGGCCATCACGAGCAGACGTTAAGTGATTCATCATTTTTTTAAAAAATTCAAAGTTTAATTATTAGTTATGAGTTGTTTATGACATGTTGATATGAAAAATGTAGATAAAGAAATTGTTGGTATTATAATTGAATTACCGGTTAGTTGATATAAATTACCGGTTAATATGAATTACCGGTTAGTATAGAAGTACCGGTTGGTTAGTATGGAATTACCAGTTGGTATGGAATTACCGGTTAATTAATATAGAATTACCGGTTGGTTAGTATGAATTACAGGTTAGTTGGCATGAGTTACCGGTTAGTTAATATAGAATTACCGGTTGGTTAGTATGAATTACCGGTTAGTTGGCTTGAATTACCAGTTAATATGAATTACCGGTTAGTATAGAAGTACTGGTTGGTTAGTATAGAATTACCGGTTGGCTATTGATAGATAATAGCCAGATGTTGGGTAATTCGTATGGAATTACCAGGTATATTGGCTATTGATAGAGAATAGCCGGATGTTGGGTAATTCGTATGGAATTACCGGTTGTATTGCTATTGATGGAGAATAGCCGGATGTTGGGTAATTCGTATAAAATTACTGGTTTGATAGTTGGCTATTTAAGAGGATTAGCCGGGTTTGAGGTAAAATTTGTGAATTACCAAATTAAAAATTAAGCAATGAGTGTTGGTCACAGAGGTCCTATAAGTATAGGATTAATAAATTATGAATGAGTTATTAATGTTGATATATAGTAAGTTGGTGATGAAAGATAATTTGATATAATTTTGAAGACTTGTGAACATAATAGCTTTATCATCTTTAATGTGTTATCTTCCTTATTTCTTATTAATGTTATGTATACAGGTTTTTAACGAGGTGATGCGGAGCTTTAAATATAGGTTTTGTGATTTAATCTATTTATTTTGTGGAATGTAATACATTTGCTTTATATGTAATTTGTATTATATGTAGATTGTAATATATGTATCCTGAATATGTTTTGCTTTTGATACTTACACATTTAAAATGTATGAGTAAGGAACTAATATTATTAAACTATTCAAAAAGAAAATTAGTAATTATAATTTTGCATGTGTAGAAGATGAATGCATGTTAATGTAATAATTAGTTCAATATGAATATTTTGAGTTTATAATTGTTTGTAATTAATGTGTTATTTGTTGATGATGTAAGGTTGAGAAAATACAATGAAGTAGAGTTATGTGAAATATTATTTGATGAGATGGGATATGATCCAGGATGACTGGATCAAAGTGGAAGTTTTGAGTATTGTGATTGAATAAAGTCTAGTCGATAACTTGGTAACATCAAAAAACAAAAGAAACTCTACCAAAATTTCAAAAAAAAAATCTCATAATCTTAAATATACTATTCAATACTTGACATTAGTAAAGAAATATTTAAGATTTCATGACATTATAATTTGAGTTACACATACACTCTCCCAAAGAACACAAAAAAAACCTAGCCCACATCTTTACAAGAGGAAGCCACCAAAAAAAAAAAAAAAACAAACAAACAAACAAATAGATACTAGCCTTCATCATCTCCTCTCATTCAAGCAACTCTAAAAAACAGCCCCTCTTTTATCATCCCTCTGACCAGCACCATAGCTGTCATCTAACAAGAACACCACTAAGCTACCCAGTCACTCACCACGAGCACAGCCATCACCGACAGTCGCAACTCCTTAATCACTGTGAGCATGCACCAGCCATAGCAGCATCATCATCTTCAGCTCTAGTACCATCATTATGATCTCCATTGAAGCAGCCCACCCACGGCAATTGCATGCGCTCGACCCGGTCATGAGAAGTTCTTCTCCACCATGTCCAGCTCCTCCAGATTTCAACCGACATTGCTCCATCTCTCTACTCCCCCGTGACAACAGCTCCAACCAGCAGCCTCATCCAGTAGCTCCCCCCATTTTATCCGTGAGAACCAGCACACAAGCTAACTCACTAGTATCTTGCACTAGCTCCAGCAACCATGAGCAAGCTCAAGCCAGCAGCAGTAAAGGGATTTCCTCCATCTCGGCCATAGGTCACACCTCTTTTCCTTCTCACCAAAAGCATCAGCCACACCCCTGCACTTCTAGCAATAACCTTCTCTTCTCAGCAGCGGCAACACTGATTTCAACAACTTGAGTAGTAGCACCGTGAGTAGCTAGGATCTCCTTTTCAGCCATGCCAACCTCCACCTCAAGCCACCAAGAACACTATCAGTAGCGTCACTCCCTAGCCAGGCAAGCCCCCTGCTCTTTACCTCCTGCTTTTTTTTTATTACATGAAAAACATGAATTAATTCTCGTCTTGTTACTGGCGGCATTTGCCAGCAGTGGGGTAAATTGGGTTGGACCTTCAATCCAGGCGTGTAGGTTGGGCTGGGCTGGGTCCAACCTATATAAAAAAATAAAGAAACCATTGGGCCTTTAGTTGACCCAACTCAACCAAATTGGGCTAGTCTTAGGCATTAGGCCCAACTATATAGCCAACTCCCTTAAGTTAAGTTAAGGTTGTGTTTGGGAAAACTCATGTCTTTCTTTTGATTTTTAACTTGTCTTTATTTTGATATCTAAACAAACATGCCTTTAAGAAATTTTTAGAAAATTCCAAAAACAATTCAAGGACATTTTGAATTTATTTGTGGATCCCTCACATGTTTTTTTCAACAATTGTACTTAATATTAGGCCGCGAACTTATAATATAAGAAACGAATCTAGTATAAAATATATACCTGTTTTTTCTCTAAAATTAAAAAAAAAGGCTCCCTCATTACAAAAAAAAAATACAAAAAATATGTTTTGCTTTCAATTCAAATTTTACTTATTTTATGTACTGACGTCAAAGTCAAGAATATTCATATTCACTAATGCCAGAATTGGGAATACTTTTGGTATTCACTAACGTTAGAGTTAGGAATATTAGACACTAGAATTGAAAATTATTCTGAACCTCAATATTCACTGACGCCAAAGTCAAGAATATCATACCTTTTCTTCATGAATATTTACCAACGCTAGAGTTACAGGTATTTGTAGTTGAATATTCACTGACATCAGAGTTAGGAATATTATAACCAGACTATCAGTAGCATAATACAACAAATCTTTAGCAATTTAAGACAAAACCAACGATGCAGCCTACCTCAAGTAAAACACTTAAGGGGTGATAGTATCTTCCCTTTTGCATAATTAGTCTCGTACCATAGAATCTATGTTGACTAGTTAGGGTTTCTAGTGACCATAATACTAGATGACAACTTCTTAAACTAGATCTTTCTCCCTCTAAGAACAAGATGCCAAATATATATTATTTTTCTTAAAGTTTTAAGGTCGCCACGATGTCGGGTGCAATAGGTGCAATCAACAATAGTTTGGTAAAGTATAGACATCCTATCCCTATACTTAATGATAGTCTTAATGAGTTATATATGGATCTTATGTGTTTAGTACGATTGACTTGAAAATTGATTATAGTCAATAAAGATGAAAGAAGGGGATGGAGGGAAAAATAACTTTAAGACTAAATATGGATTGTTTGAATAGTTAGTCATATTATTTAGTCTTACTATATTACACATATAAATTTAATGAGATTGATGAATCATATATTGCGTATATTTATAGGTAGTTTTATTGTTAATTACTTTGATAATATTCATAGTAAGAATCTAGGTAAGTATATTGAGCATTTATGATTTTTGTTTAATATGTTATAAAAAAAATCGTTATGTGCTTGATTAGTACTTAAAAGTGCATTTTTATCAAGATTTTATATCATTATTTTGCACTTCAAGTATCAATAACTCCTTGACTAGAGCATGTTTTATAATAACATGTCTAATAATATAAGATACCTTTAATTTATGGTAAATGTTCATCTTAAATGCAAGCCTATCACATAAATCAAAGGATTGATTGATGAGTTTAACTACTGAAATTGAGAAGACAAAGAGAGGTAAGCTTAGAAAAGAGATGTTGGTTCAGTCCAAACTGGAATACCATTCGGTTATTGGATCATAACTGGAGCTATAGAACTTGGATTTAGGTCTGGTTTATATGTATGGAAAGCTAAGATATAGGCTTAAAACTTTCATGTAGACTCCAAGATTTAAAAGTGTCATTTTCAAGTTCAAATGGTAGCAACAACGGAGAAGTCGGAATCTGTCCTGCAACCCAGACACTGTTCAGTGTTCAGCCCATATCTTGAGTTCTAGAAGTCCAAATGCACCAATGCTTGTTTTGTTGGAAAGTTGAGACAATTTCCCAGAACTTTTATGCGGACTATCTGTTCAAATTCTGATGTTAAAATGATGTTTTGTTCAGACAAGAAGATAAGAATTGTCACTAAGTCAAGATGTGGCCCCCCACTCAACAATTAGTCATCAATCAATAGTTCCAAATTTTGGCCTATAAAATGAGGCATTTACCATGCATTTATACATCTTGGTTTTCAGATCAAGGTCATGCTTTTTATTTCTTTCTTTATATTTTTGTAATGTTTAAGTTTTATTTCATGTTATATTTTCCTTAATCTCTTGTTTATGCTTTTCTTTTCCTTTACTATACTTATGTTCTTATGTTGTTTATTTATGTTTCTCTTTTTCATTATGTTTAGCTAAGTTTATTATGTCAAGGTGAAAAAGTTACACTAATGGTGTAAAAATAAGTATAGTGTAAACTCAACTTGGACTTTAATGTTTAATACTAACATGTTTTGTATTTGTTATCTTATTCACTCTTAATACTTTGCTTGTTAAATAGTTAATTTAGATTTATATTGTATAACCCTTGGTACAATAAATACTTGATCCTTTCATAACCAACTGTATGGTATAACTGACACCTATGTTATGAAAGGAACTTGATTTGTTGTTAACATAAATTAACATCATGAATACTTGACAACATTTACAAGTATTAGCATTATTCGAATAAGATAACTAATGTAATCATGTTAACAATTTATAATTCGATTGGAACCTCCTCTGTGTATGGTTTCCGGTTGAATAATAAAAAGAGTTTATACTATACTTATTTGAAATACCATTAGTGGATCCTCTAACCTTGACAATTATTTTATCCTTGTTTAATCCTTACATCAATATCCCATAAAATTCTCATAAATTCTTTGTTTTATTAAATATATATATTATTTTTAATTTATATATTTCACCTCCCTGTGGTTCAACCCCGGTCTTGCCGGGTAATTTATTACTTCGATACTCCTGCATTTGAAATAAGACATCAATCTTTTGATCGTGTCAATGCTAATCTATTAAACTAAAAAAAATATTCACCATTTAAAATATTTTATGGTTTAACTCTACTAGATTTGTTTTCTTTACTTGTTGATGAAAGGGTTAGACTTGATGGCAATAGAAAAGCACATGCGGTAAAAGCATTATTTAAAAAGATACGACAACATGTTGAGAAAAAGAATGAGAAATATGCATTGAAAGCAAACAAAAGATGAAAAAGGATTGTCTTTGAACTAAGAGATTGAGTTTGGATACATATGCGCAAAGAGAGGTTTCCTAGACAGAAAATCAAAGTTGATGTTTAGAGGAGATGGTTCATTCAGATTTTTTAAAGGAGTCAATGCCCACAAAGTGGATCAAAGCACGTATAATGTTAGCGCTATATTAAAAAAAAATTATCTTTCTTTGTTTGATGTAGATGATGATTCAAGGTCAAATTTTTTTAGGAGAAAAAAGGATGATGTGATCCTGCCTACAACATCAAAAGATCCATTAGAAGTGTTCATTGAGTCTATTCTAAGGCTTAAAACATAGTGGATCGAAGAGGAGTTCAATAGGCTAAGTCAAGAAACTTGGGTTAAAAATGTTTAAATTTTCCAATCTGGATTTTTGTCTACTTTTAGGGTCATATCTGAAGCAACATAAAGAGTTTGGATGCGATTTTGATTTGGTTGGAAACTAGACATACCTTTCCAACGATATATGGCAGGCCCACTAATTTATCCAGACAAGAGAAAACAACATGTTTAAAGTTGGGCCTATAATCTGCTAGTAAAGTGCGAAAACAGAAAAAATATTATTTTCTTAAGAGTTATAAATTCATTTCACTTCAAGGAGTCCTTAATGTTATTGGAAACTTATGTGGCGGCCTTTGAGTTACTTATTTTGCAAGGATTTCATATTAAATAAGAAGAATTAATTGGTTAGAAATTAATTCTTATTTTACAAGGCATTAGATTTTTGTTCAGTAAGGATTTTTAACAATTATTTCTCTTAGATATTTTTTACTATCATATTATTTTTTATTTATTTTATTATTTCTAAACCTTATTTTAATTAATTTGGATTTTATTTATATGTGGTGCATATCTGACCCATTACCATTAAGTTTTTATTTTAATTTCAAGAGTATAAATACTCTTTGTAAGGAAAAAACCTTCAAAACCGTTATCTCTCGCATATCTTTTTAACTCCATTGGAAAATCTTATATACAACCTAACATCTATAGAAATTCAACATCTATATATTTTCAACTAACATCTATAGAAATGCATAAATGACAGTTAAAATTAATGGAGATAATAAAAAAAACATAACAATCAATAATAGAATAAAATTGAGAAAAAACAATGAAATTTAATTCTTCATTTCCAATTACCATTTCAATGAAAAATTCAACAATAACAATTAAAAGAGACTAAATTATCAAATAATTATTACAATACAAACAATAAAATAATTAAATTTTCATTCAACACATCTACACAAATTTATACGAATAATTAAATTCAATTATTTAAAAAAATTCATAAGCACCTCCCCTATATTAAAGACTACCCACAATTTTCATATCTACAAATATTGATAATTACACAAATATTGCAAAATCAACTTAATACAACATAACATTTATAGAAATTCAACATCTATATATTTTCAACTAACATCAATACAAATTCATAAATAACAATTAAAATTAATCAAAATAATAAAAAAAAAAGCATAACAAACAATAATATCATAAAATTAAGATAAACTAATTAAATTTAATTCTATATTTCAATTAACATTTTAAAGGTAAATTCAACAATAACAATTCAAATTTAACAAAATTTTCAAGGTATTATGGCAACACAAATAATAAAATAAATTTAACAAATAAAAAGAAAAAACTATAGAACACTACACAAAACAATCAATACACAAAACTAAAAACACTACATAAATTCAAAATAAATTTAGGAATAAAAAATGTTTACCTTAATAGTGTGTTGATTTCAAGATTTTATCTACAAACAATACACAAAACAAAGAACACCACAAAAATAATCATAATTAAAATTAAAAAAAAGTAAAAAAAAAAATACAAAGATAAAGAAAGTAGAATACATACCTTTTAATATGTTGAAAACTACAAACAAAACAATAAAAACTCACACAAACTCTTCCAAAAATTTAACACAAACAGAGAGGAGAAGAGAAGATGAAATGAGGAATGGAGAAAAAATGAAACACGGAGAAGGGGGGGAGGGTTTTATACTTCAATTTTTCCGACAAAAAATAGAATAATATTTTTTGGGCTGTGGCATTAAATTCCGTCGATAATTAATTGATTTTCATACCAAAATTTTGAAAATCCCTCCAGATTTTTCAATGTCCGTCGACAAATCCATTTGTAACTGTGCGTCAGAGCACGTGCACATTAGCTTTGCCACATTCATCGGAAAATCTATCGGTAACTGTGCCGACTGACCAGGCAGTCTGACAGTTATGCGCGTTGGAATGTGCGCCATCCGTCGGTATATTCATCGGTGATTATGGCAAGGGCTGTAATATTTTTGCAACTCTCGGTAAAATACTGACGGGTCCCAAGCCGTTGGTATATCCGTCGGTAAAATTGTCAATCTTTTTGCAAGTACTGTTTGTATGCCTATCTATCCTCCTGCACGAAAACTTTAATTGCAAACTTACAGCACACGCAGCACAATAACAAAAGCTGACAATTATAAAATAAATATTTCATGTTCCAAAATATCATCCGTAATATTACATTATAAAAATACGGCATTACAACATATTTAGTCAGAATTTTTATCTTCGTCCTCAATTGAATTGTTATCAGCTTCATCGCACTCTTTAATGTGGTTATCATTTTCTTCATCAACATTCTCTAGTCCACTAGAGCTCAAAACAACATTCAACTCCCCTGCATCAACATCAACAAGATTATCGTCGAAAACACGAAAATTCAAATTTTCTTCTAAGTCAATCAAAGGAGCAACTCGATATGGTTCAACCAACTCACTAGCTTAAAAGACTTCATCTATTACACTTGTGTCTTCATTCTCATCCTGAACAACCTCGACACGACCCCTAGGTTTGGTTTTTAAAATGGATAACCAAGCAACTCTTGATCGGTCATTTCTAAAGGAAGGGGTGTACGTGTAATAAACTTATTGGCAATGCTTTGTGAAAACAAAGACATCGTTTATGTTGCAGTGTCTAGCTTTTGAGTTGATTTCAACGAGACCATGGTGAGGATCTACTCTGATTCCTCTGTCAGTTGTGTCATACCAATAGCATTTGAATAAAAACTCTATTCTGCTCGCTATATTATTGCAATTCGATGACCTCTTCCAATCTACCGTACTAGTCAACTTCAAACTCACTAGAAGTCGATCCCTTAATACAAACACCGTTGTTGTATGTATTTCTTTCATGCCTGTATTTTTCAGTATAAAAGACATATCCATTGACAAAATACCTGTTATAGCACTTGACTTTTCTTTCAGGGCCTAGGCTTAGTAAAGATAGTGAAATAGCAGCACTACCTCCTATTTGATAAACCTTGTATATCAAATACAACAATAATCAATAAACGGATATTATGTAATATTGACGTAGTTGATCCTCATTCTCAAATAAGGTTTGAAATAATGAGATAAATATTGAGATCTCCTCAACAATATAAGCCTCACATATTGACGCCTCAACATACGCCTTGTTCTTAACATTTTTTTTAAGATTGAATAAGTACTTGCATATATAGAATTAATAAAAAATTATCAATTAAAAAACGTTTAATTATGAATTACATAACAACTGTAATATCTAACTTCTCGAATGGATACATCCATTTGTATTGGACCGATCCTCCAATTTTTACCTCAAACGGTAAATGTACGGGTAGATGCTCCATTAAGTCAAAAAATAATGGAGGGAATATCATTTCAAGTTTGCATATTGTCTCAACAATATTTATTTCAAGCCTTTCAATGTGATCAACATTCAACTTGCTGGAGCATATACCTCTGAAGAAATGACTGATCTCCGTGAGTGCATCTCATATCCCCTTTGGCAATAAATCACGAAAAACTAATGGGATGAGTGTTTACATAAACACATGGCAGTCATGACTCTTCATTCCAAGTAATCTGCATTCCTTCGTATTAACCAGCCTTGATATGTTCAAGGCATGTCCATCGGGGAAACGCATACTCTTAAGCCATTTATAGACTAGTAGTTGTGCGTTTTTCTTTAACACAAAGCTTGCTCTTGGTTTTGCAACCCGTGACCCATCACAAACCAACTCCATATTTTTACGGTTACAGAACAACGCTACATCTAATCTAGCCTTGATGTTGTCCTTTGTCTTCCCCTTCACATCTATGACGATATTGAAAATGTTCTGAAACACGTTCTTTTCAATGTGCATGACATCAAGGTTATGGCGGAGAAGTTTGGTCTTCTAATAAGGAAGCTCCCAAAAGATACTTCACTTCACCCAATTATGGTGCTTACCAAATTGGAGACCAAACACAATGTCACCGTACTTTGACACAACATCATGCAATTCTTCACCAGAAAGACGTGGGGGTGTAACATCCTTTTCAACTCTGCCAACAAAGAAATCCTTTCTGTTCTTTTTGTACCTATGATTCGGTGGCAAGAAACGACGATGACAGTCAAAAAACGAAGCTTTACCCCTGTTTATTAGCGTGAATGCCTTGTTGTTCTCCATATAATATGGACATGCTAGTTTTCCATGCATGCTTCAACCAGAAACCATTCCAAAAGCTGGGAAATCATTGATAGTCCACATCAAAGCCGCTCTCATAACAAAATTATGTTTCATCGAGATATCATAAGTCAAAGCTCTAGAGGAACATAACTGCGTCAACTCATCAATCAACTGTCGAAGACAAACATCTATATTCCACCCCGGACTACTCGGACCTGGTATGACCCGAATGGGTTGAATCCGTCTGTACACAACCCAAGACGCACGTTCCTTGATTCAGCTGAAAGGAGAGGATGCACACTGTTAAAGTGTTTCCATGCTTCGTCGTCAGAAGGATGCACCACCACTCCATCAACCACATGATGTGATTGGTGCCATGTCATGTACTCAGCAGTCCTTGGTGACATGAATAACCTTTGCAGTCTAGGTGTGATTGGAAAGTATCTAAGTTTTTTATATGCCACGAGAGTCTTTCCTCTGCCAGTTCTAAGTTTGTAACGAGAATGCCCACATGTCATGCACTCGGTCAGCTCAGCATTTTTAAGGTAGTATAACATGCAGAAGTTAGGGCACATGTCAATTTTCTGGTATCCTAAACTGAGGGGTTTCATCATGGACTTGGCAACATAGAAGTTCTCTTTCAACCTGTTCCCTTCAGGTAAAATGCTTCTCACCCATTCGATAATCTTGTCATAACTGGCCTCACTCAACCCGTGATCTGACTTGATGGTGAACACCTATGCTACGGCCAATAATTTACTTTGGTTTGTGCAGAAATCCCATAATAGTTCGTCAGAATCTTTCAACAGATCAAAAAACCTTGTTGCATCTGCATTAGGTTCTTCTTCTACGATTAGACATTCACTGACATTATTACCCTCACTCATTCTCATTGCATTCATAACCATATTCCTGTAAGGATTACTGTTGTCATTTTCAACTTCATGTTGCTAGCACTAGAAGTTGACCCAACCACTCTTTATACCATGCTCTCATTAGGAACAAATAGTTCTCCGTGTGCATACCACCATAGGTAATCCTCCATAAACCCTTTGGTTAGAAGAAGCATCGTTACAACATCTTAATGCAGAAACTTTTTATTTTTACACTTCCTGCATGGACACCTAATACCGCCATCAATAAAATCCTCAGGATAGATGTTGTGAAATTAATAAAACCTTGAACCCTGTTACAATAATCCATCCTCCGCAATCCTTGAGGTGAGTCCCGATACATCCATGAACGATCATCCATGACTTTTATCGAACCTCTATAAAATTATGACGACAACATGTATTAATTAACTATGTTACGTGACACAATCAAAGAGTTGATGTCTTATCCCAAGTGCAGGAGTGTTAAAGTAATAAATAACCCCGCAAGACCGGGGTCAATCCATAGGGAGGTCAACTATATATATATATATATATATAATGTAACAAAGAGTTAAAGAGATCTTTGAGATGTGAGATTAATGTGAGGATTAAACAATAATAAAAACAAATATCAAGATTAGAGGATCCACTAATGGTATTAGAAATAAGTATAGTATAAACTCTTTTTATTACTCAACTAGAAACCATACACAAAGGAGATTCCAATCGAATGATTTATCCTTAATAGTTCATTATAAATGATCATATTAATTATCTTATTTTAGTAACATCATACTTTTAAATATTGTTAGGAATTCATGATGCTAACTTATGTTAACAACAAATCAAGTTCCTTTCATAACAACGATGTCGGCCGAAGACTATGAAGAATCAAGCATTTATTGTACCAAGTGTTATACAACACAAATCTAGATTAACCATTTAACAAGTAAGGTATTAAGAATTGATAAGATAAAAGATAAGACATATTAATAACAAACTTTCGTGGATATAAACATTGAAGTCCATGTTGAGTTTATATTATACATATTCTAACACCATTAGTGAAACATTTTCACCTTGACATAATTAACTTAGCTAGACATAATAAAGACTAAGAACATAAATAAACAAGATAAGAACATAGGTATGATATAAGCTAACTAAGAGTGTTATAGGAAATGAAAAGCATAAACAAGAGATTAATGAAAATATAACATGAAATAAACTTGAACATTACAAAGAGAGAGCAAGCAAGAAAATGATCTTGATCTGAAAACCAAGATGCCTAAATGAATGGAAAATACCTCCTTTTATAGGCTAAAATTCGTAACTATTCATTTGGTAATTGATTATTGATGTAGTGGCCAACTATTGATTTAGTGGACTAGGTAGACAGCAATACTCAAGCATTTTGGATGGATGAAATGGCATTGATGCAATCAGAATTTCACATATTTTTCTTCATTAAAGTTGTTGGAAATTATCTCCTCTTTTCACACAGCAAATTTCAGAGAATTTGGATCACTACAAATCGAGATATGGCTAAACGACTGAGTAATACTTCTTGTGGACTGGTGGATAGCCCTCAAGCTCTTTTCTGGATGAAATGTCATTGCTAACATTAGAACTTGTGCAGGTGGTCCCATGAAAGTTGTTGGAAATTGTCTTATCTTTCCACTCACCAAATTTGACGTCATTTTGCCTTCTATAACTCCAGCTATGGGTAAACTTCTAGGCAGTGTTTAGGCTGGATTGTAGGACAGATTCTGACTTCTCTTTTGTTGCCAAGCTTTGAATTTAAAAACGGCAGATTTGGGTCTTCCACTCCTCATGAACATTGTAGGCCTATTTCTTAGCTTTCTATCCATATAAACCAAACTGAAATCCAAGATCTACAGCTCCAGATATGACCCAATGACTAAACAGTGTTCCAATTTGAATTGAATCAGCATCTCTTTTCTAAGCTTAGCCTTTTCTTTGTCCTTTCACTTTCAATAGTTAATCAAATCAATCAATCATTTGAACTGTGAGATATTCCTGCATTTAAAATGAGCATTTGCCATAAATTAAAGCTATCTTATATTATCAGACTTGTTATTATAAAACATACTCTAGTTAAGGAGTTATTGATACTTCAAGTGCAAAATGATGATACAAAACCTTGATAAAAATATACTTTTAAGTACTAATCATTACGTAAATAAACATAACAAAAATATTGGTTTGCTCCGACATTATCCAACAAACTAAAAAAACACTTTGTTAAATATTCATTATCAACTATCACGTCCATACAAATTTATACATATATAAATTTACGGAAATCACAACTTCGCAATAGAATTGATAAAAATTAAAACGGACCAGTTAAACAAGCTATTATTTATTTCATCACAACACATCTAATTCGGTGTAATTCAAACAAAGTTTCAACAATTTACAAACAAATATAATTTGACAAAATCTAAAACAAACTATAACAACTATAAAATTATACATTCATACTACAAGTTTCTTTTAAAAATAACAATCAAAAAAGTACATACGTTAACAAAATACATATACTGAAAAAATAATAAAATTCACATTTAAATGTTAAAACTAAAAATGATAGATTTACTTACAAAAAATGATAAAATCCACAAGAACGGATGTTGTGACCACGTACAAAAGTATAAGAAACTTGATTGCTTGTGTTGAGAATAAGGGGAGAGTTGGGATGGGTGGTTGGCTGCAGTTTGGGAGGGGAGAGGTGGGATGGGGAAGAAGAAGGAGAAATAGAGGAAGAGAGTGTCGGCAGAGTGGGTATATATTGACTTTTACCGATGGAATCATTGACGGACATGTTCCGTCGGTATACTCGTCGGTGCTTCCACCGGTGACGGACTGTATGGAGATCCCAATTTGAATCCCTTGATCATTTCGTTGGTAAAATCATCTGAAAAAAATCCACGTCATCACATCGTTGCAATTTTCCAAAAAAACTATATAATCCGTCGGTGATACGGTCAATATATATCGACGGAATACATCCGTTGGTATATACCGATCGTATCACCGATAGGTATTGTTTGTCGGTATATACCAACAGAAGTGGAGACGGAATTATTTTCGTTGGTAAATTTTTACCGACGGAAATAATTCCATCGGTAATTCCGTTGGTTTTCGCCGATTTTCTAGTGTCATCACTGGTTTCCGTAATAATAGCCATAATTTCGAGGACAACAACACTATGATCATCTCACATATCAACTGCATTATCCTGATCCAACATGCAATCTTTCATGCCCAATGAAGCATCCAACGAACAATGAATTAACATCCATCTCTTGTCTTTGGCAGGTAGCTCTAGAAATTAACACCTTGGGGCAAATTCTTTCTTGACCACCAAGAGTAGTAACACAGCAGAAACAAGACAAGGCAAGGCAAGTCTCGTACTTTTAATGAGCCCAACTAAACTGAAGGGACTTTTGGTTTACCTAATAACCTACGATTATGTGCTTGCAATGCCATATTTTAATCACCACAGCTAATCATAAATAGCACTTAAACCCTTTACCACTAGGAATATCCCAGACGTAAAGTGTTTAAAGACACCATAACATAACGAGACAACTTGATTAGAAAATGCTAATAAGCTATTAATCAAGGAATCAGATTTCTTTCTTCAAAATAGTATGCTAAAGACTGAATGGACCATGCACGTAAACAAACGACGTATAATAAGAAGCAATATGAAATTACCCAAAAAAATTATTTATCAAAAGAAAAACTAACCTTTTGAATAATTTTATGCAGGTGACAGAGATGTCGTACTGCAGTTCGAGCTGAGGAGTGCTAGCGGGTCGACCCGGGACCTGGTCCACTGGAACCTGGACTGGTCCGGGTAAGACAAAAGATCGGTTGACGCGGGCTAACCCGGGTAAGACCCAGTATATATATTAACTTTATTGAACGATCACCTGACTCAAGGAAAGCAAAAGGAAAGCTGAAGTTTTTGCCCTAATTTCTGCAGAATAGACAACAACCAAAAGATTTACTTCTGTTGGTATCTCCTGCTGAATAGACAACAATCAACAGAGAGTTCATTGGAGAAATCTACAGGTGCTCTATCTCTTTTACGTTGATATTGTGTCCAAGCTAAATTATTTGCTTATATGATTTTCGCATCTGGATTTTCGCATCTGCAGCTTTGCTACTTGCTTTTCACTTTTGGGTTTTTGTCATTGAATCTTCTAACCCTAATTGGATCTCCCATTTAACAACTCACATCATTCCCTTTCTGTCATTGATTTATTATTTGTTAAATCCATGTTTTTTTTTTTTTTAGCTTTCTCGGAACAAACATTCTCAGGACAGTTTCATAATAATTTGTTAATGAATATACATTATAAAAAACATGTTCCTCTTGGTTTGTGCTCTATATGATAATCGGGAATAATTAATGTTTTTACAAGTCTTTTATCTGATAATGTTTTTACATTATAATGTGGAATAATCCAGTTTGTGCACATTCATTTAAACCAATTACTGTCATACATGTCTATCATTACTCTGTACCTTGAATCAATCATTACTCTGCCGAATTGAAATTGCTTGTATGCTTTTGGCAAGATGAATATCAAATTATTATGATGATGAACAGTTATTCTCATTGCTTCTATGAGTTCCATATTGCAAGTTTTTTAATTTTGTTATTTGAATTAATACTGAGTAAGAAGCTGATTCATGATGCAACAACAATGGGCATGATGTTCAATACAACAGGGTGATTTCTTCTCTCTACATTCCCAGTCTATCATAGTCTCAGTTTCCCTAAATTTCTCATCTTGGTTTATTTGATTGCTCGTCCTGTAAGGAGAAAAAAATTAAAAAGCATGAAAAAACCCAATTACCCTAATATAAAAAAAGAATAGCTGAGAACACCTCATCATCCACTCCCTCCCAGGAGACCGGCCTGTACATCTGGTAGCAATGTGAGTCTTGACGTTTGATTTCATTTGATTTGAATTGGTTTAGTACATGGTTTATACAGGTCTAAAATCTTTTGTTTTTATTTTTTTTATGAAGCTAAAGATAAAAATGTTGATTTATGAATTTTAATGCAAAATGAAGTTAAAATATTGATTTATGGATTCTAATGCAAATTAGAGTTTGAATATTTTATTATGTTAAATTATGTGTTTCTAGAACAACTTATTATTTTTTTTAATATTTTTAAATTATGTTAAATATTTGTTTATTTGAAGATAAATAAACCTTGATGCTGATTAATTATGCTAGTACACATGGCAGTGTTGGTGGTGGTGGTGTTGGAGTGAAGAGTTGTGATAGGAAATACAAGTCATGCTGAAACTGAAAGGAAAGGGGACTTATATTTATATGCTCTGGTTATCTCAGACTTTTTAAAGTTGGATGGCTTCATCATTGCATATCTAAAAATAATGGGCTATGTGTAAGGCCTGGAAGAGATTGGCCCAAGTCATGACATTATGTGGTCCTGGAACTTGCTATATGTGGCTACTTAAGTAGGTTGGGTCTTTAGAGCCTTGGTCAGTGAACAGCACTGGAGTAAATTTTCCTGATGCTTTCAAGTCCATTGCTACTACTGTTCAACAGTTTTTCTACTATTTTACTGGAACTAAATTCCAGGAAAAAAATGATGCATGTTCTAGCATGTTGCTTTGCTTATACAAGAGGAGAAAACTCTTACAAGTTACAACCGATAGGACAAACTTGTGATATGATAACTCAGCCGCCTGTTGTGGAAAGAAAAAAAATGAAAAAAAAATGAAATATCAGCCTCAATGAATCAGAATCTTCAAATCGATTCACCTGTCTCTCCTCTTAAAAGTGGAATTAGATTCCTTCATTTTAAGTCGTATGTCCATTGTCAAAAAATTGTGCATCACAACTGTAATAATTTATAAGAGACACAGCCGTGACGAAAGAAGCAAGAAAAAAGCTTTGATCACGTACGAGCCCCCTTTGTTTTTTTATATAAATGGACAATGGTGCCTTACGTCAAGCAATTTGAAAATCAAACTTATAGCGTTGAATCTTAGAGATGATATGACAAGTATTACCTGTCTCTGAAAGCAACAGCTAAGAATAAGGGAATGATGTTTGTAAGTGGCACAAACGGAAGAAGGAAAACTAAATGAAACTCGAGTAGGCTATTATCTTTTTGTGTCAACCTCTACAACAATTGGTAATTTAATCCTCACTACCCTGTTAATGTATCCCATGCTTTTCTGTAATTGCTTGACTGGACGTCATGAAAAATTGATCATACATAATTTGATTCAAAGTTCAAAAGCATGGAACAAGGCTTCCTTCCTCCTTGGATGTTTTGAAGTCTAATCAAAATTCCAAGGAGCCAAACAAAAAAAAAATCCTAAAATAAAGTTAAACAACTTCCATAATACAAGGCATCATTGTAGAGATGGATGTCCATTGAAACGAGAAGGCAGGTGACAGTAAGGATGGAAAGGAGTGTAGTGCGAAGAAGGTATTCCTTTTTGCGTCAACAGCACTTGCATCTGTAATATTCAGTCTTGTCTGCTGCTAATAGATTCCATACCAGTCTCCATCACTTCGGTCTCCAAGTCTGCATGCTATGTCGCCTATCAACTAATTCGGTTGAGATATATTTTCGTGCACAGTTACTGTACTCGAATCAGTCCCGTTGGTTGCTAAAAAGGGCACATGAAATTAGAAATAGTTTTTAAAAAGTTCCAGGTCACGAGTGATTAACTTAAGTTAATTTATTTATTTATTTTATAAAAATATAAAAATATATTATTTTGAAAAAACAAAGAGAAGAAAAACATGTTTTGATAGGGTTTTCCTGGGGCTAACCCGATTGCCAGTCAACCTGGATATTTAACAGGGTCATTTTAAATAAATTCCATCTATTTTTGTTGAAATTTGGCTCGGCTTAGACCTTAAGTCACTCGGATCACGGGTCAACTTATCAGGTTAGGTTTTAAAACAGTAAAATTAACTTGATTATGACTTTTAACTCTTTAATTGGTTCATTAATTAGCAATGAAATTTCCAAAACATGTCAAAAACAAAGTGCGGAAAATGTGTTCTCAAAACCTTATTCATAACATTCAAAGGACAAAGCATATTTGACTTTAACATCCACTTTTCTTTTTCCTTCGACACTTTCATAATCAGTTTAATTACTCTGTTGCTATTAGAGATGTTCTGATTTTCAAATGCAATCCACCCAGCCTTAATAAGCTGAAGAAGTTCACTCTCAAAAGCATGATAATTTTTAATGATGTGTCCCGTGTCACTGCCATGATACTCATTTTTATATTAGGATTATACCACTTGGGGTATGGTGGTTGGAAGGGTTTCTGGGGAATAAAAGCGATCTTCCTAATATTTATCAACCTTTCGAAGATCTCCTTCGAGGGTAAAAAGGAATGGGTGGTAAAATTTTCTTGTTTTATTATGAGTTTTCATATGACTGTTTACCCATTCGAGTTTGATTAGTGGTTTGAGGAAACTAGATGGGACACCAATAAATAGAATGATCTTGATTCATGCTTTTCATGCAAAAGCTATCTTCCAACCTGTAAGCTGATATAACATCAAACCTTTCTTTCAAACTCCTAATCCTTCCCAATTCCAATCATTGCTCCATCTTTTCTGTTGCTGTCACCATATCTATAAAATAGGTTGATAAATTACCGATCAAATAGTCAAAGTACGAGGCATCTAAAGTGTCAATGAAGATGGTAGTGAGCTCATTTTCAAGCAAAAAAGGATAAACTTGTGTTGCCATTTCACGCAACCTCAGATCATAATCCTTGATTAACTCATTACTTTGTATCATTATTCTTTGAAGGTTAGACTTGGTTAGGTTACCTTTAAGTTCAGCCTAAATTGTTTCAAAAACATATTGGTTAAATATTCTCACTTCTCCATTTTAAAGCCATTTAAATCCATGTGTCAGTTAAAAGCAGGTCCTTTCATGCTCTCGTTAAAATAATAGATCAAAAGTTACTTATCACGAATAACTTTAGTCATTTTACTGTGGTATACTTTAAGGTGGGTTTCTTGACATTGAAATCATGTATACTTGACAAACTTGAGGACTCTAAATCTTATAGAACTGCCAACATCTAGCTTTCCACATATTGTTTAAGTTAAAAGTGCATTAGATTAGTCCTCGCCTTTAATGGATTGATTTTCTTTTATGGTTATGATAAATACATTATTTTTCTCTTGAAACGATAACCACCCATAATAAATTAGCTTATCAATCTGCCTCTTAAAACTTTGACATTGATTGATGGTATGTCTTACAACTCCTACATGGCACTCGCATGTAGCATTCTTGTTATACCATTAAAGGAAAGGTGGCTTAATGGGTTCAAGTAGTAAAGGTGCTATTAGACGAGCATTTACAAGATGTTGATAAATATTGGTGATGGGAACTGGGAAGGGAGATGATTGTTCATGGTATTTTCTTTTATGGCTTAGATTTTACAGTCTTTAGAAAGCGTGATATCCAAGCTAAAATGAGGGTGAAGGTGTTTGGGGCATTTGACTTTTATTAGTTTATGATGGATTTTGAGGCATGACTGCATGAGCTTTTAATGATCCTAGGGTGTTAGAAGCAAAAATTAGCAAACCTTGATTAACCTAATAAACATATGAAATTTTGTTTTAATGAGGGTGTGTAGAGGGAAAAGAGCACATATTCATAGCAGGTTTCACAGTACTAATTTCTATATAGGAGGGGCCTCTCATCAATTCTTTTAGGGCAAATAATTTGTTATAGCATATCAGTTAGTTGAGATATATATCATTTTAAAAAGTCATCATGATTCTATCCTAGTTAAATCTTTTCTTTATCTCTCATCTCCCTTTTTAAATCTCCAAAGGCGTTGCAGAACCTTAGGAGGAGTTGGGTTTCAAGTGGAGGGACTTATATTTCTCCCTTCACTGAAGTGTATACTAAATGAATAAAATGTGCATATTGATGTAAGATGCTTGCAAGTTATTTATTAAAGTTACAATGATGGATTAGGCTGATTTTTTTTCTTGAAAAGTTCTCATTGAGGATTCCAAACCTACAGGAACTTTGACTAATTTGGGGAAACAGAGTTTCTACCTCATTATATTGGCCTTTTCTAAACTAGTCCTTATATCCTTAATAGTAATGTATCTAACATCTCACACTTCCTATAAGCATCCTTGAAGATCTAATAAAATCACAGTATGAGATAAAGATATATGACTTGGCATGTTATTGTGTGTGTCCTATGAAGGGTCCATCCTAAAAGATAGGATCTAGCCCATAAAGGTTTTTGACTCAGCTTGTCTAAACCTAAAGACTTTTTAGGCTCCTAGATTGTCCAAATTACCAATAAGGTAACCCGACCTCTTAAACTAATATACTATGAGCATAGAAGAAGCTCAACAATACCCGATATATAAGGCGAGCTCCAATTCGAATGGGAGTTCGAATGAGCATCAATAGAAATAAGTCATACTCGTCATCGAATCTCCTTATCTAATCATATAAAAAGACAAACGTAGGTCCAAAGCTTTTGTTAGATTTTTTGTAAAGTGTGTGAATAATTCACAAAAATAACATACATGTGAATGCAATAATTAAATGTCATAAATAAATAAAAGAAATAAAATATTTATAAGAAAGTAAAATTCACATGCAGATAACATAGCAATCAGAAGAATAGAAATTAAGAGAATAAACACAAGTAATTAGGCTCAACCCTAAAGTCCTCGATGGAGTCATTATTCTATCACACCGTGATGTCAGCCAAAACTCCTCGAAATTGAGGGGGAAATCTATATCATGAAGAATTAGGAGTCACCACCTAGTATATAAAGGAAAATAAGGATCCTAAAATATGCATTAGTTGAAGAGACTCAGATAAAGGGTTAATTATGTTTAAGAGAAGAGTGATATCACCCTTACAACACCTTTTCTTATAAAATATTACTTTTACAATGTGTTTTCTCCTAAATCGATCCTAAGGTTACTTAATCACCCCTAGGGATCTCCTAGTCTTTCTTAAGGTCTTCTAGCCCCTTCTCTAAGCTCTCTGACCTTAACCATTAAGTTTTTTTTTTTTTTTGGAATCTCTATTTGAAATAGCCTAGAATCCACTAGTTACTCAACTTAGATCTACCATATTGTTGCATGTATGTGATGTCATGGTGATCATCCTTCCAAATCGAGATCCTCGAGTGTGGGTGAAAAGAACAAAGAGTTCTTGTACTTTATCAGTTTAAAGTGTTTAGAGTTGTCACCTATTATTTTGGTCACTATGAACCCTAAGTAATCTTTAGAGTCTGGATAAAGGGAATGATTGTATATAGGGAAGACAATATCATCCCTAGTACACGTCACCTAAGGTAAGGTGTTTATTTGTCTAATTACTAAGGCATTGTTGTGTTTTTCTAACCATTAATCTATCAATTGGTTAAAAGTTGGTTCATCCTAATAGAGTGGACCATGACTTTATGGGTCAAGTCTAACTGTTCTAGAGTCTAAACATATTTTTGCATTTGTTTCTTTCAATACTGGGAATGTATCTTACATATAAGTTCATAATCCTTGATATTAAAATAAATAGATTGATTTTTTGGTGTTTTTGAAATATAGTCCAAGTTCTCATAGATTTAATAAGCATGTTGTTAAATCCAAAAATACATGCAAAGATATAAAAACAACTATTTTTCTTGAATTTTGGTATTTAAAAAAATATTAAAAATATGATTTTATTCTTTTTAAAAGATGATTTAAAAGCATGTGGGCTTGGCCTCTAAGCCCGCATATGATTTAATAAGCGTGTGAGACTGGCCTCTAAGCCTGTATAAAAATGTGATTTTATCCTTTTTAAAAAATATGCATGAAAAAGCCTTTAGGATTTGCCCATGTGCATGAAAACATAATATTTTTTGTGTTTTAAAATGAGGGAATTTTTTTTGAATTTTTTTGAATTTGTTTTGAAATTTTGAAGAAAAAAATCAAATATTTTAATACCAGATCTATATCTTACAATGTAAGTCTATGACTTGATATTAGGCAAAATTGTTGGAAAAATATGCAACGAACACATAAATGATTTCAAAATGGTCCTTGAAATTTTTTAGAATTTTTTGGCTTTTTATTAGACTTGTTTGACTAAACATTAAAATAAAGACAAATTAAAAACTAAGGGAAATGCATTAGGTTGTGCTAGGCAAACACACCCGTAGTTTAGGGAATGGGCTGGTTGGGCCCGAGGCCCAAGCCTAGTCCGGTTAGGTTGGGTCGATTAAAGGCTAAACAATTTCTTTCCTTTTTTTTTTAGGTTGGACTAAAATGAGTCTAGCCCTCACATTACATGGTCGTTGGCCCAGTCTAGTGACCATGTTAATTATAATTCTGTTATAGAACATGAATTCACATTCTACATGCAGGTTCCAATAAAGGAAAAAATTTACAAGGAAGGAGGGAAAAGAGAAAACGATAACATGGCATGGAGGAGGTGCTTGGCTGCTGTTGCTGGGCAGTCCAGCGTAAGGATGGCAAAGACATTGGTGAAAGAATTGGTGGGTGGTGAGACTGTTGGTGCTCATGTTGATGGTCTGAAGAAGAAGCTTCTCTGCTGCTGTTGTTGTTCACATGTGGAGTGGAGGAAAAGAGCTAGCTTTCTTGGGTGGTTGGATAGGCTGCCATGGTGGCGGCTCATGGTGGCGTTAATGGAAGAGGTGCAGCGACAGAACACAAAAAAGAAATAGAAACCCTAGGAGGTAATGGTGAAGATAGCAATAATTTATAGTGTTTTTTCAGGTTATTTCTTAGTCCAAAATCTTGATTCGGTGATTGGTTGATAGCCAGGTAAGGTTTTCTTAGTGGGGCAGCTAAAACAAACGGTGTAAAGAATAGTTTTTTGGCTCTCCTTTTACACTGATTTCTCCTCCTCTAATGCATGAAATTCACCCATATATATAGGGAATAAAATAGGAACATCTAGTCTTTGTTGAGAATAAATCTTGGCTTTAATTCAAACAAGAAGGATCTCGATCATTGGCTAAAAGTCATCATAACAAGCTAAGAAATTTGGCTGCAAAGGCTTATCAGGTCAGCCTCTTTGTGGTGGCAGCATTGCGATTACAAAGGTGACCAGCCTGCAAGAATTATGTTGTGTAGTATGATGTCGGCCCATGAGAGTGGTGTCTTATTTGTTCTGTTTAGTAGAAAGATGAGACATTAAATGCACTTGAAAACTAGCCACTCGGGCAACCTTTCGGGTACAAAAGTTTGAAGATCATGCAAAGTGGTTAGGCGACAAGTTGTCTAACACCTCTTTTTTGTTTTTTTTATTAGTCAAAACGATGTCATTTTGTACCAAAACAAACCATTTTGGTCAAAATGCATTGTTTCACTTAAATGAAACGACGTCGTTTTGACACCCTTAGGGTTTTAATTAGGGATTTGACTAAAATCCAATTTAATCTTCTGTCTTTTGATTTCTTTTAATTGCATCTTTAATTGACTTTAAACTTTTAATTTTATGCAATTTTACCCTTACCAAACTCAAATATAAACCCTAAAGTTCAACGCCTTTTCATTTTGATCATTAGTTGTGAATTTATGCAAATGGATCCTCAATTGATCATTTAGCTTTCAATTTCACCCAGGTTTCAACCAAATTAAGTCATTGTGAAGTTTAACGCCTTCTTCAAAAAGGTCCTCGATCAAATTTCTTTAATTTGACCCTTAATTGACCCTAAACTTTGATTTGTTGCAATGTTTTCCTTGATTTCAATCAATTGACTTTGTAAAATTAAGTTTCGTCCTTTAAAATTTTAATATTTTCAATTAAACTCAAATTAAGCTTCCAAATTTATTTTTTCTCTAATTAAGTCCTTATTAAAATTAATTTTACCCATTAAAAATATAATTAAGTCCTTAACCTAATTAAATCTTTTATTTTTACCTAAATTAATCCTTAAACATTAAACATAATTAAACTTTTAATTTAACCAATGATTAAATCAAATTAGCCTATTAAAAATCCAATTATGCCCCTAGACTTAATATTCATGTAAATCCGTCCAATAATCATTTAATTTGACCTTGAATCTGTATTGTCTCTTCAGTCTTGGGTACAATAGAATACGATTAGGCTCCAAATTTTATCCAAAACTCCAGTTTGATTCTTTTATATATGTGAAACCCTTTTTATCCTATTTTTATCAAGTTATCAGTTTTTTTAATTTTTTTATTTTTAACAGGAAAAAGGTAAAAAATATTTGAGGGGAAAAACAAGAAATAGGTTATGACAACAATAATAATAAAAAAAAACAACATAAAATTCTACTAAACAGGGTCACCACACCATAAACCCAAATTCAAAATTTTATTTCTCAATAATTCACCACCCTATGTAGGTTTTTTTTTTTTAAGAGGTTTGCAAATACTTAAATAAACCCAAAAGACAACCTAAATAAATTAAAAAACCTGAAAAGTAAAGGAAAAACAATAAAAGTGCAAAACAAACTAGGAAAATAAAATTATTAAATATAATATTTAATTTTCTAAAATAAAAAAAATAAAAATAATTTTAAAAAAAATATCCTTAAAAAATCCTACATCAACCAGTCTTTAAAATTAGTTTGAGGTCTCCACACAAGCCAATAAAACAACACATATGGGCAAAGAGACAAGCCTTTTTGAAGGAAGAAGCCCGAATATGAGCTTATTTAAATGAGAAAATCGGATAGGAGAAGCTCGGCCGACAATATCTCTATCCACTCTTTATATGATTGGTATTAGCATTAAAAATGTTTCCACTCCACATCCATTTGGGGCTGTTACCTAAAATAATTATCATTAAATCATGTATCATGTTATTTTATTTTTTTTTTACTTTACCCCTATTTCCATGCAAGTTAGCGTGTTCATAACTATATAAATATTCATTAACATGAGATAAGATAAATTTTTCTAATTTCCTCACTCGCATATTTTATTTTATTAACGTGGTTATCCGGATCTGCTTGCGTGCATCTTTATTAATCTTATAGGTCCTAAAATTAATGACCATGTAAGTCTCCAATGACCATTATATTAGTAATTACAGGACTTCGAACATAAAATTACAGCAAGACTCACACATCTTCACTTAAGTAGTGGAAGTTCTTTGAACCAATATGTAACTTGTATCGTGAGTGCTTGTGATTTATAATAATTCTTTAATCCATTGATATATTTAAAATATTTTAGCCTAGTTGCTAGTTTTAGGAAGGCCTTAATCCCAGTGAGGTTTTCTTATAATTAATCTCATAATTTATAATAATTCCTTAATCCATCGATAATAATTTGCACCTTGGCCATGCTATCATTATTACATCAAATTGAATCAATTACCGAGGCATTTAATATCTTAAAAAAAATTAATTCTACCAAGTTAACATCACTTTAACCAGAATGGAGAAATAGGTTTTTTCTTAAGCGAAAAACTAACCTAATGATAATTAATAGAATCAGACGGTAAAAAAAAAAAAATATATATATATATATATATATATATATATATATCTAATTGAAAAAATATTAGACATTAGTCAACCAGGAATGGATGAGTTTTGGTTCGGTAATTGTCAAAATTTATGAGACTCATAAATAACTGCTGCAAGCATAAGAAGTTTTGTAGTTGATTTTTTGAAAGAGTTAGTTCTTCTATGTTGAATTAAAAGACCTCATTTGTAAATTCAATAATCTTTGCTAAAAAAAATTATATGCTCTATTTAATTATTCAAATAAATAATAAATCAGGTTAATATTTATTTTTATTATTTTATAACAAATTATTGTTGTAGTTCAATTGTTAGTACAAAAAATAAGTCAGAGGTTACAGGTTTAAGCTACAGGGGTGTAAATATTTTTTGCATTGTGATAAATAATATGTTATCAAACCCTTTAATAAAAAAGAAAATTAAAGCAATTTTAGGTCTATGGAGCTGGCCTCTAAGCCCGCATGTACTTGGTCAGTTATTGAGATGCAAGCAGCTTGCTCCATTGTTTATATTTTTATTTTTTTCTTTGTCTTTTCTTATATAAAATTTATTAAATTCACTTACTTTTCAGTATTGATATGATTTTTAAATAGAAATATAATTTTTTAGTTTAATTTTAATAAGACTTTTTCAATTATTATGTATTTAATATGAAAATAAGAATGATAGTAATAAATTGTTCCATAACATTTTATTCAATTTTTTTTATTCTTAAAATTCTATATAGATTTTGAACATTATTTTATCATATTTATGATTGTTTTAGCTTTTAATCAAACATAAAAATATAGACATACCATTTTAATATTTTTTGTTAATTTGTTTTAACAATTATAAAATATTTTTTAAATAGAAAAACTTATCTTGAAGGAAAAGAAAATTCAAAATGATTGTGTTCATGTTTAATAAAAATATCAAAGAATTCTCTAAGATCTAATTTTTTTTTTTGTGTTTAAAAAAATTTTGATCCCTGTAATACTTAGATGATTGTTTTGGTATTATAACTTGTTTTTCAAAATACTTTTCAAATTTTTTGCTTGAAAAAACATTATATTGATACTTTTTAGATATTTTTGGATAATTTTAATGTATTAATACCCAAAAAAAATCTAAAAAATATTATTTAAATATATTTTTTAATTAAAATTGTTTTTATATATAAAAAAATACATTTTAACTTCCATCACAATACCAATCACATTAGTTATTACTCATTGCAAGAAAATACCAACCACCAAAGAGAGTTTTTTGAAAAATAACATAATTTTATAAAAGTTTTGGGAAAATGACATAGATTAAAAAAGTAATTAGAAAATAATACAATTTAAATATAACAATGATTATGAATACTGGTTTTGTAACAACCACTATTGGGAATAGTGATTATTTACTTAGAAATTAAATGTGCATGTCTTATGCAAATTAATTAATATATACAGAAGTCAATAAAAATTTATGAAGATCCAATGACCAATATATGAGATTCAATATATAATGATCAAGAAATAAAATGGGAGACAAGTTGATGTGATATAAGAGTAAAATGAGGGAAGAGAAAGGAGGGAAAGAAAGAATGGGTCGTCAAGGGCATATTGAAACTCTATTTCTTACACATCTAATACTGTTAAAAAAATTTTTGATAAGATGATTCTAACCATACTATGAAAGACCATCAAAAGATGTCATAATTGGTTACTGATTTTGTTTGGAATTAGTTTGGGGTTAAGGTACTTTAGGGTTTGGTTAACATCAAACAAAACCGCTAACCAATTTACAACCTCATTTAATGGTTTTTTATGATATGGTTAGAATCGTTTCATTGATATCATTTTAATAGTATCGAGTATGTAAAAAACGAAGTCCCAATAACTAATTTTTTTCCCCTTCCTTTTCTTCTCTCAGTTCTCTTCCATACTACATCAGCTAATCTTCCCTTTTATTTTTTAATTATTGAATCTTGAATCTCATATCTTGGCTATTAAATTTTTATAAAATTTTATATTGATTTTTGTGCGTTTTAATTAATTTCACTTTTGATTTTTTAGTAAACAATCATTATTTACCAATATTGGTTGTTGCAGAATTAATATTCAAAATTATAATTATATTCAATTTATATTATTTTTCCAATTTCATGAAACTGTAATAAAATGTTAAAATATCCCCCAAAGCTTTTTCTGCTTTTATGTAAGAAATCATGGAGTTTTACCTTGAGAAGAAACACCTTCCATTCTCCCATGTAACTCAATCCTTTCCTAAATAGCACCTACCATTTATCGTACAATTTCCAATAAAATTGCATCTACGGTAAAAAAATAAGACACGTCAGTCCATATATTTCAATCGGAGCCTCGCGATAAGATGAGTTACGTCGTATACCTCCCACGTCAGGACACAAGATTAAATCCTGTGATTTTTCGTAGGCCCACTATGCTGTCTACCGCAGTCTTATCACAAGATTCCTCTTACAAGTAGAATCAATTATATCCTGGCCGTCAGATTGTTTAGGAACCACCCAAGTATAAAGATTCTAATCCATTTGAATTACCAATATACCCACATCTAATAATATAAATCCATAACCTCACCCACGTCTCCATCACCAACCGATTAAAACCCCCTCCTTTTTAACCGGAAAATCGACAATGACGGGACTCGTTACCGGCGCAATTTTTCTTCTTATTTCTTTATGTGGTATCGCTGCCGCTGGCCGAGACACCGTTGGTGACGTTCTTCGGTTGCCATCGGAGGCTTCCAGGTTTTTCCATAACGATGATAATAGTGATGATGATTCAACTGGAACTAGATGGGCGATCCTGCTTGCCGGATCTAACGGTTACTGGAATTACAGGCATCAGGTCATAATTTACTCTAGCTACATATATTCTTATATTGTGCGTGATTATGATGGTAATTTTTTAGGATAATTAGGTGTGTTTTATTTTTGTTTTGTAATCTTGTTCAGGCAGATGTTTGTCATGCATATCAACTGCTGAGAAAAGGTGGATTAAAGGAAGAAAATATAATTGTTTTCATGTATGATGACATTGCATATAACTCAGAGAATCCAAGGCCTGGAGTCATCATTAACAGTCCTCAAGGAGAAGATGTTTATGAAGGAGTTCCAAAGGTTTTTTAAAAAAAAAAACAAAAGCTTAGGTTCTTATGTAGATATGAATTTTGTGGAGTCAAGTCATGTGGTTGTTTTGTTTTGGCAGGATTATACCGGTGAAGATGTCACTGTTGGAAACTTTTTTGCTGCTATTCTTGGAAACAAGACTGCTCTTACTGGGGGTAGTGGAAAAGTCGTTGATAGTGCCCCCAATGATCATATTTTCATTTACTATACTGATCATGGAGGTCCTGGAGTGCTAGGTTAGTTTCATATTTCTATATACACACTGATAATTGTTTATTTGTTGTTTCCTTGGATTTACTTCTTAATTGGTTTCATCTAATTATTACATCGAAACTTGAAATTCCAGTAAAATAAATGGATAACTTGTGACTGATGAATTAAAAATTTGAAAACTATTCCAAGAAATGCTATTGTCACTGTCTTTTATTGTTACTAGCTTGTTATTTATTAGAATTCTCGTAGGTTTTACATTTCTGATTGATGAAATAGGCTAATTAACTTTCATGTGTGGATTTTTGTCAGGTATGCCTACCAATCCTTACCTCTACGCTGATGATTTGATTGATGTCTTAAAAAAGAAGCATGCATCTGGGACCTATAAAAGCTTGGTAATTACAAGCTAGTCTGAGTTAGTCTAGTAGTCCACTTCCAATTTTTCTTGATGGGCTATATCTGTAAAACTGCAGGTGTTTTATCTTGAAGCCTGTGAATCCGGAAGCATCTTTGAGGGTCTTCTTCCTCAAGGTTTAAATATCTATGCAACCACAGCATCAAATGCGGAAGAGAGCAGTTGGGGAACCTATTGTCCCGGAGAGAATCCTAGCCCTCCCCCAGAATATGAAACCTGTTTGGGTGACTTGTACAGTGTTGCTTGGATGGAGGATAGGTATGCATGGTGTTAATTTTGAATTTTATTTTTGTTTAGATGCAAGGAAGTCAGTATTAAATTGTCACACACACCATTCAGTTGTTTTTGCCTCTCATCTAATATAAAAGAATAGCAATTATTAGTGAAACAAGAAAACTATCAGGCATGTAGGATTTACTTTTTGTCAAGGCTGATTAGTGGCCTAGGCTCCCGGATTGATTATCTTGACCCAGTAATCATTTTTCATATGTTCTGCTGGGCTGAAAAATGATTTCAATTTTTTTCCATTCTCTCAAGACAGATATTTTTATATGCAATTTTTTTTAATAATTTGACCTTGTGAACAGCGACATACACAATTTACAGACGGAAACTTTGCACCAGCAATATGAAATGGTAAGTGCTTGCAAGCTATTTATTTACACTAGACTATTTTGAATATAATCCAATGAGGGCAACAAATTTGATATTTTTTACTTGCCTGCAAATCATATGATTTCATTACGGTGCATTTGCAGGTAAAAAGGAGGACTTCCAATGACAATTCTCCCTATGGTTCCCATGTCATGCAATATGGTGATGTAGGACTTAGCAAGGACAACATCTTCCTGTATATGGGTACAAACCCTGCTAACGATAACTTCACTTTCATGGATGAGAACTTGTTGAGGCCTCGTTCTAAAGCTGTTAATCAGCGTGATGCTGATCTTGTCCACTTCTGGGATAAGGTGTTTGTCTTACCTCCTTTGTTCCATTTTGAATTAAAATACTGCCTTTTGGGCACAAATTTTTAGCGCAAAGAGTTATTAATTTTTATTTTTTTTGTTTTCATGTGCTTTTAAGCCAATCCCCTCTATGGTGTCAGTGCTTGGTAAGAGCGAGGGTTCTTATAATTTTGTTAGAAGATTATGAGGGTTAGCCCAGCAAGTAAAGGACATTTTATGGTGGTATTAGAATCTTATCATGAGAGGTGCTCATTGGGGTTGCTGCTGATATAACTTGATTTAGAAAAACATCAAGGCTAAGTTGTTAGGTAGAAAGATAATTCAGTGGAATAATCTTCTTGTAGGATGCTGTGCATAACTACTACTTTTATATACAAGTTTTTTCACATGTTTTTAACCATTGAAATTACCTTTCTGCTTTAGTTCCTTACTCTGTATGTCCTCCATACTTTTCTGCTTTAGTTCCCTTACTCTGTATGTCCTCCATACTGTATGCAGTACCGCAAGGCCCCGGAAGGCTCTTCTAGGAAGGTTGAAGCTCAAAAGCAATTTGTTGAAGCAATGTCACATAGAATGCATATAGACCACAGCATAAAACTTATTGGGAAGCTCCTTTTTGGAATTGAAAAGGCCTCAGAGGTGTTGAATGCCATCCGTCCTGCGGGGCAACCTCTTGTAGATGACTGGGACTGCCTTAAAACACTGGTAAAATTTTATGGTTCTCAGCCTCTGCTTTATCACCGTCTAACCTGTTTGTTCTCTTTGATTGCCAGCCCCGCTGGTGACACATTGAAAGATTCATTTCCTTTTTTTAGAAAATGTCTTCTCTTCTTCTATGCAGGTGAGGACTTTTGAAACACATTGTGGATCCGTATCCCAGTATGGGATGAAACACATGCGATCTCTTGCAAACCTTTGCAATGCTGGAATTGGAAAGGAACAGATGGCCGAGGCATCGGCACAAGCTTGTGTCAGCTTTCCTTCTGGTCCATGGAGCACTCTTCACAAAGGGTTCAGCGCATAACTGAAGCAGAATGTCCTATATAAAAGAAAAATGCTAGGGCTGTGTGCTGTTTTGCACATGTGGTCCACCTGTATACAAGTTATTTCGGTGATGTATTCAAATGGTCACTCTCATGATTGCTTGTGTAAATATAACTTAGAAGCACTTCTCTACCGAGATGCGATTTGTAAGGAAAGCACATTTTCCTAAAGATTTCCAGTAAAATCAGCTTATTCATCTTCTTCCGGTGTTTATAACAAAATGCGTTGTAAAACTCGTATTCCAGCAGGCCAGAGGAGGCAGCAGGTTCTCCCGCTTGGGTAAATGCCATTCCATTCAATACTAGTATCATAAAGCCGCCACTAATTATCACTGTAAACTGTAAAATACTAAAAAAAACTAGTTCTCCGCCTAAATTTCTAATGGTTCAAGACTAGATAGGCGTGCCCTGGTTTCGCCGCTTGAACACTAACCAAGGATTGGGCTGGGAATTCAGGATACTTGAATCGCTAGCGTGGAGAGCTTTTCAAAAATAATTTAATTATACAATAATAACAACGTTCCTGGTTAACAGAACTGATAATATAAACTCAATTGAAAAAATATATTTTTGAGGTATAATTTTTCCTTTTCAAAAACAAAAAAAAAAAGTTATATTACCTGCTAACATGATCACCGGCCACCGTAAGTGTCTAGAATGGTGGGCTCCAACTCTTATGACCTCATAAGCTCGTTTTTCATTCCTTTAATCAAATGAAAACATCTATAAAAAAAATGCTAGAGATATCAATAAATTATTCATAATCTCAAATCATACTTTAAGCTTTCAAAAAACAAAAAGACTCAATTAAAAACACTATAATAAAACCTCTCCTATAAAAAAATATTCACTGACATAAAAAAACAACCTTTCTTGTTATCAAATCGTGGCTAGAAACATCAACGAACCAGGGAAAAAATATAAAAACAAAGAACTTAAAAACTATAACAATTTAAAACGCGACTCGTGCATGAGGAAAAACCAAGGTTCAATATCTATTTTAAGTCTAAATTTCATCCATAATGCTTCAATTGTTTCAAATCAATAAAACTAAACTGAATTCTACCAAATTAAGAAATGATCTAACATTCAAGCTTATTTTTGAAATCACAAAAACCCCCCACATCAAGCCAATTGAAAAATTCATCAAGCCCAATTCAAGATGAACTTAATATAAAAGGATCAAAATGACAAAACAAACAAAAAGTCAAGTTACAAAAAACTTCAAAGGAATAAAAAAAAGAAAAGGAAAACAATGTGGGTAGCTATTGCAATCCATAATAGGCCGCGTCCCCTCCTATGTCACATCTCCATTGTTTTTTTAATATTTCTTCCATTATGCATTGTTTCGTGTGTCCATGATTTTAAAAATCATTTCATGGTTCATCAAACATCAATTTTGCATCATCAAACCATGATTGCTAAAAAACAATAAATAAATAAAGACTAAATCTGACATAAAAAATATTAATAGAACACCTTGGTATTTTGGAAGAGTCAACATAAAAACCAAGGAAAGAAGAGGAAAAGAAAAAGGAATCGTTAGAGTCACACGGTGACTCTCTAGTTAACATGTGTTATGTGCCAAGAAGGAACGCCAAATTTGGATCTTGGAGGTAGTCGTATAGGGAAATCAGAGGGCATTAGCTTACCTCACACATGTCAACCTTTTTCTCCTTACCTGTGCACTTTGGTCCCTAGCCTGGAGAAAAAATGACTAAACATTTGTTTCAATTTCAAATTTAGTCGTCAAACCTTTAATTGTTTTAAATAAGTAAAGTTGAATTCTATTTTTCAAATCAAGCATTAACTGACCACTAGAAATTGACATCCCCATACCTAAGCAACCAAAATAATTCTATTTTTCAAATCAAGTATTAGCTGACCACTAGAAATTTTCATGACATCCTCATACCTAAGCAAGCAAAATAAATCATCAAGTCCAATCCAAAATAAAATCAATTTAAAAGGATGAAATTGAAGGAAACAAATTGAGTGATAAAAAATATCAAAGGACTTGAATATTTTCCCATTACCATTCACTTTAGTTCCTAATGTTGCTAAAAAAATGTTAAACATTCATCCAAGTTTCAAATTTGGTCCCTAGAGTTACGATTTTTTTAATTCAATAAATTTGAGTTTTAGTTTGTCAAACTATGCATCAACAGAATGACAAACTTTTTTCTCGACATAACGAGATCTCAATATCTAGATAATTAAAACAAATCATCAAGACCTATCCTAAATCAACATAATATGAATTGATTAAATTGAAAAAAAAAGTGAAAAAAAGGTTAAAGGAACAAAACAAAAATAAAAAAGAAAATGAAAGAGAAAACTTTTGGAACACTATCATAATCCATAGTGTGTTCTCTTTACTACTATAGTAAATTCACTAGTAGTTTTAGTTCTTTTAATTTAATTTTTAATTTTAATTACAATTGTAGTGATTTATGTGGCAATAAGTGTTATATTAAAAAAAACATATGTAATGAACTATTACATGAATGAAAGTAGTTATATAAAGGCTAAATGAAATAGGTTTTTTTTATTATTATTATAAGAACAAAAATGTAATTTTCAAGAAAATAATAGGACCATAAAGTAAAAAAAAAACAAACTAAAATGAGTTCTTCAAAAATAAAAGAATTAAATTTAAACTTTTATATATATATATATATATATATATATATATATATATATATATATATATAAAACACTATATTACATCACCATCCTCTTACATGTTTTTCAATGACACTTATAATTCATAAAATTAAAAATTAAAAAATTAAAAATTAAAACTAAAACTAAATATAAATAAAACTCTTTTTTGGTTTTGTCTTTGTGCATTGTAGATGACACAGTTCAACCTATAACATTTTTTTTATCCTCAAACTTTATTTCTTCATAATTTCAAAATTACATTCTATGTTTGCATCGATTTATTTATCATAGTTCTCTTTTATTTGAATTTTTGTTGCATGTGTGAAGTCTCTAAAAATCTTAACTTTAACAAACCCACTTTTACTTTGGATTTTATCTGTATGCATTGTTGATGACATTGTTAATCCTACAACGCTTCGTTTTCTTTTGTCCTCAAATTTTATTTCTTCACAATTTTATCTTTATTCTTGATGTTCACATCGGTTGATGTGTCATAATTCTATTTTATTTGCATGTTGTCACATATACAAGATTTTTGGAACTCTTCCCTCTATTAAATAACCATCAATTTTATGGAAAAAAAAACATTGTTGGTGAAAATAATTAAAAGAACAGAGACCAAAATTAAGAAAAAAAACAAACAATTTGTTTTTATTGTTTAAGATCTGTGAAAAACTATAATTTGGTCCCTGGAGTTTCACATTTTTACATATTTTATCCCTATTATTCGAGGATTTTATGTTTAGATCATAAACTTCATTTTGTTTGCATTTTTTTCTTTATGTTAATAGAGGAGAGAAAGTCGTAAGAAAAAGGGAGCAGAGAGAAAAATATTTAGTTGGTCACATTCTAACAAAGAAAAAGGTTGGTCTTGGTTTTAATGAGTTTTTTTTTTTTTTAAGTAGTAGAGTTTTATAAAGATGGTTTGGAACTTTCATCTTATTAAAAAAAAGTATTTCCAAGTTTGGAAAGGTTTTTTTAATCAATCTAATTTTTTTTGTACCTATTTTATGATGTTTTGTGATTACAAATAAATTTACTTGGGTTTCTAGGATTTCTTTCTAAGTGTTTTTAGATTAAAAAATAGTTGAAAATGAGTATTTGTGTTCAAGAATAGAAAAAATCCAACTTTCTAGCCTCATTAAATGGCTAAAATTTGTACTAAGTGGACGACACGTCATCCATTTAATTTTTTAAAAAAAAAACTAGGCAAAAGATATAAAAAAAAAAGAAAAAAAGGCCAATATAGAGGCCTAGTATTGTTGGCCCAAACACTCCTAGACTTTTTATTTTGAGCTAGGTATATAGCCTAATTATTTTGGACCCGGTGTATGACATCTTTTTATATTACCCTTAAGTTTTTTTTAATCAAATTCACTATGAATTAAAGAAATTAAATGATATTTAAAATATTATCCAATTTTGCAATGGTTTTCAAATAAGATTATGTTTTTTATAATGATATTGAAAATCAATTTATGAATTAATCTATATATATATATATATATAGATTAATTCATAAAGTGATTTTCAATATCATTATAAAAAAACATAATCTTATTTGAAAACCATTGCAAAATTGGATAATATTTTAAATATCATTTTAAATATAAAAAAACATAATCTTATTTGAAAACCATTGCAAAATTGGATAATATTTTAAATATCATTTTAAATATATATAGATTAATTCATAAAGTGATTTTCAATATCATTATAAAAAACATAATCTTATTTGAAAACCATTGCAAAATTGAATAATATTTTAAATATCATTTAATTTCTTTAATTCATAGTGAATTTGATTAATATATATATATATATATATATATATAAACCTAGATTAATATAAAAAATGTTCATGAATATTACTTGAAAATAAAATATCTATTTTGTTGCCTTTTATTGTAATTTTTTTACATTATTTTTTCAGATTAGTTATTATCTTATTTTATTATTTTAACATGTTCAAATTATTAAGTCATTATTTTGTTTTTTTTAATTATTATTAAATCTTGTTTTTAAAACATGATAAGTTTCCATTAAAAAAAACAATGATTCTCATAAAAAAAATATTTTTTCATCAAAATTATTGTACATAAAAATAAAAGTTCTTTTGTAGCCCTGAAGATGTTGTTATAGGAAGTCAAAACCTATGCCCCAACTAGCCATGCTTGTCAGTGTAACCCTTTTTTGTCATCTCTGAAAAATTATAAAGACTAACCATCAGCCTCCATGAATGGCTTGGATTGATTCTTCTACATCAAGAAAAGAGAATGGTTTAGTTATAGCCCCTCCCTTTCCATTCTATTCTCATTGTTATCTTCTACATTGAGTGTTCATTATGCATTCTCTTAAAAATGAAAGTTTGTTTTTTATGTTTAACTGTGCCATGTTTTAATATGCATATATGTGTTATAAGTATTGTTCAAGGTTTAGTTTGGATGTTGAGTTTGTTTCTGAGTTAAGAAATGCTAGTTTGATATATTTATTAAAATGTTTTGATGTTCAAGATAGTCATTGAAGTCTTTATAATAGTATATTTTGAAGCTTGGTTGTTGTTTTGTTTTTATTATTCTTAGACTATTGTTAGTATTTTGTTGGGCTTGCTTAGACCAAATGCATGTTATTTATGGTTAAAAATGTGAAAAAAAAAATCAATGTAACAATGCTTATGCATAGAAATAGGTGTTTTAGACAACATTGAATGTGTTTTATGTTTTCCTTTTAATTTTTTTTATTTTGTTGTATGATATAAGGCAATTGGGGAACATGTTTAAGCCTTGAATGCAAATTTAGATAGTTTTTATTAGTTTTAGTGTTGTTTCTAGGTTTATGTTATTTTTTAGTTTTTCTAGGTTTTTGCCTTTTGTTTTCTAGCCATGTTCTTAGAAAGAATATTATCTTGACTATATGATTTGGACCAATTATGATCCATTTCTTGGCACTAGTCACTTCGCATAACCCCTTTAGCTAGTAATCTAGGTTCTCTTTGTCTCGTTAACTTGTTATTCGTGGTTTTAATCATAGATTAGGTATTTCTTTAATTAGATAATGAGGTTGTTTGATAATCTAGATAAACTCAAATGTGATGTTTTCATTTTATTTTTATTATTTTTATCAGTTTATTTATTGTTGTTTTTTTTTATTATTTAACTTACTACTTGAACTAATAACTCAAAAATTAATTTTTTTTAACCTAGCCCTTTTTTTATATTAAAAAATTAACTTAACATGCAGTAAAACACGAGTAGCATATCTAATTAATAAACTATAACGAAAAAATAACACCATTCAAAGTCACTTTGTAGCATCTCACTATATATTTATCCTGGTATAACCCGAAGTATAAAGAAAATCTTGTACATTACCGAACAGGAATTAAATATCATAGGCTGCTTCAAATTAACCATGATTGGCTGACCACAGCTAAATAAAATAACAAAACAATTAAATTATGAGTGATGATTTAACTAAAGAGAAAAAACAACACCACGTCTCTCACGATTCCGTTAGACTAGAAATCACCGTGAGCCCAATTTATTCATTGTTGGATCTAACCTGGGGGGTGTATAAAATTCTGGGTTTGAAAGGGGAAGAGAAAGAGAGCATTTGTTTCGTTTTACTAAAGAAGAAGAAGAAGAGAAGCAGCTCTCTGTAGTATTGGTTGGCTCTTCTTCACAGTTTTCAGAGCCAAATCTCTTGCAATTCTCCTCTCTTTCTCGCTAACCAAACATGGGATTTTGAATGAGATTGGAGAGAGCTGGATAAATGTTGAGGATCTGTAACTTTTAAGAAGACAGATTTATAGATGTGGTTAAGAAAACGTAATCTGATTTTGTATTAGCGTTGCATGATAGAGTCTAGAAACGTGGTTGATAATTTGTTGGATTCTTTGTTTTACAGGCACATTTGTAGTGATTTGAAAGTGTTTTTTTCACAAGGAAGGAGTTCCACGCTGGATTCTGATTTTGAAGATTGGCTTCGGTTGATTGAGTTTTATAGAGAGAAGGTATCGGAGCTGTGTTTTATTCCTTACAGGTTCAGGTTCAGAATTTGAGACACAATTCGATTTCTGTGGATGTTTTTTCTGGGTAATTTTCTCAAATAATCGTGAGTTTGTTTTTCTTCTTTGTTTTGCAGACACATTGGGAAAGATATAAGAAGCTTCAGAGGGGATTTGGAGGATTTCTTGACAGAGTGTACTGTTAGAGGATACAATTTAAATCAGATTTCTTGATATACAGAGATTGGAATCTGACATGAAAAGTCCTTTGAAATGTCATAAGTGTCGTTTCGTCAAAATCTGAATGATATCTGTATGAGAATCCGGGTTTTGATTTTGCAGTTTAACTCTCAAGATTGACAGTTTCCTAAATTGCATTTTACTTGGCGGCTCTCTCTCTCTCTCCCCTGTTATAAAATAAAGCAGCAACTGATTTCTCTGGTTTTGCTCTCCCGCAGTCTACAGTGTTCCAAGAACGATCATTTTCTGTGGTATTCAAATCGATTGAGAATCAATTCAACAAATTTGAAGTTACCGGGTAAAGCATCGATTTTGTCCTCAATTGCTCTCTCACCCTCGATGGATTCTGCTTGAGATTTTCCTTCTCTTCAGGCCAAAATCTTTCTCTGTGAAAAATCCTTGCTTGAGTCACTTTCTGATTAACATTGTAGTTATCAATTGTTCTTGACGCGTTCTTCCTTTCTCTCTGATTTTGGGCAATGAACATTCTGCAATCAAGATAAGCAATTCCCCCCTGCAATTCTCATTCTCGTTATCATTTTCTCAGTCAATGATCTCTGTTTATGGTACATGGAAACCTACGGGCCGAAACAAACTACTCAAAAAACGCGTTCGATTTTGTCTTCGAGGAGTTTCGACACTCTAATAGAATTTTGTTCTTCTGATTTTTTCTCTGCAAATAAAAGCACCATGCCCCTTTTGAGGAATTTCTTGTGTTCTCTATTTCTCCACGCGGATAATTTTTTAAAAATTTCATAGATCCGTTTCTAGATTGAATCCATCTCTTACATTTCTACTGATAAAAGATGCCAATCTCACGGCCACAGCTCATTTATGTTTTTCTTGAATAATCCTTGCCGTCAGATTCACATCTACACCGGGTTTTTTTTTCTCTTTTATTTTCCCTTGTTGTGTTTTTTTTTATTTTTTTTTTCAAGCCAGTCCAGCTTCTTTTTATTTGAATTTGTGAAAGTTGCAAGGTTAGCTTTATCTTTTTTGTTTTTATTATTGGTGGGATGGGACAGGTGTAGAAGAGTAAATGGAAAAGGACTCGTTGAGGAGCACCAATACTGGTAGCACGAGCAACACCACCACAAACAGTGCCCAGAGAAGCAGCTTAGATCCCAATAGGCAAACGACGTCGTCTAATCTTGTCTTGCAGTGGGGGAACCGGAAGCGGCTCAGGTGTATGAAAGTCCAAGTCAGGGACGTTTCGACCGCCCCGGTTCATAAGACAACAGTTCGTGTGGACCGTCTGGTTGTTAGAGCTGATAATAAAGATAAAGACAGTACCTGGAATCACCCGAGCAGCACAAATAATAATAATAGCAATCACAGCAACGGATATTCTAATCTCCGTCAACGTCTGTCTCCGCCTCCTCCCCCGCCCCCTCAGCGGATTCTAAGGTACAGATCTATCCCTTTTACCATGCAGCTCGTGAATATAACATGAACTTCTTACTTTTACTTGATGTGATGGAGGAAATTTTGAGCTTATGTGGTGGGGGTGTTGCCGTGTTGATTATTTGAGGTTGTGGGAAGTGGTGGAGGAATACGAATCGGGTTGCGGGCTGTGCCCGCGATGCTTTTCGGTTGTGTTAGTCACTTATTTTATTTAGGGACGTGGTTCATGAGCTGTCTTGTTTTGGTTAGAGATGAGTAAAAAAATTAAAAAAACCAGAAAAAATAACTAAAAAATCAAACTAGAATAAAAAACATATTAAAATTTTAAAAAAATTGACTGGTTCAGTTTGATTTTGGTTTTATAAACCTAAAACCGAACCAAAACCGGAAAAACAATTGAGCCAAAACTAAAAAAATCGAACCAAACCGGTTTGAATCGGTTTTTATTCTAAAAAACCGAACCGAACAAAACCGGTCAATTTGAAGCGGTTTTGATTTTGTTTTTTATTTTTTTAAATTTAATTTAGTTATTTTTTTATATATAAAAATCAAATCAAACCGAAAATTATCATCTTTAATCTTAATATTTTTCACCTTCCCTTCAAAGGTTACATGAGATATTTTTTTGGTTAATACTAGTTGTTTGTTCGGCAAGTTTTTATTTATGTAATTAAAATATATATATATGTATAAAAGCTACTATTTAAACTCTAAAGATTTTTTTTTATTTCTCATACACGCATTGTTTTTTACCTAAATATTTATTTACTAGTAGCAAATTTTTGAATTAAAACTAAAGGCAACTAAAATGATTTTTTAATAAAAATTTCAATAATTTGAAATAATTAGAAAAAAATGTATCTATTTCATCAAAACTATTTTTTAAAAATTATTTTAATAAAAACTTTTTTTTCTTAATTAGAAGTATAGTTTTTTAAATAAAAATATTATCATGATATGAAAAGTAGATTTTGATAAAAAGAAAAAACATTGAAAATCATGTCTTTGTACGCAATTGAAGAAGAAAAAAAGAATAATTAATTTGAGAAAACAATGTAAAATATTTTTTTTATTAAAAAGATAAAAAAATATAATTTTTATTTTAATGTTATTCATGACTATAAATTTTTTAAAAATTGCATATTAGGTTCATAAATAATAATAAATAAAATAATTATTAATATTACCAAAATAATACAATAATTTTATTTGAAAATATAGATAAAATTAAATTATATTTAATGTACTAATATTTTAAATATAATATAATATATCTTATTTTATTTTATTTTATTTTTAATATATTTTAATTAAAATTAAAAAATGAAATCAAAGGATACCTCATGACTATAAATGTTTTTTAAATTGCATGTTAGGTTCATAAATAATAATAAACGAAATAAATATTAATATTACCAAGAAAAATACAGTAATTTTATTTGAAAATATAAATAAAATTAAATGATATTTAATGAACTAATATTTCAAATATAATATATTTTACTTTATTTTTAATAAATTTTAATTAAAATTAAAAAAAAATGAAATCAAAGGATACCTATGTGTGAGTGGGCTGCACTCTTGGCTCAATTCAAAGAAGCCTATGCGTGAGCTGGCCTACTACAAGGCCATGCTCACATGCCTTCTTTCCGCAATTTGTTTGTCTTTTTTTTTTTTTTTTTTCCCGAATAAAAATGCTTAGTTTATAGGTGAGGATTCCCGCGATCAAATTGGGCGGAAAGTTAGGCTCCAAGGTTTTAGATTCTAAAAACTTATTTTTAATTATTTTTTTACTTGAAAACATATATATATATATATATATATATAATACTTTAAACACCTCAATAACCCCAACACTTAAAAGAACTCTTTACACACCTTTATAAACTTATTTTTCACCTCAAATATTCTTAGGGAAATTTGGGACTTTAATGAAGTTTTTTGGAGTCTATGTTTAATTAACAGTGCAGTAGCAATTATTCATCAAAATAATTAAATTATAATAAAAAAAATATATTAAAAATCACCTCTAGATAGGCCTGTGACTCAAGCAGCGGCATTTTCTTAAATGCACCAACAAATTTGCTGTCACCTCTCTATGGTTGGGCGGGCCTTAATTGGACTCGACACCTTACCTTATCTCCACCTTGCTCTGATGATCAGTACAATAGGAAGTTCTGTGACTTGCGAGCGCAAATACTCAAGTATATTTACTGTACGGATAAGGGTACGAGTCTGACATGTTTTGTTTTTTATTTCCCTGATTAACTCTATTTTTAGGTGAGTTCTAACTAATATTGATTAGTTTATAAATTCTAAAATTAATCATTATATAAATTTTTAGTAATATTGATAGAACTAAAACTGGTGATTAGTATGAAATAAATTTTAAAATTTGATTAATTGAATTATTTTTTTAAATCAAGTAGAGATAACTGTTATAGAAATGAATAAGACTACGCATTGTTTGTGTCATTTACTCTTGGACTGGCACCTAGCTTGATTGGTCTGGTGATGGCAAATATACGTGGCTCATAAAGTATTTCAGTTTTAATAAGCGACTTGGTATTTTAGGATGTGTTAGAAATTGTGGTAGTGGTGATAGTTAAAGTGTTTTTTTACTTAGAAATATATCAAAATAAATTTTTTTTATTTTTTTAAAATTATTTTTAACATTAGTATATTAAAATAATTTGAAAACATAAAAAAAAAATTATTTTAAATAAAAAAACCAAATTTTAAAACAACATAATTTACACTACATTCCCAAACTCAACATTAATTAATGTAACAGGTGGTTTAGAGGTTTGATCCAACTCTTTAAAAGATGAAGCAATATAAGTAAGATATTATATGAGGCTTATATTTGTCCACTTCCGGAATGGTCAGGTGGCGCATGTGAATGGCTCAGAAGTGCATGAAAGCGCCTTCTTTGTAGCCGTTCGCTCATGGTAAGTGCATGAAAGCGCCTTCTTCTTCCTAGTCAAGATCGAGGTATAGGTAAAATAGGCTGCTCTTTGCTAATTTTAATGATTTTGTTCGGAGTTGTTAAAGGGGGGAATTGACTTGACTAGTGAGTGGTGACTTGTTAAAAACATTTGAAGAATTACTTGCTTGGAAACTTCAGAAGTATGACACGAATTGTATGCTTCCTTCCATAAGGAAATTATTTATTTGGTCCAAAAGGCATACAGAATAAAAAAGAAAGAGAAAGGAAGAGAGAGACTGAATTAGATCTGACTTTTCCGACTGCAGTTTCTAGTAGGTTTATGGCTGCCTTATCTTTTCTTAATCACGCGCTTGATCTTAACCTCTCATTTTCTAAGTTTTAACCCGTACCTGTTTTGACCGGAGTTTTTTTTTTTTTTTTAACCACTAGTCACCGTCCGATTTCACATAAAAAGATCAGGAATCCGGTCCGCTTGATCCCACATACATTCCAACTAGTCTCTAAATAGAAAACGTCTTCTTAAACCCTTTAAAACAGCAAAAACAAAATCCAACGGCCACAAAACCAGCTAGAAAGACCAGCTGTTCACGTTGGATTAGAACACGAATAGGAATAGAATCTCCACCGCTCTCCCCCTCAAATATCTACAACTTTTCATAAACAAAGAGGACGAAAATAGGAGAAAACACCTCCTGCTAGTATAACCCCTCCTTTCAAATCCTATATAGCCCACAAAGGAAGTCAAATCTCACTCCCAACCCCCATTCTCTACGCAAAACCCGTCGAGATTCTAGCCAGTCCCTGCCCACCGATCTTAGATCAATCAAAATTCCCCAAAGGTTATTCTCGTAATTTCATAATTACCCACTTCAAATCTCTCCACTTTTTTTTAAAAAAAAAAAATTATTTTTTCACTACTTTACATTAAAAAACACACTTCAGATGGGGGGTGTCACTTTTATCATATTTCCGAGTCATGTCACATGATCTAATCTTGTTTGTTTGATGCTGTTTGTTCTGTATTTGTGCTGTTAATTCAATAGGAACTCGGAGGATTCAAGTGCCATGAGAGGAGGCCAGAGTAACGGTGGTGGTCTGGGTAGGATTGCTTCACCAGACAAGGGTGCGCACGATAGGAGAAGTAACAACCATACCCCCCACCACCACCACAATAGCAGCAAAAACCATGAGAATCATAACAATAACAAATCAGCGGCATCTTCGGATACCAAGAAAGGAGGAGGGTCATCTTCTGGGGGGAGTGGAGAAGCACCACCACCACCACCACCAGTTTGGCCACCAAAGTTTGTTATTGCTTTAACTAATAAAGAGAAAGAAGAAGATTTCTTTGTCTTTAAAGGGTCCAAGTTGCCTCAAAGACCCAAAAAGAGAGCCAAATTCATTCAGCGCACCCTCAATGTAAGACCCCTCTCCTTCCTTTCCTTTTTATTTGGATTTTTCCTCTATCTTTGATTAGATTCTAAATTATTTGAAGGTAAAACATCCCCATAACTATTTTAGATGATCAAGAATAATGTACTGTCTCATTCACTGATTTGTATGCTAATTTATTTTTATGGGATTGAAATAGACACATCTTGGATAACTTTGCAAACGATAGAATTGGAGAAAAGTGATTGAATTTAGAGTGAGGTACGAACATTTATAAGGAAAAAGGATTTTTTAAGGATCCCGTCGATTGAAAGATTAGGGTTTGAGCGGGGAGGAGTGTGGGTTTACGTGATTTTGGTGGCCTTGTTTTTTCCTTGGCTGAAAAAGCTAGGAAAGCGTGTAATGTGGTGACCAAGTGAGAGCAGCCCTTGTTGTACGTGTCAGTCAAGCCGTGGATGTTTGCCTACCTACTGATAATGACCTAAGTTTGTTGGCTAGCATCTCTCTAGCTTGAGAAATCTTATTTTCATAAACAAATAGAGGTCTCTCATGGTGTCCAGGTGTAGGCTGAGGATTTAATAGACACGGCCATGCTTGTCATCAAATGTGCAACACAAAAGTAGCATGAGCCAACGGTTCCTTGCCAATTACCCACTCTTGTAGGGCCCCCCCCCTCCCCCCGGTCTTTTAATTTATTCCGTGGTTTATTATTATGGTGGTTGCTTGATTCTTCTCTCACCTTGGACCGCAAAATGCCTAAGATATTATTGTTTTGTTTGATATTCCGGGAATAATGTTTACTTTGGGGGCAAATTGTCATTCCATGATCCGATTTTTTATTTATTTTTTTAACTATTGATTATTAAAAGGGGAAGGGGGGAATGGTAGTGTCACATTAGAAATGGTGCTCTTTTTTTTTTTTTTTTTTTTGAGAGGTGAATTGGGTTGTCAATTTTCTAGAGGGAACTTAATCTGACTCTGGTTTTGGTTATTGGACATTGTTGCATAGCTTGTGAGCCCCGGAGCATGGCTATGTGATTTGACACTAGAACGTTATGAAGTCAGAGAGAAGAAGATCACCAAGAAGGTACTCTCAAGTCTCTAATGCATGAACAATATTTTATTTTCACGCCCGCATGAATGTTGCTCTATTATTATTATTATGTCCATTAAACAGCATCTCATTCGCTTCCATGCAGAGACCAAGAGGGTTGAAGGCCATGGGAAATATAGACTCCGACTCTGAGTAGAAGAAAGAAAACTCTGGACGGATCACAAATGTACCTTCTTAGCCTTCTCTAGGAAGAAGATAGACAACAAATCATCGTTGGAAATTGTTTTTTTTTTTTTAGGATGTAAGAAAGATGTCCGTAGTGCCTTACCATGTAAATCGCCACCTTTCACCTCCTGCAATAATGAAAAGTAGAAAATTTAATTCAGTCATATTTTTCACCCTTCATTTTTTAGGTAAATTTCCTTTCAATTCCCTAGACCACTGACCGACCTCCCACTTCTTTCAATTACAACCCGCCCCCTTCGATTTAAGTAGATGGGTAATGCCAGCCGATGCTGCTTTGCCGTGCCCTAAAAGTAAATTATGCTACAAAGAACTTGATATAATAGCTTTGTGATGTGGACAAGAACACCCTCTGCTTTACTCCAATTTCGTCAATGCTGTCTCTGCATCATGTGTGTTTAGTATTTTAATTCACGTGTTTTTCTTAAATATATTAAAATGTTTTTTTAGATTTATTTTTTTATTTTTGATATCAACCATTAAAAAAATATTAATTTCATATTTTTTGATTTTAAACATATTTTTTAAATATATAGAGAAATATAATGACAAACAACTTGATCATTTCTACCCTTTAATCTATCGGTAAAAATTAATTAAAAAATAAATTAAATTAATTGATTAAAAAACTCAAGAAATTGCTATCTTGTTTGATTTTAGTTTCAAAAAATCTTATACTGATTTAGTCGAATTAAATCAAATCAAATTTTACTAATTAAACTAAGATAAATATTATCGATGATCTTTTTCTGTAGAACTTTGTAGCTCTGGTAAGCCCAAGTATACTAAGCCCAAGTATACTAGAAATATATCAGTCATCTATGGCATTAAATATTGAACTACCTCTGATTTTTGCTCAGGTGTCCAACTAGTGTTGTTAAATAATATTTGAAACCATGAGCATTATGTTGCATATTATGTTTTTCAGCATGTCCCTTGTTTTCTTTTATTTCTTTTCATAGAGAAGTAAGAAGTTGAAATATATCTAAGCTCTGTAAACCGGGCTGGATTTCTCATGGCTGTGCATTTCTTGTCTACTATGTGATCCTTGTGAATTCTTCTTCAGGGTATAGTTTAACCGGTCAAATTTTAAGTTTGTTTTTTAAAATCATCAGTTCAAGTCCCACAAATTTCAAGGTCACTGAAAGATTTATATAATCATTAACTTCAGGATCCATAAAATTAATCGAGATATACGCAAACTGGCATGAACACCCACATTAATATATATATATATATATATATATATATATATATATATATATATATTCCTTGTGAACATGTCGCTTAACATGTATATATCTATATTGAGCAGCATTATTTCAGCATTATCCATCCAATATTTAAGAGGCGAGGAGCAATGACAAGAGTGATTCTACAGGATTTTATATAAGCTACAAACAATTATGTCATGTAATTTATTTTACACCTTTTATTTCATGACTTATTAATCAACACATATTTTGTTGATTTTATTATAATGCATACAAATATATGATATGATATCTGCCAAGCTTGATATGTGAAGCATGATCAGCAACGATTGATTAATTAGAATGATTGGAGATATCACCTTAGCTTAGACTGAAGAATTTTTTCCAAACCATAGGCACTTTAAATCTTATATTTTACTAAAAGAGGCTAGTTTTTTCTATGTAGGCATTTTTTATAATTAAAAAATTACTATCTAAATTAAGAATAATAAATTTGATTTCTAGCAAAGCATAAATCATTATTTGATTTCACATATAAATCAAATTAAAAAGAGAATTGTTTTAATTTATTTGTATGAATATTTTAAATAGAAATTATATTCAATAAAATATTTTAATAAAATTAAATATTTATATACACGTGGTTGCTTAATTTTTGGATACTCGAATAAATTTACGTGTATAACATACCCTCTAAAATTCTAATGAGATCGATATTTCTCTCGCGCAACTGAAATTCCATGGATCTAACTGAAAAAATAAATTAATCAGTTAAAATCATATAAAAATTGAACTTAATTTAATCCGGGGAGATTTCGGCGATTTCCATTTGAAAAAAAAGACACTTCCTATGCCTTAAATCTTAACGGAAATGGGAAGGGTAAGCGTTGAACAAATGAAGTTGTTTGTGAGTTGGAATTACTAAATTAACCCTAAGAACAAGTGAAGGGTAAGCTTCCACAAGCCACATTTAAGGGAAGACTAGAAAGTAAGATTTGAAATTTTCACCTTTAGAGAGCTCTCCTATTTATATTCTCGGAGAGATGAGAATATAAGAAGGATATCCTAGATAATGTTTCATACAGGCACTTTATAAAAAAAAAAAAAAAAAATCAACACCAAATATATATAAAAAACTACTGAAATATTTATTTATTAGAATAATTCATCACGTCATTTATAAGTTCCACTAATTCAATATTATATATAAATGTTTTTCCTCCATATTTATTTTTTTATCTTTTGGCATGCTTTTAAATCCACATCCATTATATATTATATATAAAGTTAAAAGAGCTCAATATTTCATTATATATTTTGCATAATTTTACTTCTAAACAACATAGCTTTTAGGAGGGTAGTTCGGTAAATTCATAAGGGTTCAAATGTTATTATCAAATTCATAAGGGTTATTATAATAATCTCATATTTTAATGATACATTTAAATTACTTAATTGTCATTGGAAGTTATTTTCATTTAATTATTTAAGGGGTATTCTTGGTTTTTTATATTTTTTTAAATATTAGAATTACTAAATTAACCCTAAAATCAAATTTTCTAATTTTCTCATTAAGATGTGTTTTCATCATTTTCTATAGATTTCTTTGTTGTTATTAAGTTGGGTTAGGGGTGATTCAATCCTTTTTCATTTCTTAAAAATATTAAAAAAAGCTACCAGCGTGTGGAACGGCTTCGCGCTCTTTGAGCAGCGTGAGCCTCCATCTAGTGGAAAAACACTAGCTTCTACCACGACTTTTGAAGCTACACGATGCCCTCTTCCATATGAAGTAGCATATGTAGTGTTTTGAAGGGCGGCTTCGCTCCAACCTCGTCTTCTTTTTCTTTTTCTCTTCTCTCTCCCCTCCGCATTGAATTCCTTACTACCCATTAAAAAAATCAACTTCATCATTTTATTTTATGATATATTATATTTGACCCTTAATTATTTTATTTTTAAGTTTTTTTTAGCCCTTTTATCAAATTTTAATTTATTTTCAATTTCATCATTAGATCCACAATCTTAATTTTTAATTTCTTCAAGTTTGGTCCCCATTTTCTTGATTTCTATTTTTAATTTGGATTTTTTTTGTGAATTTAATTTTTCTTTTCAATTTTACCCTTCAATTTAAATTTTGACAATATTTAAAGTTTGGCTCTCAATGTTTTAATTTTAAATTTTAATTCTTAACCCTTTTATTAAAATTTAAATTTTTTTAGAATTTCATCCTTGAATCTATAATCTTGGTTTTTTTTTTGTTTTTTTTCAAACTTAATCCTCATTCTCTTAATTTTTATTTTTTATTTTGGATTCTTTTGTTAATTTTATTTTTCTTTATAACTTTACCCTTTAATTTAAAGTTTTATGATATTTAAAGTTAGACCCTCAATATTTTGATTTTAAATTTTGACTCTAACCCTTTTATCAAAATTAAATTTGTTTTCAATTTCATCATTAGATCCATAATTTTGATTTTTTTAATTTTTCAAGTTTGGTCCTTATTCTCTTAATTTTTATTTTTAATTTGAATTCTTATGTGAATTTGAATTTTCTTTTTAATTTATTTAATTCAAAATTTTAGGTTGTCCTCTTATTTTTTGGGAGTCGATCCAAGACAAGTATTTGTCACGTGTCAAGTGGGTTGACCTAAGTTGACCCAAGTCAAATGAATTTTTTTATTTTATAAAAAATGTAAGGATGACATCATTTTGAAAAAAAATAAAGGAAAATAGTTAATGATTTTTTACCCGATCTTTACTAGGTTTGTCACTGGTTGACTAGGTCATAGATCAACCCGTGTTTTTGATCATTTCACAAGAGATTAGTTCTCCTCAAATTTCTTTTGAAACCTGACCCACCCTAAGCCCTAGGTTGCAGGTTATTCCACCATTTTACCTTCTACTAGGTTATTTCATTCACATGATTCCTCTCGTGAGTTTTGTTAACCTCACTTGGATTTGTTAGTGCTTTTTTTTTTTTAGATTTTTTTTATTAATTTTATCTTTATATATTTGGATTCTTTGTGATTTACAACTATAATTTTTTTTTTCAATTTTCTTTTTATAATGTGATGCCATGGATTTTTTTTCTTTTCTTCAAAATACATTAATAGAAAATATTAAATTAATTTCTCAATGACTACCCATACTTTAAGAGAGATAGATACAAATAAAAAATACAAACAAAAGAAAAAAAAATTCTCATTCCAAAATGTAAATATTCCTATCACTTGTCACTTTTGATAGGTTCCAATTTTGATTTTATTTTCCATCATATATATATATATATATATATATATATATATATTTCTCTTCAAGGTTTAAACACATCAAGCAAATACTTACCTTAAAAAATAATAATAATAATTGTTTTTTATAATATTTTAAACTTAAAAATATATCAAAATAATTTTTTATTTTTTAAAATTAATTTTCAACATCATCACATGAAAATACACAAAAAAAAATGAAATAAGAGAAAATTTATATTTTTTAAAAAATTATTTTTAAAACACAAAAATAAACAATTACTTATTCTCACCACATAGAAACGGTTAAGATCATGCTTGTGGCATTAGCTATACCTCCTCTGTACATATAATTAGGCTTTTGGACATGGATTCCCCCAGGGAACAAGCATGAAGGCACACCACATCAACCAGGATGGTGACTGAAAGAGACCTATCATCTAAAATGCAAAGAATGAATGTAGCATAGCATATTTCTCCAAACCATTCTCAACTGCTAATAGCTGTCTGGTTTGAGCTCATTTATCAAAATCCCAAAACGTTTCGTGATATGTGTAACAGAGGTTCCAAAGCACTCGGTGCAAATTTCCTCGCAAAAAGAAAACAGATTGAAGTGGATTGATTATTGTAAATGCAATGCTTATCTTCATGAACCTTTTTGAAGAACTCCTCTTTTATGTCCGCTCTTCCGAAGGTAGCTGGGTGAGCTCCACCCCTTGACCAGTCCACCCAGGTAAGGGTTCTGTTCGCTAAGAGAGGTGCTGTTCGAACGGTCAACATGGTGGGGAAATAATGTTCATCAACATAACAATGCGGTTTACAGAATTCCTCAAATTTTGGGTAAAATGTAGTATCTTCCACTATGTTGACTGCAAGCTTTCGGTTAATCTCAAACCATTGAGATCCTTTGCGCCAGTTGGTAATATTCACTTCAGGTGCCATATTCTCATTATACCGTCCTCTCCCATATGGCCCATGGTCGTCAAATGCACCAATGAAGCTATGCTTGGATCTCATTATGTATCCATACACGAAAGTAAAATTAAAGAGAGGAATGCAAGATTCGGACACCAGAACGAACCGCTCATTCAAGATATCGAGCAATGCATTGGCAAGGAGTCTTCGTTCAGCATCACACATACTCATCCTACCCCATTCAGAAATCTGTGTTGGGAAAGCACAAGATAAAATGTAAGTTCCTTATATTATAAGGTCAAAAGTCAAATGGTTGGTAAAACTTCATGTAATAGAAACAAAAGACATTACCTGAAAACCAAAGCTTTGCGCAAAATGTTAATAAGGTAAGAAATTATCTTGCTTGTGTAAAAATTTAATTTCATGGACATTTTGACATCACAATTTCAAATATTTTTTTTTCTGTTTTTGACAGTTAATAGGATAAGAAATTATTAAAAAGACAAAACAACTACGAAGATATGAAGTGACTACCTTCAGCAAGCAAGGAACCAGAGGTAATAGACAATTTGAAATACACTGGAAGTGATTTCATGTATTGACACAATAAGTAATGGATGAACATGGCTCCATCTTTTTTTCATTGCTGCATGTGCAGTCTTCGATTCCTAACTGAACCATCACAAACTCCACACTTAGCTCAGAAATTCAACCTTAACATATTTAAAATTCTTTTCCAACCAGCTCCGGGGACTCTAACTTGGTTCATTCAATAAAAGATAACTTTTGACTTGTGTACAAGAGAAAAAAGAGTATGTAGGAACCCATCAAATGGAGTAAAATTAATTGATGAGCTTAGCCAGTTCCATTCCATCACCAGCTATTGCTCTTTTCATCTGTTTTCATTGTTAGATGTAGACAAGGCATGGCTTTGAAGCTTAGGTATGGGCATCAAGGAAGGAATAGGTATGGAGGAGAAAAGAACAAACTTGAAGCATTAAGGTGCAAGATAGGAGTGCAACAAATGGACTCGAAGCAAAAGATAGCAAGTTATCATGAGTCGTCTTGCTAAAAATACTGTTGCATGTATAATATAACCTAAAGAAGATCAACAATCATTAGTCAACAACCTAAAATGTTACAACCTTCTATATTACTACAATATTCCAGAATATATCTCCTTGTACTGGCCTTTTCTCAATTAAGATTAACTCTCCTTCAATCCAACTTCAAACAATGAAATGCCACCAAAATACTTCCACAAAGATTCCAAGCAATGATGGCTCTGTTGTTAAAAATTTGTACGCAAATTCTAAACCTTAGCATTTTCAAGGTAATTTTCAACCCAAATGGCATGTTATGGTAGCCCATCAAATTCTCACAGACTTATCACTAAAGGTATTCTATATATTCCAGCATCATCAGAACCCCTTTTCTTTACTATATATAATGCTTTAGTCCATGTCAAACACTCTCAACTCCCTTATTTACAAGCCAATCTCACCTGCCACTGCCATTACACAAGTAATTTCCAACAGTCTTGTTCCAGAGTCTTATATCTTGTCTTGCTGGATATAAATTGTGTAATCACGTAATACAGGAGTAAAAGAGTTCATTTACTTGTGTATTTTCAACCTTGCTATCTGTTGAAACAGAGCAATTGTTTAGGCACTTTTCTCATGGTGGGACTGCCACAGGCTTTCACACAAATTATTGCAAATCCCATTAGAAATTTATATGACATCTAATGACACTTCTATGAATGTTCTCAAAAGTATGCATTCATAGGTTAATTGTCATGAAAATTCCCTTTTACCCAAAAGAACACAAAATTTCCTTAAAAAAGGCTAACTAGAAGAATTCAAGTATAAACATAAATCGAAAGTTGGAATGAAGAATGGAGAATCCTAAACTTTTTCAACTTCCAACCTAAAAATGTTTCAACTTCCAACAGCAAGTATATCTGAAGCCCTCAAATAAGTGTTAGGAAAAACAGACAAATGGAGAATCCAGTAGCTAGAAAACTGCATCTCTATCTCGAACATGCAGTTATGCTCAAGGAAACTGCTTTGAGCAGTGGAAACTTTTCTATTCAAAGATCCATGTTTAAGAAGTATGCAGAACCAAATAGACATCACAATTTTCAAACCACACTACATAATCGTAAGCAAACTAAAGTAGCTATTTACAGACAACTAGAACCCAGAAAAAAAAACCAAATATAGAACACTGGAGCAATAGCATTTATAAACAGCTCAATCATCAAACAAATATCAACATGAAATTCTTAAATTACAGTGAACACTGAATGAAATAAAATAAGGATGTTTAACACGGGCATTCACACACCTGACTTGGGATTTGTCTCCGATGGAAAACTGAAGAAGGTGGAAATTTGGCTTCAAATGTTGGCAACGAATGAATGTAGACCGAATAGAGCCCTTCATGCCCCTTCAAAAACTTTTCCCAGAGAGGCGCCAGAGGCAATGGCCCCTTTGTCAGAAACATAAACGCAATCTTAGGAACTCTCTTGAAGGGATACTTCTTTATCCGAGGAACAAAAGAAGCCCTCCAAAAGAGCTCCTCATCACTCATTTTATGGAGCAGGTTCGATGGACGCCTAATCCAACGATCCAAGGTATTCGGTTCATCAAAGCAATGCTTAAAAGCAGGCTTAACAGTTGTCCCTGCAGTCTGAACTCCAGAACGCTTGATTGTATACATACTGATGATTGAAAAGGAGATGCATAAAGCTAAAAACAGCAAAAATAACTGGAGTAACCTTATTGGAGAGGGCTTGGATTGGCTTGCTTTGATCGAAACTGCAGGGTCCTTCCCTTCCTCTAATGGAACAACTCTTGATTGCATCTTTATAACAGCACTATAATCAGAATTCACCTTCTGGGTCTGATCTAGCTACACCCTTTATGCATTAAAATTGCTTAAAACCTCAAAAAGCTAGAAAAGAAATCAACTTTTCTCTCCAAAGTAAGAACCCCAAAACTCCAAGATTGCATCTTTAAGAGAAACAGTGAGCTCAAGTTTAAGATACCATGCTCTTATCAAGCAAAAACCGATACAGATCTAAAATCCAATCCTAAAATACCTTAAAAGATAATGTTATGTTGAAATCCCAGTTTGCAGCAAATGGGGTTTTAGACAAATCAAAGGTTCTGAATCAAGATCACAAAGAGGAAAAAAAAAGTACCAAAATTTGAACATATCATGTTACTATTCAGTGGTGCAAAATGAACAAAGTCGAAAGGAAACTTCAATTACGGCAAGATTGAATTTTGAGAGAGAATGGCTGAGAAAGGTAGGCAAAAGAGAACAAAAGGTCTGATGGAAGAGAGAGGAAGGTGGGAGTCTCTAACTCCAAGAGAGCGGGGGAGAGTGGAAGTTATATATACATGGGATGGAGTGAAATTGAGGGAAGGGGTGGGGGATTGATGATCTGTGAAATGTGGAATTTTTTGTAAGAATGTTTTGTCACACGATGGAAGTGCGAGGGGAGTGGAGGCCTTGGCTTTGGCTTTGTCGGGGATCTTTCCTTCGTAGTTTAAAACAAGAATTTTCAATAATTTACATCGATGTGATAGGTCTGGGGACGAATTCTAAATGAAAGAATAGTTGTCAGAACCGGTTGTATCAATAAGGAGTTGAATCTTGGATTAATAAATTAATTAATCTTGATAGATTTAGAAAAATTAAAAAATATATTTAAAATTTTAATATTTTATATAAAAAAATTAAAAAATAATACATATAAATATAAATTATATATTTTATAAATAATAAAGTTTAAAAGTTTTGTATTTCATATTAAAAAAAAATTATATTAATATGTTATTTTTTAAGTTAGAGTATTTAAATTAAAAAGGTTTTTTTATTTTATATTGAAAAAATATAATTTTTTTTCTTGTGAATATAGAATATATATATTAAAAAGTTTTAAATCTCATATTGAAAAAATAATTTTTTTCTTATGAACATAAAATATATATATATATATATATATATTAAAGGATTTCAAATCCAATATTTAAAAATAAAATATTCTTTTAATATTTATATAGAGAATTTTGAAAATAGTTAATAATCAACTAAAAAATATAAAATAAAAAAAGGTTTTTAGTTAGAAAAAAAAACACTTTTGAAAAAAAAATTAAATCTTAATTGAGTTTTACCAGATTATCCAGATCACAAATCAATTAAATTTTACCAAGTTTTTATTTATTTTAATCTTTTATTGAACTACTAAATTAACTGGATTCTGGATTAAAATGTTGGGCATGCCCTTATAAATGAAAAGGCATATTATATCGCCAGAAAATCCAAGAGCACAAACCTATTTCTTTGTTTATTCCACTATTTATTTATTTTCTAACAAACAACACATGTTTTTTTTTTTATTCATTCGTTTAAAGGTGAGTAAAAAATATTAAAAAATTAATTAAATTAAAATAATTAAAAAATAATTAAAAAATCAAATCATGAAAAAACTCTATTAAACCAATTAAAATTTTAAAAAAACCTACCAGTTCGGTTCGGTTTTGGTTTTATAACCCTAAAATAAAACAACAGAACTGAACCGAACCCAAATCAAGTGAAAACTGAGTCAAATTGATTTAAACTGGTTTTTATCTAAAAAAAAATCGAAACCAGTTAGTTTGAAATAATTTTAATTTTTAAAAAATTTTAATTTGATTATTTTTTAATAAAATTTAAAATAAATAAAAAATAATCACCACGACGTAGGACAACACATTGTAGCGACGGTGAAATTTAACATTTATGGTTATTCAATATTAATTCTCTCAAACGGAATCTCTCCCCCAAGACACCACACTCACACATGTCATCAATAAAGGGTCCCCCGTCCCCGGATGCATGAGATGGGCAACTCGTCAACTCATTTCACGTTGTGATACAAGGAAAATTATTTTTCTACTTGGCTAAATATATTATAAAATATACTTAATAAATTTATTTTTTCTGATTTATTTAAAATTCTTATTTTCTTTCTACGATGAGATACATGAATTGAAATGCTCCACCAATTAATAATATTCCTTTTGATGATGATATCATTTAAATAACAACAAAAATAATAATATCATTATCGTTGATAAATTAAAAATTAAGTGTAAATAAAACATGAAAAGTATTTAGTAAAAGATCAAGTAAAAATAACTTAGATTCGAGAAAAAGTTTTTTTCAACCAAGAAAATTGAAGTGGAGGTTGATTATTTTTATTCTTTTTTATTTAGTTTAGAAAATTAGTAAAAAAAAAACATTTGTTTAATAATTTTATTTTTCCTTGTTTGTTAGGACTTTCATTGTTTCTCCTTTATTTTTAAGTTTTTTAGTTTATTATGATTGTTTTTTGTATTTATTTAATGAGTTATAAATCTTTTAGAAAATATTAAATAATAAAATTATGAATTAAAATTTTCAATTTTATCTTTCTAATTTGCTACTATCTTGTTTGTGTTTCTTTGCGTCTTTTTAACCGCACATGATCTTGTTACATCTTAGGCAGGAAAGGTGAGCTAGGTGGAGCAATTGAGTTGCAGAGTGAGATGCCTAAACAATTTTGGAGTTAATACTTATTAATAACACCATGGTTGTGACCTTAATCCTGAAGCCAAGACTCTAATATATATTTAATAATACTGTTAAACATGTTTTTCATCTAAAAAGAATATTACACTAATATTTTTTAAAGCTTTGTTAATGATTTTAATTTAAAAAACACTCAAAAAAAATTTCAAATGCCAAAGTTAAACCAGTAGTTTGTTTGGTATTGTGGTGGTTTTTGTGGTTTGAAAAAAGTTATTTTTATAAAAAAAAACACTTTTAGTTGGGGTTGGTTTGGTAAAATATATGTTTGGTTAAAACTGTGGTTAAATTGAAGTTGAACAAAAAGTAATTTTATGTGTTTGGTTAAGAATGCTTTTTAAATTGAGGTTATAAATTAACTGAAAAAGAAATATATTAATATTGATGGTTTTTAACTAAAATATTGTTGACTTAACTACTGCTATTACATCATGAAATAAATAATACTTTTTATAAATTATTTTTTTATTGTTTCATTAAACTATTTACAATTCTATCACGTACGAAATCCATTCGACAAGGACTATAGTTTCCATAGCTTTCTGAGCACAATATTAGAAACAAAATTGGGATTGCGATCAAATTCTATAAATGTTACATCATCATGAGATCTCCTTCTAATGTAATTATGTAGTGTCATTGAATAATGTTAAATACTAGTTTTTTGAATAAAACACAATATCTGAGAAATTTTGTTGGATTTTTTTATTTTACTAGGTCAGACCCGGTCCAATGCATTTAGGTTTGGGCCGGACCAGGTCCAGTCCATGAACAGTGGAGACATTCTCTATTGTTCACTTTGCATGTGAACAATGGAGAATGAATTAATTCTGTAAAGTGAACAGTGGAGAGTAAATTAAGTTACTCTCCACTGTTCACTTTGCTAAACAGTCGAGAGTGTCTCCATGCAGCAGAAGAATAAGAAGAAGGAGAAGGCGGTTCTGGGAAGTTTACTAAAGCAAAATGACGATGACCAGACACTATCGATGAAAGAGAGAGGAGAACATGCCAGTGAAAAGCAAATCCAAATTGCTTTTCAAGAAACTGAGTTCCAGCCTCAGTTTTGGGTAGGACCCACAACAATAAAAGTGTGGTTAATATTTAACCAAACACTTATAAACGGTGTTTTACTATAAACGTAGCCGTAGCTGCAGCGCCAAACACGCACTAAGAGGCTGTTTGGTAATGCGGCTGTATATGAGGTTGAGATTCAGTCATAAAAATATATGTTTGGTTAAGGTAAAATGTGGTTTTTGTTTTGGTGGGACCCACCATAAATTGAGGTTTCACCTGAGATTTAACCAAAGTAAAAAAATTAAACTTTGCAATAGCAGCTCACCTCAGTTTTTTCATAATAGAGAGTAACGTGGGGAGAAATAGAAACAAAAAAAAAAACTATTTAACAAAGGCCAACGCAGGAAGAAAAGGGGGCACCACTGCCTACCTTTCTTGTCGTCGCCACAAGAATCGCCTTGAGTCATTGTCGACAACAGCAGCACCACCATCAGAGGGGAGAAAACCGTGCAGGGTAGCCTGCTCTTCTCCTTCTTTTTCTTCAGCTGCATTTCTTCACTGTTCTGCAAAATGAACAGTGGAGAGTGAAATTTCACTCTCCACTGTTCACTTTGCAGAATAGTGGAGAGGTGGAGAGTCAATTAATTCACTCTAACGTCTTCATTGTTTATCACTTTGCAGAACAGTGGAGAGGTGGAGAGTCAATTAATTCACTATAGCGTCTTCATTGTTTATAGGTCCGGCCCAAACCTAAATGCATTGGACCGGGTCTGCCCATAAAATAAAAAATCTAACAAAATTTCTCAGATATTGTGTTTTATTCGAAAAATTACGGTTTAACATTATTCAATGACACTATAATTACATTAGAAGATGATCGCATGATGACGTAATATTTACAAAATTTGATCGCAATCCCAATTTTATTCTTGATGATATTTTACCTGATATTGCACACTCAGGAAGCCATGAAAATTGTAGTATTTGTCGCATGAATTTCATACATGATGGAATTGCAGATAATTTAATGGAACAATAAAAAATACTTTATATAAAGTATTGTTTATTTCATGAAGTAATAGCAGTAGTTAAATCTACAATATTCAATTAAAAACCATAAATATTAATATATGTCTTTTTTAGTTATTTTATAACTTTAATTTGAAAAGTATTCTTAACCAAACACATTAAATTATTTTTTGTTAAATCTTAATTTCAATCATAGTTTTAACGAAATATATACTTTACTAAACCAACCTCAATTAAAAATGCTTTTTATAAAATAATATTTTTCAAATCACAACTACAAAAACTATCACAATTTCAAACACCCCTAAATCTATTGCAGGAGCTTAGTAATGCCTTGTTTGTTTCCAGGAATTCATTTTCCTGGAAACCAATATTCCCACTTTTCCATGTTTGGTAAACATAAAGAAAGTTGGTCAAAGGAAAGTGAATTCCAGTCAAAGAAAAAAAAAGGGTTTATGGCAGGAAAGTGTTTTCCTTTCCTTATTCTAAGGAAAACACTTTCCTTTTTTTTTTTATTAACAAAACATGCACTGTCCCAAAATACAAATCCCTAAACTCTCTCTCTCCCAAATCATTTACGCAGATCAATTGAAGCATCTCTCAGCTTTCTTCCAGGTAATTTTTTTTCCTCAAATGTCTTTATTTATCTTATGTTTTCATCCCTTTTATTTTTAATCTGTAGTTATAATAATGGCATAAATCTTGTGATATATTTGCTGCGTTTTTTTCTTGATTTATCTTGTTAATTTTATTGCAACCCATGCTCCCATGCTCTATGTAAACCCAAACCCCTGGGAAAGCAACCCATTCAACCACAGCAAACCTAAACCCCTGGGAAAAATCAACCACAGCAAACCCAAAATTTTTCCCAGAAACCAAACACAGACCCATACACAAACACAACAAACTCCAGATAATCATCATTTTTTCGTTTCACCACTGTTGCTATCACAACAAACTCAAAGAATCACCATTCTTTCATTAAGCCGAAGGCGCCCTTCGACCCCATTTCTTTCTCTGCCGATCCACCTCTTCGCTAGGCAACCCATACACAGCAAACCCAAACCCATTTTTCCCATGCTATGCTTTTTTCACAGAAATCGGGTTTACTGTGTTTTTTTCACAAAAACCAAACAAAACATTTTGTTTGGTTTCTGTGAAAAAAACATAGCAAACCCATGCTCTGTTTCTCCTTTTATTTAATAAAAAACATATGCTTTCAATTCCCCTCCATCTCTTCATCTTCCTCTCCTTTTCTTCAATTGCTTCTCTTTTAGTAGAACCCGACCCACCCGATGTGATTTTCCTTCTCTGTTGATGAGTTGATGATATCCGTTTCCTATGCTTTGTGCATTTCCTATGCTTTCTGGGCGTGATGTGTGCGTGTTGATGATGATGCACAGTGATGTGTGCGTTGATGATGATGCATATTGATGTGCGCGTTGATGATGATGATGATGATGAAAGGGGAATTGATTTGGGTAGAAATCTTGACTGTGAAATACTATACCCGTTGATGTTGATGATGCTGCACAGTAATGAAAGGGGAATTAGTTTGGGTAGAAATATTAGACAGTGAAATATTATGTGCGTTGATGATGATGATTATACACAGTTATAAAAAAAACTGAAATGGTTTGGGTAGAAAACTTGAGTCCGTTAAATATTTATATACAGAATTCATTAATAAATTATTGTATTGTTTGTTTTGAGATACATAATTCATTATATAATTATTTCCTTTAAAAGGCATTGTTTGTGTTGGGAATCAACTTTTTTGAGCATAATTTATTGTATTGATTATGTAAGTATTTTTTATGTTTATTTCCCTAAATTTTTAGGTTTTATTAACAGAAAACTTCACTTTTTTGTTATGGATAGTAAAATTATTCATGCAGCATGTATGAGAGCAACTGTAACTGTGATAGCTATAAGGGTAGCTATTATTGAACAAGAAAGAAATAGAAATTATATACCAAGAGAATCATGTATAAATACAATTGCTCAACAAGAATTCTATATGGATAGCATTTTGAATCGAGGTGATAGACATTGCGTTGAATAAATTCGTATGAAACCAGTTGTCTTATATAAATTGTGTGATGTTCTTACAAGTCATGACCTATTATGATCAACTCAAAATGTGTCTATTAGGGAGCAAGTAATTGGGTTCTTACAAATTATAGGCCAAAACCAAAGATTTCATTTTATTAGTGGTATATACTATAGGTCTGTAGAAACTATCCAATGTTACTTTAGAATTGTTTTAAAAGTAGTTCTTAAGTTATACAAATACCTAATTAAAGACCCAGGTGATACAGTTCCCGCAAAGATAATGAATAATCAAAAATTCTATCCTTATTTTAAGGTATGAGAACAATACCAATATTTTTATACATTAATTAATTACATCTAGAAGAAAAGATTATAAATTATTTTTTCATGTTTATATAGGATTGTGTGGGAGCAATTGATGGTACCCATGTTTCTGCAAATGTTCCTGTTGAGATTCAAGTAAAGTTTCAAGGTCGAAAAGAAGGAACAACACAAAATGTTTTAGCAGCTATAACTTTTGATTTGAAGTTTATATATGTTTTAGTTGGCTGGGAAGGAAGTGCACATGATTCACGGGTTTTAGGTGATGCATTATTAAGACCTAGTGGTCTAAAAATTCCAGAAGGTATATAATAAAGTATTTATTATATGCAATAAACATATGAAATGTTTAATTAGCTAAAGATAGTAATATGTTTTTTTTTTCTAATTTGTAGGGAAATATTATCTTGATGATGCTGGTTACGGTATTCGAAAAGGAATTATTTCTTCTTTTTGTGGAGTTTGATATCACTTGAACGAGTTTACAGAACATTTACCAGAAAATAAAAAGGAGCTATTTAATCTTCGACACTCTTCTTTGAGAACTGCTATTGAGCAAGGGTTTTGTATTTTGAAGAGTCGTTTTAGATCGATTGATGGAAAATCTTTTTGGTCTTATGAAACACAAGTAGATGTTGTGCTTGCATGTTGTATTATTCATAATCACATTATGGGAGTTGATCCAAATGACTTTCTTATGGAAGAAATATGTTCAGAAAGTGAACCAATTAGACGAATAATCAATTTAAGTCAACAGGAAAAGAGGGAAGAGAATAGGGAGTGGATAACAAAAAGAGAAATGATTGCATCAACCAATCTTAAAAATGAAAGTGGCTTTGGTTGAGATGATTGTTTGAAGATGATTACAGTTTCGAAAGATGTTTATGATGAAAAAGTGAAGGTATGATAAATATTATACTCTTCATAATTTTTATATTTACAATGTTTCCAAAATGTTATACAATGAACTAAAAAATTGCATATTCAAAACTTTATGAACAGACACATCCCAATCATGACAAGTATCTCAACAAAAAACTTGATATGTACGAGGCAATGACAATTGTTGTTAGAAAAGATATGGCAACCAGAAATTATGCCAAATCATATACTGATGTCAACTTGGAAGAGAACACTGAAGAGTAATCAATTTCAATTGAAAATGAAGGGGAATATGAAGAAACTTCAAAAGGAAAAGAGACATCTTCCTCTAGTGCACAAAAGAGGCAACATAGGAAGAGAAATCGCATATATGAAGATGATAGTGTTGAAAACTTGTCTGAAAAGATGTAGCATTTGCAATCCAAAGCCTCAGCAAAAATCAACTTGATGTTACTGAGCTATATATAGAAGTGATGAAAATTGAAGGCTTTGATGAGATCACTCTTGGGGATGTATTTGATCACTTGGTCCAACATGAAATGTTGGCAAAAGCATTTATGGTAAAAAATGCTAATTTGAGGAAAATTTGGGTTCAGAATTTTGTGAACCAACACATCTACAGGCCTAATTGCTAAGATGATTTCACTATGATAAGAAAGTTTATGTTTATTATTTGACAAGTATGTTTACTTGTTTAATTCGGTCTAGCATGTTTATGTTTGTTAATTTGAACTAATATGTATGAGTATTACATTAAAACTTAATATTTATGCATGACTATGTTTGATGTAAGATATTTATATTTATTTCTTAATGCTTATTTGATATATATTAAAGGGATATTACATGGATAATTGCCTATACCCGTAAAAAAAATACAATCTTTATCCAAAAAATCTATCAAAATATTTTTGTATTTATTTATCTTTTAAAAAAATCTTCATACAAAAAAACCCAAATATCTAACTCTTACTTAATACCATAAACTAATTTGGCTTTCTTCGTATGAAAAAAAAAACATATTTTAAGCTTTTAAAATTGAAAAAAAAAATTAATAGGTTTTATTTATGAAAAATTTCACAAGGTTATATCTCTATAATATTATATGACATATATAGTTATATTTTATAAAATAAGCTATATATGAATATAAGATATAATAAAAAAATTCATCAATATACTTTTTAGATTTTATTCTTTTATTGTAAGTGATTAAATATTTATATTTAATATTTTTCATATATTAGATAAATTTTTTTAAAAATTTTAATTTATTAATAAATTATTTTCCAGTTTATTTTTCATAACATAACCAAATACTGAAAAATATTTTTGAGTTTATTTTTCATAACACTACCAAATATAGAAAGTAATTTACTTTCTCATTTTCTAAAAAAATCACTTAAAAAAAAAATACATTTCTGCGAACATACGAAACTAAATACAGAAATAGTAATCGTTCCTCATAAGCCAAGCCACAAAATTCCACAAGCCTTTCCGCGTTCACCAAAACATGGTGATGTGAAAGTTTGTCTCTCGAGAATTCAACGGAATCTCCAGGCAGACTGAAGAACCGAATAATCGTGATGGGGGCTCACATGTCAAGATCAGCTGGCATCAAATGATAGTGCTACCAAAAGCAAATTATAAAATGTACTTGAAAACATTACAAAATAAACTAATTTGCTCAGGTGTTTCAATATAGTTTTCGGTACTGTGGTGTCTCTAGTAGTTCACCATGGATTTCAACGGTGAATTTTTTTTAGTCATCATTTTTTTTTAATTGCATCTTTGCTTTTGGCTAGATGGTCTCTTTCCCTTAATATGGGTGTCATTTGTTCAGCTCTTATGCTAGGAGTTAGGAATGAATTCTTATTTGGTCAGTTTAGCTTCACTAAGGTAGTTAGTAAACTTTGAGCGTCTCTCTGCTAGAGTTTCTTGAATAATGCATGTGCTTCACAGTTTTATGATTGAAAAGCTGGAGAATGTTCTTGTCAGTTGCAATTGCTGGGGGTGCATTATCTTTGCTCAGAATTCAATGCTTTCTTGATGGGATGTTCCCATGTTTTGCAGTATTAAATCTTGTTTGTGACCGCTTTTGCAGACTGAGGTTGATCTGTTCGCTTCCCGACCTGCCAACCCTTCTGCAGTTCCTTCTACGTTTTACTCTTTTTTTCCGGTGATGAACCAGTTGTGCAACCCGAGATCAAGACTCCAAAATCTGATCCACCAAACACTAATGTCAACGACCCATTTGCTGCAGTTCCGATGAACAATTTTGATGGTTCTGATCTTTTTGGTGCATTCACTTGTAGCTCCAATCCAGCTTCTACAGAATCAACAGAGAGTCCTGGCAGTCTTAACAATGTTGATGGGGAGTCTTTGGCAAGCTCCAATCCTCGACAAAAGGAGGGTTTTCAGATGAAATCTGGAAAGTGGGCAGATTCACTAAGCCGTGGGCTGATTGATCTTAATATATCTGCTCGTTAGCGTATCTTTCCCACTTGCTATTGTTACCTTTGAGAAACTTTCTCCATATGCATGCTAAATGCGATTCACCTCAATTTTATTGTTTCTATTTTATGCTTTAATTCATGGGGTGAGAGGTTTTTTCTTGTTAAAACACCCATGAACTAATGGATAGGTTCTCAAGAGTGGCTCACTAAGAATCTTGTTTCATCACATGGATAGGCATCACCAGAACTGGTTGGAAGAGGCAATAATTTCTCCTCGAAACTTAACCTGTATACAATGACATATTGAAACTTTTGTTTAACTTTTAACTTCACCGATGTTTGATGCGAGTGTTTTAGCGAGCTACCATTTTTCTGTAGATTTCTAGATATGAACTTTGATTCTGTATCTCCTGTCTGGCATTTCTCTGTGTCAGTCTGCAATACTTCATCAACACTGCACTTCTTGCTGTAAGGCCGCCCAGTCATAACTGTCTTGCCGCTTGAACTCTACTTGCAGCCAAGAAGGTGTCCCTGGTAGATGTTGGTGTCGTGGGTATCTTACTGATGGACTAGATGAAAGGGAAAATCTGGGTTTACATCTTCGCAGTCACAAGCAACTGGCGGAGATGACTTCTTCTCAGGCCTTGGGGGCCAACAATACCATTTTGGTAGTTTTTAACAAGTAAATTCTGTTAATTTGCCATCATGTCCGCATAATTTTTTGCCCATTTGGTAAAAATAGTTGAAGTGCTGAGCATATTGGCGTGCACATGGTGATGTGATTCCGCCACCGACTTTTACTAGAACACAAAGATGTCTTTGCATAGTCGTCCACCATTTTGGGTGTGCTGTTCGTACGTAATTAAGAGATCCAATTTTGATGTTTTTTCATTTATCTTGTTTCTTCAAAAGAAAAAAAAATCAGAATTAACATTTTTTTATTATTATTTTAATCAATGGGTGACATGCTAACCCATTGACAATTCATATCAGTAGGATCACCCTACATGTAGCTTCTTCGCTTATACAAAAGAAATAGTAGAATTTAATTATCCATGGAAGCGGATCATGAGATTGGTTAGCTGCTGCTCTGACCATGTACCCACACATGGTTAACATCCTGCACTAGATTTAAAGCAGAGAATTTAACATCCTATGGCTAACCTTTGGAATTTACAATCAATCCCAACATCATGGTTTGAACTTCGAAAAAAGACAACCCAGTTGCAGGTGCACAAATGGGTGAGATGGTGGCTGATAATTGCCATTAAATTGGCAGCCAAAATTCCTAATTTTTGGAATTATTCGCCTTTGAGCTTGCCTCTAAATGCAATATAGACACTGTTAATTGTATCAAACCACATGAAACCCGCAAATCACTGAACAAATTAGCATTATCGTGATCAGATTGGGAGGCGAGTCATCGGAAGTCTAAGAAGGCAAATCTTGTCTCAAACTTGCCATTTTTACACTGAAGATTAAGTTGAACAAGCATGACAAATCCAGCTCCCTAAAATATATCCAGCATTTTCCCCCTCAACATGGCTTCAGCTTTCCTCACTTGTTTCACCGGTCCTACTATGAATACCTACATGAAAATAATCAACATTTACCCACGAGTATGACAATGAATAAAATATTAAGTAAATCCTGAACACAGACCGCATGGATTATATTTTATGGCTTTGTTTTGTAAGTCTCTCTCTACTAAGGTTACTTTTCTTTAGATTAAAAAAAAAAAAAAACACACATTATTTGACAAATAGAGTCGAACACTTCCTATTGTGGTTAGATACAAAAATCTCAAAGCAGGTCTCATTTTGCATTGACTTAAATCCCAAGTTAGCTGGATTTTGTCAAATGCTAAGTTGATCACCAGGCAGGTAGTTACCAACATTAGTATGATAGACTTACCTTGTCAGTTGGACCCTTTGCACCTCCAATGAAAATCTCCGCGCTGCAAAAAAAAATGCACATGCAGGAAATTAAAGAACAGGAGAACAGATTGAATATAAAGAACACAAAGGTTATGATAATGGGAGGGAGAAGAGAGACACACTTGCAAGATTCCTTTACTGACAAAATGGATGCTCCTCGTCTTCCAATAACACGTCCCATCTTTCCTGGGGGAACATCAAGAACAGAAAGGATTTCCTCTTCAGGAGCATTATCCTTGATGATGAGGTTATCTATGAGGAGAAGGCACAGCTAGATCAGTATTCAATTAAAAAGTAAAGCATCTGTACACTTTCCTAAACAAAGTCCATCCAGAATAGGTCAATGTTTATTTATTCACCCTTAGTTTAGGGTGCACGCTGTTGGAGTACAGGTAGCTTGCTCATAATCCATTCTTTTCCAAAACTTAGACTCCCATTCATGCATTGTACTTGAACTTTAAATCTCATTTCAAATCTATACATGGTTAGTGACATTATCTAGTGGAAAATAACAAACTTACTCAATTGGAAATCCTTCCCCATTGTTTCCAACAATGGAAACCCATTGTTATATCAGATACAGTGTTGTGCCAAACTCTCCTATTTAAAGAGTTTGGCACCGCTTCTATCTTCTTTAATTAAATTTTTTCAATACAGCAATAAAATACAAGGCAGATGAACGAATTTCAAAGAGTTGGGTAATACAATTCCTCAAAGATAGGGAAACAAGAGTAATGTACACTAATAGGTTGGTAAAACATAAAACCTGGAATAGGAGGGATATGGGGCCAATCAGCATAATCATTCTCATTGATGCAGAAACATCGACAATACAACACCCCACGAACTGCAAGATACCATAAAGATCTCTGGTTGAGCTTTTCCATCATCTTATAATAGATGCGGAGAAGAAAGCGAACATCATCTGCAGCTGCATGGATCATCATTTCAGATAATGGCCTGTATGTCCAGAACATAGGATCCTGAAAACAATGGAAAGATAAAATAATGTAAGGAAACACTAGCTGTAAGACACCACACAGTAGGGTTGCAGCTGAGTGGGTGTGCAGTAGCTGGACAAATTTCTCTTACACTCTTAGAAAAGATGCAAGTACAAATAAACACAAAAAAGAAAAGAAAAAAGCATAGTCAAAATCATAAAAAGAGAAAACCACAACTTGGTTATTGTAGTTTATCCAAATTATGAATTGATTTCCTCTATTCTGTTTGAATATTTTCAAATCTTAAAAAATGGTCAATCAAGTGATTTTTCTGAAAATACCATTCTAAAGAGTATTGCATATCAGTGATCATAAGGGTCTTTTCAGAACAAATGCACTTGATTGATCATTATTTAAATGTACAAATATCTTGTGTGGAAAATATTAGAGTACAAGAACACATTAAGTTTTTGATTAAGTAAAAATACTGGTGGTTATCTCTTAACAAAATGTTGAGATGTGTTTCTTTTTTTAATTTTCATGGGATGAGAATAAGTATGGAGACTCTAAATATGTCTCATTAAGGTCACTGGTATGATCTAATAGCTTGTGAAGGCTTCTACTGTACCTTCAACTAACCATTAGAAAAGAAACACCTTCACTTGCCAGTAAAATTTAACAAGACAAGGGACTAACTCTCTGGTGAGGTTCAGATGGTAAAGAAGTCACTTGTCTAAATGCCAAATGCCAGCACATCACAAAACTCTAAATTGTAAAACAGAAGCATTCTTCACCAATCTAGCAACAGAAAGATAGCATCTTAGGGGTGCAAACTTGAGAGGCAAATGTGTTCAAAGACAAAGAAACAGTAGAACCAACCTAGCAACAGAGAGATAGCTTATTAGGGGTGCAAACTTGAGAGGCAAACGTGTTCAAAGACAAAGAAAGAGTGGAAGGAAATGTTCCTGGCTAGTGCCACTTATTAGTTTATCTTCCCAAGACACCAAAATGTTTTATAGAAACAAAACAAGGCAGCAGAGAATAACTTTTCCAATATAGTTCTCTCCACTTTACTGGAGATAGGGATAGTGAGCATGTCAGATGTTTAAACTAACCTGTCGGAGGAGAACACGAACTTCTTCCTTCTCCAGATAAGATATGCCTGGCATTCAAATTCTCAAGATAAAAGTCTCAGAAATACAATGGATAATACAGGAATTCAATTTTCTTGCCAACTAGATACCACAAAGTATGTGCAGTTAAAAGGAAAAGCAAGCTGATATAAACATTAGTAGTTGAAGGTTTATGATATAAACAACATGAAGAAGCTTCTGAATACCTTAATTCTCAATCAATATACTCTCGCTTTTCTGTAAACCTAGTCTATTGAGGAATTCATTATTTACAAATTATGTTTTATTTAGGAACTAGAATATCGTTAGGAGTTTTATTTTACTTATGGTTTTCATTTTCTTATTCAAATTTCTATCTCCATTCAGTTTAGTACTTTTAGGGGCTTTGGTGCCTATAAGAAGAGCACATGTTCTATGTCATGGAAAGGACTTGAATGATGTAATTATGAGTATTTTGCTTAAGTTTGAAGGCTGTGGCTTAGGGTGTTTCTTTTCTTCTTTCCTCTCCATAAATGCTATTTTCTTCTTCTTCCTTTTCTTCTACTTCTTTCTTGCTAAAGTAACCTCAGTTACTATTGACAGCTATGGTGAAAACCCTTTTTTTTTTCTAAATTCCTTCTCCAAATCTAGCTCATCATGAATCCTTTTTAGGACACAAATCCAAAGTTTTCCTGCATCAATTTAACTTAACAAGTCAAGTAAGAACACTCAAATATTACACTCATGTGGAATCCACTTTCAATTACAGAACAGAAACAAGTGGTGAAAACTGTTAGGAAATGCTAGGGGAGTGAAAATAAGGTTGCAGTATTTAACTATTTATCAACTTTCTTATTAAGTGTTAATCAAAAGTAATCATAAGGTCTATCATACAACAGCATTCCCACTGAACACGCAAACATAGTACATAGATAATGAAGCTAAATGCTCCTATGATGCAGATGTTAACAAAAATTGCCCCTACAGAAGTCAGAAGCCTCTTCATAGTAAGAATTGTGTCTAGGAGCTGCTTCTCAATCCCAAACAGCTTTAACCCCATCAGCCCGTTGCAATATGATTCCAATTGAATGCTGAAAATTTCAAAAGACCTTTTCACCAATCTCTTTCTTTCATTTTTCTTTTTTCTTTTTCCTTTTTGACAGAGCAGTTAAAATTTCAAGACACCCACATGCATAGTTAAACTATAGGCATTAATGCAACACTAGTCCTTTAGCATGAGAGAAGGCAGGAAATGGTGTCAAGATTAGGGAGTTATCATCCAAATGTTTTATCAAGAACTTTTAGCAAGTATGGAATATATTCACACAAAAATCAAGTTATATGACCTGAAACGGACAATACAAATGAATACCACGACATATAAAATACCACAATAGCGTGGATCTGCAAGGAGGCCAACAAATGATATATAGTCATCAGGCAATCTAGTCCGTCCTTCTTGCTCCTCTATCTGAGAATAAGCAATCTACATGCAAAATGAAAAATACATATGCACATTAAAATGGCAGCTCCGGATTGATAATTCTTAATGCCAGTACATGCAATTTCCATCAAATGATAGTGAACGCTCAAATGCTAACTCAGAAAACAAAAGAGAGGCATAGCTGCATCAATAATGATCAATCTTTTCTAAATGCAATTAGTAGAGACAGCAATGCAAACCTAAAGCAAAACTGAAAGAAACCCCAGACTAGAACATCAGTTCCAACTATCAGTTACTCACCTGGGTATCAACAACATTGTGCAACTTGATGCCAAACTGAAAATATAATGCCTACAAAATAACAATTGATATTTAACTACGTAAACGAAATGTTGGTAATTGTGCATATCATAAAAGCTAGTACGGTATAGAATAGAATGGAACATGCTCAATTAGAAACCTCGCTATCCCGTTTGCAGTCATGGATAACTTTTGTGATGTGACTAGACTCGAGCGCAGGCTTACATGCTCTGATGAGAGACTCTCCACCCTTAATGGCATCGACCAAATATATAGCATCCGGAAATGCAAGCTGCCAAAATTATGAACTTGTGGATATCTCAATTATTATGGGTGCAGAATAAAGAGTAAATCATTAGTTTACCTGCATAATACAGAGAGTTCCATGGCGACAAAGATCAACACCCTCACAGTCAAACCCAATGATCAATTGCTTCGCGGCTGAAGGGTTAAGGAACTCGGCCGGAAGTTGAGAAGGCTCGGTCACAACATGTATCGGAACCTCATGATCTAGTGGTTTACCACCGCCTGCTTTGCTTGCACTAATTTTTATCATAAAGATTGCAAAACGAAAGCTAAATTATATATAAACATTATGTATATTAAGCCTGTAATTAATCGGTGATTTATCTGCTAAAATCAAATAATCATAAATTCATTTTGATCACGTACAATTTATAAAACAACAACAACAACAACAACAACGACAACAACAACGTAGAATCGCAAGCACAAAGATTAAATTAGTGGATTAAAAAAAGGTAAAAGGGGAGGAGGAATTACCGGGGTCGGAAGGGAGAGGAGTGTGAGTCTGGTGAGAAGAGGAGGAGGAAGCCATGCGATTGAACCATCAAGTTCTATGATTACTATTATTATTATTTTAATACTCTTGAATGCACCTGTACCCGTCTTTTCGAAATGGAAAAGGAGTGTGAGAGAGCTACTGTAGTTATTCTGGTGGGAAGGATAAAGGAAAAGCCCAGGCGAGAAATCAGTACGTATTGGGCTTGGACAGAGAGCTCATTTGGGCCCATAAAGGTCACACCAAATAAAGGCCTTCTATTCCTTTCTTTCTTGGGTCTATTAAGGGCCCCTTACAACTTGCGACTCAGTTTGTACTAAATGCATAATATGCCCGCCTTAAGGTAGAAATTATTAGCAAGTTTTTTTTTTTTTTTTCCATCGATGCGTTTTATGTTTATACTAGTTTTTTATTTCCAAGATATCACGAGTAGTTTTTAAAATAATTTATTATTTAACTATATTAATATAAAAACATACATTTCTATTTAGATTGAAAAAAACAAATCTCATTTGATGAATTTTCAATTTTTTTTATTAATGCATTTTTTTTTTGTTTTTAAATAGAAATGAGAATATCATGATTGAAAATTCATCAAATTTAAAATTCAAATTCAAATAGAAATAATTTTTTTATTTTTTTAATGCATTTTTTTCCAAGATATCACGGGTAGTTTTTAATTTTTTATTTATTAATATCATGTTTTTTGAATTAAAAAATATAAAGGTTACTAAAATAAATATACATAAAAATATATATCATTTGAATTTGAATCAAGGAGGAAAAAGTGTATCTCTCTTACCTTGATAATTTATTTCTTTTTTGTTTTGGTGAAAATATTTTTTTTATTAAAAACTAGTTTTTTTATATTTTTTTATTAAAAAATAGTTTTTTTAATCAGAAAATTATCATGATAAAAAAAACAAAAACAAATCATGACTCGATAATTTGAGTGTGATAAAAATATATAAAAAAATAATTAATTTTAAAAAATATGTAAAGAAATTGTAATAAAATATATATTTCACTTTTAATTAATACTCATGAGCATATTTTTATAAAATGTTTATATTATATTTGTATATAAATAATTAACAATGTAATTACTAATTACATTATAAAATATAATCATTTTTGAAAACTATGACAAAAATTAGATAACAATTTAAATATTATTTTAATTCTTTTATTTATAATGATTTTTATTTAAAATAAAAAAATAAAAAAAATGAAGGGTTATATTAAAATAAGATAGGAGTTATGCCCATGATGAATGGGTCATGTGCCTGCCCAAAAAAGGAATCTACGCACGCTTGACCCAACAATGTGTAATCTACTTGATTCAATTTCTAGCCACTGAGAAATTATGTTATTAATGTTTTCGATTACTCCCCGTCAAAAACCTAATAAATCCAAATTCAATTGTAGCTTTATACAATTATTAAGTTTTGAGGGTGCCTTTTGCAAAGGATTATCCATTCATCGACTTGAACTAGATCTATTATGGAAATTGAAAGGGACTTTCTCATTTCAAAATTAAATAAATTTGACATTGAGTAATTGAATATTTATTTGAAATTAAGGGTGTTATCGATTTTGATCATATTCCCATGATGACAAGTACTTGTTCGCTTAAATTGCTAATTCATCACTTTGTTAAATTCATTATAATTTATTATATTTTAATTAGATAATCATAACAATTCTTTTCTCAATAATATTTAAAATTGACATGAAAATCATCCATATAAAATTAGAGCAATCTCATAATCCTAGCTAGGTTGATGAGTTTTATGGAGTTACATGTATAATATTACTTGGAAATAAAAGCTACCTAAACTTTGAAAGGAAGTAGCCAGGTATTTATCTTTTATATCACATCAAAATGATAAAAAAATATAAAAAATAATTTTAAATAAAAAATAAATTTTAAAATTTAGTGAAATACAGTTCCAAACAATCTCTTAACTTTATTTTTTCTTATTTTATAATAACGTTGATATTAAACTTTATATGATTGTTGAAGTTTTCCAAAATAATTTTATAAATAGTACTCCTTTATTACATTATTATTAAAATTGAGAAAAATATAGTTATTACGACTCAAACTTTATTAAATAAAACTATTAAATTAAGCATCCTCATGTGATGACTTGTTTTTTCAAATATATGTTGTCATTTTCTAAAACCAATGTGTGTGTGTAATGTATTGTGAAACTGTAGATTCTAATGGTGTTTCTTTTTCTTTTTTTTTCACTATTTTTTTTAAATTTTTTTAATATTAAATTAATTTAGAATTGAGCTTTGCTATTTGTTTTGTTTGGCTTGGTATTGGTTACTTGCGGTGTTGAAAAAAAACTACTCTAAGTAGATGCTCGGTTTGAAAAAATTATATGAAGTCAATTTGAAATAAAACAATTAAAGCTATAAGGACATAATTTGAATACTATAAAAGTATTAAGTTCTTTTTGTCTTGCAAACATCAAAAGCTTAATTGCATGGGTAAGGGAGAGATTCAACCCCCTTTTTTTGGTCCCTTATTTCTTATAATTTGATCATTTTACATTGATTTTTTTTAATTGGACTTGACATTTGTTTTTGGTTATCTAGATATAGGGATTTCACAATATTGAGAAAAAAATCTAGACATGCAATTGATGCTTAATTTTACAAAATAAATTTAATTTTATTGATCTAAAATAATTAAGGCATGAGGGATCAAATTGAAAACTAAAAAAGCTTCTAGGAACTAAAAAGGATTGGCAAATGTGTGTGGTGTGAAGTTATGCTCTAACAGCGCATACAACTTCCTCATGTGGTGGTATACATCCATCTGTGGTTGTGTTGGAAGCTTCATGATAAGCTATTATTAATGGTGTTGCATGTGTCAATGGAGAAATGATTGTGAGGCTTTAGTAGCCTTTTCTTTCTTCTCCTACCTATTTTCTCCTCTCCTTGAGATTTGCATTGGTATACCAAAATTGAAAGGTGTTCTATTATTTTGTTTTTATATCAAATTTGGTTTTTATTTCTTTGATTTTAATTTTTTGTTTTGGGTCCTTTTTAAAATTGATTTAGTTTTTTAATTTTATTCTTCAACATTGGATTGATTAAGAATTGAGTTTCATTATTTTTTCGTGGGGTGATCATATTCTCATGACCTCGGCCATGGGGTTTGAATGGTTAACTTAGATTGACATCAATCTTTTTTCAAGTTGTTTTTTATTTAATGCTTCAATAATAGATTTGTTGGAAGTTGGGCGTCGTGATTATTTTTGACAGGGTGATCCCATTCTGATGATTTAAGTCAAGGGTTTAAAAGGTTAACTCGAGTTGACATTTGTTTTTATTTTAGGTCTGTTTTTACACTGATTTTCTTTTCATTTTCATCCTTCAATGGTGGATTTGTTGGACATTAAACTTCATGATTTTCTTTGTTTTTCTTTATATGGTTTTATCCAAGTCTCATGTCCTAGGTTGTTGGTTTGACGAGTTAGACCTGATTGACTTAGGTCATTATTTAAAAAAAAAGGATTTTTTTTTTAATTTGACTCAACTTTGTAATTTTTTCCTTTTTAGCAAGAGTTTTTTTTTTTTGGTAGGTGATTATGATCATGATTTTTTTTCAATCTATTTATCGTTACTGTCTTTCTCATCATAAAATTAAATAAAACCATCTTATGAATTAGTTGGGTCTATGATCCAACTCACATGTTTCTCTTCTTTAAAACGCGCTACCGATACGTGAACATCTTTTTTTTATGTTAGATTTTTTTTTTGGTTTAGCTCGTAGTGTAGCGCGATTCACTAATCTAGTTAGGACTCCAACTTTATCATATTAGAGAAATTATTGAATATACAACTATTAAATTGAGCATACTCAGTATAATAAATTTGTATTTTTTCAAATATATGTCGTCATTTTCAAACACACACATACATACATGCATTTTTTTTTTTTTAGAAAGGTTTTATTGTATTGAAGAAGACATACACACACACTGCTGAATTTAGTTTTTTCAAAGACTAACGGAGATGAATAGGAAGACAAAGACTGATAGACTTGGAGTTCACAAGCACGTATAAAACATGTTATTTATTAGATTTAGAAGACCCTCTGATGTTTAAGTTGGTATTAATATAGAAGTGAAGTTTTAGATGTTGTGTTATGTATGTTTGCGAAGAAGATGTAAAGAACAGAAATTATCACAGTTTTGAAAAGAAATGTTTGAAATTCTATACCTAATAATTAAGCTGCAATGGAGATAAGATTAATAGTTAACTGTTGAGTGGAAAAAGATGCATATTAACTTCAAATCAATGCCACCGGCCGGCAGCCTCAACTTTAGGGCAATCATCCTGATCTTAACTCTCAAGGGCTGCAACAAAAACTATATACTAATCAGTATTGCACAACACAAGTTAATTAAATTCATGATGAAAAGTTTCCGGCACCTTCATGAAACCGGAGGCGCCTATTTACTTGACGATGTTGATCTATAAATATCAAGCACGAGAAAGAAAAAGAATACTCGTCTACACATAAAAGCCACGGAGAGAATGGATGAAGGAAATAATGATCTTTAATTAATGCCCTAAAACATTAGGCAAGAGAGCTAACAAAGCCTATACGTTGAATTCTGCTAGGGACCCTACCTGCTTATAATATTGCAGCCCGTACGTTTAACCTTCGCAGTGAAGATTGTCCAGCGAAGAAAGTTCTGGGTAGAGGGTGTGATTAATTAAAGGTTTCGTGTTTAGATGTTAAAACGTGTTCTTGACTTGAAGAAAATTAAGTTCGCATTTAATTTGGCAAGATAAAAAAATCTTCGTTTGCTTGAAAACTTGCTAGTCAATTTCTTTATGGGAAAATTCATATTAGGAAAAGGCTAAATTATCCATTATTTTAACATTAGAAACACTAAACTTGTCTTGCAACAATTGAACCGGACAAAAAAAAAAAAAGAATTAAAAAGAATAACCTAGGGATAAAAATGTCGCCCTCTAGTAAATATAAAATATAAGATTCATATTGGATCTAAAAATTGTTCCAAAATGTTTTCTGTGAATGTTCTATTAAGACTAGATATTAATTAGATCTATTGAGACGATTACATATTATATTTCTTCCTTTATAAAAGGAATCCGTTGTTCTCATAAATTAAAGTATAAGAGATAATTGGAACTAATATATAGGTACTTGTCAGATGATATGTACATTGAACTGACTCGTAAAAAAATTCCATATGGACAAATCATATGTGTCTATGAAAATACTCTTATAATAGTTGTGTAAGTGATCCTTAGACTTAATTAGATTATTAAGTTATCTTATATAGGGAGTGTTATGCTTTAATCATAACCACATAAATATAAGCTACCTCAAATATAAATCAATTAATTATTGAATTGATAATAAATCAAATTATTTAATTTATTTAATCTTCAAGTAATTTTTGTATAAATCCTAAACAATTCTTGGTCTGTCTAACAGGATCTTTGAGACGCTTGAAAAATTTTAAATTTAATGTTTTCATTATGTATATGTCTTTCGAGAAATTCAATAGTGGTATCAAAGCTTTCATTAGACAATTAGGGTTATTGATTGTTGTTTTAATTGTTATTGGTGTTAATTACAAATTAATTTTGTGTGTAAATTTATTTTTTCCAAAATTATTTTCTCTATCATGTTTTTTTTTAAATAACGCTGTTCCGGTCCGACCTGGATGAATTTTCCAGATCTGGTCGAAATCTTATACAAAAAAGGGTCTTTGGTGGCTGTGCACTATCAACAGCAACGCCAACACTACTGACGTGCTTGGTCGGTGCCTAATGCACCAAGACAGATCTCCACTGGCAAAAGAGATAGCAGGCATGACTGCTTCCCCTGCCACAACAACGCTAGCGTGTCTAAGCTGCCTCGCGCTGAAGGAGTCGACCATCCATATAGCGCGAGGGCAGCCCTTCGCGTTATGCCAAACCCAGCGGCAACCTTTACTACCACTGTTAAGGTGGCCACCAGCGAGAGGGCAGTCCCTCACACTAAAGGTGGCGCAGCGTGGGGGTAGTCCCTCCTGCTGTAGCAAACCTAACAGTGTTGTTTAGGTGGTTGCCGACAATAATAAGGCTGGTGTAGCAAAAAGAAGATAGGGATAGAATTATAATTTTACCCCTAAATTTTGTTCAAGGTTTTTGATGGGTAGAATTATGAATCTACCCACACATCTTACATCTTATATCTAATTGCTTTTATGCATATTTGGGGTTGAGATTATAATTTTATTCTTCTATATATAAAATAATGATTCATATTAAAATCAAAACCTTAAATTAAATTAATTATAGATTTTTTTTCTATTTGAATTAAGATTTAATTAAAATGTTTAATTGAAAAGAAAATAGTTTAAGGGTCCATTTATTTTGTGGAATAAATTTTCCCATAAAATATTTTACATGTAAAATATTTTTTAATGTTTGACTTGAAAAATATTTTCCCATAAAATACTTTACATGTAAAATATTTTTCAATTGTGGTGGTGGTGAGATGGTAGTGATGGAGGAAATGGTGGTGAGATGGTAGTGATAGTGGTAGTGAAGATTCATGGCGATGGTGAAAGGGAAAACGGTGAATGAAATGGTTGAATGATATTATAAGTTGATTACTATTTCTAAAATATTTTATGAAACTTCATGGGTAGAAAATATTTTTTAGCAAATGAATTAAGTTTTAAGGTTGATTGTAAAATATCTTTCATCAATAAGTTTTTTCTGTAAAATATTTTACGGTAAACAAACACATGAAAAAAATTTTAAGAATATATTTTTTACAAACAAACATGGGAAAATATAAAAAATATTTTCTTGTAAAATATTTTACACAAAAACAAACATACCCTAAGTTTCAATTTGATTGAAAGTTTAGCATAATATAGACCTGAGTATATGTTTAGTTCCCAAATAGTTTCCTGGCCCTCACTACGTTGCGAGTTGGATCAAAATTTTGTTGAACCTAAAAAAAGCCTAGGTTGTGGAGATTTTTTGGCATTGCTATTAAACCCAACACAACGGGTCAAATTTAAAAACTCTCGACTTTACTTCTTACCTAGTATGGATTTCAAATTAAATCATATGAGAGTTACCTCTACGTGACTCAGTCGATTTGATGAGTTTAAAGACAACTTGAGCGATTGGTGAAAAACATAGTTTGAATTAAAAAAAAATCAAGATGACATCTTCTTTTTAATATTGAAATAATGACATAGATGATTGGTAAAAAGTATGGTTTGATTTTTAAAAAAATCAAGATTACATTTTTTTTAAATATTGAAATGATGACTTATTAGATTGATTGAGGTTTTGTGGTTAAAACCACTAAACTGTGACCCAAATTATAGACTTTACTGAGTTTAACAACTTTTTTAAAATTATTTTTTACTTAATAATATGATAGTAAAAATAAATACTCGCAAAAGTAGGCACTAACCAAATATCAAGATGTTTGTTTGAGACTGTGATAACCTCATAATAAGCAAACCGAAATAAATTGTAAATACCAATTCAAAATCAACCAAATATTAAATAATAAAACTTAATAAGAAAAGTTAAAAAAAAAAGATTCAATTTTTTTTTTTACAAAGAAAACTATTTGGCATTGTTATTAAACTTGACTGAGTGGGTTCACTTTAAAACCTTTTGACATGACTCCTTACTTAACTCATGTTTAAAATTAACCCACATAAGAGTTAACTCTTAGAGATCCAATTGACTTGGCAGGTTCAAAGACAACCCAAATAACACGTAAAAATATGATTTGGCTTAAAAAAACATAAGATGACATCTGTTTTTTTTTAAAAAAATATTGAGACAACGATACATTGAATCAACCCGAGCTTTGTGGCTTAACTTTATTGGGCTTAAAAATTTATTTTTTTTATTTAATGATATGATAACAAAAATAGACACTTGCAAGAATTGAGCATCAACTAAATATTGTGATTTTTATTTAAAACTACAATAATTTTTTAGAAAGTAAATCAAAATAAATTATAATGATCAATTCAAAATCCCTAAAATATTAAATAATAAAATTAAAAGATAAAATTTTTAAAAAATATATTTTGAAAAAAAAAAACACCATGTTGACATTGAGCTAGTGATTCATTGTTCATATGCTACTGTGACCGCCATGTAGTTTTTGTTAGCATGATGGGTAGATTATTAAAGGCATTTAATCAATTTGAATCCCATTTACGTCTTTTTTCCACATATACTAAAAGATTATGCACATGTGCATTGGATTGCTTCTCTTGATTTATTTTATTAATTATTATTATTATGGTCCTAGGATAGAAATAATATTGATCTGCCCCGACCGAGACTTGTTCAACTTGTCTTGCTTTGTAAGAGTAAGAAGCATATTAAACAGTAGTGGGTGGTAATGAGAGAGTTAAGTTGCGTAATCTCAAATCATGCTTGAAAAGGTCACCTCTTTGAAACTGTAAATGGAAGATGACGCAGCACTATAATGACTATCAAGAGAAAATTTACAGGCATGGAGCTCATGAAAGAATCTTTTGTTGTTAGTGTTTGAAGGAGACGTTTTCAATACATGGAGCTTTGAATAGGCCAGAGCTCCATGCAAGTTCCGTGAGACTGACAGGGCAGCCAGAAACAGGCATACATGCTGATGCCATCACTCGCATTCATGGGGCACCCTCCCCTTTGAGAGAGTAAAACCATAACGTGAAAACCCCCAGAGTAGACAATTCAAGGCACCTTAACTGACGAGAAAGAGAGTTACTGATAGTAAAAAAAAAAAACACTGGCTCTCGCTTAAATTGTTGCTGCGTTACACTGATCATGTTCCTATCTGTTGCCAGATAGTGAAACAAATTACAAGGTCCTAATTCAAAGAACAAATGATTTGCCTTGCCTAATTAAATCCTAATTTCCAGACTTGATCAGTTACTTGTGTATGGGTTCAAATTAATGAATCGTCCATGCGAAAATGAAACCCCCTAGCTAGCAAGCTATACTTGTGTCTCTCTCCATTTCTGGCCGCCTTTGTCAATCAATATTGGTTAGTGAGTCCTTGTGGCTTCATATCAACATAGCCAAAGTCAGCAAAATACTGGTAGCAATTAGTAGCCGCTTCACTTGCTTCGTCTTGAAACAAAAGCCCATTGAAAAAATCACTAGGCAAACCAAATTCAGAATCCATTAACATCCCAGCACCCTCAAGACCACCATTACTAGGCAATGGGAGACCCTTGTTATCCAGAGCAAGCGAAGAGGAATCTGAAATGCTCGAACATTCTTGAGATGGCGAAACAATGTGACTACTGTTCATTGAAGTTGCACCAAATTCAGACATATCCATGACCCCAGGGAAATTAGAAAATTCGAATTGGTCTGGACTCAAGTTCTGACGAGTACTGTTGATAAAAGGTCCGTAACCGATATCAGATAAGATCGGCAATGTTCCTGAACTTTGAGTTAATGAATAATCAGAGATGGTGATAGTACTTTCGGTTTCAGCTTTAGGGCCATAAAGAACAGGAGAGGTGAGAATATTGGCAATGCTAGTAGGGGCGTTGATGGATTTGTTCCTGATTGAGATGTTTATTTTTCCTGCAAGGATCTTCCTTTTCAATTTGGTGTTCCAGTAGTTCTTCACATCATTATCGGTTCTTCCAGGCAGTTGAGAAGCAATGAGGGACCATCTACAACAAGACAAATTAAGGTTCGAGCTTATAATTAATTGATAACTAAGAATCAAATGGTTGCATGCCAAATACAAACAAATCCCATACAGTAAAAAAAAGAAAAAGAAAAAAAGCGTACAATAATTATGAAGAATCGAATAAAGCATCGACCAAAAATAAGAAACAAAGTAGACTAAAACTTGCCTGCTTCCCATTTGACTATAGAGAGCGCATATGATATTGTCTTCCTCTTCAGTAAAACCTCCATGTTTGATGTCTGGCCTCAGATAATTAAGCCATCGTAATCGGCAGCTCTTGCCGCATCGCTTAAGGCCTGTGACCGATAAGATCATATATTAAGCTTTAGCTCCTTAAATAGATTTAGGAAATTGTGGGGTAAAACTTCTAATTAGTTGGCTAAACAAAGCAAGAAATTTGACGAAAAATATAGCATATAAATTGATGCATTTCCCGTGTGCAAATCAAACATATGCAAAGTTGTAGAATTAATTTCATTATCACTTAATCTAAAACATTAGGCGCTAAACACCAATTAACTATAAATAAATAAATAAAAGGAAAGGAAAGGAAATGGCAATGATAAATGGACTTTCCAAAACTAGGAAAAGCTGCTATATACCTTGAATAATGTACGAATATACGAGTATGGAACCTAGCTAGGACCCAGATCACTACCATACAAGAAGGAGTCAAACCATAGTTTACTTTTCTTACACAGCCACAGTACACAGGTTCAAGCAACGAAATCAGTACTGGAAAAGCTTTTTTTTTCCCGGATGGGCTAGGGCTGAAAATGTTTGAGTGAAAAAAAAAAAAAGGGGGACAAACGGTGGGCATTAATTGTTGACAGTCAAAATGTCAAAAATTAACACTGAAAAACAAGAATTTTAATTGATGCATTCATGGTGAAAATATATATGGAACTAAATGAAAATAATCCCTCAAAGACCTCTCAATATTTAATGAGACTGATGTTTAGTAATTAAGATAAATAGCAAAGACCAGTTATAGTGAGTTCGTATCATCTAAGATCGGTAGAGTACCAGCTTTTTGAGGCAAAGCAATCCAGTTACCACCAGTGCCACGGTGAGTCTCAAGGTAGCTTTTGAGAGTGGCATCTTCCTCGGGAGACCACGGTCCTCTTTTCACGTTTGCTTTGTCACAACATGGAGCTCTCCCCATTTCTTAATTTGCTTCCAAATCACCCTTATCCAACAACAAACAAGCTACTTACCTACAAGCCAAGAAAAGAGGTACTCTCTCTCTCACACACAGAAAGAAAGAGAGGGAGACAGAGAGGGGGAGAAGAAGGAAGAAAAATCAGGCACGCCAAAGCCAAATATTAGACAGGCAAGAACAGTGGGGTAGCTTAATTAGAGAAGAACCTCCTCTTGGCTTTGTATGCCTGCATGCCTTCTTCTTCCTTGTATTTATTGAACATTTCTCTTTATGTTTTAGTTTCACATTATCTTTATTGTTTGTTAAGGTTGTAAGGAGGAAGCAGTCAACAATCACACCATTTGACTAAACTAGACTAGAGAGATATTAATATATACACACACACACACACACACATTTGACTAAGCTCTAATTAACCAGGAGGACGTATGATTATCAAGGTAATTTAGTTCTTTAATTTGTCACCGAAAGTGTGCTTTGTCCTCGTAGAAGGTTTACACGTATAATATAAAGGCATGGCGTGAGAATGATTGAGGCGAAGCCCACCAAAGTAGAACTAATTTCTTTCTTAGACAACAAGAAAGCCAAAGTGTAAAAACTCTCTTAATTTATTTAAGATTGTTTACTTTGTTCTGTTTGTTAACTTTTTTACATTTGCACCTTGGAATCTTATTCTTATATAAGATTCATGTGACGGATCCCTTCGAAAAAAGTCTTCGTTTTTTTTTTTCTTGCCTTTTCCTTCTCGGACTTTTCAAACCTTGTGATAGATAGAAAATATTTGTAATATTAAATTTGATAGTTGACTCTACCTTCATTTTATCTATATAATTGTTAGCTCATTTTTAGTTTATATATATACACTTATTAGGTATGGGGATGATGGTTTCTTCCCCTCACTTGCAATTCGTCTTATTAGTGTTGTCAATTGGTTGGATTTCATAAATTTGAGTTAGAATCACTTCATTACCATATTAAATTCGATATTTAAGTGTATGTTCTATCCCCCCAAAAAATAAAACAAATGGTTTTGTCGTAGATCTCTCATTTTCATTCTTTTATATTGTTTTGATTTCTCATATTTAATAGATGTAGGAAAGTTTCTTGGATACAAAGATGAAGTTTCCATTTTAGAAAATTACTGGTCAATGGACTTGTTATTTGCCTCGAGTCAAATCAAGACTTTTTATAATGCAAACAAATAAATGTATAAGTGTCCTCAATATATTTTTTGACACCATGAAAAAAATTTAATTGTAAATGAAAAAATAATGTGTATATTTAATGAAATAAATTGAGAATCATATATATCAATAAATACCAAAAACCATTATCAATGCTACGCCGTGGTTAGGATCTCAAGTTAGTTTTTTAACATGGTAAAAAAATATTCCAATATTGTATATGCATTTTATTATATTATGATTTTTTTAAATTAAGAAACGTAAAGTTGTTGTTTAAGCTTAATGAAATAAATTTAAAATTATATATATGAATAAATAAACTGATAAAGATTTGTTAATGCTAATTAAAAAAAATAAAAAGCTAATCTTTTCCATAAAAGCAAAAGACATATAAGTATACAAATATTTAACTCCGACTTTTCCTTTTAATTTATATGTTTTTTTTTTTTTTTATCTTAGAGGTTATTTTATCTTACCAAGAATATGTGATTTTTATTTTTATAAACACATCATGCAAACACAATTCATTTATATCAAATATAAAAGAAACAAATTTAAAGATAAATTACAATAATCTTTTTGAAACATTATAAAGGTACAAAATAATTAAAATAATTAATTTTTATTTAAAAAATATGAACTAAAAAATTTTAAAAATTAGAGAGAGAGGATACTAATTTAAATGTAAATAAAAATATTAATGAAAAATATAAAAACAAGTATTAATAAAAAAATCAAATAAAAAAATAAAAAATAAAATAGATCAAACCCATGTGCAAACGACTTGTCATCCGGCTGATGCATCATCCACTCCTTTTTCTTTACTGGATGATAGGTCGTTCATTGTGGCAGACTACCTGTCATTGTCTGCAATACTTTCCAATCACCTACAGTGAGAAAAATCATGGTCCAAGTTTCAGGATCCCAAAATCTATTTTTCAATCTATTTTCATCCGAAAACATCTAAAAACATTGTTAGAAAGTGAATAAACTAATTTCTTAACCCAAAACACCCCTAAATTGGTCCAAAAACACAATGACAATAGTGTACTATAATTTAGGGGTGTTCAAAAAAACCGATTAACCTAAAAAACTGATGAAAAATTAACGGAGAAAACCAAACCGAGATGGAAAACCGATTAAACTGATTTTTAAAACCATAAAATCTTGCCGGTTCGGTTTGGTTTTGGTTTTACAACAGAAACCAGTGAACCAAGTCACCAACCATAAAATAAAAGACCTATAAATACTACAGTCTACAGTTAATCTAATCCTAATAACATTACATTCGCCGCCGCCCAGACCAGAGACTAGTTTTCCCTTTTCATTTCCCTTTTAATTTTCATCCACTATGCATCTCTGCCCCCTGCATCTGTCTCTTCTCTAGCCGAACAAAAACCTACATCTCCATCTCCTTGGCTTCTCTCTTCACTTCATGTTTTGGTCTCTGTTCTATCTCTCGCTCGCACGTCTGTCTTTCACCATTGGCAAATTTAGAGAGCCAAACAAGTAGGCAGGCATGAGCGGTCACGATTCAAAGTATTTCTCGACGACCAAGAAGGGTGAAATCCCTGAGCTCAAAGAAGAGCTTAATTCTCAGTACAAAGTCCATTCATCGTCCTTGTCCTTTCCATTTTGATCGATTTATTAGATCTGTCTGATTTTGACTGATTGATTTCGTTGAACTTTCTTCTGCAACTAGAATTTCATTAGAGGATTGACTTTTTTATTAATTATGTTCATGTTGCTAAGAAATCGTATAAAATTACGCTGGGATTTCCTTAAGTTTGGTTTTTTGTTTATTATTATATATTGAGAATTGAAATGGAGCTATTAGGGATCTGTGATGCAAAATATCATTTCATGAAGGAAATCTATTGTATAGTTTTCATGTTTGACATTCTGGATTTTAGAAATTCAGGTGATTAGGTTTTCCAGTTTTAAAACCAAAAAACCGAATTTAACCAAACTGAATCGGTTCGATTTTTAACTGATTGATTTCATTGAACTTTCTTCTGCAACTAGAATTTCATTGGAGGATTGACTTTTTTATTAATTATGTTCATGTTGCTGAGAAATCGTATAAAATTACGCTGGGATTTCCTTAAGTTTGGTTTTTTGTTTATTATTATATATTGAGAATTGAAATGGAGCTATTAAGGATCTGTGATGCAAAATATCATTTCGTGAAGGAAATCTATTGTATAGTTTTCATGTTTGACATTATGGATTTTAGGAATTCAGGTGATTAGGTTTCCCAGTTTTAAAACCAAAAAACCGAATTTAACCAAACCGAATCGGTTTGGTTTGAACCGGAATTCGGTTCGGTTCGATTTGAATTTTAAAAAATTTAAGTTATTCAGTTCGATTGGTTTTTATGGTTCAAACCGAATCGAACCATGAACAGGCCTACCATAATTTATAGCAAGATATGGATAAGTGGGCATGAAATGTTTATGGTGAGGTACAACAATGGTTAAAGAACCTAACATAGCTAGGTTAAGAGATAATTTTGCATGTCATGACTTTGTTAAGATCTTATACAGGCCTTCATGACCCTGACTTGTAAATGAACCTTTACGAGCCTCAAAAATATCTTTTATACCATGCGTTGTTACCCATTTTTGAGTTCCTAAAAAAAAGAGAAAATACAAAAATATATATATAAAAAAATATTTGGAAGAAATCTAAAAAGTAATAGGAGCGAGAAAAGGATGCTGGAATGCTGAAAAAAGACCAAAATTGTTGAGGAGGTTCAAAAATGCAAAAGGTTGAAATTTGACAGTATATTTTTTACTGGTGAGAGTCCTGTTAACAAGGAAAATTCAATTTAAGGAAGAAAAGTCCAAAATCAGATATTTATGGACTCAATTAAATCTTATCTAAGATTTAATTGAATTTATGGAGTGTTTGATTGCAAGAAAAATTGATTTTTAAGTCAATTTTGGTTTTTATTGGATGAAATTAAAGTTCTAGGGTCCAATTATAATTTTAAAGAGTTAATTTGATCAAATCAGGGGTTTAATTACATAATTATTGAAGTTTGATGGCCAATTAGGGACTTAATTGAATCAATCCAAAACCAAGGACCAAACCGGAAAAGGCGTTAAAAGCAAGGGATTTAATTACAATTGTTCTAGGGGCTTAATTACAAAATTGCATAAACATCCAAGGACCAAATCAGAAATATCATTTAAAGTTGCAAACGGTGTCGTTTTATTCAACACTATCCAGTGTCTTCTTTAAAAGACGTTACGTGAGCTAGCCGAGAAACGTTTGCAGCGGCGAAGGCACGATTTGCTTCAATCAAGGGGGCATGTTTCATGGCTACCATGATGCACGCCGACCGTTACTCCGTCCATGCAACAACAAAGGGAAAACGCCTGCATCCTCTGGCTATAAAAGCCAGAGGATGTACTGCACTAGAGAGGGGGGTGGAGAAACGAAACGAGAGAGGAGAGGTGACAGTGAGGAAACACGGGAGGAGAGATAGATAGAAGAGGGGAGAGATAGACGAACAAAAAAAACAGAGGGGGAAACGATAGAGACAGGAGGCAGAAGGGAAAGGAAAACACACAAAAAAAAAAAGCAGAGAGGAGCCATGGGAAAAGGAAGAGAGGAGAGCAGAACAGGGGGTAACACAGGAAAAATAAAGACGAGACAGAGAGGGAAGGAAAGAGGATAGAAGAGAAAAAGAGAGAGGGGAGTACAGGAGAGAAAAGCAAAAAGAAAAGGGAAGGAAAAGACGAAGAGGAGGAGAACACATGGGCTTCATCATTTCAAAAAAGCAGAGAAAAACCAGAAGAAAAAAAGACCCAGCGTTGATCGTCTTCATCGTCCCCAAAACCAGTCACCACCGATCCTGCGCAGCAGTTTCATCGCCATCGTCTTCGTCTATCTTAGTTACCAGGTAAGCTTTACACATTTCTCTTCATGTTGCATTTTTTTCTGTCATTGCATGCATTTGTTATTTCATTGTTATGTTTTACTGTTCAAGTGAATTATAATTCACTTGAACAATAATTGTTGCATGCACTCGTAAGGAAGCTCACGCGTGCCTCTTATCTGCCCAGCTGGGTCACTGGCTTGGGTTAGTGACCCGGTTAGGCCTGCTTGGTCTAGCCTGAAAAAAAATATTTCTTCAAAAATTATTTCAAAAAAATCTGTGATTTTCCGCAAATTTTTTACTTCATTTGGATCAATAGTGGTTTGTATTTTTATACTGTAAAAATACACATCCGGTTTTAAAATAGCCAGTTTTCGTCAAAACATTAAAAAAAATTACTTTAATGCATATAACCAAGTCTCTAAAAAATAATAATAAAAAAATCATATTGTATTTTCATATAACAAAGAAAATTTCAAAAATATGTATTAGCATGTATTTTGGCTTTAATAACCAGTTTATTAAAGTCACAAGAACTAGGCCAATATTTTAAAAATTCCAAAAAAATTATTTTGTTTTTTTTTTAATATATGAGATTATGACCTTATATGTAAGACGTATTCCAGATATTAAATTCTTTTGTTGACGTTAGAATTACCCGATAAGATAAGGATCTCCTTACCGAGGGGGACTTTTCTTAAACCATAAATGGACCAATAACTAGAAAACATGACAAGACATTAGATTTTATTAGATAATAAAACAATGCAGCTTACCTTAGGTAAGATGTATTTGGGGTGCTAATACCTTTCCTTTACGCAACCAGTCCCCGTACCCGATCTCTGAGACCAGTTAGGGTTCCTAGTGATCAAAATACTAGGTGGCGACTCCCATTCTAATTTTTCATTGATAAGAGACATGAATTCCTTGTCTCTCCACATTTGCCACATAAGATAAAATTATGAGGGTGGATTTTTTCTCCGTGACGCCGCACACGTGCGACACCATGAACAATGCCCTAGTTAGTCCTATACATGTGACCTACTACCATGAAATAAGTACAATAGCTAAATGGTGGTGTGCAATGTCAGTTTGTTTATGCTCCTTGAACTGCTCATTGGGTTGCTCTTCTTTGTATCTTGCGTTATTGTTTCAGAGCTTATTGTTTTCTTCCTTTTTTTCATAGGATCTTCATGCTTATGCTGTTGGTTTCATTTCTACTTTTGCTATATGCGAGTATTACTACTTAATTTTTCTTTCTTAACCCTACCTTGCCTTTTCCTGCTTGACAAAGTGATGCGATCCTAACTTAAACACCAAGAGATATATTAGAAGTTTCATTAGGTCCAATCACGAGACTTAGAGCAAAGAGGTTCAAGGATTCAATCAATGGACTTCTTCAAGATATATGGGCTAAGGTGGACTTCGAGAGGATATAAAAGAATTAAGAACACACTTTGGTTAATTTGATTCATATTCAAGAAGGGCTTGTAGAGGAGCTTCCAAACATTACAAAAATATTAGAATAAAAAGATTCAAATCTACTAGTTGTTTTTGCCATAGCTGGAGCTATAAAATAAATTTCGATGCGATTTTAGTTGCATTAAAAAATAGACATCCATACATTTCCATTGATATATTCTTTTGAAGTTGGACTTCAATTCCGCCAGCAAATTATGAAATTCAACTTTGAGCTTATTTTAGTTAGTTGAGTTATTATTTATTTATTTATTAGTTTATTATAGGGTATGTAGCATTTAAGCGTTATTTGAATTAGATTTTGTTTTATTATTTTACTTATTTTGGGCTTTTAATGTGTTAAGATCTTTATATCAAGTTTGGGTCCATTAAGTCAAATTAAGATTAACATCCTAACTTTCTACTATATAAACCAATTGTTTATATTATTTTAGGATTGATGAATTTTTATCTAAGATTGCAACCTATTGTGTGCCGTTTTGTCTTGTGTGGTTGAATAATTCTCATACTCAATTCTTGATAACTAGAGCTATATAATGAATTTTGATGTGATTCGACTTAAATTGAAAAGTCGACATTCATACCTTTCCAGTGACATATGGTAGATGTTCTTATTTATCAATACGAGAGAGAACTATTCGTTTGAAGTTGGGCTTTAATTCTGCCAACAAATTACAAAATTCCACTTTGAGCTTATTTTAATTAGTTAGACTATTATTTATTTATCTTTTAGTTTATTGTAGGGTCTGCAACATTTAAGCATTATTTGAGTTAGATTTTATTTTATTATTTTAGTTATTTTGAGCTTTTAATGTGTTAAGGTCTATTTATCAAGTTTTGATCTATTAAGTCATATCAGGGTTAGCTTTCTACTAAAGAAACTAATTATTAACTTTATTTTGGGATTGGTGAATTTTTATCTATGGTCACCATGTATTGTGTACCTTATTCTTTTGTGTGGTTATGTAATTTCCATACTAAATTCTTGATTGAACTTGCAAACTATTCGAAAGATTGATCAACTTCATTGTGATTTATACTTCTTATTCTCTTGTTATAGACGTAGAGTGGGGTGATCAATTGCATATAACTTTGGTTCTTCAAAGCATGGTTCTTGTTGGGTTTCCATACTAAATTCTTGATTGAACTTGCAAACTCTTCGAAAGATTGATCAACTTCGTTGTGATTTATACTTCTTATTCTCTTGTTATAGACGTAGAATGGGGTGATCAATTGCATATAACTTTGGTTCTTTAAAGCATGGTTCTTGTTGGGTCAAGTTGCAAACGTTTTTCAAAACTTCAAATTAGCAATCTAAGGGACGATTCCGCATTAGTTTTATACCACATTAATGCTTATTGATTTCTTCCTCTTTTTCTTAGGATCTTTATGCTTCTATTGCTGGTTTCATTTCTACTTTTGCTACATACGAGTGTTGTTACCTGATTTTCTTTCTCAACCACGCACTATTTGTTTTTGGCAAGACAAAGGGTAAAATACACTTCAATAGAACTCTTCTTGTCAAATAAATTTCATTGGCTCCAAGAACATATTTTTCATTATATTGAATGTAGACAATGAATAACTTTTTCTCTCCTCTCTTCTTATTTTCCAACGAGTCCCTCTCTGCTCTCTTAAATATTTTTTTTTATGAAATCAAACATCAATATTGTGTAGGGATATTATTTTGAAACTTCAATAACCTTATAAAAAGCAAATAGAAACAAATCATCAAGTTCAATTTCCTATCAATATAATGCAAAAAGGCTAAATTAAAAAAAAAATATTATTTGATGGTTGAAGTGGAAAAATTTTGAAAAAAAGGAAGCACTAACATGTTTGTGAGTATCTAGTATTTCTACAATAATTTTCCCAAATCATTTTTGTTAATTTCACATTTTGTTTTTTATTCTCACAATCATTATGATTTCTATCCTTTCGGGCCAATTTATAAATTAAGGCGATGTTTGGCATTGCACCCAAAACATTGTTTGCTCAAAATTCAATTTTGTTTACTTAAAATTATATATTTTTATTTTTTTTGAATTATTTTGATGTGCTAATGTCAAAAATAAATTTTAAAAAATATAAAAATATATTATTTTGATATATTTTTAAGTGAAAAACACTTAAAAAAAACATTTACTGCAATGCTAAACACTACCTCAATAATGATGGAATTTTACTAACCCACATTTGAATACAAGCATTTCAAGTAAGATAGATCAAGTATAAGATGTTATTTTGTAAAATACATATAGTTTAAATTTCTTCTCTAATTAATTACCAACTTTTTCCATTCCAAATGGGTTCACATTGGCCCTTACTAACCATATCAAAATAAGTTCACATTGTTATAGACCACTTCTTGATATGAAGTAAAGAAAGAAAATCTTTATATAGGAGCTGGATTAAAGAAACATCAAGAAACTATTGGGATATATGTATTTTTTTTTTCTAAAGTAATCAAGTACATCAAGAAAGAAAAAAACCCTAAAGAATATAACACAATAAAATTCTACATTAACAAAATACTGAGGAATGAAATTGAGAAAAAAATACAATAAAAAAGATCCAAAACAAAAAAAATAGTAATAAAAAGATTAAAGACTAAATTTGATATAAAAATAATTTGAAATAATATGTTAAGGGATGAAAATATATATATAAAAAATCAATTAGAAATGGGACATAAAAAACAAACATCAATAAATAAAAGACCAAATTTCATATAAAGATTAAATGAAACCAAATAATGAGTGATGAAATCAAAGAAAAACTCAATAAAAAATAATAAATAGCAATGAAAAAAATATGAACCAATTTGGATATAAAAAAACAATGAAAAGACATATTTATATTTTGGCAAGAAGAACAGAGAGAGAGAAAAGAGGGAAGAAAAGAAAAAAAAATTCACTAGAGCCTAACCATTGCTCTTCCTTGTACACGCGCGTCACTAATGGAAAAAGAATGGCAAGGTGCTTTAAACACCTCCCTAAAAGGCAACATTTGGTCGTGGGATGATGTCGCTTGTGCTGTGTAAAGAGCTCATGCGGTGCACGTGCCAGCTTCTTTTTATTTTAAATAATATTAATGATTGTTAAAATATTAAATTGCCCCTAAGACAACTTGTTAATCACTAAAAAATCAATTTGAAAATACAAAAAATCCCCTAGATGTAAGCTTGATAAATTTTGCTTTTAATGGTAATTTAATATTTACATTGTGCTTCAAAAATATAAAAAGACCGAATAGCCGATCATCCTTTTAATAATTTGCTTATAAGAGTAATAAAGTCTTTACACTATGCATATAAAAAGATAAAAATATATAATTGCCTTCGATCAACCTTTTAATTTTTTTTCTTTTGGGGATAATATAGTTTTTACACTGTACATTTTAAAAATAAAAAGTGTTAATTCCATAATGATTAATGGATCATATAAAAAGACCAAATTACCCCTAATATCAAGTTTATTGTTTTTTGTTGGAAGGGAAAAATAATAATTATATTATTTTTATCCTTGGTTCATTGAGTCCATGTATGCAGTGAATTCACGACCCTAATCATTGTTTTTTTTTTCTTAATAATGTAGTCTACACTCTTCCCTATCTTTCACATTTGTATCTGAGACCTTCGTAAGAAAATCTAAAATTTTAATCACAAGAATGTTAGTTGGACACAAAATGTTAACATGTGATCATAATGAAAGATTGTAAATCACATTTTCTTTTACTATAATGCTATAATTAAGCATGCAGACTCTTTTGTTTGATTTCATGAGATTAAACAAGGAGGATGAAGATTGGAACGACACAATGTGTTTGTAAATGCTATTAAACAACATATCATATCTAAAAGAAGTAGAGAAGATAAATTAAAAATCATTAATGATATCATTCAAATTTTAGCATTAAGAGAAATCTACTTCTATTAATAATTCAAGTTAGCATCTATTATTGCTGGCTGCGAGCGACCTCATCAACTCCATCGTTTTGTGTGCCTCTCAATGTAAATGGTGGTGAGCTAAATAAGGATCCCCATACATGATGATGGAATCACTTATTACACAAAAGACAAGGAGTCACAACCTAGGGTTGTAATGGTACTAGAAATGTAATAACTGGTCTATCAAAGTCTAAATAAAGAGTTAATTATGTGGAAGGAAGATGAACTTAATCAATAATATCCCTCCAACATCTAGCCTAAAGGCGCCCTGCAGCACGAAACAAACCACTCATTGGTTGACAAGTTAAACACAAGATTTTAAAATTAATTGGACAATTCTTGAAATTCATTTTATATCAATAATTAGAATACAAAAATAACCAGATAAATGATATTTATTGAGTTATCTTATATTAAAAATTGACCTAGATAACTAATTTTAATTGATACTCATCGAATCCTCTCGTATCAAAATTTATATAACACATGCATAATTATATTACAAAGTTTTAGGTTAAAATAATTTTTTTTTTGAAAGAGCATCATATGTTAGTAATTAGTGATCAATTAATTAAATCATTAATCATACAAATCAAAGCTTGATCAATCATTCAAATATCAATCCAATAAACACTAAGTCAAGATCAAATTATAATCTCATCTTTCTAATTTCATTGCATAACATTAATTTCATTTTTATTTCTCTTCAAAATTACCCGATAACCTCATACCTCTTGAATTTGATGGGCTACGATGTAATGCAAACACTTCAATAACTAAAATATACACAAATATAATCCATGTGTAGCGGTATATTGTTTACTTATAAATACAAAATAAAATGAATGAATAAATAACAAAGAAAATTGGGTCTTGAAATTACCAAGATGTCCTTGGTCAAGCAATTCAATTACCAAAATGTCCCTGGCATTGTTACATCACCAAAATGCCCTTGATTCACTGAATAATCAAGCAAATGTCACTCACCGGCGCGTCAACCCACACGCCAAGGCTGCCAGCGGTCCGGCGAAAATACGAAGAGGCCTCGACGACCCAAGCAGTCCAAAAATAAGATCACGATCTCTTCTTTCACATAATGATGGCCGTGTAACGCACGGACAAACAGGAAAGGAGATCGGTGGCTTGGAAGCTCGGGGAGGCCGAACGATTTCTTCTCCCTTTTCGGCTGATTCCAGCGAGAGTAGTGATCAAGGCTGATCCGGTTTTGCTCGTATCGAGGCAGAGCACCTTTCTGTGGTGGTCCGACTTTGATTGGTTGCAGGGCGGAGGAGATACGGAGACTGGAACCACTGGCGGTGGCTGACAGGATCAGGTGCAGCGTGGAATACGCTAGATCAGTGAACTCATTGAATTGTACGGTCTAGATATTCTTAGATTTGATCAAAAGTCCAGATCTATCTGATTGGAAACTGATTTGACGGATGCGATCTGTGAGCTTGCTTTGGTTTTAACGGTTCAAATCACATCCTTTTGTTCCAACGGCCCAGATTTAATCTCTTTTAAACAGATCTGATGTCTGTGATTGGTTTGGGATGGATCAACGGTTGTTGTGGTCTGGGTTTTTGTTGAATGTGAATGGGCTCACGGTAAGCCTTTCAAATAAACGGCTAGGATCTAAGAGACTAGATCCAACGGCTTTGATTTTCTCTCACCATTTTAATCGGATAGTCATAATCTTGCCATGTATTGTCTTTAATAATAAAACAATAAAAGTAAACAAAGAAAGACCAAGTGGGGCTTTAACTCACAATACTCTCTCTATCTCGAATCTTGAAAGACCAAAACCTTCAAATTAAAATGGTATTGAGATGCGTCTCATTGCCACCTCTATACCCACGTGAAGCGTCATGATTTTTTTTTTTAATAATAATAAATATAATACTAAAAAAATTATTTTTACTGAAAAAATTATTTTTTAGCCTGGAAAAATAAATATTAATTTTCTTTTGGTTATGAGGTTAAAAAATGGGTTACCACATTTACAATGGAATTTCAAAAAATTAAATCTTTGATGATACGTAACCTTATCTATCAAAAAATAAATGTAATCTTTGATAATATTTTTTAACCATCAAATAAAATAAAATATATTGTTTGTCAAGTTAGCTATTAAAACGACATATCTTTCTATCTCATGATATATTATGTTAATGATAAATGAAACTTCTTATTCACCTTATCCGGCGAAAATAGTATACTAGAGTAATGATCACGAGGACATAAACTTCTGGTCCGATTATGTTTCTTGGTACATTAGGACGTCGCTATTTATATATTATATGGTATAGAAATCAACTGGTTATTTAACCTGGGCTGAAACCCGTGTTCTGGCCCGGGTTAGATTTTTTTTAAGAAAAAAAATAAAAAAACCAACACATTTTTTGATATAAGGAATCCTAAGCATAAATAGAAAAGTCCATGTATACAATTAATTAAATAAATCTAAAACAAAAACAAAATAAAAATGGTAAGTTGAGGTCCAATAGGTTTTTTTTAATGTAAAAGAATGACCATGTAGGTTGCTAACATATTATTTTGATATTGAGAAAAAAAATATAATTATGAATAATAAAGTCAATATTTTTACATATAATAAAATACAATGAGAAGCATATATTCATCCTTTGTTGTGACTTAGTTCATGAGCTAAAAATAATGTTAAAAAAAGCAAATTAAAAAAATTAATCATACAAAAACAAACCTAAGACATTTATCGAAGACCATTTCAAAATAAATCAAATTCTATAAAAAATAACGATTATACATACACTTGTTCTTAAAAACAAATATGGGAACAACAACATATTAGATGAACATGACTTTGTTGCTCAACCTGTAAAACTCGTTACTTAAGTTATATAGACTTTATTGGGTTTAATATATAATTTTTAATTTAATTATCTTTTTTTCTACTAATTTTATGATAACCGAAATTTTAAAAAAAAAATTAAAAATAAAAAAGGAAAAATAAGACCAGGCCAATCCACATTGGCCTACCCTGAGAAACCCAACACACCTAGACCTTTAATAAACTATGCCCAAACTTGTGGGCCTCTCAGCCTAAGCTTGCTCATACTCGCTTGTTTATTTTTTTTTAAATCTATGAGGGCCATGCGACATGTCGTTGACTTTTTTTTTGAAAAAAAAAATTAAAGCAGACGAAGCCCAAAATCCAGCCTCCTAATAGCAGAAAAATCAACCCATAAATGTTTTTCCCTTAAAAACTTATTTTAACTATTTTTCATTTAAAAACACATAATAAACACTTCTATAACATATATAAAAAAACTTATTCATCAACCCAAAAAACACTAAGAATACCAAATCAAGTAGGAGGACCAAAATTAACTTTTTTTTGCAAACTTTTAAACCACCATCTATTTTCTTTGTTTTTTATTTTGCCCTCCCTTGACAATCTTACTTAAATCAGCCATCAATTTAGTCTAGAAAGAGCAAAATTAAAAAAGAAGAAGGATTGGGACTAGAAGAAAAAAAAGAACATTACGAAGAATAAGTCCACAGCGTTTTATGAGATGATCCACCGTGTAATTTGACACCATATACCTCACATGCACCGTGTAGAGGAGTGCTTGAGGAATAGAGAGACTAGTTGGACCAAAAATCCGAAATACGTTCATCAAATATGAAAAAGGAAAAGTTGCTGTCAAGGAACCATTCAAACTCTTTTCTTTCCTGATCTCACAGTTTGTGAGGTAACAAATGGATCTCTATCATGAATATATACATGTTAGGACCAGAAAAGGCAGCTTTTCCTATAGATTTTCCTCAACTCTGTTGTGCTTGGATATATATATATATATATATATATATTCAACGATATCGTGTTGCCCACTTGGGGCCAAAACCCTTCAATGCATCTTGTTGCAGCAACTGTAGTTATGGATCATCACGTTCACTGAGTATGATTTAAGTAATTATTGTGTACAAGTATTTCAACTCTTAAAATCAAAGACTAGCAGCCTGTGGATCCTTATTATTGAGATCTGATAATTTCTAAGAACAAGGGAGTTTCCATATGAAATTACAGAGGAACAAGAGGTTATAAACTGTTCGCTTGTCGGAGATGTGGTACACAGGAGGATGCAGGCTACCCAGCCATTGTTAAGGTGTTTAACAAAGAAGGAAATGGAATATGTCACGAGGGAGGTTCATGTTGAATTCTTCAACCAGTAGAACATTCTTCCCAATAAGTCATGCTTTAGCAATATTATTTGTCATAATGACTGGTCAGTTCGGATATTAATTATATATGCTTGAAAGTATGGGTGTAGCTTTCACGCTTCCTATCAGTGCTAAAGACATGGATACTATCATAATTTATTTCTAGATTATTTTTTAAATTTACCTTTTCTTCTAAAATAAAAAATTAAACTTTTGGGGTTAATTAAAGGTTAAATTAAAAAAATTCACAACCAAGTATTATTTTGCAAAAAATGCTAAAACTATTGGGGCTCAATTGACTTGCGTGTTTTTCTTGTCTGTTTTTTTTACCAATTTTGTTTAGTATTGGGTTGCATTTTTACCCTGTACGATACAAAAAATAGGTTTTGAACAGTACCGTTACCACACTGTACAGTACCGCCGCAAGCAAAAAATCTGTTTCTCTTTTTTTTTTAACAAAATAAGTAACAATCACAGAAAATAACAACCACAACACAAGAATCAACTAAAATCACTTCCCCGACAACGACGCCAAAATTTATTGTGATGTTGCGGTCGCACAAATTAATTACACTAACTTAAATAAACAAGATAGTAGAGCAAGCAAGGGGTTGATACCACGAGGAAGTTTTAGTTCAGATTTTTATGCTATGCGATGTGTAATTTGAGGGGTGGGGGGGAATTGTGAAGTTATCTATAGCTATAGTAAACAGAAAGAAACAATCAATGTTAAATCAAAGAAAACCAAAATTTATCAAGAAAAACAAACTTTGATCGCAAGTAAACATCCACCTACAGAAATTAGAATTGATCATAGAAACAAAACGTCAATTTATACTCTGAACATCTATCTTTTCTTATGTTGATTAGTTAACAGATCCGCTGTATAACTAATCCTAACCATCAAATAACCACAATGTCCGTACTAGTAATTTAATTCAATGGCAGCCTTAAGAATTAGATGAGTTGATTAATCTAGACAATACAACTGTATGCAGTCCATGTTTGATTTAATTGATCAAATGTTCTCCCTAAGATTACTAATCTGGATCCGCCACAATTATTAATCTCAGTTGCTTCATAAGTTTATATACCACAACTTCAGTTTTGATAGTAAACTTAGTAATAGATTGTTCACAATAATAACTTAGAGTCCACTCTAGCAATTAAAATAAATAATCATAGGAAATAAGCAAAGGAGAACAAACATATTCATTCATCATATAAACTAAAAAGAAAAGGTAAAATAAATCTCACAATTCTTGAAATCTGAAGGTTTCTGTGCCCTTGCAACCAAGAAAAAAAAGTTTAGCCTTGCATGTCTATTGAGCAACTAATAAAAAAGAAAGAAGAATGCATGATTTTGGGTTTGTAGAGGAAATGGGTGTTTTTTCTCTCTTGGCTGGCTGCCCCTCTTCCTTCCTCTCTTTCTTTTTATATCATAGGAAACCCTAATCTCTTTTCTATAAAATAGTCATTTTCTAAGTAGACAATTTACATTTAAATAATTATTTTCCTAAAAAAAGAAAAATAGCCTTGCACAAAATCTTCAAGCTTTGACTTTTGACTTAGAGGGGCTAAATTGCCGAAATAAAGACTTGGATCTCGGTTTAGATGCTTTGCAGAATTCATCATCTTATAAACTCATATCTCTTTCATATGAGCTCGTTTTCTGCTAAACTTCAGTAGGCTAATAGATCTTCGAGTAAAAAATCCAAAACAATTAAGTTTGCATCAAATGGACTTCTGTAACTCAAGATATTCAAGTCAGAATGACCGAAGGTCAACACTGGCAGAATGCGAGATTTGACTTTAAAGGCTGCGGTTTCCAAGATCTTTCTTTATTTATTTTTCTTGCCATATATGTATAGAAAGATATGGATGTTACTTTTCTAATTCCACTGGAATCACTTCGTTTTAACTTCTAAAGCTCAAGTTCAGCACAAAACATCTATCGGAGGTCAAATCTACCAATTATCTCCAATTTACTTCTTTTTTAATCTTACATCCAAAAGTGCATTCAAAACATAAACCAAGAATATCAAGGCATTTTATATATAAAACATAGGCAAAATACAAGGTAAATATGGGTAAAACTATCAAATAATATGGTTACATCACTGGAAAACAAAGCCTCATTGTTCCTTTCAAGTACTTGTATTGTGTCTTCCAAGTAAGCCACTTTAGCCATTGCTCGTCGTAACTCTTCTTTTTCAATATCAAGCTTGGCTATTTGGAATTAATCTGGACTCCAAAACTGTGTATGTAATCTCGACATTCATGATGTTCTTGCTCAAATTTGCTTAGCTCTTTTTCCATCTTAAAGCATCGCCCTTTTAGCTTCTTCAACTCTTCTTCTCGAATTCCCAACTCAGTCTGTACCACCATAAGTTGTTGTTTTGCATACTCAACCCTCTCCTTGTAATCTCTCATGTTAGATTCAACGTCCTTCCTAGCGTTGTTTTTTTTTTTTTCCTGATTGTGCTATATATTAGGTTTGAATCCTTTTTCCTTTTTATATATCTATTCTAGCTAGTTTATTCTTCTCTTTTTCATTATCTAATTTCTTCTTAAGGTAGTCCTTTTTTTTTCAAAGAGTATATAATTTCTTTATCAGAAACCATCCTACTCTTAGCTAACGTTTTGATTTGGACCCTTTCTTTTTTCATTTGTACGCATTTGCTAACTAGTTCATCATGTTTGGCTATTAGAGTTGCTTGCTCATTTTGGATCCCTGCGGTCACCTTTTTGATAATCTCAGCTTTTTTCTTCCAACCTCTTGCTATCTCAAGATCCCTTGCCAAAGTTGCCAACTGTTCATCGTTCCCTCTTAACTGTCGATTCAAGAAGTTTTGCATCTTATCTTTTTCTTCCAGTTGTTCCTCCAAGAGTTGTTGCTGGCTTGCTGCCATTTGCTATAACAGAGATTGATTTCGCACTTTTATATCTGCCTTCTCAATTTTTCCTTGTTATCCACCCTTTTCATTTTTGGTTATTCTAATTCTGAACTTCTGGGTTCTGGGGTGCAATCATTTTGGAAAGCTTTTTATTTCTCAAAGTTACGTAATTTTGGCTGAATGAGGATTTAGCCCTGCTTTCCTCTCCTCTTTTCACTAATAGGAGCCTTTCCTAATTTTACTTAATGAGTTCCATCTCCTGGAGGATGACTGATGTCTAAACAGACTAGAGAAATCCGCTAACCCCAAATTCCTTAGTACATTGTTGTGATGTCGCGGTCGCACAAATTAATTACCCTAGCTTCAAACACAACACACAAGATAGTATAGAGCAAGCAAGGGGTCGATCCCACGAGGAAGATTCAAGTCAAATTTTTATGCTAGATGATATGAAATTTGAGCGCCGGGGGGGGGGTGGTTGGATGTTATCTAGAAAAACAGAAAACTATGAAACAAAATTTAATAAAATCAGAAAATTATCAAGAGAACAAACCTTGGTCGCAAGTTCATATATATTCACCTACAGAAATCAAAACTGATCATGGAAACAAAACATCAATTTATATTCTGAATATTTATCTCTTCTTAACATTGGTTAATTAACGGATCCGCCGTATAACTAACCTTAACCATCAAACAACCACAGTGTCCGCACTAGTAATTTAATTCAATGGTAGCCTTAAGAACTAGATAAGTTGATTAATCAAGAAAACATAACTGTCCGCAGTCTATGTTTGATTTGATTGAATGTTCTCCCTAAGATTAATAATGTAGATCCGCCACAGATATTAAACTCAGTTGCTTCACAAGTTCATATACCACAACTCCGATTTTGATATCAAACTTAGCAAGAGATTATCTACAATAATAACTTAGAGTCCGCTCTAGCAATTAAAATAAACAATCATAGGAAAAATAAACATAGAAGAACAAACATATTCATCATATAAACAAAAAAGAAAAGGTAAAATAAATCTCACAGTTCTTGAAATCCAAAGGTTTTCGTGTCCTTGCAACCAAGAAAAAGTGTTTAACCTTGCATGTTTGTTGAACAACTAATCAAAAAGAAGGAAGAATGCATAATTTCAAGTTTCTTAGAGAAGGGGGACGTTTTTCTCCTCTTGGCTGGTTGCCCCCCTTCTCTTCTCTCATTCTTTTTATATCCTAGGAAACCTTAGTCTCTATTTTACAAAACAGTCCTCTCTTAAGTAGACTGTTTACATTTAAGTTCTTCAATAACTATTTTTCTAAAAAGAGAGAAATAGCCTTGCATGAAATCTTCAAGCTTTGACTTAGAGGAGCTAAATTGCTGAAATAAAAACTTGGATTTTGGTTTAGATGCTTCATAACATAATTTGGACTCGTTTCTTCACGAAACCTGTTTGCTGACAGAATTCAGTTGTCATCTTTGAAAAATCATATATCCTTCATATGACATTGTTTTTTGTTGAACTTTGGAGTGTTTATATTCCTTTTAGTCAGGAATCCAAAACAATTGAGTTTGCATCAATTGGACTTCTGTAGCTCCAGATATTCAAGTTGTAATGGTCAAAGGTCAACACTGGCAGATTGCAAGATTTGACTTTGAAGGCCGTGATTTCCATGCTCTTCCTTATTTTATTTTCTTGCCTTAGATGTCTAAAAGCTATGGATGTTAGCTTTTTAATGCCACTGGAATCACTTCATTTCAACTTCTAGAGCTCACGCTCTACACAAAACATCGACTGAAGGTCAAATCTGTCAATTATCTCCAATTTACTCCTTTTTGCATCTTTCATCCAAAAGTGCCTTCAAAACATAAAACAAAGAATATAAAGGTATTATATATATAAAACATAGGCAAAACACTAGTTAAATGTGGGTGAAACTATCTAATAATATGGTTGCATCAAATACCCCTACACTTAGTTCTTGCTCGTCCTCGAGAAAGGATAGGTAAAATCAAATTGAAGTTAAAATAAATTAAATCACTATGACTAATCTTCTAATCTCCCATCAATATCCAAGAATATATGCATTATAAACAAGAACACAATTAAGAAGGATAAAGGGTATAAATTTTCATGAATTTATTTAAATGCAAACTTCAAAACTCAATTAATCGTCGGGATTTAAATGAAATCTATGTCATGCCAAAGTGATAGGTCCTCTCATTGATATACACTCCAACACTCACGTGTTTAAGGCTTATGTATTTAAATCTCTCAAATTCAATCAATGAATATGTTCTACCATAAGCTTGCTCTTCAATCTCATCTCCATTACTAACATATTACAAACAATGCATGAATCAAAAGGTCTTATTTTCTTGTTGTAATGGGGCTAAGGTTAAGGTGAGGTAAAAGAGAGTAAAAGCAAAGGTTTAAACAAAAGAAAGGAGAGCATTCTGAAAAATGATATTTCAAACAAGATATTCCATCAAAGCACATATATTTTCCATCTTTAATCACCAATGCTTAACTTCTTTTGATTTCAAGCTTTTTCAACATAAAATCTTAAGAACATAAAGGAACATTTTTTTTCTTTTTTTTTCTTTTTCTTCTTCTTTTTTTACCTTTGACAACTTTACCCATTATTTCATCAAGCATCACTTCTTTCTTTTCATATAATTTCCAACCATAATTCCATGAGATATCATAAGTATATGCTCTACTAATCCTTGGCCAGGGGAAAAGGAAAACATATAAAAAGTTAAGGCTTATACATGGATAAAGCAAAGAAAAGATAAACAAGCTCAAAAGGGACTCACTAAGGATAATATGCTTTAGGTTGCCTTTTTTGCTCAAGTGGTTAAAAGTCCTAATGCCTTTATCATCTTCATGTATATATGTAATGCAAATGTAATCTTAATAAGATATGAAGCAAGTTCTAGAGATACATATCATTGAAAGAAGGCACAATCAAAGAATATAATGTTGAAGGCTCAAAAGCTTGCATTGATATAACACTATAAAGTCAACATGGCATATTCTCAAAGTCAATCCCTAAACCAATTAAACCTTAAAACTTGCATGCACACTCCTTCATTCAATTTATATCTTCATCTATCTCAATTAATTCTCATATATAATACTCACATTCTCATAAACCAATAGGAGTTTAAAAGATGAAATATAGAATTTTTTTTTTAGAACAACAAAGAAAATCAAAATAAGAAAACCAATATTCTTTCAATACCCCCTCACTTAAAACACGACATTGTCCTCAATGTTGAAATAAAAGAAAAGGAATATAGGAGAATGACAAAAATAAAGTAAAATGCAAAAAATAAAAGATAAGGGAAAAAGAAAGCAAATCTATTTTTTTTTGTGCTGGGTTGCCTGCCAGTAAGCGCTTTTGTTTTATGTCATTGGCTCGACATGTTGCATACTCATTCTTCATAGATTGGTTCAGCTAACTTCGCAGAAGTGGTGAGTTCTGTCGTTCAACCTTCATAGAAAGGTTTCAAGCGATGCCCATTGACATTGAGTACTTTGTTGGTTTCTAAACTTGTCATTTGAACTGCACCATAAGGAAAAATATTAGAAACAACAAAGGGTCCAATCTAACAAGAGCGCAACTTTCTAGGAAAAAGTTTCAAACGTGAATGATAAAGAAGGACTTTGTCTTCAACATTAAACTCTTTTCTTGTAATCATTCGGTCATGGAGACTCTTAGTCTTTTCTTTGTAAATCCTTGCATTCTCATAAGCATCATTTTGTATTTCTTCCAATGTAATTCCAATCTTTTTGGGCACCAAAAGGATAGGCGCTACCCATTCACTGTCTATGATGCGGTGAATGACTCATGCATCATGAAGAACAGTTTGCAAAGCTTGCAAAGCCAATGCTGATTCTTGCACATTTTGGAGAACACATATATGCCTCTCCATCTCTTCTATTTTGGTAAAATCATAGCCATAGCTCAAAGTTACGCTTAATTCATCCTCACTATCAAAATCATAAACTTATTGCACATACTTATCAACTTGGTCATAACATGTGATAGAATAAACATTGCTATAAGGATATGTCATTGCATCATGAAAATTAAATTCAATTTTTTCATCTCCTACCTCCATAGACAAAGTATCATTACCACAATCAATTTTTGTATTGGCAGTTTCCTTCAGCTAATTGTGCCAGCTCAAATTCTTACCCAAATTCTTGAAAAGATGGGTATTGTCATGATTTTAGTTCAGGATCCTGCAATATAGGATTAGCACGATCAGGTTTTTCTTGATGTAAATTACAAATGGTACATACAATCCTAAGAACAAGATCTATTCGTTAAGTGAGTAAGGGTAGGTTTTCTACCTCGTCTCGAAAAAGTCTCATATTTGTCAAGTGACAGTCTTCGTAAAGATAGTATGAAGGCATTGTGAGGAATGGTTAAGGCATATATGCCCACCATTACCAAGCAGACACTTAGATATGAGTTTGGTGTTTCATGAATCTGTACCCTAACCTATATTCATAAGGCAAACCGTTAATCTCCCACCTAACTTAAAGCTTGTGGGCGCTTTTAAAAACTAAAGTAAGTGATGCATGAAGCATTAATCTATATTTAATATACAAATACATATGTGATATAAAAAAATAAAGCATAAAAGAATGCATGTTGATAATAAAAATGATAGACAAAAACAGTAAAAAAATTAATGCATAAAAAAAAATGTGCAGACTAACAAAAAATAAAACATAACAATCAGACAAAAAAACAAAGCTTAGTCCATGGAAGTCCGCAGTGGAGTCGTCATTCTATCGCACATTTACGGCGTCATGGCGATCATCCTCCTAGAACGAGATTTATCATGAAATGGGGAAGAACAAGGAATTCTTGTTTATTATTAGTAAAAAAAAATGGGAGTCGCCACCTATTATTATGATCACTATGGAATTTATTAGTTTGCGAGAGTCTAGATAAAAGGACAGGTTGTGAATAAAGACGACGTATCACCCGTAAAACTTTGTAACTTTTGATACAATTCTCTATAATAGTGGCTAAGCACAAATATCCTCCTCATTAGAGATTTCATCTCATCTCAAGTATCAACTTACCTCATAATTTCTCATGTTATTTGTCATTAATTGATCCCACCACATAATGGCATGGCCAGTAAAAGCAATCAAAGCAAGCTTGACTTTCTTGGCTTTCGGATAATTATGACACTAAAAAATCCAATACATCTTCTTCTCATATTCTAAATAAACTTCAGAATTATTCTTCCATAAAAAGTCAGTATTTTCAACTTAATTGTACTTAAATATCTATCTAACTCGGCATTATGGTTCTAGTACCTATAATTACCCCTCTGGTGAAAATTATTACCATATCTTTCCTTTATAAACTGACATTTTTAGTGTTGTCTAAAACATTTCCCATGTCTCACGGACATATCTTTAAAATCAACATCACTCATGTTTGCATTATCAGCCATAAACTCATCCACATTAGTGTTAACTCGCGTAACAGCCCTCCTAACATTAAATTATCTTCACTCGGACCTAATTTAAACCCTACCATGATCATTAATACATTTCCTCTCCAACCTATCTTTAAATTCATTGGCCATTCAATCCATCCATTGATTTATAATGTGTAATTGAATTATAATTTCATCGTCTCCTATCTGCGGTTCCATGTTGTTGCTTGCCTTTGATATCTTTGAATCTAGAAATTGGTTAGTTGACAAGAAATATATATTCCTCACTCACTCCCTCACATGTTTACACTCCTCGTGTTTCACTTAAATATAGGTTTTTCACTCAAAATATGTTCACTACGCCTTTTTCCTCTCATCTCACCTTTCTTTGACTCTTGCAGAACTGAAATCAACACCAAATATAACAGTTGTAGCAGTGTATTTAAATATGTGTACATAATTTAAGAAGTAAGGAAAACATAAAAACAAGCAAAGACGAAACTACGATTATAATTTCATGAGTAATAAATGAATTTATACGAAAAATATATGTTTTTAAAGACGCGAAAGAAAAATGATGTAAAGGTTATATAAAGAAAATTTAATTGACACTTAAATATGTCAATTATGATATTATTATACTGTAATAATTGAAAAATAACAAAAGCAAAACAAGTTTGAATTACTGACGCAAATTAGACATGTTATGACAAGTTCTAATCCCGAATTTAGTTCCTATAGAAAAAAGAACTCCAAATGACCTCAAATTTTATATGAGGTGTTATTAGAACCTTAAAACCTAGTATATAAAATTTGAGAGTTTATAAATTTATTTGACCCGAGATTCCTTTTCGATAGGAATCTAACTTGTTACGACAAGTTTTAATCCCGACCTTGGTTACTATAGAAAAAAAATCTTTAAATGAGCTCAAATTCTATAGGGGGTGCGATTAGGGATCTTAGAACCATTATGTAAAATTTGAGAATTATATGAATTGGTTTGTTCCAAATTCTCCCTTATTTTTGTATTGTGACATTTAAAAAAAAAAAGTGACTTTTAGACTTCTTCTTTTTTACTCTTTATGCTACAAATATATTTTAAGATAGTAAAAAACTAAAATAAAACCTTTTTCTTAAGGAACTCTAGATACAAACTACTAAGTTCTAGACTCAAAATAATCAAAAACCGAATAAAAGACAACTAAATTTAAAGAAGCTGAAACTAACAAGATGAAAATAAAGGATATAACTTGATTTTTGGAGCCTAACTCTGATACCAACTTATGCGAACCTTTTGATCATGTAGTCAACCAACCCCCAACGAAGTAGATAATAACCCGGTAAGGACCAAAGGTATTGGAAAAAAAAACTTGGACCTTGAGATAACCTTGTATCTAAGAATCCTATGTAAGTGAATGATCCCATGAAACCAGTTAATTTTTGATAAGTCAATGTATGATTTTTGTCCCTGCAAAGAAAGGTTGTTTTGCCACAAACCAAAAAAAAAAAACTCATTTTTAGTCTCTGACTTGCTACTGAATTTTGCAGCAAGAAAAAAACATAATATAGTCTCCTTAAACTAACCTCTATTAAACCATTTTCAGGTTGCAAGTTAATGGACTTAAACTAGCAATCAATTAACATAAGTCTAATAATGAAATAAATCATTAAACAATGTCTAACAGGTTAGAACAAACCCAAATTAAAAAATAATTTTTTAAAAATAAATAAATAAATAAAATAGAATAATAAAAACAAAGTTTTCATGCCAAAATTCCTTCATGTAGCCAAAATCTCTAATTTTCACACAATCTTGGTAGATTTTTAGTCTCGACTTCAAACACGTTATTCTCTCTCATATAGATAAATTATTGGGTCTACCATATATGGATGAAAAGCCTGAATGTTTAGGTTTCAGCCTAAACTAAATCGTAGCAAAAGTCCCTTATAGCTTCAGATATTTCCCAAACAGTATACAAAGGTATAGTTTAATAAATTTGATCCTCTAAAATAATATGTTTTTGAACTCTATTGGATCTGAAAATTTACCAAAATTTATTTTCATATGTCTAGTATCTTCCTATAAACTTTCAGCTTATTCTAATGTATGGTTTGAGAGATATGTTTAATCTCGCAAAACTGGTTAGCATATATTTTAGGTCAAATTCGGACCTGACTTGATTTGTATCATTTTATGATTAGTTACCTTCCATTACCTAAATAATTTATTTTTTAATGATAAAATATTTGGTTTTTAAGGTGAAAAACGATGAGGTTTTATTTTGTTTTATGATGGGTAATTAATGGTTAAAACAACAAGAATTGATTCTGATAATTACCATAATTAATTTTGTAATAATTTTGGTTTCAAAAATCACTATAAAATGGAGGTTGACGGGGGTTTGTTCTGCACACCAAGCAATAGCTCTTATGCCTTATTCTCTTATGTTTTTTCGGCCTTGTTTTACTCTTTTTTTTTCTCTTTATTTTATTCTATTCTTGAGATTTTGAATCTATCTTTCTAAGATCTAGACCTTGATTAGTAGTGCAACTAATTAAGGTGGTGTTGTTGGAATTCTAAAAAGCTAATTGTAATCATTCATTTGCACCAAGTAACAAGCAATAAATCCTTAAGAAGAAAAGATACTGAGTATTTTATTTAAACTAAGTTTTAGAATAAACTTTATTTTTGAAATAAATTATATATAATTTATTGTATGTTTATTTTATATTTAATTCTATTATATGTGATGTTTGTAGTTATAATACAACGTTAAGTTTACAAGATTAACAAAGTAAGAATTTTAATTTTATGTTCATGTAAATTATGCCTAGTAAAACTAAACATTAAAATCTTACACAATGATGAAACAAAAAATTTATTATTGTATTGTAAAATATTTAATAAAACTTCATGATAAATTAAAATATTTTATAATTATGGGAGAAAAATAGTAGAAAATAGCATAAAGAAGAAATAATATAACCATGTCACATGAAACTTGTATCACTTGTCTAAGAATAATTACATTAAATAATAAAGAATTGTGTTTTTTATTAACTATCTAAGTGTACCTTGTTTGCAAAAACAATTCTTCTAAAAATTAACAGGTTTTCTTCTCATAGTTTTTTTTCTCTTTATCTTTTCTTTGTACATTTTTCTTATTTTGTGTTCTTCTTAATATTTGTTACTGTTGACAAATATATTTATAAGGGTGAAGAGTTATAACATTTGGCAATTATTATCAAGGTATAACTTTTCATCATTCTCCCTTATACTACCTTAGTAATATAAATAAATTAATATAGATTCAATTTAGCCATTGACCAAAATCTATTTTTTTTTTCTTCATCATACACTCACACATGATAGGATCAATTCTCTTATTACTTATATAATATTCATTCTTAACAAATAGATTGTATGACCAGACATACTTTGAGAGCTTAGTTGCTATACATTTTTTTAGGGAATATATATAATTGTTTGATCAATGAATACCTATTGTATGTGCCTGTGAATAGGTCCCTTGTTGTTGATTAGGTCCCGCGGCCTCCTCTGCACCAACACAATTTACTTTGTCATTGTTCATTCATTTGAACCGGTAAAATTCTAATACCAATTACACATTTATTTTTTTTCACAAAAATCCTTATTCAATTTAACCTATCAACATCAATTATCTTTAATTTGACAAGATTTCTCAATAATATTATTATTAAACTCTATTGTCTAATTTTCTTCTCCTTTTAGCCGAAAATAACCTAGGGAAGAAAGTGAAGATTTTTCTTTTCTCTTTGAAAAATTCTTACTCCTTTCATATAATAACACTTATAAACCTATATCTTCCCACATTTTCCCAACAATTGGATTAAAATCTCAAATCCCCTAAATTATTCCTTTTTTGGCTGAAAATTCAATTAAAATTAGGGGGGGTTTTGGTTCTTTTAATTTAAAATTAAACACTTACCCAACCATACTTCATGCTTTCTAACATGACTAAATCATAATTTGCATTATTCCCATAATTTATAACATACATCCACAACTTCACATAATCATAATTTTGCATAATCTTTCATCAAACATAAAATTAGAAAAATTAATCAATTGAAGCATGTTATTTACCTCACTTTGATAAGGATTCAAGGAAAGAATGCAAGAAAAATCAAGTTTTCTTCTCCTCCCTCTTCAAACCCTAACTTAAAATTCTTCCTCCAAAGCACTCACCACCTTAAAACCACCCTCTCTTAATGTTTAACTAAGGTAATCACCCTAATTACTCATATTAATTGATGAAACCAATAAGAATTTGAGTAAAAAAAATCACACAATTCCTCCTCCTCTCTTTGTTTCAAGCTTGATAAACCAACGGTAGAAGAAGAATTGGTTACGTGAGAGTTAGCTGAGAAGAAGAGTTGAAGAAGAACTTGTTACGTCAGGATTTCTGTTAATTATCTCTTCTTCTCATTATAACTAACTCTAACTATATTGTAACCAACTCTAACTGCCTTAGCTGCAGTTATATTAACTACCATGACAGGCTGTTAGTTATGACAGCTGTCATGACAGTATGTAGTTATATATCTACATGGTGTGTGCATGTATAGAATCATTGAGAAGAAATACAATCAGTAAAAGAGAAGGAATTCTCAAATTCTATCTTGGTATCAGAGCTTCAAAGAGAAACTTCTTTCCTTCTTCGATCCAACCATGACTTCTGCTTCGAATCAGTCCTCCTTAACCTCCAGTCCTCTTGGATCTGGGCAAACCACAACAATGGCACTCACTTCATCTTATCAGCAGCTCAACCATGTATTACCAGTAAAACTTGATCGAACCAACTATGTTTTTTGAAAATCTCAAATTGATAATACTGTTTTTGCTAATGGTTTTGAGGACTTCATAGATGGTACCTCTGTTTGTCCAGAAAAGGAATTAAGTGCAGGTGTAATTAATCCAACCTTCATTGCTTGGAAGAGACAAGATCGCACAATCCTTAGTTGGATCTAGTCATCTCTCACACCAGCTATCATGGCACAAATCATTGGACAGTCTAGTTATCAGTCTGCTTGGAATGCATTGGAGAAGACCTTCTTTTCTTCTTTAAGAGCTTGAATAATGCAACTAAGGCTTGAACTGCAATCCACAAAGAAAGGATCTCTGTCTATGATAGACTACATCATGAAGGTGAAAGGAGTTGCAGACAGTTTAGCAGCCATTGGAGAACCTGTATCCGAACAAGATCAAGTCATGAATCTACTTGGAGGACTCAGTTCTGACTATAATGCAGTAGTAACCGCTATCAACATTAGAGATGATAAAATCTCAGTTGAAGCTATTCACAGTATGCTTTTAGCATTTGAAAATCGACTTGAGCAACAAAGCTCAGTAGATCAAATTTCCACAATGGCAGCCAATTATACCTCTTCCTCTAATAACAAGGGTGGTGGAAGGAAATATAATGGCAGTAGAGGGCACAGCTACACAAGCTACACCCCAAATGCCAGCAATTACAACTACAGAAGTCGTGGTCATGGGGGCAGATATACACAGAATGGAAGACATAATTCAATCAATTCAGAGAAGCCATAATATCAGTTATGTGGCTAATTTGGCCATACAGTACACGTCTACTATCACAGATTTGATATTTCCTATCAAAACTCTTCAAACAGTGGTACTAACTCTTTGAATATGAATAACATAAATCAAAACAATATACATGCTATAGTTGCCTCCTCTAATAATCTTGCAGATGATAATTAGTACTTTGATTCTGGAGCAAGTCATCACCTGACTCAGAATGTGGAGAATCTAACTAACTCTACTCCATACACAGGGACAAATAAGGTCACAGTTGGTAATGGTAAGCATTTATCCATTTCCAACACTGGTTCCCTTCGTCTAGTCTCTAACTCACGATCATTTCAACTTTGAAAAGGTGTTTCATATCCATTCATCTCAGCAAACTTGATAAGTGTTGCCAAGTTCTGCTCAGATAATAATGCTTTGATTGAATTTCGATCTAATAGTTTCCTTGTGAAGGATCTGCATATAAAGAAGATACTGACACAAGGCAGACTTGAGAATGGACTTTACAAGTTTCCAGCACTGAACAACAAGAAAATGACATGTTGGCATTAAAGATTTGTCTATTTTTCATTCTCCAAGCTCCAGAACCACTCATAATAAAATGGACATATGGCATCACAGACTAGGTCATACTGCCACTAATGTTATAGTCTAAATATTACAAAGCTGTAATGTTTCCTATTAAAAGAATAAAGCTGCTAATTGCTCCACTATGTGTTCTTCCTAACAACTTGCAAAGAGTCACAGATTGCCCACTCATCTCTCCTCCTCTCGTGCTTCCAAACTATTGGAACTGATTCATATGGACATTTGGGGGTCTGCCTCAGTCAAATCCACATCTGGTGCTAAGTACTTATCATGTTCTTAGATGATTTCTCACGATACACGTGTGTTGCTACCCAAATTTTGAACCATGTTTTGATAAATTTTCAGAAAAATCCAAAAATAGTGAAAAACAACGAAAATCTAAAAAAATACATTTTTTAATATATTTGCATCATTTTTAGCATTTTTAGCATCGTTTCAAAAGAATTTAAAATTTCAAAGGTCTTCAAAGCGCGTTTGACTTTTAACGCATTATTTTTAAAATCAATGATTTTCCTCATTTCGAGTCGATGTTGATAAGAAAAATCCAAAAAAATAAGAAAAATCAAATTTACAAAAAAAAAAACAAGAAGAAGTTGAGGGACCAAGTTTAGGGACCTAGCAACATTTTTGCCTATAAATAGGAGTTTCCAGCACATACAGAAGGGAAAGACAAGGAAACCCTTAACCTAAATCCATATCTATCCAACCAGCCGCATTCCCATACCCAGCAAAGAGACAGCCGCCCTCACCCAACTGCTACGACCTCTCCAATCTTTGCCTCCCAGCCACTTTCCCCTCTCTACACCGAACAAGCCCCCCTCCCTTTGAAAAACCAGAGCTCTCCTTCCCTTGCGGGACTCTCCCAAAACCAACAGCGTCGTCTCCCCCCAAAACCAACACCCCTTTACCAGCCGTTCTTCCCCCACAAAACAGCCTCACTTCCCGATCTCTTCATCTCACAACCCAAAAGAAACCCACCATCAACACCGAAACCTTCCCGTCAACAGCGTCTTCTTCTTCTTTGGTCTCATCAACAGCAACCGTCTAACGAATAGAGCCCACCACAGCAGCAGCCGATCTCTTTCACCGCCAACTGGCCAGCTCGCCAAGACCGAATCAAAGCCTCCCATAGCAGCTCAAGCACGGCGGCGCCTATAGACTCAAATATGTCCGCCTTATTCCCCCGCAGCAGCTCCCCCTCACAGCAACCCGACAGGAAGAAAGAAGACCGCGAACAGCTCTAAAAAGGGAAGAGAAAGGAGAATCAACTGGTTGTTGTGATTTTATTGTTTGTGCAGGTCACCGTCCGCGAGGAAAAGAAACCGGGAGGAAGCTGTTACAGACCCCTTTGCTTGCCTGGATTTTCTTGCGGCAGCGTGTGGGTTCCGCCAGTGGTGGTGGCGCGTGGAGGAGACGTGCCGCCACTATTCCAGTGGTGCAGAAGGCCTTCCCTGTAATTCCATATTGTTTTGGGGCTATTTTTGTAATTTTTGGTTTGTTTAATGTACTGTTTATTTTATGTTAAATTTTGATTGATTTGTAAACATGTAATGGATGTGTGTTTAAACATAGTACAAGAAGAGTGTTTGAGTGGGTGTTTTGTTACTATTTTTTTTATGTATGTTTTGAATGATAAAAACTAAAAAGAAAAAAAAATAAAAAGAAAAAAAGAAAAAAATTAAATGTTTTAATTTGCATTGAATTTGGTTCATATTTCAAAAAATATTTTTTTACTTTTGGTATCTAGAATTATAATCTTATACGTAAGATGTATTCTTAATATTAAATAGAAAAGTTTGTTTTGTTTTTTTACGAAATCATTGGCAGGACAACTTTCAAAATCTTTTAAATCACATCAAATTACGAAGCAGCTTACCTTAAGTAAGGTGCGCTAATACCTTCCCTAGTCACAACCAGTCTCTTACCCGTGAATCTCTGATAAAGACCAGTACATCTGGATTTCCTAGTAACCTTGAATCAAATACTATGTGGCGACTCCCAAAGAATAGGTTAAGCAAAAGAAAAATCACCAACGACGCCGCGCGGGTGATGTGCGACAACGTGGTTCTATCCTCTACACACAAAGGACCGAGTTCTTCCAATGTTTAAACAATTCAAACTTCAAGTAGAGAATCAATTTGATGACACTATAAAATATGTGCAGTCTGACAATGAAAGTGAGTTGAAATCCTTCATCACTTTTCTTCAACAGGCTGGTATTGTACATCATTTTTCCTGCCCTTATAATTCAGCACAGAATGGGGGAGTTGAGAGGAAGCATAGACATGTTATAGAGACTGGATTGGCCTTGCTAGCTCATACTTCTTTACCAATAAAGTTCTGGCAGTATGCATTTCAATCAGCAGCATTCCTCATTAATAGAATGCTAAGCAAGGTACTCAATAATGATTCACCTTATTTAACTCTTTTTTAGAAAATTCCTGATTACAAGTCCCTCGAGTATTTGGTTGCTTATGCTATCCTTTCATTCGCCCTTATAACAATAATAAACTACAATATTTATCGGTTCAGTGCATATTTCTTGGTTATAACCTCAGCAACAAAGGTTATTTGTGCCTTGATTATCTCACTGGACGAGTCTATGTCACACCCCATGTTGTTTTTTATGAAACACAATTCCCTTTCAACAAAAACCTTCCTCTATCTTAGACTAATGATGCTTCCTCCGCCAGTTTACCTCCTGCAATACCACTCCCCCTAGTGGTTTGCTTCGCTGCCCTATTGATAAACGTACATCAATCCCCACTGATGTCATTCCCACAAATGTAGATTCTCTTTCCTTGAGTGAGTCTGCAACCTCCCAAATCTCTCCTTCTTCTCCTGAGTCTATTCATACTGATCAAACCCCTAAGTCAAGCCCAGCTCCACGCATGATAACAAGGTTGAGGAGTGGTATCACTAAAAAAAAAGTCATTCTTGATCTAACTGCTGTGAAGATAATAGAACTATATACACTCAGTCAAGCTCTAAAAGATCCACATTGGACTCAAGTAATGGATCAAGAGATTGCAACTCTTCATCTAAATCACACCTAGGATCTTGTTGCAAAGCCTTCTGATGTCAATATCACAGGGTGCAAATGGGTATACAAATTAAAGAACAACCCAGATAGGAGTATTAACAGGTATAAAGCTGGACTTGTGGCAAAAGTGTATCATCAAACACTTGGCCTTGATTATTTTGAGACATTTAGCCCAGTAGTCAAAGCTGCAACTATTCGCATTATACTAACCATTGCTCTTAGTTTTAAATGGGAAGTACGACAGCTTGATGTACGCAATGCTTTCCTAAATAGTGAGCTCGAGAAACAAGTCTACATGTCTCAACCTCCTGGCTGCGTGGACACCAAGTTTCCTACCAAATTTTGTCGATTAAGGAAAGCTTTATATGGCTTGAAACAAGCTCCAAAAGTTTGGTTTCAACGCCTTAGTTTTGTCCTTTTGCAATGGTGGTTCAGCAACTCCAGGATTGACAGCTCTATGTTTCTATGCTTTGGTGAATCTACAACTTTGATTGTTCTCATCTATGTAAATGATATCCTCATCACAGGCAGCTCACCTGCACAAGTTGCTTCACTTGTTGCTAAACTGAATTTTATGTTTGCATTGCGAGATTTAGGAAGGCAGACTTATTTCCTATGTATTGAAGTTTCTTACCATGAGGGTTCTATACATCTCATCCAAACCAAATATGTCTCTCATTTACTGCACAGAACAACAATGTTTAATACAAAACCTGTCAAAACTCCTGGGGCTGTTGGATAGAATTTATCTAAATTTGATGGTGAGCCTATGGAAGATGCTTCTCATTATCACAGTGTAGTGGGAGCACTTCAATATCTTACAATTACAAGGCCTGACATTGCTTTCGCTGTTAATAAAGCATGTCAGTTTATGCAACAACCAACTTCAGCACATTGGCTCTTTCTTAAAAGAATCCTTCAATACTTGCGTGGGACTATACATGATGGCTTACTTTTAAATTCATCAAATTAATTGACAATAGAAGGATTCACAGATGCTGATTAGGGTGCTCAACCTGACGATTGACGAAGTGCAAATGGCTATCTCATTTATCTAAGGGGTAATCTAATTTCTTGGTCCTCTACCAAGCAAAAACTAGTATCTCGCAACAATATAGAATCAGAGTATAGAAGTCTTGTCCTGGCTACTGCAGAAATTATCTGGATCCAAGCCTTGCTGCAAGAATCATATGTTCTTACCCCTACTGTTCCTATATTCTGGTATAACAACATCAGTGCCTATCATATGGCCAAGAATTCTGTATTTCATGGCCGAACAAAACATATAGAAATTGATCTACACTTCATCCGTGATCAAGTTTTTAGAGGGAAAATACAGTTACACTTTGTTCCCATTGAAAAACAGCCAGCAGATGTTTTGACTAAACATCTCACAAGCTCAAGGTTCTTGTTTCTCAAAACACAGTTTTGCCTTGTTCCCATACCTTTTCACTTGCGGAGGGATGATAAACCAACGGTAGAAGAAGAATTGGTTACGTGAGACTTAGCTAAGAAGAAGAGCTAAAGAAGAACTTGTTACATCAAGATTTCTGTTAATTATCTCTTCTTCTCATAGTAACTAACTCTAATTGTATTCTAACCAACTATAACTGACTGTAACTGCCTTAGCTGCAATAATATTAACTGTCATGACAGGCTATTAGTTATGACAGCTGTCATGACAGTCTGTAGTTATATATATACATGGTGCGTGCAAGTATAGAATCATTAAGAAGAAATACAATCAGTAAAAGAGGTCATTTGGAATTTGTCTCAGCTTTCCAACAAAATAAGAATGAGGTCATTTGGACTTCTAGAACTCAAGTTATGGGCTGAACACTGAACAGTGTATGGGTTGCAGAACAGATTCCGACTTCTCTGTTGTTGCTACAATTTGAACTTGAAAAAGGTCCTTTTGAATCTTAGACTCTTATAAAAGTTTTAGGCCTATGTCTTAGCTTTCTATCTATATAAACCAGACCTAAATCCAAGTTCTACAGCTCCAGTTATGATTCAATAACCAAATGGTGTTCTAATTTGAATTCAACCAGCATCTCTTTTCTAAGCTTAGCCCTCTCTTTGTTTTCTTAATTTCAATAGTTAAATTCATCAATCAATCTTTTGATTTATATGATACGCCTACATTTAAAATAAACATTTACCATAAATTAAAGGTATGTTATATTATCAGACTTGTTATTATAAAACATGTTCTAGTTAAGGAGTTATTGATACTTCAAGTGTAAAATGATGATATAAAACCTTGATAAAAATGCAATTTTAAGTACTAATCATAAACCTTGGATCTCGATCTGAAACTATTGACACTGGCACCCCGTGTAACTTTACAACTTCATTCACGTACAATTTTGCCAATTTCTCCACTGAGTCTGTCATTTTCATTGCCAAAAAGGGTGCAGATTTAGTCAATCGGTCCACAATGACCCAAACAACATCGCTCCCCCCTTTTCCTCTAGGTAATCCAGATACAAAGTCCATCATGATATTTTTCCACTTCCACTCAGGTATCAATAATGGTTGTAAAAGCCCAACTGGTTTTTGGTGTTCCACCTTCACTTGTTGGCAAATCTCACACTTCGCCACATATTCAGCCACTTCTTTCTTCATACTCGACCACGAATAAAAATCTTTTAAATCCCAATACATTTTATTACATCCAGGATGTGTTGCAAGTCTCAACTCATGGGCCTCCTGTAAAACTTCCCTTTTTCAGCGTTTGATCACCTGGTAAGTACATTCATCTTCCAAGGACTACCATTCCATCTTTCTGAATTTGGAACGACATCTCGATTCCTGACCTCATCTTTTCTCTTATCATACAAACTTCCTGATCTTTTTGCTAAGCTTCTAGTACCCTGTCCTAGAGTGTTGACCTCACTTTTAACTGAGCCACTAATGACTCATTCGGTCCCGCCTCTACTTGGGCATCAATCTTTCTTAATTCTAGCAATTCTTTCTCATCCCAATCCTCCCACTGAGCATTCATTGTCTTGACCTTAGGACTAAGAGCATCTGCGACTACATTTGCTCTCCCCGGATGGTAATCGATTACACAATCATAATCCTTTATCAATTCCACCCAGCGTCTTTGTGGTATATTCAATTCCTTCTGCGTCATTAGATACCTCAAACTCTTATGATCTGTAAATATTTGAACCCATGACCCATATAAATAGTGCCTCCATACTCTTAAGGCAAACACTACAGCAGCTAATTCTAAATCATACACCGGGTAATTGACCTCGTGAGCTTTTAACTGTTTTGAGGCATATGCAATTACTTTACCATGTTGCATTAATACAAACCCTAGTCGCTTCTTCAATGCATCACTATAGACCACCAATCATTCTGTTCTTAATGGGAGTGTTAACACCGGCGCAGTAGTGAGTCTCTTTTTCAGTTCTTGAAAGCATTCCTGAGTCCACTCCCACTTTATCTCTTTTTGAGTCAATCTAGTCATGAGAATAGCTATGGTAGAAAATTCCTCGATAAATCTTCGATAATACTCTGTAAATCCAAGAAAAATATGAATTTCAGTGATAATGGTAGGTCTCTCCCAATTCCATACTGCTTCAACTTTTCTAGGATCCACCAATATTCCTTCAGCCAATATAGTGTGTCCTAGAAAAATCACTTCCTTCAGCCAGAACTCGCACTTGCTAAGTTTGGCATATAGTTGATGCTCCTTTAAAGTCATTAGTACCTACCTCAAATGTTGTTCATGTTCCAAGTATGACTTTGAATAAACTAGGATGTTGTCTATGAACACCACCACAAACTTGTCTAAGTATAGTCGAAAGACCCGGTTCATCAAATCCATGAACACTGCCGGTGCATTTGTTAGCCCAAACAGCATTACTAAGAACTCGTAATGTCCATACTAAGTTCTGAATGCGGTTTTTGCTACATCCAGTTCCTTAATCCTCAACTGATAGTATCCCGACCTCATATCTATCTTTGAAAACACTCTTGCCCCTTTTAGCTGATCAAACAAATCATATATCCACGGAAGCAGATATTTGTTCTTTATTGTTACTTTGTTCAACTGCCTGTAATCTATACAAGGCCTAAGGGTCCCATCATTTTTCTTCACAAACAGCACAGGAGCTCCCCAGGGTGAACTACTCAGACGTACAAACCCTTTATTTAGTAATTCTTGTAGTTGAATCTTCAGTTTGGCCAATATGGCTAAGGCCATCCTATACGGTGATTGGGTTAGCAGAGACGTACAAGGTAGTACGTTAATAGTGACCTCCACTTCTCTCTCCGGGGGGACTCCCGGCAGTTCATCCGGAAAAACATCAGGAAATTCCCTCACTATTGGGATATTTGACACTTGAATATCTCCCTTTTGGTCTCTAAGACATAGGCAAGATAAGCCTCACATCCATTTTTTATCATTTTCCTAGTGGCCATAACTGAGATAATACAGTTTAAGATGACATTTCTTTCTTCCTTAAACACTATCTTTTAACCATCAGCCCCTAAAGAGTTACTATTTTTATGAAGCAGTTCATTTGAGCTTTATTCATACTTAGCTAGTCCATTCCTAAGATGACATTAAAATCATGCAGTTCTAGTGCTAATATATCTACTTTTATATCACAACCACCTATATTAATCTGGACCCCCTTATACATATGATAAATATTCACAGTTTCACTTAATGATGTGCTTATAATAAACCCATTTTATATTCTACAAGGATTTCTCCCTAATCCCCCCCCATAAATATTTTTGCAACAAATGAGTGTGTGGCACCCGGATCAAACAATACATAAACAAACAAAGAATTTAACTGTAATGTACCTAGCACTACATCAGAAGCAACCCTGGTCTCCTCCTAGGTCATATAGTATACTCTACCCTTGATTCGGGTCCCCTGTATTCTGTAACCCTGAGCATGAGTTCGGCTTCTACTACCGCTGGCCCCTGACAAAACCTGTCTGGCTGGTCTATTCACGGTAGCAGACTGCTGCTGACTCTGAGCTTGCTGCTGATTTTGGGTGATTTCAGTCCTACGGGGACAATCTCTTCGAAAGTGTCCTTGACCCCCACAATAATAACACCCTCGGCTTAAATACAGGTAGCCCTCTACAAGTGCTCCCCTAGGTAGATATAACACCGCCATGATGTTGCAGAACAGTCCCCTAGATGCCTATGCCCACATTGAACACATAAATGATAAGTGATCATTCTCCGCTCTAACACTCTAGAAAAATTACCCCTAAGGTTTGGATGTCCTCCTGTTGACCCCACTTGAGTAGTCTGAGTTGATGCAACTGATATACCTCCCATCTTTTTAAACTGACTGTACTGTCCTTTCCTTTTTTTTTGAGAAAAGGGGTCTGCTATGGGTGTACTTTGTGTCCTTTCATTTCCCTAGACCATATTGGCCTTGTTGGCCCTCTTTCATACAAGCTTATAGGGCTTTTGCTGCTTCAACAAGGTCTCTAGTCGTCTCGAACTTAATTGCAAGCAACCCTTCTCTCAACTCTTACCATAATCCATCTCTCAACCTTTCCACCATACGTTGCTCACTAGGGACATAATACGAGGCAAACATGGAAAGGTTAAAAAAACCTCCTCTCATAATCAAGTACAAACATGTCTCCTTGCCTCAGGGCCAGAAACTCATGTTCCTTAATTTTTCAATGATATGAGGAGTAAAACTAATGTTCAAACTACGTTTTAAACTCAACCCAAATCCAAGATCCTGCAGGTCTCCTCGATCTCACTATATCCCACCAAAATCCCTATCAGAAAGCAAATGAGCGGCATAGTTCACTCGCAAGCCCTCTGTTACCTACATCTGATCCAGGGTATTTTCAATTGTACAAAGCCATCTTCCTGCTATCTCAGCATCTGGTTCACCCAAAAAGGGCTCACACCCAAGTTCTCTCATGCTTTTTACAATCCGCACTAATGTGACCACACTATCAGCTTTTATCGTAGCCACTAGAGTTGTTTGTACTGTCAGAGCTATTGGCATTGTCGGGGCCGAGGCACCAGGCATTGCCTCAATCACAGCTCTCACTATCTAAGCTAGCACCAGGCATTGCCTCAATCACAGCTCTCACTATCTAAGCTATGAACAAAGGGTCAGCATATAGTGTAGGAACCGTGACAAGTGTTGGAGCCGTAGCTGGAGGCGCGACTCCCTGTCTCTACTGGTCTGAATCCTCGAGTTGTAACCCCCCAATCTGTCTCAAATCAGTGTCACGAATGAGTCCAATCAACTCTCCCAATCTCGACTGCTGAGGCTCTGGTGGCATATGAGAAGCAGTATCCTCTAATGGATCCTCTTCTTGCCTCTCCTCAAACCCATCTCCAATCACATGGTACAAGAAAAATTTATTAAACACCCCTTTTTTTTTCTTTCACTCCTGAACCCATGTCAAGGCTCTAATACCAACTGTAACAACCTTAATCCAGTAAACTTAAAATTTATGACATATATTCATAGTTACCAAAAAAGATTTTATATACTTATACATTTTACTGAAATTTTGGCAGTCTCCTTTGTATTCTTTTGATATTAAGTTATCAACTCAATCATTTCTCAACCTGTAACATCAATCACAATATCCGCCCATCATTTGGACTTTCAAAACTCAAGCATATATCAATATCTCCTTTCTATTTTCTATAGAATGATTTATTAAAAACTAATAAATTCATAACATGCATCGTCACTTTTTTTAAAAAAAAAGTATTTGTGCTCAAAATATATATATCACCAACTATAACTCAACTTAATAACATCGACATCATAAATTACATCATACACAAGATATTAAGTTAAACATTACAATTCTTAAATATAAAAGCGTATTACAACAAAATATTAGTTCTTCCAATTACATTAATCACATAGCAAAATTTATTATCCAAGCATCTACTTTCCAGTTCGAGAGTGCGACGTATCTAAAAACATAATCACATTAAACATGATTAAAATTGTACATTTTAACCAGTAATTGAATAAGGACTAACTATTCATGTACATAAGGTAATTTTCACATCATTGAATAAATTATCTTTTTTTTTTGTAATTTAACATTTCATATATTCTTTTCTAGACACAGAGGATAAATCTATTAAAAGTTAACAAGAGTGTCTCCCACAAACCTGCATATTTAACCTCAAATCAAAATTTTATAGTTAATCTGAATAAATCTATCATATTGACTTGTAAGTTAATTTTCTTAACATAGTCATTCAAACATGCATTATTTCCAGTAGCCAGGAAATAATTTTCTCACGGCTTGCCCATTCAACAGGGTGTTATTTCCAGTAACCAGAAAATTATTTCACGGCTTGCCCATTCAATAGGGCATTATTTCCAGTAACCAGGAAATAATTTTTTTATGGCTTGCCCATTCAACAGTGCATTATTTTTGTCTCCCATTCTGCTCTTTCTTTTTTTTTCTTTACACTAAAAATTACAATCTACAAGATTTCTTCTACAATAATTAAGATTAAACTATTTAACTACTCCCAGGTGTCGAACACTTACCTAGTGTCTGTGCGTGTGAAGAGATTCCTTGTTGCTGATTAGGTCCTGCGGCCTCCTCTGAACCAACACAATTTACTTTGTCATTGTTCATTCATTTGACCGGTAACATTCCAATACCAATTACACATTTATTTTTTCACAAAAATCCTTATGCAATTTAACCAATCAACATCAATTATCTTCAATTTGGCTAGATTTATCAATAATATTATTATTAAACTCCATTGTCCAATTTTCTTCTCCTTTTAGCTGAAAATAACCTAGGGAAGAAAATAAAGATTTTTCTTCTCTCTTTGAAAAATTTTTACTCCTTTCATATAATAACACTTGTAAACCTATATCTTCCTATATTTTCCGAACAATTGGATTAAAACCTCAAATCCCCTAAATTATTCCTCTTTTGGCCGAAAATTCAATTAAAATAAGGGGGGTTTTGTTTCTTTTATTTGACATTAAACACTTACCTAACCATAATTCATGCTTTCTAACATGACTAAATCATAATTTGTATTATTCCTATAATTTATAACATACATCTACAACTTCATATAATCATAATTTTGCATAATCTTTTGTCAAACATAAAATTAGATAAATTAATCAATTGAAGCATGTTATTTACCTCACTTTGATAAGGATTCAAGGAAAGAATGCAAGAAAAATCAAGTTTTCTTCTCCTCCCTCTTCAAACCCTATCTTAAAATTCTTCCTCCAAAACACTCATCACCTTAAAATCACCACCTCTTAATGTTTAACTAAGTTAATCACCCTAATTTCTCATATTAATTGATGAAACCAACAAGAATGAGTAAAAAAAATCATACAATTTCTCCCCCTCTCTTTGTTTCAAGCTCACGGCCAAAAGAGAAAAATATGAAGCATTTATAGTCTAGCTTTTAACTATTTACACATTGACCCTCATTACTTCTTAATTCTATTTTTGTCACTCAATTCTTCTTTTTACTTAATTCATACCATAACATATTATATTTTACTCTATTGTATTCATTTACTATACTTGAAATCCTTTTATTTAATCCATTCGGTATTTCATTTATTTTACTTAGATTATAATTTATCGGGTTTTTACATTTTAAATAACCACTTAGAGTCACATATTTCAATAACCTCTTTATATATTTTCTATTAATGAGACACTTTATATATTAAGTTTGAGCACTCTCTTATTACTTAGATAACACGTTTAAAATGGTATCATCTCTATTCATCACAATATAATGGAGGTGATTACCTGTGTGAGAAGGCCAACCTTTTATATGTCTAATATACTTCTCGTAATTTATTTTTAAAGTGTATAGTAAACACAAACATGTATGTATATCTTAAAACTTATGTAATTAGGCATTAATAACATTATTAAACTAAATATACCATTGTCTTAAAGATTAGTTTAGACCATAAATTGACTTTAAAAGTCTACACAATTTGTGTTCTTGGCCTTCCTTGACGAAACATATAGGTTATTTTGTATAGATTTTTTTCATCTAAATCTTCATTAAGAAATGCAGTCTTTACATTTATTTGATGTAATTCAAGATCTAGGATAGCTATTGTAGGTAGAATCAATCTTATTAAGGCAAATCTCACAACATATAAAAATGTCTCCTCATAGTCAATTCCTTCTTGTTGTGTGTATCCTTTAGCCACTAATCAAGCCTTGTGGTTTTTGATACTTTCATCAGTTTTTCATTTTATTTTAAGAACCCACTTGTTCCTAATGACTTTATGTTCTTTCAGTAAATCAACCAATTTTCAAACTTGGTTTAATTTTATAGATTCAAATCTTTTGTCATAATCTTAATCCATTTTTTCTTAGCATGGCATATAAGAGCTTCATTTATATTTCTTGGCTCCTCTTCATCTTATGGAGTCACAATAAGTGTTTCCCCTTCGATCTCGAAACAACAACAAAAAGGAATGCTATGGTTACCAGTTCATCATAGCTAAGATTTATTCATTGATAAATCAATGGAAATGTTACTCCTATTCGGACCAGCAATCATAGATGGATTCACCATAGGTAGCAATTAAGTTTCAGTTAAAACTAATTCATCTTCCTCCAAATCTTCCCACATGGAAGTGAGCCCATTTTTATTTGTATAGCGAGAGTATAATGGTCCTGAGTTTCATAAAGAGATAGGTCTTAACGTACTTTTCCTTGTCTAGAAAAATCATTCTCTAAGAATGTGACATCTCGTTATTCAAATTTAGTTATATGTCTACTTTCTTGCTCACTATCAGCACATGTCCTCTTAAGTGTTTAGAATATCTTATAAGTATACATTTCTTCCCTCTTGGATATAGTTTTTCATATTTATGAGAAGAATCATAAGCTTAAGTAATATAGCCCTAAGGTTTTAAAACACACAAACCAAGTCATGTTTTGTCCAATAATTCAGATGGTGTAATTGTAACCGACTTAGAGGGTACTCGATTAAGTTCATCCATGGCCGTTAATAATGCATCACCCCAATATGTGATAGGAAAATTTGCTTATGTGATTAACCTAACCATTTCAAGTAGAATTCTATTTTTTTTCCACAACTCCATTTTGTTATGGTATTTAAGGAATGGTAAATTCTTATTTTATTCTTCTTTAAACACATAATTCTCTAAACTAATAAAATAAATACTCATGTCACCGATGGATTCTTAAGATTTTTATTTTCATGTCTAATTAATTCTCAACAAGGTTATTGTATTTTATAAAGTAATTTAAAACTTCTGATTTATGAGATATCAAAAAAAAAAATTGTTAGATTAAGGAATCGAACCCAAAGAGTAACCGGCAACCCACCACTGGACTGTTGAAAATGATGGGATTTGAACCTAAGTGTTGTCTAACCAAGTCTCTTGTAACTGGTTGTTCCCTGTTTTTTTGGCATGAGTATATACAATATATTTAATTTATTGTTAAAAAAAAGATTGGTGTGGCTGTAGTTGTTTTACTCCAGCTTTTTGTCACTTTGCTTTGTTGCAACTTAAAAGGGAGTCTACTGGATGCTGGATGTTTACCTTTTTCTCTTAAACCAAATACTTTTCTATATATAATTATTTTAACATGTTTGTAATATATAGGACACCTAGCTATTTTGTTCGCCGACAGACAAGGGTTCAATTCCTTGGATTGCTAATTTGTTGATATAAAAAAATGAGTTTTCTGGAACTTCAAACCGAACACTGAAAAGTTAGGATGATTATTTTTTATATTTTTATCAATAAATTAAATTAAATTTTAAAAAAATAAATTTAAACCAAAACCGTTTCAATTAACTACTTTCAATTCAATTCAGTTTTTTATATTAAAAAACTGAGAAAACCTATATTAATTATTCTGGTTTGTTTTTTTACTTTCTAATGGGCTTTTTAGTAGGCTTGTAATTGATATTAATATTGTCTAATTTTCTTGTAAGATTCCAAAGTATATTTAATTTTTTTTGCTAATGAATATTCATTTGTATTAAATTGTTAGCGTCAATCTTGTGGTTTTTTTTTTCCACATAATATTCATTTATATTAAATTGTTAGTGCTAATCTTATTTTCAAATTTTTTTTCTTCCTAATATTTTTCTTATGTTTTGTTTGAGTGAGTTTAAATAACACACACCAACAAATTAAAATTCAAATTACAAAACATTGTCTTCAAAGGACTTAAAAAAACAACAAATACTATTGTAATAAAACAATCCAATCCAAAAAAAAAAAATTCTTCATTGTGCACACATCTCAATCAAGAAGCACATCAAAAACATTGCATTTTCATTCCTTAATACTATAGACATCAAAACTTGGAATTAAAAATCTAGAATTATAACATGATAAATTATATTAGAAGATATAAAAATAAAATAGTAGTATTTTTACCATTCGTTTTCAATAAATGCCCCGATTTTTTAAGTAATTATCATCTATGTAACTTCCCACCAAATTCTACAAAATAAAAAATTAGACATGTTAGATTGAAAATGCATTAATTAATAAATCATAAAATAAAATGTGTAAGTTTATAATAAAAATTATCTAATTCAAAGTTTTCATAGGTTTCAAGATCATTCATTAAGGTTCTAATGTCGTTTGAAATTGTAAGTATTTGAACTATTGCTAGAGATAGAGAACTTTGAAATTAGTCAAGTATATGACCGTCTGTGCTAAAGGCTGATCCGGAAGCCACTGTAGATATAAAAATAACTTGAACATGTTGTGCAACCTTCGAAAGTATCTTATATTTTGAAACATTACTCTTCCACCAACCCAAAATATCTAACTTATCACCATTAAGATCCTCACAACCATCAACCAAATATGTTTCAATCTCATTTCTATTTTTCACACTATATTCCTCTTGTAAATGCCTTTTGAATCGAGCTAAAGTGTTAACATCTACAACCATGTCATCAATAGCATTAACATGATGTTTATACCTATTATTATTATTTACCACTTCATCAACTTTCAAATAAAACTCATACAAGCTCACCAAATTATTTTTCACCTTCTTTGTTAGTAATTATGCTTTGTCATAATCATACAAGTCACCAAAATAAAATTTCACATATTTCAACTTGAGATGTGGATCTAAGACCTTAGCCACATATAACAAAAAAAATCCTAATTTACTTCTCGAACTTTAACATCATGTTTATCGACATTCCACTTAAAAGATTATCTCTACTTTTACACAATTGCAACAAGTTTGTATGCATGTAAATCAATTCATTGAAGAAAGAATTTGATATGACATGAATGAGCTAGAAAATCTCAATGTAAGATCTTTAAGAACTTCACCAAAGTTCTATCATTTTTCCAATCCTCCAAACTAGGTGGCCCTATGTTTTTTTTATTTCCTTTTGAATCAACCTCTAAAAAGTAACTCATATACCTATGTTTACTTTCACCTAACCACATAAACACCTTTTCAAACTTTTCAGCAGCTTATAACATAAAATAAGATGAATTTCCTCGAGTTGCAACATTCAAACACAATGATTTCTTAGACTCTATATGCAACTTTTCTGCATACTTCTTAAATGCAAGTTGCCTAGAATGTGAAGATCTCACAAAACATATTGCATTTCGAATCTTAACAACTGAAACATTAATCCCTTTCAAGCCATCACACACAATGAAGTTTACAATATGTGCACGACATTTAACATGCAAATGCTCATTTAATAATATATTAGTTGGTCAATCTTTCATCACATTCTTCAAATATGACATAGTCACATTATTAGAGCTTGCATTATCTACTGTAATATTCAAAATTTTATCAATCCCCTACTCTAACAAACAATTCTCAATAACTTAACCAATTGTCTCACCCATATGGTTGGAAACTTGATAAAAATTGAGATTTTTTTAATGCAAATTCCACTCATTATCAATTCAATGAGCCGTTAAGAACATATAGTTAATGTTTTAGATTAATGTTCATGTATCTGTTGTTAAGCATAATTGTTGACCCCTAAGAGTTATCCTTAATCTTTCCTTTTCTTCAACATAAAGTTTCAAACAATCTCTCATAACAGTGAAATAAGAAGGAAAAATTAAAAGGCAACTCATCAATTATAACCATTTTTGCTAGTGATTGTCTACATTCATCATAATTATAACTTATTGCCTTAAGAGTGCCCACATTTCGATCTCCCGATTCACCCTCCTCTTTCTTAGGTTTTAATACCAAAACGTTTTGCTTCTTATCAACCACAAAATGAAACTTTTTGCATACTTTTAAATAACTCCACATATTACTTGTTCTATTAAGAATAGTGTGACATGTATAATTCTTTCCACAATAATTACACTTAGCTCTAGAGGTTTTAGGATCATCATCAAGTTTTGTAAAATGATCCCAAATTTATGACTTTTTTCTATCATCAACATTTATTCTTCTTAATGTAGGGACTTGAGGTTGTTTACCTTTATTATCCATGGCGGATCCTGTAGTGATTGATGTTGGGTTAGTGTTTGAAGTTGGGACATTGGTTGATGTTCGGATAGTAAGAGTCGATGAAGCATTTTGATTTTGAAGGTTTTCCATCTGTAATTATTAAATGAAAACATGTTAATAATCATAATTTATATAAGACTTAAAGGTACTACCATTTAAAAAATAATAATTGAAGTTACTAACTACTACACATACATGCTCTTTGGATCATCGTCACCCATTATTGTAGACAAGCTTTGAAAAGAAGCTAGTAATGTAAAATAGCTAGAAGAAAACATTATAGGCTTATTTCAAATAGTATTTTTTTAAAAAAAAAGCATATGGACTCATTCAATAATCAATTAACTATAGTTATCTTATAGTTTATCAACTAAGCTATTATTTTAATATTACATAAAAACAAAATCATGACGGCATTGATATGTCTAGCTTAAAAAGTTGAGCACCTTGACGTTAACAAGTCAAGGGCCTTCTAATCACTCCAACATCAAATTAATAGAAAATACACCCATTTGTTAAAGGAAAAAGGAAATAATGATAATGAATAATGAAAAACTCATTAAATAAAAATTTCAGAAAAAAAAAAAGAAAAGTTTAGTTTTATGTATCAACGCACATTGAATTTTTTTTTTATATATAGAAAAATAATGATCATGCTGGGAAAAGCTTTATAACTCAAGGTTTTATTTTCCAAGTCATGGTGATAGTCCTTAAATACCAAAGAACAAAAATAAAATAGAAGAAGCAAACTTGTTAATAATCATATTTTGTAACTTTTTTTTATCAAATGTCCATGGTTAAAATTAACAATAGGGGATTGGTTGGGCTAAAGGCTTAGATTTCCAAAGTGATGGCTCATCATAAACCATGTGATAATCAATTCTTTATTGATTTTGTGAAATCAAAGGAAATTTGGTGTTGGTTTTTTACAACAAGCACATATTGATTTAACAAAATTCAAAAACATCGAGAAATCAAAAACATATGTTAAAGAAAAGAATAACAGAGAGAGAAATCTTACTGCAAAAAACTGCAGAAGGGTGCTTAGATAAACTATTGCTGAGGCCTGGGAGTGCTGTAAAATCAACTTGTACAACACACAATCAGAAGTTAAATCATTTGTACCGAGTCCGACAGACACAATATAAAGAAACAAAATGATACTAATTGGGATGCTAGATCTGGATATGCAAATTGAAGAATGAAGATTGAAAGGTTGAGTATGGCGTGTGGGAGCTTGGGTGGGGGTAGTTGGTTTGCTAGATATGGTTATGAGTGATGAAGATTATAGAATGAAGAACGAAGAACGGGGTATGGACTTGTGATTGTTACTGTAGGAGGCTGTGAGGACTGAGGAGTGGCGTGTCTGTGAGGGAGGGGGCAGCTGCTAGGGTTACTGGGTTAGAATAGAAAGTATTTTTTTTATTATTAATACCTTTTTTAATTTGAACCGATTCGATTGGGGTCTATTGATTCAATCTTATAAGACCAAAACGAAATCGAACCGGAAGTTTTTTAAAATATTTTAATCGATTTAATCAGTTTTTATATTTTGGTTTTTTAGCACTAAATTAATGCTTTGGTGCCACATACCAATGTTCGGCTCCCATATCTATAATAAAAAACATATAATCTAAGAGTTATGTTTTTTATTGTTTGTTACGGACATAATATTTATAAGGATAAATAATTATAATATTTGATAGTTATTGTTAGGATATAACTTTTTGTTGTTTTCTTATATTGTCATAGTAATATAAAAAAAAAAAAATATGGATTGAGTATATCCAAATCTATTATTTCTCACTAATAAATAAATTAAAATTATATATTGATCGTAAAACCGATTTTCTTTTAAAACATGCACGCAAAAGAAGCATTCTTCTAGAAGTGGAAGTTGCCAATACTCTTATATATATATATATATATATATATATATATCCCTCGCCATGGACAGTTACATGTAGAGACAGAATCCAAGTAATTCATGGAGGTGCAATATAATTTGTAAAACCTACATGAATCATGGAATAAAGGGATACCATCCCAATGAAAGGGACTTTACGACGTCCCCCACAAGGGGTGCTTGTTTCTTGGGTGGCAACTCTATCCGATGCCACCCCACATTCCCACGAAAGCCCGCCCCTAGAAAGCGTGGGCCTCTGTTCAAGAGCCTTTGCCACCGCACAAGTGGAGGAATTACACTCGCAAGAAGTCATTTCATGTGCTCTTCAAGGGAGGAAAAGGACTAAATCACACTCTAAGGCCTAAAATAAATCAGATTTTGAGAAGATCAGGTAAACGTAAAGAAATGGGATAAAACAAGAGGGAAAGAAGCCAAACCTGTCCGTCTCGCCTCAAATCAAGGACTAGTGTCCACAGTTTTATCCAAACATGTGGGCCCCGATGTCGCCTTGAAGCTACGATCAAGATTAGATAACACAGGGGCTATTTATTAGTTCATCAAGAGGGGACTCAGAGGTCCCTTGCACGATCTGTTAGCCGCCACTTTATTCAAGTCAATGGCAACTTTCGCTCTCCGTCAACCAAGTCTGAGTAACTGCACGCTTTAGTTCCCCGGTATATTAGATTAGAATACTTAACATGTACGTAACAAATATATATATATATATATATATATATATATATATATATTTGAATTATTTAGAATTGTTATTAAATTTGATTTGATACTGTGAAACTTTTTAACTTGATTTTTTATTTAATTAGTGTTCAAAATTAAACATGTGGGAATTAATTCGGTATTACTTAATTGACTTGATAAATTCATAAATAACTTGAACAACCAGTAAAAAGCATGGTTTTATTTAAAAAAAAAATCAAAGTGATTTTTTTAATATTAAAATGTTAACATATTGGACCGATCTAGAATTTATGGCTTAACCCGTTAATTCATTATTTAAGTGATGAACTTCACCGAGCTGAGAAATTTGTTTTTGAAAACTACTTTTTACTTAATTATTCAATAACAAAAATAGGTGCTCGATAAACCAAGCACAAACCAAATGTTGAGGTATTTGTTTGTGTTATACAATAATATAAATCATATCTTGAGACATCACCTAACAGTTTAAACTTTTGGGTTGAGTTGGTTCTTTGATATGGTATCAAAGCCTTGATGATCAAGTAGTTATGAGTTCGAATCTCATCATCTCTATTTATTTGATAAAAACTAAGCACAAAATAGTGTGAGTTTGTGTAAGTTTCAAGTCCAAAGGGTTTTTATTTAAGGAGATATATTAGAAAATAATATAAATTATATCTTATAATCTCACTTAACCGTTTAAGTTATTGGGTTTATGAAAATAAATTAAAAATCAAGTAAAAATTTAAAAAAAATACATATAAAAAAGGACACATTCATCATTGTTTATATGAATCATGAAGGAGATGAATTTACACCTGAACTCTCTTAGAAATATTAGGTAAATAGGTAAAGATGTGGGAAAGCCAGCCACGTGGTAGGCTTTTATTTAGACAATAATTAGTGATTTTTTGCGTGGATGTTTTTTAAATATATAGTAGAATAGTTATTTTTTTGAATTTTTATATTTTTTATATTAATATATTAAAATTATTTAAAAAATATCAATTTAATATTTTTGTTTTCAAGGAAAAATATACTTAAACGCAGCAATGTGAAACCTTCAACTAGTCGGTAATGTCAATCCTGAAATTTATTATAAAATATAAAGTCTTGTGCAGTTGGTAATTGAAAAGCAAGGTGGAATC
>Ga0325404_1000026_pt1:0-20000 | contig 123992 bp, 68 predicted proteins | sample PopdelMetagenome_18_FD_205664 | JGI IMG/M metagenome (GOLD analysis project Ga0325404, IMG submission 205664) | Populus deltoides microbial communities from Bellville, Georgia, United States - Xylem-Control-R1 | ecosystem: Host-associated > Plants > Phyllosphere > Stem > Wood/Secondary...
GAAACTAAGTGGAGGTCCGAACCGACTGATGTTGAAGAATCAGCGGATGAGTTGTGGTTAGGGGTGAAATGCCACTCGAACCCAGAGCTAGCTGGTTCTCCCCGAAATGCGTTGAGGCGCAGCAGTGGACATCTAGGGGTAAAGCACTGTTTCGGTGCGGGCCGCGAGAGCGGTACCAAATCGAGGCAAACTCTGAATACTAGATATGACCTCAAAATAACAGGGGTCAAGGTCGGCCAGTGAGACGATGAAGCTTATCCCCCATCGTCTCCCAGTCCACCACGGCTTGCACGCACCTTCTCTTGCTCCAACTTCCAACTAACTCATGCCGTCGCCAATCCAGTGCCCAAGGAACTAGACCTTATGCAAAGCACCTTTTTCACATAGAGCTGATTTTCCCTTATGATCTGGAATTGGTCATAGTCTGCCAAGAGGGCAACAAAGCGCCTAAGGATTTTCTGTCATAGTCCTTCATTAAATTACATAGTCGTTTTAACACTAGGAGTCTCTTTAGGCAGTCCCGTGAAAAAGGTTCTCCCTCAAGGAGAGTTATTATTCTTTCATAAGAGAAGCCCCTTTATTAGTAAGGCGGCCCAGTCAAATTGAGTACCTTGGATTGCTGCTTTCACTATTACTATTAAAGGGATCTGTGTCACTATGCTTAACACATTAAATTAGATGCATCCACCGTACTAACACCGGATAAGCATCCCACTCAATCAGATCAGAAGGAATCGGTACTAGCGGTTCAATTCCCTAGTGATCTCTTTTCAATGCTGAATTCAAAGAAGAGAAAGAACGCATTCTATAAGAGCAAGCGAGGGAAGCGAAGCGCTAAAGACAGCTAGAGAACTAGGAGCAGGAGCCGCTCGTTCCCCGAGGAACTGGAAGTAGTCTTTGGGAGAGCTCGGCTTGGGGACGCGAAAACCTATAAAATGAATATAAGCCGATTGGATTTACCAACACGCAGCATGCGCTGGAAGGAGGGATAGCGTCTTAATACTACGAGTGGAAATATTCCTAATCGTAAACTAAAAAAAAATCTTATTCGCCGATCAGATAAAAAAAGATTATAGGTTGTTTGAACTCCTTGTAGCAAGTTTCAATAATATCAAGTAAAGGGGCTTGCTTGGCTTCTTTGACAGTGCAGTGCCTGTAGTGCTCGACTCTTTGCCGGTAGTCTTCACTTTTTTGAAACGAGAGTTGGACTTCACCTATTTTGTTCTCCAAGGATTGGGACAGCAACAGAAAGAGGTGAGTTCATTAGGACTGAAGCTTATCTCTATCAAGATAGAATGTTTCCGCTGATACAGTAACCCCTCTACGAGTTATTCTTAGTGGAAGGACGTGCAATCTAGAGTAAAGGGAGATGCTCAGGAGGTGTCTGCCGCCAAAGAAAAGATTAGTCAACTACTGTATGGAAGGATTGTCCTATGAGTGAATGCGTTTCATGTGATATTTTGTTTTTAGCTGCCACCCACGTTTTGTACAATACGAGACGATGGCGATGGTTTGTAAGCTAAGCGATAGAATTGTGTTGAAGGATGTCGGGCTCGTAGTATGGGGAAGAAGTGGCTAAACTCATTTTAGTAAATACATCAGCAACTACAGGAAAAAAAAGAACCAAAGAAGGAGTTTGACTCAAGTGACGATGAACACTGAACCTAACAGCCGAGGAGACGATCTCCGGTACCCATGAAGAGTAGATTACCAATCCTGTCACCTTATCTTCTATGATTACACTACTCACGAATCTATCCAATTTCTTACTTAACTTTTTTTTTTACCTGTCCTTTCTTTGATTTGAGGATAGATGCCATGCTGCTCTTTCGCCTCATCCGCTACCTTACATTAAGTGATTTCACTGTCGATGTTCATGCAGCAGACAGAGGAAAATCAGATTGTTGGAGAAGCAAAGCAGGGAATGTAGCTATTAACAAGATATTAAGAGGGCAAGGGAAAGATCAAAGGCGAGGTGGTTTACCACACGAACTATCTGATCAAGTTTTCTTTTTCCTATCACAGGCAGCTGGCCGTGTTTGATCGTCGCGTACATGCTCTGTTACAGCTTCATTCATGCGCCAATCAATTGACAGTGAAGCAGAGAAGGAAGAGTTTTGATCACCGTGTGGGTAGTCCCTGTTAGGGTTTCCGTTTCATGTGCACTAAAAAGGAAGGAAGACTGGTGCTACTATAGTACAAGCATACGAGCAAAGGACTCTACCTACCCATACTGACGAATGAAAGAAGTGAGGCGCGGATGATAGGACACAAGCGATAGCGGTTCCATTCTTGCTGTTCCTATTCCATACCATAAGCAGACACCTTTGATTCATCGACATTGGCGCTAGAGGCTCTACCCCCACCCACCAGCCCTTTATGGAGTTACCGGACCAAGATAACAAATTCCCCGATATCATAAAGAAAGTAAGAAGGGGCAAGGCCCCATTGAAAGAGAAAGCACTAAAGGACTTCTATGACGTGGCAGAAATGATCACCGTCAAGCACAAGATTCAAAGCTGGAATCTTCCTACTCTTTGGGACAGAGCATCCTATCTTGTTGATTCTCCTTTCCCACCGCCTCGAGCTCTCGCTTTCAGGGTGGATAATCTGATATAATTCACTTTCACTTCGAAAGCATCTTTTGAAATCGTTTTCCCACTTTATTGTTGTTATCCATCAATCGAAGAAGATTCATAATTCACAAGAATTTCTGACGTCCTCAAAAAGATATTTATAGCAAGCAGCACTACTACTCATTCCCGTTCGATAGGTTCCCATTCGGGGGCTTCAACCAGCATTTCGCCCCATGCATCGGGAATTGGATCAAGATCAACTGCTTCTTAAGCTTTTTGATTTGGCTCTCGAATTGACTATTGAAAAGGAAGGGATGTTGGGCGAGGTGATGGCTCTCTTTCAAGATATGCATCTCGAACCAGGTCTCCAACCGGCACTGAAATTGGCCCTGCACTGGGGCTCCCCGGTCTCAAGAACTCGAGCGTATAGGTACTGGTAGCCGATTTATTTGGATTGTATAGCTGTTGGGAAGCATAAAGATCGATCAATGTCCAGATTGCAACGCATTAAGATGTCAATGCCCAGTAGTGAATGTGTTCCCGGTGAGTCTATTCTCCTAAATGTAGTCTAAGTCCCGGTTAAGCCATTCAACGAGCCGGCATGTTACCTTCCATGAGCACGAGTTCTTCTACTCCCCCTTTTTTTAGTAGGCGCCTATTGGATCAGCATCTTCTGGATCAGTGGTTTTTCCCGCGCCTCCCGTGCATCAGGGGGAGTCAGAGTCCCAAGGGGGTCGCAGCCCTCTAAAGAGCAGCCAGCACTTGCACCTCGCTCTTATAAAGAGCAGCCTGCATCTTTATCATCTTCTAGGAACGACCAGTTGCCTACGGATTCTCCTTCATCCTCTATCGCAGCAGAGCCATCTCCATCTCTGCGCTTGAATGCCCGGCCCTGCAGCAAAGGAAAAGTTCTTTCTCTAAATCGGGCCCGGGACATTCGACGAAAAAGGATGACCCGATGTTTTGCCCTTCCTTGGCTTAGTGCTGTAGCTCAAGGGTCTTCAAGTCAAGACTTGCGATTGAAGTGAACGTTGAGGCCCACGGTCTCAAAGATTGAGAGTCTTGCCGTTTTTGGGAATTCAACAAGCTACTCTATTCCGCCTACGCAACAGGGTTAAACATCCCGAAAGTGCCCTTGCGCCCTATCCGACTACAAGAACAATCACCGCTCCCAGCTAAGACATTCTCTTCTGGCCTGGCCTTCTCTTCTATAGCTCTCACTCAATAGATCTTATTTGTTTGTTTAATTCATTCCTATCGTGCGCTAACCCTAGAAAGGGGAGCTACTATCAAGAGCTGGCTAGATCGAATTCGTTCTAATGCATTCATTCTTTATTGCTCTAAACCTACAGGCAAGACCCTTACGCTCGTACCTATATTATATAAAGGATAACCTCGTAAAGTGATTGATGACTCAACCTTGAGTAATCCAGCAGCAGTAGCTAACTGACAACACGAAGTGCCATATCCCTATTTAGGAAGAGGAAAGCCTCCTAGCTATTCCCTCTTTACCAGCCAGACGAGCTAATTGGTTATTAGCCGGCTCCTCTAAATTACAGTTAACAACAGGACGATAGGACTAAGAGAAGAAGCTAAGACATAAGAGTCCGATAGAGGATGAGGATATAGTAACACAAGACGATCGAATGATATTAACATCACTAGGAGAATCATTTAAGAGGCACTTGAAGATGCGCTTCTTGATTCAAAGATGAGCTAACGAAAACAAGTAAGAAAAACCTGACCTTAGGAAGGAAGAAAGTAAGGACTTGACCCATCTATCTCTCTAGATAGAAGGACAGAGGCAATGAGAATGGTTCAATCTAAGACTAGCAAGGGAAAACTAGAAGCTTAGAAGCCTTATTACACTCCCAATACACAAAGGAAGTTCATAGCAGTACTTACCCTAAGATTATATCTATCCACTTGCTTGGGGGTTGGCTTCCTGCCTCTCAATTCCTTACTACATGAGGGAGAAAGCAAGGGAAAAGCAAGAAGGAAAAGTCCTAACTTTAAGAGGGGGAGCTCAGCTGGGACCAAGCACTCTTTATTTTATGGTAATATAAAGTCGGTGTCGGGTTTGTTAGGCTATACCTAGGATCAGCCTTTCTTGTACTGTTGTAAGTTGGGAAAAGGTGCCCAAAGCCAAAAGGCTATCTCCGGATTCTAGAGACTCGACCTCTGCTCTGTTCTCGTGAGCTAGGTTTCATTTAATAGATAAGGCTAAGTGTTAATAGATTAGTTCGGTCTCTGAGACCGCCGAGTAGTCGTAGGTAAGTAGCAGCTATCTCCGACCGTAAAAAAAGAAAGTCGTGGTTTTTCGTATATAAATGGATCCGCCTTTTAGAGGTGCGAGAAGGTGCTAACAAAGAACCCCAGGTTCTAAGATAAGATCTATTCCTAAAAGGGTAGTCTACGAGTTTCTGGTCTTGACCTCGACCCCAAGGCAAGAAGGAGAGACTTCCCGCGCCCTGAATTGAATAAGTAAATTAACTCTATGTCGAGCTGCTCCTCTGGCGCCTTTCTCCTGAGCTAGGCTCAAAGTCGAGTGTTTTTAGGCTGGAAATGGATCGCCCTTTCCTGTCCTGAAAGTGGAGATAAGGGGGTTGTTTCTACAACCCCAGATCTATTTATAAGAGGTAGGCTACGAGTGTCTAGTACTGACCAATGGTGGCCGTGCTTTCCAACAAAATCCCCTGGGAATCTGTCCCCGAGCGTGCTGGCTTTCCTACTATATGTAGAGATCTCTCAGTGGCTTGGTTCTCGTGGAGCTAAGCTAAAAGTCGGTTGTTGGGTCTAAAAAATCAAAGGCGGGCTTAACGGGGCAGGACACCTTACCTTATCGGACGGGGTTGGCTTGAAGGCTTGGAAACTTTATTTGATTGGCGGGGTTACCGCACTTCTCCGTCAAAGCACAGGGAAATAGTGAATCTTTTCATTTCCGGAATGAGATGAGGTCCTACCTTTCATAGTTACCTTAGCCCGGTAAACCCGACATAGTTAGCCCGCTAACTCCGATTCCTATCCTAATAGATGGGCACAATCGAAGGACAAGAAGAAGGAATTAGTTTCCCTAAACTAAATAGGGTTTCTTTGTCTATGTCCCAGAATCTCTCTATCCCCGGGGGCAATAGCACTAGAAAGAGCAGGGGCATATCTAAGTCCACAAATGATTGTATAAGAGACTAGTCGGCTGGCTATTGTTCCTAGAGTAGTGTGCCCTACTAATATAGTAAGCGGGTGCTCTTCCCTCACTAGGGTTCTACTGACCGAGGGCGAGTAAGCTCCATCAACCTCATCAATCAACATCGTGAGGGATCATGGATTTCTGCGAATGAAAGGACGCGACTTGGCAATCGATGGTTCCATGATTGGCACGTGGCCTCCAAGGTCTTTCTCAATAGAGCTCCACAAATCAAATAGGGGTGGAGAAACCAAGGCTTTCGGTCCCTATCAATGGGTAAATCGGGGTAGACCAGCACTATTACCTTAGTCTTCAAAAGACCTTAGTCTTGTAAGAGAACATTCAATCACAGTCCATGCTTCTGATTTACTTAATTTACACCTTCTTGCTACAAAAGAAGGCTAGACACCTTTGAAACTTGGAATCTTTCTTCTAGTAAGATAGCAGGCTAAATCTAACAGCATATTCTATTCTGAAAGTGCCAAAAGGCAAATAGACAGACTTTTTATAAAAGCTTCTACCTCAATCCCTATTATAGCAAAGGGAAGAGCTCCGAGAAAAGAAATAGACGCCTCTTTTCTTGCCAATGAGAGCACGCTTGGACTTTCAATCATTGAGTTCAGATTCAAGAAGGGCATGAAGCTTTGGCTCAGTACAGTAGCATTTGACTTTGGGAAAGAGAATCGATAGAATCGATCGCTTACCTTGCTTTGGCATGCCAGAAGCATTTCGCTGTGGTTCTCATTGATTGAGTAGACTTTCTTGCCTACTCTAAGACTCAGGCTAAAGACTCTATTGGATCCCCATCCTCCTTCTTTTATTGAGAATCTCCGTCAGGGTACAAGCGCGGAACTGGTGATTCGATTCTTTCAAGTCGGCAGTCCCATCCCATATCTATATTGTGTTGTTATTGGTGTAAGGATTCCAAATCGTGTGTGTAAAGGGCAATGCCTAATGTAATTTAATTTGTTGTAAGATTTCTCGTCCTGATTTTCATTTATTCTTTTCCGAGTGAGGTGCCCCATTAGTTATGGTTCCCGAACGATCGTCATCCTATATCTTCTTGTCTTGACTTTTTTCCTAGCCTTCCAGCTTTCTAAGCTTTCGGGTAAAGGGACTCAGATCGAGGGGCTAAGGATTCTTTTTGTTGTAATCCCTTATCGCAAGGGCCATTGACTTCGACTTCTTTTTTGAGTCTAAGTTATAACTCCTCTCCCGAAGCAAGAAATTAGCTTTTTGTTGGTTGTGCAATTTCAGTTTATCCGGTCGTTGATGTGTGAGGAGCGATGTCAGCCCTTTTTCTTATTGTAAGCGGCTTGGCAGCAGTAAAATAGGATACCCTCTTATAGAAGCTACTAAGAGCATAAAATTCTTTACCCTTTCCTTGTCCAAAGCATTCTTCCTTGCAGCTACAGCCCTATTCGAACACTGATCTACTACCTCCTATTACTGTAGAATATCAATATAAAGATCAAGAATAGGAATCCATAAAAGAAAAGGACTAGAAGGAGTAGGATAAGCTAGGGCCTTGTTTCTAAAGGTAGCGCTAGCTAAGTAAGGTTTGCTGCTGCTAAGGCTACGAACTTAGGAAAAAATTAAGCTATTCTATGGACAAGGAAAAGCTTGACGAGTGAAGAGCAAAAAAGAAGGCCAGACTGTTGCCCGGCTGACAACCTGGCTTTGAATAGGAAGGAGATGAAGAGAGTTAGAACAGAAGAAAGCCAAGCTGGAGTTGGCGGTTTGAGCCCTGATATCTTGTTCGTTTCTAAAGCAAAACGGGAGCTAAACCAGGGCCGCTATTCTGATTCTGAAAGAAAGAGGCACCCTAATCTTGGACGAGCGAGACAGGGGCCATGTAGCTAAGCGGGCTAGGCTCTATTGAGCGGAGGATCGCCTTTTTTTACTATAAGAGCAGGATACCATACGTAGTCTCCGTCTTTGTCGAACAAGTGGGTGGCTTGGTAAGCAAGCAGGCGCCAACTTCCAGTTCAGACTTCAATTCTTCTTTAAACACAACATGAAATCATTTCTTTTATGTTTGATTATAACAGAAGTGTTTTATAAGAGATAAGAACTTGCTTCGCTCGACTTGAGTTGGGAAGAGTCCTATTCATTTTCCTATGAAAAAGTCCCGTAATGCTTGTATGCTCTTCCTGAACGGAAGGAGCGGTTCCCTTACTCGCTTGCTAATTATAGCCGGAACGAAGGCACGGATTCTATACCAAGTCTTTCCTATTCTCGTTTTAGCCCCCTTCTCTAAGAATAAGGTGAGCTTGTTTGTGTTCGGGCTTTCGACACCATATACTAGTGCTGTTGCGGGCTGGGATTGTTGTTATGCTTTTAGCTGAGTGCTTTCCGATCTTCCCGAAGTCAGACTACTAACGAGCTCCGCACCAGGGCTCAAACCCTGTCTCAAGGAAACAATAGCCCCACAACCAAAAGGCTTTCCGAGAGATACAAGAGAGATGGTTAAACTAAGGGTAGGCCTTGCCCTTTGCTTACTATATATAAATATAAGGGCGCTTATGCTTCTTCCTCAAACAAAGACGATCGCGCCCATCTCTTCAGAAAGAAAGCCTGAACGCCCTTGTTCTGCTTTTCTCGATTCTGCTTCTAACCGGTCTAACCAACCGCTACAAGCGGGCAGGAAAGAGATGTGGTACTCAAGTCAAGGCGATGGATCACTATCACTATAGATAGATGCTTTCCCTGGACTGTGTTCAATGGCACCTGATATGCCAACAAGGGCTTAATAAGAGATCTTGCATGTTTTAGAGGGTGCTTCTTATGTCTTTCCATAAGCAGAAGTAGAAGTAGAGCTGCTCTTCCCCTATTCTTAATCCTACTTCTTATGTCTGTCAACACAACATGAGCCCAGCCCCTGGTTCAATCGATATATAGGCCGAAAACGGATTTCTGGACAAATGAACAGACCTTTCCTTACTTGACTTGCCAACCGGTAAAACCAGTAACCAAGTTCATGCGTCAGTACCACGTCCAGGATCTTAGGAAAGGGGAAGCTCAAATGATTTTTAATGGGATGGGCGTAACCCCCTAGTTAAAGAGGAGGCCGCCGAGGGACGAAGGCTAAAAAGAAATCTCTCTTTTGGTTCTTCGGGTAAGTCTATCTATTGTATCCTCGCTATAGTGTTTTGTCGCTCTTGTTGTCTTGGTTAAGATAATAACCTGCTATCTTGTTTGTTTTTCTCTGTTTTTGTCGAAAAGTTCATCATGATAATTGCTTGGTATTAGCAAATAGGCTTCCATCTTTTTTTGCGGGGAAGCACTCTAAACGTAGACAGATGACATAGCCAGCCCGGGGATATCTTATTAATCATCTCCGTGGGAATTTCCATCCAAATTAGGTCTGTCTATAGGCTGACCTTTTCGGATTAGCCACGAAATGAACCAATCCAATCAATGTTCATAAGTCCACCTATGCTTTCCCTACTTACCCTGACACAGCTACTTAGCTCTAGCTTCGGCCGATCCTTCGTCATATGCTTAGTCAAAACCACTCTTGCTACGAAGAGAATGAGAGAGTCCCTTTTTTCGGGGATAGGCAGGATATCTTGGTTTGGGAAAACTGGTTAAAAAGAGTAAGACTCCTCCCTCAGTGGTTTTTGCTTTTGGATTCTATAATGAATCGCTACTAACTAGAAACTCGAATAGTTAGCCTGGGCTAATAAGAGGTACCATGTAAGTAAAGCCTTTGATACTTTATTACTAATCCATTAAGGCAGTCTTGGTAGCTAGGGTAAGAGCTAGGAATAGATGTATTGAAAGTTTTCACACTTAAGAGAGTTAGAAGCAAAGTCAAGTACGTGGGAAAGCTAACCCATCAAATTGGAGTGCTAAAGTAAGGAACGAACCTAGGCTAGCTTTCCTAAAAAAGAGGTACTTATATTTTCAAATACGGAATTGCGCTTTCCTCACTTGCTTACACCTTAGCCCTTAGACCTACCGTGGAAATATCTAAAGCCCTCACTAGCCCTCTTGGCTCACAAGGAGAAGGAATAGCACTGGCTGGCTAGTAGGAGTCCTGGAAATGTCACCGGAAATGGCTGAACCAGAGCTCGCATGCTCGTATAGAGGCCCTCGGTTGGATCGACGACATAGAAGGGCTATAGACTGACACTAGCTTCCTACCTGTTGTAACCCTTACACCAATGGACTTCCTTACAAGAAGCACTCCGGAAAGCTACTCCAACTCGATGGCTTACAGAGCTTAGCTTTTTTCTGCAACTGGAACGAAGACTGGTCAAACCCACAGGGAAGACGTATTTTTATACGCTTGCCTCAGGACTCCAACAACTGGCTATCCAATAAAGGCAGAATCAAAGGCAGAAGCAACCTTCATATCAGCATAACTCACTAATAAGAGGCTATAGTAATGACCATGACACATATAGGAAGAAAAGGAAGTTGAACTGTCCGCAAATAGGACTATAAAGACAACGGAAACTGGATCAATGCCAATTGTAGAAGGAATGGGGTCCTCCAACTATGGCCCAGAGCACTGGGACCGAATGTAAATAGCCTGAGACCGCCTTAAGGCGCTTAGCCCTCTCTCTTTCCTCTCCTTCTCATTAACACTCGAGTCAATTCCTCTCATTCCAGGCATGAAGAAACTAGGCTCCTTTGCGAGCTAGTCCAATCAATGCTTTCCTTTTGGTACCAGATCTTCATCTTAATAGAAGATAATTGCCTAAAGGGGCAGAGACAGACTTCACTTCCCAATAGACTTGTAAACTTCCAGATTGGTACAGGTAACTTAGAGAGAGTCGAGATAGCTTTATCTTTCTATGTTGATAGATAGCTGGGCATGTCAACCCGGGAACTCTTCTCACAGAGAAGCTTTCTTGGCGGTCGCTTCATTAGCGTATGGTGAGATAGGCTCAGCTGTCAAATCGGAATCGAAACCGATGGGAGGCACAGGCTGGTGCTCCTGGCGAGAGTATTGGTTCGCAGCTACTGCCCCGCTCCGTCAAACTTGATCTCGGGTTCGAATCTACAATAAACCTCTCTCCATCGACTCTGGTGGAGATAATTAATGGTAACATCTGGCCTTCTGGTCATAGTTTATAAGCTATGACTTAATAGAATCTTTATTCTGGTATACCGCTCTTGAGAGCGAAGCAGCATAAACTACACTTACCATTTTCTCATGGAATGGACTTGGCTTTTGTCTTCGATCTATACTCAAAAGTCTCTTTATTATCTTTCATTTATCGTTTACGGATTTTGTTTTTACTTTCTTATTCAGCAATACAATAAATACCTTGGCGGAGTCCCCCCACTGGAGTCCCAAAGTATCGACCAACTCCGTATTACGTTTGTGGCAGTTCTAAAGCTTTATTTGATTGCCCTTGGTGAAAGACCGCCAAGCCAAAGTGGCACACTTGGGAAGAGCTTGCCCACGAAATCCACAATGGGTCAGAGAGCAGGGAACTCCTCATTTTTTTAAAAACAAAAGTTAAGTTAACAGACATAATGAGGTAACCCAGCATGCTCTTCTCATTCTTTTGAAATGGAGATTTCCTCATCGACCCGACCCTGAGCGTCCATGGAGTTTTTCGGATGTCGAATGACGTTCGTACTGGAGTTATAACATTTGAATTTCTCTTACATTCCACATTCCCGAAATGGATCCTCTTAAATATTTCACATTTTCTATGATCATCTTTATTTTAGGTATTTGGGGAATCCTCCTTAATAGACGAAATATTCCTATTATGTTAATGCCAATTGAATTAATGTTATTAGCTGTGAATTTGAACTTTTTGGTCTTTTCTGTTTCTTTGGATGATATGATGGGTCAATTATTTGCTTTATTGGTTCCAACGGTGGCAGCTGCGGAATCCGCTATTGGGTTAGCCATTTTCGTTATTACTTTCCGAGTCCGAGGGACTATTGCTGTAGAATTTATTAATAGCATTCAAGGTTAAACATGACTCCTAGAGAATTACCAAAATACGAAGTTATCTTCTCCTTTCGTTCTCTTCTTTCTTTTTGATTCATACTTGGTTGGCAGGAAAGGGCCTTTCTCGCTGGGCGAGCGCATCTGATTCTAGCGCAAAGGAAGCCTTTCTCTGCATATGTATGAATTTCCGCATGCGTCTTATTTTCTTTTTTTCTTTCCTTCCCGTTCAGTTGCTGAAAGATAGAGATAAGCTTTCTAAATGAGATTGATTTCCACGAGTATGCAGGCTAGAAAGATGTTATTTGCTGCTATTCTATTTATTTGTGCATTAAGTTCAAAGAAGATCTTAATCTATAATGAAGAAATGATAGTAGCTTGTTGTTTTATAGGCTTTATCATATTCAGTCGGAAGAGTTTAGGTAAGACTTTCAAAGTGACTCTCGACGGGAGAATTCAGGCTATTCAGGAAGAATTGCTGCAATTCCTCAATCCTAACGAAGTAGTTCTTCTGGAATCCAATGAACAACAACGATTACTTAGGATCAGCTTAAGAATTTGTGGCACCGTAGTAGAATCATTATCAATGGCACGCTGTACGCCTAAGTGCGAAAAGACAGTGCAAGCTTTGTTATGCCGAAACCTAAATCTTAAGTTAGCAACACTTCTAAATGCCACTTCTTCCCGTCGCATCCGTCTTCAGGACGATCTAGTCACAAAGTTTCACGTCTTAGTGAGTGCAGCATTTTCCCCCTCCTGCTTGTTGAAAGCTAAAAAAGTAGAACTCATTCGAGAGGGCTTGGTGGTCTTAAGAAAGGTTCGGGTGGGGGGTTCTCTTAAGAATAAAGAGGATGAATAGAAGATAATTCATCTTCATGCTAACAGAAGAGCGGATCCAATACCAAGACGACTTCTTTCTCAGGAAGTGCAGCAAGTACTCACGAATTTTTTGAATGCCCCACGAGTGAGTTGCCAAGTGCCCCCTAGGAGGGCAGTCTACCACAAGATCGAGTTGGAGCCTGGAGCCAAACCCCCTTCTATTTAGACTGGGGCTAGGTTTAGCAGATGGCCCCCAACTAGCATCTATTAGTTAAGGAAGGGGATTCGCTCAGGAAAGAATTTCAGGAAGTCATCACGACCTATTTAGAGTCCAGCCTCCAAGGCAGTTTTTCTCTTGCTGGGGAAAAGATTGGGGAGCCCCTGTTTTCTTCCAGAAGAAGCGGGAGCAATTGAGTCCCCAAGACCAAGGGTGACGGAAATGCTTCTCGACAGATTTTCAGCAACTAGCTAAATTGGATAGGGCGAGACCGTCACGTCATAGGATCTGTCTCATCGAAGAAGTTGTCGACCAACCTAGTCTGACTATTCTTCTTTATTTTATTTCGCGAGGCTCTACAAGACAAGCCGAAGCTCAAGAAGTAGGGCTATCACAACAAATATGGGGCTATTGGTAGAAGCCTTACGCCAACTAAGGGCCTCTTCTCTTACTATATATCTTTTCTTTCTTTTTCCGCTAGATCCCATAACGCATAAGGCTCCAAAGCGCCTGTCGATAAGCGAAAAGCTGCTCGGGAAGAGCCGCTCACGAGGAGGAAAAGGTTCGTGATCATAGAGCTCGACCATGTCACAAGCCATTGAGAGAATTCATTCACTATTACGTGACTCGTCATTAGCCGCCAAGACTCGTCAGGCTATCGCGGAACAATGGAAACTCTTATTCGCCGAGACCTGTATGAAGGTCTACCAAACCCAAGGATCCTAAAGTCATGCCAATCCCATGGGGCAGGATCTATCGGAAAGGGTGACGAGTCGGTCAATGGAGATCCTATGCTGTTGAGCCCGGTCTGAGCGTATCAGTACCACAACAGTTACTGAGGGCTTTTGAATTGGCTCATGAACTCATGACATGATTATGCCCATGTCTAGGTAACGTTCTTTCTTGTTGGCTATACTATACTATAGGCGTAAATGATCAGGTTTCTAAACCAGCATTAGCATTTAGCCCAGCATAACCTTTTGGGTTGGGATCTTTCTCGTGCAGGGCTTCCTTCTCCGGAATCCCGATTTTTAACCAGACATCGAGACTCGCCTCGCGGTTTTCCAAGCCCTCGATATCCGTTCCCAACTGCTTGATCTCACCACGCTCACTGAAGACCGTCACTTTAGACTCTCCGCCTTTAGACTTCCCATAAGATCAGACGAAGAAGCCGACGATGGGTGGACCGGGTTAGAAAGTGTCTATCCGTCCTTTGGTCTGCTAGATCGATGGTACCGCTCGGAGTAGATCAGTAGACCAGGTGAACCGAAGTGAGTCTAAAGACTACGTAAAGTGGGAATCAGGACAAAGAAAGAGCCCCACCTTTCTTCCGGGAGCTGCTTCTTGTTCACAGCCCCTAGCTCGACTAGCTCATCATCATTTCTGTTTTCATGAATGGGGGCAGTTGCTGCTGCTTGGCACCAAGATGCCCGAGTGCGCCATGGTACGTCTGACCTTTCTGGTGAACTTGCCCACCTTCTTTGGTGATTTATTGCGCCCAAGATGAAGAGCTCTGACTTTAGCGGATAGACCCAATCCCACCGAAGAAGCGACGGGCTATCTTTCTTCCCCTTTCGAATCTTCCTAATTATAGTGACGGTAGCCTTTGAATCGGCTCTTGTCTTAATTACCGAAAAGCTACCTTTCCAAGAGTCAGGAGAGCCCGGAAAGTGACTGAACGACCTTCTCCTAGGGACTTCCCTGTCTCAGGTCCGATTCCTACTGACTTTTTTCTTGGTTTACTCGGACTTTTTACTCGACTTCTCTCTATCTTCTTCAGTCATCTTGGTGCCTTGAGCTGGGAAAACTCCTCAATCGGCGGGTATGGGATCGATTTCATTTAAGATGCCCTTCTCTGATCCTTCTCATTCCGTGAAGGCCTTTCCCACTCTTGACAAAGGGCTTCCATTGGGATTAGTTGAAAAAGTTGAGTTCTCAGCTCCTTCTCTCTTCTCCTTTTCCTGACTTTCTACTCCGGCTACAGAGCCTTATAAATGCCATGAAGCTTAGCCGAACTACTTGGCTTTGGCTCGGCTCAAAGAAAGAACTGGGTCACTGAGCCCTTTTGAGGTAAGAAGAGCTCCTATTTGAACTAACATCGGATACCTGCTTTAAGAAGACTTGCTAAAGGGAGCGCTGTCTCTCTTCTGTGTAAATCCGAGATTGGATTGAGAGAAAAGGGCTGGGCCAAGCCTTGATTCATCTCTCCTTTAATTTAATGGGTTCACTCGATACCTCGATACAAAGGGTCTAAGACCGCACGGGAATGCATCAAGTCAATTCAGGATCATCAACATTTCTTAGACCTTGATCTTAAAGAGAGAGAAAAAAAGCGGTGACTTCAGCGACTTGCTCTCATTCTTTGCTCGAACAAAGGACTTAGCTGACTGGTCGCACTCAATAATGCTAGTTTAGTTGGCTTCCTGCCTTGATCGACAGCGCACTCTGGGGGGATGCCTCTTCCAACAAGGGATCCTATCCACTCAAGCGCATTGGATCGTTGGTTAGCGTGGGCATCTCACTCCCTCCAGCATTGCGAATGTCACATTGGGCGTCGGGCCGAGTGAACCCCTTTTGATAGACGAGCTTAAGCTAGGTTCAGAAGAGATAGATGGGTGTGTAGAATGTGATACCTCATTTCGATGCATAGCCCTTTCATCAGTATGGGGCGAAGCCAGGAGGAGGGGCCCTTCTTACAGCCCTAGTCTCAGGCCCGATGCGAAGAGATAAGCTTATAACGATCGTGACCTTCAAATGGGTTGTCTTTCCACTAATGGAGAAGGAGCAAAGTAACGTAGTGAAGGTGGTAGGGCATGGCCCATCACACTGTTGGATTCTCCCGATCTTTGATGAGCTCATTCAAAGACTTCACCAAAAGCAAACTCTCGATCAGTGAGCCATGGAGTTGATGCTTGCCTTCTGAAGCAAATGCCCTAGCCCCATCCAAAAGGCTCTTTCTTCGGGCTTCTTTAGCTAGTTCTACCATAATAGGATTGGTCCACCGGATTGCCCATGCCAGCTCTTCCGTGTGCTTGTGCCAGCGGAGCTTTCCCACGATCGGCAGCACAGGAGAATACATGCCAAGGTGCTTAATTAATGCGCAAAACAACTCCCTCTAGCTTCTTCCCCCTCGCCGACGAGTCTATGGAAACGGGGAGGGTATTTCCATGCCATCGATGCCTATAAGGTAAGGTCAACCCAATCCCACACTCCCTTCTGCCCTGCTGGATAGGTAGTTGGAGAGAACCCAGTTAGCCTGTCACTCGCACACCCTTGATTATGCCCTTCTAGCCTCGCGTGTATAACGCGTGTATAAGAAGGTAGGCTTACTCTGAAATGCCTTGAGAACAGCGGAGTGAACTTCTAACTCGTGGAAAGAAAAAATGGAAAGAGCATACCTTATATATAAATAATAAAGGCTAGGGCATTTACCAATGAAGGAAGCGGAGCACCTAACCGTCAGTCTCAGTCTGAGCTCTCTGGAGCTATTCGTGTAAGCCGGGTATTCATAAGAGCAGTTCCTAGCCGCATAGACTTTGACTTTTCTTAGTAGGGCGAGACAAGGGATAAGGCAATCAGAGTAGGCTTTTACCGGCTGGGCGCCTTTTTTCTGGGTCTGTTTTCCTCCTTTCTTTGCCGGAACTCCTACGCCCTCAGATGGGGAAGGAAAGTCAGAGATGGTTAGCGGCTCGAAGAAAGATCTCCTCCGAAAGAGGAAGTGAAGTTACAAGACGGCGGACGTGTAGGTGCAAAGTAGGAAGCTGCCTGGCCAAATAAAGCAAGCCTAGAAGCAAGAAAGGCGTAATCAGATGCTTCCTCAGGCGGATTTTACTAAGCAGGTGAAGAAGATGCGGGACAGCTTAGATTATAGGTGACATCGCTAGCCTTTTCATTCAGTCCGGTTTCCGCCAAGTTTCCTTCTCAGGAGAAGCTGGGTCGCCTTTTGCCGGGAATTCCTACCTATAGGGGGGGAGGTTAGATTGCACGATATAGAAGCATTCCATCATCAATCCTCGTGAAACATTCAATTTAGAAAGGCTTCAGAAAGTTGTCTTTGGCGCCTAGTCTTCAAGTTCTTCTTCAATGTCAATTGTAACTTACTCCAATGCTTTCTTTCACTCCAATGCCACCTCGTTCCTATCTTCTTTTGAGAATACCGGAACATCCTCTGCGCCGTGCCCTGGATATGCCATTTCCGCCTAACCCGAATCTCTTGACTGAGCTGCATTCTTTCCTAACTTGACTTTCTTGTGATGAAAGAATTTCCGAGGTATGCCCTCATCTCCGTCTTAGTCAGTAAAGCTAATCCCCAAAGTTCAAGAAAGACTCCTTTCCGGCTACTCTGGTTTAGTCTTTCCTATCCTTGGCGTCGAGTAAGTACCGGAATCACTCCTATAAAAGAAGTAGGTTTTTGAACTCCCTAACTTCGAAGTCAAGTCAATCTCTAACCCTACCCGATTCGATTCTTTCTTTCCCGGAAGAACTGTCTTTCTTTTCAACTGAGCTGCATTTCCAATCCGTTTAGTCGGTCTCGTACCCAAGTTCCCTTATTTGTTTGCGTAACACTCTTGATATTGAAACCAGAGAATAAGCTTACCGCTCTAAGTCGATCTATTATTCTCTTTCCCTCCAAACCTTCCTAGTCGAGCTTCCACCGCCCCTAAAGAAAGAGATGGGAGCACATCCGTAACTCAACGAAACGACTTAGGGGCACTCATCTCATGGATACCCCTTCTTTTCTTGAGCCAGAGTTGGGGCTTTTGCGGCATCTAGTTCAGTATCAGATAGAGCAGATAGTTCAGTCCCTTGGCAAAGAAGGTTGACTTCTCTGTCACTTCCGTACTTCTGTAACTTCACTGAAAGCAGAGGAAGAGTAGGACTAGGAGTGGGAAGCACCTATATTTGGCACGTATCAATAGCAGTAGCTTTAGCAGTAGGAGTAGGAATAGGCCCAATAGACTGAGATTAGTGGGTAGCTTTAGTGGCTTGTTTAGCGATTGCGCATTGCCGTGCTTTGTTTAATAAGGATTTCTTACTCTTAGGCATGAGAGGAAGTAAGCATTTCGCGTTCTGGGAAAGGAAGGAAAGAAGAGTTAACAGGAGTAGCAGGTAATCTCAGATCAGGTTACTCCAATTCATTCAATTTCTTCATTGAATGTGTAGTAAGAATGGCTTGTGCAATAATAATAAAGATTGGAAATTAGCCCTAGATTCAGTCTCTGGTATGAGATGAGTGTATGGTGATACAAATTTCCTATATCCTGAAAGAAGTTGCTGAAAAGCAGTCGAAGAAGGAGGAGGGAAGCTGTAGGGGGTAGACAGGAGCGGTAGAAGACTTCCTTCCTTTCTAGCTCTGTAGGGAGGGAATGCCAAAGAATAGTCTAACTGAACTGTTAAAAAGAATAGTATAGAAAAGACTCCTTACGCCGACTAAGCACTTACCAGAGAGCTAACCTCAGTGAAAGGTTAAAGCAAGGAGAGCAGCAATCGTCTGAATGCCGTCTTCATTCAGTTGAATGCCGCAGATGGTCTTCTCCATAATAGGAAAGGGAAATGCTCACTACTAAGAGCACATTCTTCCTTACTTTTCGCTACCGCAGCAGATGTTTAGGGGAAGACTGTCAGATAGCTTAATGGGATGAAGGACTAATTGCCCGGTCTTCTTCGCTCAGTGGTCCTCCTCTGGTCCCAGTCGATTCCTAACTTCGCTATCCCTTTCAGGAGAACCGCTAAGCCAGCCTGACTCGGATGAGTGAAAGAGTTGCTATCAGAGTGAATTGTTAAGAAATATCATAAGAGAACAAATAAAAGAATGATGCCTGACTTCAGTCAGTCAACTGCCAATTAGGGCGAGGCCTACCTCCTATCAGAACGATTGGATAAAAAGGGGGAATGAGAATATGGTTTTCGACCTTCCAAGATGGCTAATTCATAAAAAAAAATGCCTTTCTTCTTTCTAAGTAAATAAGTAACTTCGTGTCCAAAGAATGGGCATCAAGCTGATGATTTGCCCTTCGATTCCGATCTTCGCGCAATTTATGTAAAGAACGTTCTTTTCTGGGAAGCTCTTGCTTATACGTGCTGTACGACTCAACAGCACGCTCTCAAAACAGGGAAACCGGTGCAAAGCATTCTTCTTTCTGATGTCCCTGGGCTCCTTCTGGCGCTTCAAAGGATGGCTAATTAAAGTAAATGCAATGATTTTCTCTTCCTAGAAAGGTTGTTAGGCTTAGGGTGAAATTGGAGTCTGATAAAGCTGTTTTGGAGGGGGCATTTCTTCTTGATAGAGTCTGGTAGGTGGTCGGCCATCAGAACAATGGGGACATTAGTCCTTTTTGTAAAGCGGCGTAGATAGGGAACTGTCCACTTCTCTCTTTATGACTAAACCCGCTAGAAGCTCGTTAAAAGGTGAGATAACTGCTTCTAATTCACTCGAAAAAGGTACCTCCTATCCATGGTCTTAAGCTGAGATGCGTAAAAGAAGGTTACTCTAATTCCAAAGCCGGGAAAGACTCGTTTTTTCCCTTTGTTTCTGCTTCGATTCTTTGGTTATGAAAAGCCGTTAATTAATTAAAATGAAATGAAGTAGTAGTAGTGAGGCGTCAGTACGGAGTTGCGTCAGCTGTAGATATAGACTAGGCTAAGGGAGGGACTTCATCTCTTCTATTCTCTTTACTTACATACACCTTACACTTCCGCTGAGTCTAACGAGGCTCGGGTGCGGAGCCTTCCACTGTGAACCGAGACTACGCAAAGGTATAACACCATAGAAACTTCGCTGACTTTATCATAAACCTTGATTTCGCTACGCTCAATAAGAATCCAGAATAGCAGAAAATAGATTCGTGTTCCGCTTCAAAAGTCAGTGTCGTCTTTGCCCAAGTGTGAACTGCAGACGACTCTCCAGTGATTCCATTCCTTCTTACTTTACTTCTGGGTAAACCCAACCCGAATGGGAAGAAGAGGGAAGGAAAGAGCGGTCCATTTTTTACATTTTCTGAGGCAGACCTATTTGGCATTTTAGAAAAGGGAAGGGAACTTCTCACCGAAGGGGGCAGTAGGAATGAAGGAGGCGGGAAGCTACCGCTTCTAGAATGCAAGCTTATCCTTTCCTTTTTTTTTTAGAGCTAGAGCGTACCGCTATAATTATAATAAGGAAAAGTTTATGGATGAAGTAATCGGAGTGACAAATGGTTACGGTTGCAGAAACCGGAGAAAGTCGAGAACCGTCGGTTACCTTTTGAATCAAAGTACAAGCCGAGTACTACGACTACAGGGGGGGGG
>Ga0325404_1000026_pt1:25000-42500 | contig 123992 bp, 68 predicted proteins | sample PopdelMetagenome_18_FD_205664 | JGI IMG/M metagenome (GOLD analysis project Ga0325404, IMG submission 205664) | Populus deltoides microbial communities from Bellville, Georgia, United States - Xylem-Control-R1 | ecosystem: Host-associated > Plants > Phyllosphere > Stem >...
AAAGTCAGCTCTGACCGGGCTCTGGAGATGAATACCGATAGAGCTTACCGGATGCACCATCGACCTCAGACAGCTCGCCCGTGCGGGGGAAGAACTAAAAAGAAAAAAAAACGTAGTGAGTGAGCAAAAAGCAAATACCAATGAAGACCAGACCTGGAATTTCAAACACGAAAACGTAGTAGCCTAGCCGGGGAGGGATCTTCTCCAGCTCCACTCCTTGTTATATAGTTATAGAGTGGAAAACTACGCTTAAAATTCAAGCCATGAAAGTGAATTTTTGGATTAGAAAACATGGCCTCGGAGACCTTTCCTAGGTGGATCGAAGAGCTGCTAACAAAAGGGCGAAGTCGAGATGGATTCACACATAAAATAGACGTGGACGGATGGAAAGCCCGGAGACCAGAGACCGGAAGAAAATATCCATTTTTTGGAAAAGACAGAGATGAAGATTGAGCCAATGTTTTAAAAAATACCCATACCATAAGCAGATTCCACTTCTATTTATTATAGATTCTATATTTTGCACCTTCAAAAGAGATCTCGAAGGGAACGGGGTATATTGAATTACCAGAAATCGATTCATGTGTACTTCTTGCTGCTTCAGGGAAAGAAAGATAGAGGAACTAATTCAAGACAGTCATTTTGGACGGGAAGAGTATGACATATTCCAGGGGCAGATGCCACTTCCACTTGAATTAAGGAATGAGCGTGGTGCGGGGTATATTACATACAATAATAAGAATTCTTGTTTCGCTACAGCCGTACCTCCGTACTCTGATTTGACAGCTCGAAAGGGAATAGATGTTCCATCAAATGGATGAGTGTACCGTAGTGGAGATATTGATTTGGTAAACGGAGGACCCCAAAGACCGGCATCTATTTTATAAAAGAAGAACTGGATTGACCAGACAGCGTGACCGTTGACCAGCCAACCGGCAAATACATTTCATTTATACATAAGGAAGGATCCAGCTGGTGTGCCACACCTCCAACTCCAACTCCAACTACTACAGGAAAGACCCCCCTCTCATGAATCAATTTGATGGATCTTCCTCTTTTGGAAGTTGGAAGTCCCGCCAACCGGTGGCTCTGGTTTACCATTATGATTATTTACCGTCCTCCTCTACCTCTATAATTGGATTAGTGGTACTACTTTACCCTAAAATGAGTATGTTGTTGTTAATATTCCTTAATTCTTATTATGTTGGTACTTTTTCCAATGCTATTGAGAATTCTGCTTATTCATATGCATGTGTTATCCCTAAATCCCCATCAAAGTCCAAATCCTCAAAAACTACCCATTCTGAACGTTGAACGTTTTCCTTATGTCGCAGCAACCAGCTAGCTAGAACTAGAAGAAGAAGGCGAGCTAGCAGATGAACTAAGCAGCATACTTTATATGTTGAATAGAAGGAATGAAACCGACGTACCGTAGGCGGGTTTCTTAATGAAAGAACGAAACCACCGCCCGCAGCTGCTCCTCCAACGCCAACGGCTACTGATTGTGTCAGCCATTCCTTTCTTCTTGCTATTGATATAGTGGAATTCATTCCCTTATATTGACAAATCCGTTTTTTTCAGTTAAAGTCTATCTCTAAACGGGGATTGATGAAGAACAGCTCCAAGAGACTTTAAGCCATAACTCACCCTAGGCCCAGCCCCTTACTCTATGAATGTAATGTTCACCTTAAGTTCAGGTTAGGTTACCGATTTCCCGCGTTCTGTTCTTCTTCACTTTCAAATAACCTATTTTGATGGCACGATTGGAATTACCCGAAACACCCGGTAAGGTGAGGAGCACATATACATATTCTCGCAGATATCGCCCCGAAAAAAGGACCAGGATTGATGAGGATTGACCAAGACCGAAGCTCCCTAGCTCAAACTAAGATCTTGGCTTCCCTTCCTTCGCTCATTGGGTATGCTCTGCCTTTCCTTTATTAGGAAAATAACGAACTCATTCTGATTTGAGCATTAAGTCAATACAAAGTGCTGTTGGTCTTATCGCTTCAACAACCTAAGCCAAGTAGGTCCTATCAAGCAGGGAGCTACTACTAACATCTTTTAACAACTATCTGCCTAACCAACGTGACTTCCTTAAGCCAGTCCCTTCCCAGTGCTCTGGACGAAGGCTTTTTAACCTTTAGACTTGAAAGCACTCCCACTAACCCTTCGCGCTCCTCATTCCTTCATACCCGGCAAAGTCCGCCTTAGAAGATCCGATCCCGACGCCCTCTTCTTCTCGGAAACGAGGAGCCCTAGAGCCTTCTGAACGAAAACCTCCTTTTTCAACAAATACGCTCTTCCATTTAGGCTAGGCCCTCTTTCTTTTATACGCTTTCCTTTCAACTTTAATACCGAAGACCTCAACGAAAGAACTAGGGCTCTTAAATCAACTACACTCAGGGGCGAGACAGGAAAGAGAGCACCGGATGATTGAACACTATAAATATCTCTAGAAAGAGTACCAGTGCTTACTCTTGCACCGCTTACGGCTTCTTCTTTAACAACTTATTCTGTCTCTTAATCCGATTGTGGTCATACTTCTTCGACTAGGGAATCTTCTTCTTTTTATTTAAAATAAATAGGAATGAAACTACTGCTATGGAATCTTCTGTAACAGACTATTCTCTAGGAGCGGATTCGTGTACTGATGAGTAAGAAAGTAGCTTCAAGCTAGGACACATCGAAGAGCATGTGTTAAGCATAGGGCTTAGTTGCATTTGAATGAGTAAGCGATGCCATTGAATCAGCTCTTAGAGGAGGAATTACCTTTGTTATCGGAATCTGAAGCTGCTATCGAATAGGCGTAGAGGCGCTGTTCACACGTCTTGTTGAAGATGGTGCGGTTTTTGCTTCTTTCTATTCTTTCTTATCCCCAGGTAGGAAAGTAGGGATTTTACCTTTTCGAGGGATGTAAGTACGATCCCAGCACCACATCCCCGCTCGCTCGCAGCGCCGTCGAATGCGAATGAGAGAGACCAGTGGGGAGCAACTTCAAGGGACTGGATGTGCATAATACCCTCATCAGGAAATTAGGTCGGGAGAGGCTGACCTTCTGCGATCGGCAATGCCGCCAAATGGTCGGCTAGCACTTGCCCTTTTATGGCTTTACGCCGAACATATTTGATCTCGAATTCCGATAGCAGGAGTGGCCATCTGACCATTCTACCCGGTTTTTCAAAAATTTCAACGGGTCTAGCCCAGCGACTATCAGTGCCGGACCTGCCAGCAGGTAGTGCCGGAATTTCTGAGCTGCCCACACGGCGGCTAGGCAGGTTTTCTCGATCAACGTGTACCGAATAGTACAAGGGGGGAACCGAAAGGGTAGCTACCAGGTACGAGACAGAGCCAATACAGAGTATGACTATCAGAAAAGAAAGAATAGAGCAGTGTATGGGGAGAGAGCATGCCCATTATCCTAAAGCGAAAACAGTAGGCGGACAAAGCGAGAAGAGAAAAAGAAAGGAGATGCCTTTATTTTATTCTCTTAGGGAATTTATTGAAGGGGGCGGTCTTTCTTATGAAATAGGGCCACCAAGCCCACTTCGGTTAGCTACTTAGGATTCAACACACAGAGGGGATTTCGAACATTGTCATTGTTCGACGAAAAATCTCGATAAACATAGAACAGAACTAAGGTGCGCAGCCTCAGAACAAAAACGAATTTGCAACGCACAAAAGAAAGATAAAGATTTGAGATTCTTACGCTACACTCCTTCAAGCCAATGTTAAAGAATTAATATGGTAAAGAAAGAGACAACAGCGGATAACGCGCATCAAGCAGAAGACGCGCATCTCTGTTGACTTCATAACTACGCTACCTTGAAAGCTTTCTTGAACGTAGCAGTCGAATTCGAATGTTCTCAAAAGTCTGTCACGTATGGAATTGGATGAACTCTAGCTCTCGGCATCAAGACCGACAAAGAGCCTTTTGCACCTAGCAAGGAAAGAAAGACAGATTGCGCCTACTGACCACCTAGTTCTCTAACGGCACCTGCCCGAAAGTACTTACTTTGCCTGCACTACCGGCAACCCAAAAGCGGAATGCTACAATACAAGGAGAAAGACGAAAAGCTTTAACAAGGGTTGAATTGAAATCCCAGGGGCACCCCCTTCCGGCGCATCCAACCCAGTAGTGGGTGCAAGTAACATGGGAGGTAGCAGTAGGGGTTCTGGTTGGACTTCTTTCGGTATAGGCGTATTAGCGGAGCCCCGTCCTGATGAGGAAGACGGGGATCAATGACATTACAATATGTGCCTGGGTCCAGAGTGACTCCGACTACTTGTAGTTTACGCATTCACAGATTCAAGAAAGCAATTAAATGAATCCGATGGATGGATGTTTGGCTCAAGTGCTTAAGGAAGAAAAGAAGAACTAGATGGCTCGGGCTTGAAATGGGATCTCATACTCCAGAGAGACGAACTAAACTCAGACGGGACAGAGAGTCAAGAAGGCTCACTTGCTATGGGGCTTCCTCTAGCGAGGGGGAAGGCTTCCTAGTGACTACTAATACAAGGATTTCACTTCGGATAGATAGCACTCAAGCTTGTAGTCCCTCCCTTCTTCACCTGCATTGCTTGAATCATTCCCAGCGGACGGATTGAAGGTGGCAGGGGAACGGAAACCAAGAAAGAAGAATTGCCAATTCGGGATTACTCTTCTGTGAAGCTAGCCGCACCTTCTATTGATGGACGGGCCCCTTTCGCTCAGGGACATGAGAACAAAGAGAAGAAAGATTGACTCAAGCACTCCCGCTGGTAGTCCTTTTTGAGAACCCGAAAGAGGATCCCTATCCAAATTTGACTTGAAAAATCCCCCAGTTCAGCTCTTTTCTTCATAGCTCATCGACAACGAGGCAATCGAGATCTTAAAGCTTCCGGGATCTCTTTGACAAAAGGTGCATAGGAAAGAAGGGGAATCTTGTTCGTCGGGTTTGGGCTTTGTACTGTCGCATGATGGCTCGGGTATCGTTAAAGAGAGAGAAAGAATTCAATATTCTCACTCAAATTCATCACAAGGATCGAAATGGAGACTCTCGCCGCTACCAAGAAGAAATGGAAAGTAGGGGGCTCTGGTCATTCCTGCAGTTAGGGGGGTTCGGGCGTAGGATATGATGACTTAGGTCCAAAGAAAAGGATTAGATGGTCGAAAGGTATGAGATTCTTGGGCTCTATCTGAATTGGATTCCCGCTAGGAAAGCATCCATGAGTTCCCATTGCTCCCTCCTCCTGTACTGGTGAACTGGCGAAGGAAGAATCACGACCACAAGGTATATTGATCCCGAATCATCCATTCCAGTTTGAAACTTGGCTCCTCTCGCTTTAAAAAGGAACTAAATAACCTAAAGTATGCTTCCATATGCGTCTGGTTTTGTTAAAAAACTTCAACTAACTTACCTGGCTAAAAAAGGCCGGAAGTCAGAGTGCTGGTGAGCAATCCGAGCGTTGCAGTCTTTCTGGGAAGCATAGTTTTGGCTGCTTTACTGGCCGGAATGGTTGCTTCCAGGATATAATAGTGATTGGGCGTCTAGTTAGAACCTACATATCCCATCTTTCTGTAACGAAAAGCGTTCTCATAAAAGAATAAGAAGTGTAAGTAGATGCCACTTTCGCTTCGAGAGCTTAATCAAACATCTTCCGCTATCTTTTCCTTATTCTCTAACCAATTATCCGATTTCATGGTTTTGGATTCTCGTACAAAAAAAACCCCGTGTAACTACGCCACAACTGACTTCATCGCCAATATCTTTACGAACCTTGGAGCGGAGCGGGAACGATCCTGGCCTGGAGTTTAGGAGAGAGAGACTTGGAAGAGCTTTCTCTCAACCGGCCTCCGGATATTCTTGGTGTTGAATGGGCCCCTTGAGTTTGTAAAGCTGAATCCTCATCCCGATCCCGCTTAAAAGAGAATCAAACAGCTTGCTCAACACACATGTTTCGAAGAACGTCTTTTTCGGGAGGTGAAAGACACAAACAAAGCAAGTGATTAATCATGTCCTATTCCCCGCTAAATGCTCGTGTACTCAAGGGCTTTCAAAAGCAGTTCTCGAGGTGAAGGAAGCGCGAGCAAGTCTTACTGGCTTTAAGAGAGGGTGCCCCTATAGGCCAGTTCCTTAGCCCGGTCAAAAAGAATGCTTTGGTGACTTGAAAATGAACCACATGCGCAGATGCCGCTGCATAGGAATCAGCCTCAAGCAGGCACAGATGGTATAAGAGCAAAATCTGCAAGCAAAGGGGCATGGCATATAGAGCAAGCAGAAAAGCCTAAAGAGCAGGCAGCAAAGCAAAGAGAGCAAGTTCCAAGGCTAGAAAAAGCACCAGCCATTAGTCCTTTGACAAGTGTCACCATCCTAAGCAAAGAAAAGGCAAGTCATTAAAGTGGTCATGTGAGTGTGATGTGCCACTTAAACTTTTGTGTACAACCCCCACATGTGACTTTCGACTAAACTAAACTTAAAGAAAAACTATTTCAGTCAGCTTAGCACCAATCAAGAATCCCCGATCAGATAGAATTGAAAGTATGGTGGAAGAAGGTGAAAAAATGCAAGAGGATTTCTATCATCAGGATTAAGATTGCAATTTATGATTCATTAGAATCAATCTCACTTCATGCCACTGGAAGCAAAGATTTTGAATCCTAGGTTTGACTGTCTTCTGATGAGAGTCTTACGATTTAATGCGAGTGTGAAGATTGGAATGTGGAGCCTAATGAGATTAGCTTGAGGCTAGAGCCTAGAAGGAAATGTTAGTGAACTTGGTCTAACTATCTTCTTTACTTTATAGGAGTGGAAGCGAAAAGATTTGGGGTTGAAGTCAGATGCATCCTAATGAGAATTTCCATTTGCATTACCAGAAGCAAGATGGGCATAAAGTTAAAAGTACCTGAGATTCCTCTTTTCCATAGCACCCCCTTTCTATAGGAACGTAATCGTAGGGAGATTTCGCCCCGTCTACGTGTCATAGTTCTTTCTTCTTTTTTTATACCCGTAGTAATTCAATATATGGTAAAAGAGTTTCGCAATAGGAAATCCCTGAATCGCCTTTCCCCTAACCCGGAATGAAGATTTTATAGCTTTGTGAACGGCCAGAGAGAGCTTTTACGCATGAAGTTAGCTTTCTTACAGCAGCAGATAGGCTCACAGCGGATACGACAAGACCGGTTATTCACTCAGAAACAACAGCGCATTTAATAGCAGCATTCGATGCATCAAGGAATTCCTCTCCCCAAGAGAGAGCAGACGATTTGCTTTAAAAAGAAGGGGCTGCCTTGGATGAAACTCTATCAAATGGGGTTTGGGGCTGAGACTACTGGAACTCGTCTTTTTCTGCTTTAAGAGAGGCCCTTATAGAGCTGACAAGGAAGTTCACTCCGGAAGCAAAAAGAGTCGTTACGCTGCATCTAATAAAATTAGTAAGGCGACGGAACTTCTTAACCACGGTCTTAGAGAAAGAGCCAAAGCAAGGACTGAAATGAAGATGGCTGGGATTGATGCCCACAATCGGATGCTAGAGAATAAGCCAATAACAATCGAAAGGGCAGGGACTTCTTATTCTTAGGCGCCTGTTTGATATTTGATATAAGGGCTTGTTTGCAAGCTAAGGGCGATACAGATATTTCATTAACAGATTTGACTGATTCTTACTTCTTTGCACTAGTCTCATAGCCATAGCAATCAGGTAATCGACCCATTTTGAAAAAAGAGCAAGCCCCCCTCAGCAAACAAGGGCGTTTAGTAATTTAACCTACCGCCTTATCTATCTCTACTAAAAAACTTCTGTCACCCGATGGAATCTCGACTTGGGTGAGTGCGGAACGTGCCTCAATAGCCCCGCGGCATTTTCTCGATCAAGATGAGGTGACGTCCAGGGCCACTAGTTAGCCTGAGTACTAGCCGTGGTGCTTGCTAGCCATCGTGGGTGGACCGCTTAGCCTGAGCCAAGGGGCCATACCGTACACTTAACAAGGGAGCCACTCTGCCAGAGCGTGTTATGTTAAGCCCTAAATTCAAGAGTTTTCTTTTATGAATTTTTCATAAAGATTCGGAAATCTTTCTTCTTTCATTCTGGAAGAAGGGATTGGCGAGGTGTGCAGCAGGGGAAACGGTGAATGATGGGGGTTGGTTGGAACCAGCTCGGCTACTTGACTTCTTGCCGTTTCATCAAATGAGTGAAATAAAGAAAATGATGAAGTCTCGTTCATATCTTCACTCGGTTGGAGTATTGCCCCGAGTGCGGAGCAAGATTGAAAGCATTCTGGGATCTCGAGTAGATCTCCTTTCGGGTGGGCATTTCCATATGGATCTGTTAGTCCTGTTTCTCTTTGAAAAAGGGCATAGCGAGCCAGCTTTCTGATCCCCAAGCTCTGTTCAAGTTCCAGGTAAGCTAGAATTGGCTGCTCATCTTTCTTTCCAGGCCAGTTCATTCCAAATTGGAAACTTTCAAGGAAACTTCCCACTCAATTAAGGGCATGCATTTATAGCTGCCAGGCAGGATTCCACAGTCCGGGCATTCAATCTGCTTCTTTCTTTCCGACATCTTGATTCAAACAAATTCTTATCTACTATGTGATGGTGATGTCCAATCGTTATTCTATATGATGAGTGATAGCTGACAGGTCAATGGTCTCTTTCTCAGCTAGCTGCCATAATAGGAAGTAAAAGCCAGTTCAATCAGTACTTCGGATGACTTTCAAGTGGGAATAGACTTCCTAAGGCAAGTCAAGGATTCTAAACCACACATGAATTCGCTTTGCATTATAGAAGACAAGACACCTCCATGCTTCCTCTGGTACAAGGGACCAAGAAGACCAAGTTCATGCTATCAGCCATAAAGCTAAGAAAGGCTTTTAGAAGAAATGCCCACATTAATACGCTTGGTTGACCTTCTCTTCTTCGTTTTACTACTTCAGGTCCCAATCTTTGTTAAAAAACTTAGTTAGCTGGGCTTTTTCATGTTCCCGAAAGAAACTGATTGGCATATGTTGTGATATGCTTAACACATGTACCTTGGACTCTGCTTTCTAGATTGATCTTTAGCTGAAAGACCCTTTCTCCTGTTCCTGAAACGAATTAGTGTTGATTAGCTGTCACATTCGGTCAAATGGCACATTCGGAAGGTGTGAAATTGCCTGTGTGGAGTTTCCGTTCTCTTCTGGAAGAAAGGTTCACAGAATCGCAAATTGCATAACATAAGAAGGGCCCGTAGACAGAAGTGCCCGAAAGCCGGTCGACTTTTTTTATAAAGCGAACGAATGGAACTAAACTACTAGCAATCTATGGGAATGATTAAATAAGTCCGATTCCTCTCGGCGGCACTCTGCTCATGGTAAGGTAAGGAAGTTGAATGTGAACTCTTCTTGGCTGTTAGCTCAAAGGGAGTGAAGTCCGCCTATCAATCATAATAAAAGTACGCCCTCTCTCTTGTCAACTCTGAATTCATGGTCGAATGTGAACAAGGAATAAGCAGTCTTAGCTGCAGTTGCCGTTGAAGGAGTAAGCGCAGCTATTCAATCCGCATCTGGCTGCTGGAAAGCTTGACTTGGACTCTTTCCTGGCAGGCTCTCTCATACGTTAAAAGACAAATAAGTAGTGGATCACGGCGCAAGGTAGCGAGATTTTGAGGGAAATGACATGGATCCCTTTATTTAATTAAGCGGAATAGGCTGTGATACCAGATAGTGAAAAGAAAGGTTGGCAGTGAAAGTTGGTTGCATTTGAGATGCTTTCATCGGCCTAGCCTTTTTTTTGAATCATAAATTGACGTAGATAGAGGCATTCCGCTGCAAGAGAATCCGCAATTGGGGAATAAAATGCATAGAATCCGATGCACTCGAAAGGCAGCGAAGGAAGTTACGGATTAGCTGATCTAGGGGTTCCCGGCTCGAGGGAAAGAAAGAAATAGAACGGGAAGTGAAGAGGGAATGCTTTGTGCCCAGAAACTAAGACTTCACCTGATCGGCAACCCTAGGATTCCTAGTGAAAACTACACCTTCATCTCGATCAAAGGTGGGATCCCAGATCGCTTGAAGCTTCCTATTCGCCTTTCGGGGGGTCCCCCGTTGATAGATAGGGGCAATCTCAAGGTAGACAGGACTAAGACTATTCTACGACAGCTCTTCTTTTCGTCCCACTTCTAGATTGAACCACCTGAAAACATCACTTGGCTATGGTGACTCTCTGACTGGCTCTTGCTTTCTCACTCATTGATCAAGGGAAGAGGGTCGGGCACTTGAAAGCTATCGCTTGAGATAAAGAACATATAGGTACAGAGCCCTTTCGGTAGGGGGTCTGGGTCCGTCTCAGTTCAGTATTGGAGTCCATTGTGTTGTGAGAATCTTTTAGAAATGCATTTGATCAAGAGGAAAGGATTGAACGACTGATCGACCAGGGAGAAAGCTACCTTTTTAATGTCCCTCCCAAAAAGTAGAACTTTCGGTCTACTCAGATAGGAAAGTCAAGTTCATGTGGAAGCTTCAGTCACAGGTGGGGAAGCAAGAGAGAGAGAAGGAAGCTTGGTTCGACCAGACATTGATCCCCTCGGAAAAATCCCATGTTGATGGAGATCCATCCGTTGGGGCACCATACCCCACCCACACCCAAATCAATGCTCGGCTAGCTTGTTTCTGATGACTATTTGGGATCTTCCAAAAATAAGAGGAAGATGACGGGAGTGCGAAACTCAACCACTGAAATTGGTACACGAAGGCTCCACTATGTGGGTTCACCTCTAAAGATCTTAAAAAACACGAAATGCGGGCTCAAGAGAAAGCAAAGCGAAAGTTAGGAGATATAGGAGAACCATGGGTTGAGGACAAAGGGCATGATCAAACCGTCTTTTCGGATGAGTACTTTGCTTCGGTACCGGGAGTCTGACAAATGAAGTGAACTCTACATTGACTGCCTAGTACTCGACTCGGAAAGAAGACTCACTCACTGTGCTTTCATTTCATGACAAAGTGGCCGAGAAAAGACCTTATTCTGTGTTGAAGCAAGAGGCATTAGGAATCCTAGGAAGAGCGCCAGAAAGAAGCTCACTCAGTAGTGTGGTCTCATCGAGTCGGAGAGGAAGCATCAATCAGCGCATAGGGAATCCGGTGATGGAAAGAGTGCTCAACAGCAGCTCCCGGTTAAATCGATAGGCCGAAAGCTGATTTAGACAAAAAGATTTTTGGTTGGGAGGGATACATGTTCCCGTCCCAACGGAGTGATTGATGGAATCGAACAGATTCGGTTGGGTCGACCTTCTATATTACCTAGTTGCCCATCTATCCCTCGTCTGGGGCCACTACCCCCAATTAAAAGTTTCTCCCGGTCTGGCTAGAGCAATGAGGGGAGTTAGAGTGGGGTCTTTCCTTGCGCCCAACGCGTATCACTACTATGAGGCGGCAGCTAGCGATGCACGATAAGAACATCTTTTATCCCACCTATTACACCATATTCATTAGTCGATCCCATCCCGAATCTAGCTGACCCGACTCCCCTTTTTATCATTCCCATCCTAAAAACCCCATTCTTTTTAGATCGGACATAATACCATCCTCCACAACTCATACGTCAACTGAACTACGTCCATCCTGGAACAAGTAAGGTCTGAAGGCGCTTCCTTCCTTCGGTCGCCTCGGGTCGGAGGCAAGCTTCAAGACAGGACTGAAAGCACCAAGTCGGAAAGAAAGGAGCAAGTGTGGCTTTCTGTCTCCCTGTTTGTTGCCTGGAGACCGGGGGTGCTTGCGGCCAGCAGGAAGTTGTTCTGGCTTTAGAACTGAGACCAGAGGTGCTTGCAGACCGGAGGTCGCGGCAGCTTGCTTGCTAAGGTACGAACTAGTGCTGGTAAATGAACGAACCTGTGAATTCTCGCGGCAGGCGTTCTCGAGGTCTTTGGTCTAGTGAAAGCCTTCTTTCTCAGGAAGCGCAAAAAGTCCATTCGGAATTTTTAGGTGGTTAGGGGTACCTGTTTCTGTGGTTCAGCCTCCCTGGATCTGGGCAACAGCCGATTTCTCAATAGGGCCGACGATCAAATCTTCGAACAGCACCCATGCATGCAGGCCCATACCATAGCTCGGCTTTCGTCGGGAAGTCAGGCAAGGCGCTGCCCTCTTGGCAGACTATGACCAATTCCAGATCATAAGGGAAAATCAGCTCTATGTGAAAAAGGTGCTTTGCATAAGGTCTAGTTCCTTGGGCACTGGATTGGCGACGGCATGAGTTGATTGGATCAAAAGAAGATGCGTGCAAGCCGTGTTGGACTGGGAGACGCCACGCAAGGTGTAGGAACTACGATTCTTCGTCAGATTAGTCATACTTAAAAAGATATATTTATATTATAATAAATACTATAGGCTCGAGGGCTTCTCGGGTGATCGTAAGGGCTTAAGCTGCTTTTGCTTTTTGCCTTACCTTCTAGTAAAGGGCGAATGAGGGGCGTGTGCAACCTAGAGAGATGGCCGTCTCTCTTTGATGAATGTGGATCGAGGTTCGGTTCATTTGGAAAAGAGGTCAGTCTTAGGGGAGACCATGCGAATGGTTGAATTGATGACTTCGCTTCGATCTCTTCGACTGAACCTGAAGGAGACTTCGATCATTCAACTTTAGCTTCTGAAGGGTCACTTGGAATTCCGAAAGTTATTCTTCTCTTTCAGATCCCGGCCTTGGTAGAACTTGTCTTTGATTGGGATTTCGATTGAAAAGATGTTAGACCGCTTCCTCATGTGCCTAAGAAGCTGGAGGCAATCTCGATTGAAGCCAATTCAAGTTTTTCCTATTCAATCTTTATTATAGAAATAGCACTCGATCAAAGGGGAGCAGTGGTTGAAACCTCTGTAATCGATCGATGGTAACCTCGAAGCTGTCTGGGACAGGAGCAAACTCATATTAGGCACTGCCGCAGCATCAATGGTACAAGGAAGAGGCACAATAGCGAAGATCAATCCATCTCAATCTACAAAAACATTGCCTTGGGCATGCAACCAACCCGACTTGCGCCCCATCCTTTTACCCTGCTTGCTGGCTGGAACTTTTTAGAACTTGCCTGCTCGCTTTCCTAAGAGGAGAAGCACTACCGTGAAAAGATAGAGTCAGAAAGAACCAATGGCTAGCCGGGATCGACAGCAAATAGTGATACAACTCCAACTCAAACGAAAGCCCCGGAGACATGGAAAGCAGTTAGCCCTAGCTAAATCCTAAATATATTACTACTATGGGGCGGACTGGCTTGCATAAGGATTGTAACGCGATGCAGAAGGAAGGGAATTCAGAGAAACTGCTCCTATTTATACTGGAACTAGCTTCGCTTATCTTATCACTAGAAGAGAGATAGCCTCGAAGGGCTTAGCAAACAAGAGGGCAGCGCCTTGCCTGACTTCCCGACAGAAAGAGAGGATATATTGCTTGCTCTGGAATTAGAAATGATGCAGAGGTTGTCTCTGAGAGTTTTAAAACGAGAAGTAGAGAGACTTTTGGTGAAGATGTCGGCAGTTTCTTTCTCCGTAGGAAGATAAGAAAGGCGCAAGTCACCAGTGTTAACATGTTCACGCACAAAGTTAAGATCAATCTCAATGTCTTTCGTGCGCGCATCCTGGATAGGATTAGAAGCCATATAGGTAGTACTGAGATTGTCGAAAAAAACTTGAACCGGACGTAGAATAGGAATACACAGTTCACGAAGAAGGAAGCCAAAGTCAGTCAGCAACAGTGGCAGCTAAGGAGCTAGGCAGCTAGGAGTTGGGAGTTAGGGGAAGTTGTCTTAGTTAAAAGGAAAGGAAAAGCACTTTCAAGAGATCCTAGGCCGAAAGCCATTTCTCTTTTGCTCCTTGGGTATCTAGCTTTAACACGCTTTCTGCTTAAAGAAAGATTGCCATAGAGACGACTGATACAGACAGGGGACAACTCTTTTTAAGAAACCAAGGGATTCGATCAAAGAAAGAGAGAGAAGGGTTCACGGGCAGGTATACAAGAAAGATCGACCTTTCTTTCGCCTGAATTATCACATTTGAGTTTCCGGTATAGGCTCTCCTACATGAGATTTATTAAATAAAAGAATGATTTGTGGGTGTGTCTATTTTCTGGTTTACCAATTTCTGGACCCGTACTGATTCGGCAGCTCGATTGGAATATTTAAAAGAAGGAGTTCGTCCCGCACCTCCTGGTGTGCTGCTTCCTGCCACTACTTTTTGAGTTGGTTGAATTCATATAAAAGAGTTTTTTTCCAGTTTTTCTAGTGGAATTAGACTTTCTCTCTTCCTAAACTGGAAATACACGCTTTTATTTATTGAGGCTTTCAAGACCTGAGTACCCACCCCCCTTGCGTAACCCCCTAGTTTAGGCTCATTAATTGCTTGTATACCAGGCCGAACCTAACGCGAAAAGCCCTTGCGCGGCATCCGTTTTCTTGTTTGTTGACAGGAGAAGTCTATTTACATGAAGGAATTACATTGAATAAAGTAGATGAATAAAAACCTACGGGTGCCTTCCTATGTTGGAACTCCCACCAAGCGTTAACTGCTACACGAGAGTACAGCTAACCTAAGCGGGAAGAGCATATTGAATTAACAGACGGGAATCCAATCAAATGAATTAAAGGAAGGGAATTGCACAGGAATGCTAGACTCAACTAATTGTGCCTCCCGTTTTGTTTACTCTACTTGAAGAGAATCCCTAGCGTACTTTACTTTGATAGATAAAGGGAATGCTACCGAGCACCGACCAAATCTGGAAATTTGTTGCAGTCCCAAAACAAAATCGGCCTTTGTCTATGCCCCTTTTAAACAGACGAGACGGACGAAAACTATATATAGATATTCCGGAAATCCATCGAAATCACTGACCTCCGAGTCCATGTTGGCTCACTGAATACCAACTCGAGAACTTCATGTCGTCATAAGATCCACAACGGGAGGCTTTGCTTCGGTCACGGTACGAGTGAAAGAAAGGATAAGATCTTTCTTAAAAACGGCACAATACTTGGCCGTGAAGCCTGCGCTGGCTCGAACTCCATAACTGACCGACCGGTGAAAGGAAAGCTGGACCTCTTGAAGGGGTAGCCGGACCCGAAAAAAAAATCTGGCAGTTATTGATGGCTCGGAAAGAAAGCTGGGCTAGGTGTTCTTCCCTGAGCTTAGAAAGGAGCTGTTCGCCTCGAGGCTGTACTATTATCCTATCCCGTGTCAGGTTTAAGAGGATAGGCACTTCTTATAGGTACTGGGCTGGGTGGAAGGCATTGAAAGATAGGAGGAATAGTGGTAAGCGGAAAAGAAAAGGAGGATCACGAAATGCAACACAACAAGGGGTTCCGCGCTTGCGCGAAGGAAGAAGCGAATCAATCAGAATGGAGACAGGGAGGCGAGGCGAAAGAGAGATTTTCGAGCTTGCAAGCAGCAAGCAACAACGGCGGAAAAGCCGTTGCGCGCTAGCTTCTAGTTTAGGGGTATAGTAGGGGTGCCTTTTTCTAAAACTTATATTAATAAGCTTTTTATTTTGGAACCCTAGTTTTGGAGTTTTCCGCAACCTATACCGTCACTAATATTACTAATATAAAGAAAGGGCTTTTTCAGCTGCATCGCACTGCCGCATAAACAATGGATCCGCCGGGCTGGATGAGCAACCTTCTCTGGAAAAGAGTAGTGAAAAGCCATGTCACTTGGAACGGAACTGGTTGCTTACTTACTTTTAGTAAGACCACTTTGGTAAGCAAAATTCTATAGGCATGGTTGCTTACAAGACAAAACAAAAGCTAGCTTCTATATGTTCTTTGCCTGAACATATGGAGGAAGCAACCCTTTATCTGATCTGGCCTATATACCAGTAGTGGAGTGGCTTGCTACTTTCAATCATAAAAGGAAAATGGAGCAAGGCAAGGGAGAAAGAAGTTGTCCCCTCTTCTCTGGTAACCCGCCGCCGATCATATAGAGCGCTCCGCCCGCCACCTCATGTTCCAAAGTGAAACGGTTGTTCTTCCTTCCCCGCTCCCTCTTTTTATACATATGCGGTGGCGGCTAGGTAACATAATGGAAATGTATCGGACTGCAAATCCTGGAATGACGGTTCGACCCCGTCCTTGGCCTCGGGGAGTGGCGAGCAGCACGGAACTTTAATTAATCAAATGGCATAGGGGGGCTTTCCTTTGTTAGAAATCCACAGACAACATACTGAAACTTCCAAACCAAAGAAATGCAACATGAGAAGGAGCTTTTTACGCTTCAAATTCAGTTTTTAGAATGAAAATACGCCCCATGGTCGATCGAAGGTCCTATACCAGTTAAACTCAAATCTATCTTACCTTCAATCCATCTTGCCAGCTCATAAATGTTAGACCGGGCTGACACAACCGAATTGGTTGAGGAAAAGGAAACCCCAGCGACCAAGCACTCCCGCCCCCAAAAGCTGAGATCGAACAACCGCCAGATTGTCGAGGACACGTCTGAAGAGGAGGCGGGCGCCCTCTAAGTCACCCACCCTACCCACTAATGGACTATGAGGGAGGCAGGCGAACGGGAACCGACCGAGAACCCGAACTGATTGACTGGCTGACCCCTGAATACATACTCGATTCATTAGGGTCGGAGATGGATGAAACCAATCAGAAGTGCAAATAAATCGCGCAAGCGAAGACGGGAAACGGACCGCAGCGCAACGACTAGGACTCGTGTCGGAGGAGTTTTGAGCATGAGCTACCACTCATGCAGCGGCAAGGACCCGCAACTCTCGAAGGGGCCACCCACCGCCCGATGTAGCAAATCCTCCCTTTACTCAATGTACCGCGCTTATCCTCTTTCAATCAAGGGAGAAAAAAAAGAAAGAAAGAGAGAAAGAGGTCTTTATTGAAGAGGCTTTGCACCTGAAATAGGTGCAGAAGTTTATTCTGGTCTGTGCTTTCGAAAAGATGAAGATGCAAAGGGTAAAGAGAAAGTGTCTTTTGAACAACCAACCTGACATAAGGATTCTAGCTCGCCCACTCTAAGCAGATGAGGATTCTCGGGCGGGCAAAAGCGGCACTCGACATCTATTAAACAACACCAAGAACAAAGCCATACCATGCCCTCGGGAGAAAGTAGTGATGATTTCCATGAATGCTGCCCTCGAGGACGTGTACAAGAAGGTCTTTTCCAATTCCTATCAACATGGTGCCCCTCTACTGAGAGGGGCGTGAAAACGCCGTGGAGACTTTGACCGAATGAATAGGGATCAATTAATAGACATTTTGATCACGGCTGGCCAGCGCTTTTTTCGTTCGCTATGTGCTGACTGGATGCGTACTCGCGTGATCGATGGACGGGGGAATTTCGTGAATGACGAGACCGGCCTAACCTAAAGTAAAGGCTCTTCCCTCTCTTGATGGCGAATCTTGATTGACTGACACTAGGAACCGATTCGGAGAAAGAAGAAGCATGGCATGAGATACGCGGCGGATAAATTTCCGATAGCGAATTACTTGACTCGATGGATAGGGGGAGGGACCTCCAACTCAAGCACGAAATCAATGTTGAGTCAACAATCATCGAGAGCCA
>Ga0325404_1000026_pt1:45000-123992 | contig 123992 bp, 68 predicted proteins | sample PopdelMetagenome_18_FD_205664 | JGI IMG/M metagenome (GOLD analysis project Ga0325404, IMG submission 205664) | Populus deltoides microbial communities from Bellville, Georgia, United States - Xylem-Control-R1 | ecosystem: Host-associated > Plants > Phyllosphere > Stem >...
ACACGAAAGCGTCGCTTTTTCTGTATCACAAAGCTGCCCGCCTAGAAGGGCCACTCGCTCTGTAGTGTTGTCACACAAGATAAGCACACCGCCCGCCTGCTGGCCGGGCGAATCGAAGTTCTCTTCCGGTCAACTGTCCACCCAGTCAAGTGCAAAAAACACAGTAGAATCACGCAACGCACGCTGCTGGTGTGCTTCCTGCCCGCGAGGAAAGAAAGAAGAGCGACAAGGGTCAGATTTGACTGTTTGCAGCATGGGAGCGGATTACCCAAAAAATCCCTGGGAACAATGAAAAAAAAAAGATATCTCGGTAACGAAAACTATAGGGGGCTGTATTGGCGAGATCCAACGGTGAACAGCTGCCCAAAAGAAAGACCGCCTGGAAGTCCGAGGACCTTTAGTACCGTACCCTGCCCCCGAACCAGCAGCCTTCGCGCCAAGCAAGACCGCTCTTGCCCCTTTCCTTTCTCCATTCCGCCTCTTTCTTTGCTTTGTTCCAATAGAGTCTAAGGCAAAGCAAAAGTGGTTGCCTACTTTACCTACTTGACGAAAGGGAACGAACTTTGTTTCGTTTCCGGGTTTATGGATTGGATTCAGTCAGCGTTACGACATAATCAAAAGGAAGGAGTGAAGCTTTGGTTACCGGCGAACGCTTCCAAAGGCGACCCCTTCGAGTTTCCGGCTGTTTCCTAGATTGAAGTAGCCTTTCGTCGCCCGAAAGAATATCAAAGAGCTCGGCCTACCTTTGGTAGGCCTTTGGTGCGCGGAGCCCGGTGACTAAGAAAGAAATTGGTTTGCGCTTGAATTGATGAGGTCGCAAAGAGGGAAGTAGGGCTCCACTAAAGGTTGTTTCTTCGGTTTCCTTTAGAATGAAAGTAGCTGCCCCTCCCCTACTACTTATTTTGTTTGATTCAAAAGGGGAACAGCCCACCCCAACTAGTCGTATGGGGTGGGGTGCTTGTGGTAAGCTGCCTTGGATATGAGGAATTCCTAAAAAAAAAGGCACGGGTATTTGATGAAGATCTTCCTATCAATAGATAGGGATTTTTGTTCGATATAGGGGACAGTTATGGACACTGCTCTTTCTCTCTCCATTTTTTTTATATCTAAAAAAAAAAATCTTTTGATGATAAAAAAAATAAAAGGATACATAGACATCTAAAGGGATGTCTATTCTATTCCTCTTTTTGTTTAGAGAAAAAAAAAAGATATCTCGTTCATCTATCTTTTGTCTATCTATCATTGATTCTATCTATGAATCAAGTCGAAAGACTTTGTTTTGGGGTTCCCCGAAGCCCCTGGATCGTTTCTGCCAACGAAATGAACGCGGAGCCCGTTCCGAATGCTTTTCTGATCTGGAAGTGGAGTTCTCGCGAAAAGAATAAGATGCTGCTCTCCCTCCCTCTGTCTTTTCTCGCTTTGCCCCCTGGGCCGGGCGGCGGCGGGCGCGGGAGGCCTAAGAGAAGATTCTCTTAGGTCCTTCTTTTTTCAGTGCAACACAGGAAAGAAAAACCTTTTCCTGCAGCTTTCCAGATTTTGTATTTTTCGCATGGACCTTCAAATCATGTTTGAAGCCTATGTTATGACCCACCCCCCTATTTCTTTTTATTTGAATAAGGCTGGAAAGAGTCAAGTTCAGATAAGGGAATGCTTTTCCCAACCATTAAAGGAAAGGCTCGACGAAGGAGGGGAGGCGGGGGAAGGAAAACACTTGCGGGGATCGAGATTTTATTTGTTTTTCATCGAAAACGAAGAAGACCGAGGATGGTCTACGGTGCGTGTTATCTGAAGGGCTTTTTCGACCGCGGTGGTATCCGGACCCTCTCCTCGTTCCGCCCGCTGGCCTATTGGGATAGCAGCCTTCGGGCTTTGCCTGCCCCTTCAAATTAGAATAAAGAATTCCGGCTCGGCCCGGGAAAGCGCTGGCAACAACAGAAAGGAAGGGGTCCATGTAGCTGCCCGCCCCCTTCTTAGTCAATGGGGCAGCAGGTTCGGCATCGACTAGAAAAGAGAGAATCCACTTCAGATAACCACGCCTCTTCTAGGCAGCGTGTGGAATGGCCGAGAGCGGACCTTTTTGGATATATAATCCAAGTCGAGAGTGGAGTTACGGGAACAGCCGTCTGATGGAAAACGACTTTCACGTTCGGTTCAGAGAGCACTTTTTTCGTTGAAAATTCCTCGTTCCCTTTCGTGTGAATTCCCCAGCGGCGAATTCAAAACTTGTGGGGCCCTATCTATTCCATCTCTCGAGCCCCGAATCAAACCCCCCTCCCCTTCGGACTCCCTCTTTCTTTTGACTCTATATATGTGGGCACCTGATATCTATGAGGGTTCACCCACCCCGGTTACAGCATTCCTTTCTATTGCGCCTAAAATCTCTATTTCTGCTAATATTTCACGTGTTTCTATTTATGGTTCCTATGGAGCTACATTGCAACAAATCTTCTTTTTCTGCAGCATTGCTTCTATGATCTTAGGAGCACTGGCCGCCATGGCCCAAACGAAAGTCAAAAGACCTCTAGCTCATAGTTCAATTGGACATGTAGGTTATATTCGTACTGGTTTCTCATGTGGAACCATAGAAGGAATTCAATCACTACTAATTGGTATCTTTATTTATGCATTAATGACGATAGATGCATTCGCCATAGTTTCAGCATTACGGCAAACCCGTGTCAAATATATAGCGGATTTGGGCGCTCTAGCCAAAACGAATCCTATTTCGGCTATTACCTTCTCCATTACTATGTTCTCATACGCAGGAATACCCCCGTTAGCCGGCTTTTGTAGCAAATTCTATTTGTTCTTCGCCGCTTTGGGTTGTGGGGCTTACTTCCTAGCCCCAGTGGGAGTAGTGACTAGCGTTATAGGTCGTTGGGCGGCCGGAAGGTTGCCACGAGTAAGTCAGTTTGGGGGACCGAAGGCAGTTCTCCGTGCACCGGACACGTAGCTTACCGAATCAGTTGCGACACGGATGGGAATGCATGCTACGAAAGATAGGGTCGAGTCTGATACATCAACCGTCTACTCAATATCCTTGTACGAGTCCACAATCACTACACGAGATGAACCGTCGGTTTGGTGAATTGAAGTTGGCCTTAGGTGTAATAGGACTCCCAGTTACTGCGCGCGATCGTATACTGAGGTGCTCCCCGCCGGTTGTTGGAACGACGCGAGCCGGGCCTCGATTCAGAAAGGTGAAGGGCCCAAAAGTCGTGATAGGGGGTTATGAATTCCCCATCTCATTGGGGGCGGAAAACGAATCGACATCTCGATTTGACAATACCTTTTTTTTTTTTTTTAGTTGGGAAAGAACGGCGAAGTCCATCTGAACCGTCCAATGAAGAATAAGAGGAGAACAAAGCGCCAATGGCGCGCGAAGCGCATGCGGAACGGGCACGGAGAAAAAGAAGTGTGGAGGAGAAGCAGCCGAGCTCATTCCCTTCGCTTCCTGGGCCCAAAGCAGTGCAGTCTTTCCTGGTCAAATCAAGGATTTGGGGCTTCTTGCTACGCTACTTAATTATATAAATTCAATTTTTTTTTAGTAATATATATGAATAGAAAGATAGATCCATCTATCCTATCCGATTTCGATTTTGATATCTAAAAAAGAATCGATTTCATTCAACAACGTTTGATTCAAAGAACTGCGCTCCGCCCCCCCCGCTCATGAAACAGCTCTGCTGCAATGGATGGCAGAGGGTCCGTAGTACCCAAAGCACTGGAGTGATCCAGTAGCCGGGAAGGGGCCTAGAAGTGCCTACTACTACACCACACTTGGCTCTACACATTTACAGAGCTAACCCTTGTCCAGTGCCTGGCAGAGCTAAGGGGCTTCAATCCTTATTCCTTATCCCCATCTTCGCCCAGGCTAAGGAGGCCGTCACTTATTCAGGGGGGAGAGTGGAGCCTCGAGATGTTGAGAGGCTGCTCGTCCTCTTCATTCTCTACAGGGTGGAAAACCTTTCTTCAACATAGGTGAAAAGGAGCGAGGCAGAGATGGAAGAGATCGAACACGGGAATAAGAAAGTCACTACGTTACCTTTTTCGTCTCGCATTTCTGGAAAAAAATCATATTGAAAACGTTCCTAACCCAACCCCTTCCTTCGTAGAGCTGTGTATTGTAAGTGATCCGAACTTGCCCGGAGCGAGCCTCCCATAGAGGCAAGTGAAGTTGGTGAGCCGTATGATGGGCAACTATCTCCTGCGGTTCGGAGAGGACTCAGCTGTTAGTTAGTACCCCCTTGGTTTCAGGGTGGACTCTTTCACTCTATTTTATTATATACGCTTAGCGAAAAGAATGTTTTTTGATACACCTAGGACATGGATTCTATATGAACCAATGGATCGTAACAAGTCGTTACTACTAGCAATGACTTCTTCTTTCATTACTTCATCCTTTCTATATCCCTCTCCCTTGTTCTCAGTTACTCATCAAATGGCACTCAGTTCATATCTTTAAGTTCGATCATTGACAAGGTTCAAAGAAAGGGGTGGAAAAGATTAGTAGGTCTCTAGTTCCAACGCTATGGAGGTTCAACTCCTCCTTAATCACTATCAGATCAATGAAAGTGCGAGGTCGTTATCTACTAAGAAAGGTTTTTTTTTCTAAAGCCAGCTAGTTCACTGTCTTGTCTTAAATCAAAGCATCTCCCTAAAGCCATTGTCTACGGGCTTCATACCATACCGCTCAGGAGGGTGACACACCGCCTAATTGTTCTTCCGCTTGCTATCTTCGGGAAGATAGCAAACTATGATTATGATCGAGGTAGTGACCGAATGACCCAATGTATATGCTGTCCTTAGGTTAACAGTGGATAGAATCGTTTGTTTGAAAGAATAAGCTGCAAGGCAAGAATAGGTTGTTTTCATCAATAGTAGAAGGAAGATGCCCAGAAGGAGCTGTCCTGGTCCTGTTAGTACAAATAGGCTGTTAGCCAGAATAGGGCGGACAGAGAACAAGCTGGGGAAGGCGACGGTTTAGAATCAACATGGGGAAGAAGGAAGGCAAGGAGTAGGAGAAGGCCACTCCGCTGCTCTCGAATCCGCTGGTATAGAATCCGGTCTTTCAGCATCCGCGGCCTCTTTTTGCCCTTCTCCCGGAGGTCCCAGACCCAATCAACAACCACAGTTCCATCATCATCGACTGGCCTTCTTCCCGTGGCCACCTCTAGCACCACAACACCAAAGCTGTAAACATAAGTTTTCTCCGTGGGGACGGCAGAGTATACATATTCAGGAGCAAGATATCCCATCCTTCCAGCCGGCGGTATAGTTACCTCTCTTGTGTTGGAACTATGCTCGTAAACTTCTGCCAGACCAAAATCCCCAAGCCAAGCTTGGCAGTAAAGTCTGCATCCAGCATTATATTGCATCACGTCTCTATGAATTATTCTCTCGCACTCTTCATGCAGATAAGTAAGAGCAGAACTCCAAGAACTATGCTCCTACTTACTTCGCTTCCACGTGAGGCAACTCGGAGAACTGGAATTCTTGTGGAGGATTTTGTCGAGGCTTCCATTGGGCAGGTACTCATAGACCAAGACCAACTCGGATCCCTCACAGCATCACCCGTCGAAGCTGAACCAAATTCTTGTGCCGCAAGTGACCAACCACTGTCGCAAACTCAGTGGTAAAAGGATTGCGCCGCGAATATTCAATCTCGCTGGACCTATTAACCCTCTTAACTGCTACTGCAAGCCCAGAGGGAAGAGATCCTCTAAAAACGGTTGGGTTGCTGATGCTCCTTCTCCTTGGGCAAGCAGAACCTAATATTAAATAAGGTCAGACTCTTAAATAAGAAAGCTCTTCTCGTCCGTCCTTGCCACGCCTGTTAGCGGACTGATCACAAGTCCTACAAGGGATCGGGGTCTTTCTTCTCACGTCTTGATAGTTATCTCTTTCTGATCAGAGATGGAGTCTAAACTCTTGTCCGCAAGAGGGCAATCAGTAGTAAGATAGGGATCGGATTGAATCCGTTCTCTTATTTGAGATAGAAGGACGGTCCTCTACTTTGACTTTCCCATGGAAGCGAGAAGGAAGGTTCTCATCCCTGGCCTTTCTTATCTTAATTACGTAGTTAAAGAACCCAAAGTAGTCGTCTAATTAGAGATAGAGAGATAGGTCTCTAATGCAGGGTTCGATTCCCTGTCTATCCAAAGAAAGTGGACTTCCTGCTTTCTGAATCCCGTCGGGTAAAGAGAAAGTAGGCTAAGTACACCAAGTTCAATGCCGAGGTCACATGCTTGAACTCGAGGGCTAGTAGGAGGGCAGAGAGTCGCCTTTCTCGTCTTTGATTCTATCTTCGCTAGTCCTAAAGTAGATCAAGAAAGCGGCGGTCCCATGCCTTTCGTTTATCGGGAATTTCTCTTTAGTAAACGATCGAATAGGAGCAATTAGGCCTTCAGCTCGCTATGCGTGATCAGTATGTGCGACATCTGTCTTAATGAAATCTTCCTTTCCGTTTTAGCTCTTATCGAATCGATCTGTATCGCTTTAATCAACTCTATCTGTCTCTTGCTCAGTCCACGAATAGCGTCCGCTGCTTCTTCGCCGGCAAGCTCAGTTCTGTTCTAATCACTTTGATTCCCGTACACGAATACCTTCCTTCAATCAAAGATTCCCTTTCCTAAGCAGGATAGTACTTCTGTAAGCGAGAATAGGTTTTGCAAGAATAAGCTTTTGTGCATGTGCACGAATAAGCTCTTTGCGAAAGAATAGCTCCTGGTGGTTCAGTCAGGTAATCAGTAACCGGTGCTACCCTTGCTCTAGTTTGGGTAATTGTGAAATCATCCACTGCTCTCGTATCCGATGAAAGCTAACTGAATGCCTATCTGCTGCAATTGGTATTTCATTTGCTGTTCAAGAAAAAGCTGTGGCACTTGAGGAATAGTTAATCCGATCATAAGAAGATGCCATAGATGCAATAAGACTTTCAGGCCCCCATACGCCCCTTGAAAAGAAAGGCATGCCCGGTCCGATCAGCTAGGCTTCGCACCTTACTCTTTCTGGGTAGGGCTTTTCTTTGAAAGAAAGGGAAGGGAAGCTCTGTTCATGTGAAAGACATGGCGGCTTTAGTGCATTGTACTTTTGGTTAGAGTCATCAATTTTCTACCCTCAGATACTTTTGAACCTGCCAGATGACGTCAGAGTCCAGATAGACTGAACTCAATTGAAAGACGGAGCGCTGGCGTGCCCCCGTTCGGTTTGCATATGGCTCATCTTATAGCATAGTTAACGGTATGCTCGGACCAGTTCTCACCAGACTTTAAGTCAAAAAGGCAGTCTTCGCCATGGGAGCCTTTAAAGCCCCCTGGGCCGGACGGTTTTCAGCCTATCTTCTACCAGAAGTGCTGGGAAATAGTGTCAATAGTCCAAAAAGCATTCACAACAGCATCGTTGGAGGAGAGTCTCAACATACCTTCATCGTCCTAGAAAGAGGTAAATAGAGCTAGACTGTACTGCTAATGGGCAAGGCAGCCTAAAGAAAGTAGCTCTTATAGCTGAATGAATTGATTGACCACAGCCTCCTTGAACAGCCTTTAGAGAGGATCACAGAGGCCTTATTTCCTTAGTGAAATAGAGAGAGAAGAGAAAGGCTATATTTCAATGGGGGTTTGGAGTTTGTCGTGGAAGCTCCCGAACTCTTCGATGAGGATGACTCCTTCCTTTGAAGAAGGATGAAAACAGAGTTCCAAACCGAAAAGCATCGAGAAAGAAATGGTTTATGAAAAAATCTCCTCTCACCTTACTCTAAGAAGTAAGCAAGTAAACCCCTCAAAAGATGTGCACAAGAGCTAAGCCTACTTCCTACTTCCCTAGCGACTTTCCTTATTTATTCTTACTTGCTCGGACTGACTGGAATGAGCGTAGGCTCACTAGACTGCTAACAAGAGACATTGCTTTCATCTCTTATTCCTTCTCCTAAGACATCGGATTCAAAGAGACCTAGGTTGGTTGTTGCTAAAAGATAGAAAATCTTCCTCTTTGACTACCCCAGGCATGCTTGCCTGGACTAAGAGGAATGAATGGATAGAATGGACAGTGGTACCGTACCGTACTGCCTTTCTTTCCCGCACCGACCGGATTTCTTTCCTTGGACAGACTGATTGGCATTCTTATGAAAAGCCAGAAAGGGGCTTGGACTGAGTGGACTTCCCGCTCGCATTCACACTCGCAAAGGCACTGATTTGATTGGATAGACTGCCTTGACTTTCTAAGAAGCATTGGCTTGCAACCGTTGACCGGCTGGGGACTGTCTGAGGGACCAAGGGAAATAAGACTGAATGATTAGAAATGAAGTGCGCCCGAGAGGAAGGAGTTTACTACTTCTTCTTTACTTGACTTTAGAGTAAGGGACTCTCTTTATTAGTCTTCGCAGATGAGTCTTTTTCTAGCTTGATTGCGAAGCATGCTTTTGTCCTCGTGAGAGGAAGATTGAGCACCCTGATTCTATTGGTAATTCCTTCGTGCCCGAAAAGGAAGTCAGACTAACCGACAGAGTATATAGTTACTGATGATTCCTTAGAACTTTTGACAAAGGGAGCAATGGGGGAATTTCTTGAAGAAGTCCTGGTGAAAGCATACGTGCCATTTAGTTTGAGTTTATTAGCACTCAAGAGATCTCACGGTGATCGCCGACGAGAAAAGTGGCGTCCGCTTACCATAAGACATAGTTTCAGTGTACTAAAAATATATCTAAATAGAAGTCTCTCATTTAGTACTTCTTTGATATAATAAGGGGTTGACTACTGCTTATGACCTTAAAAGATCTTCCAATAGGAGACCGAAGGGATGAAATCACTCGAGGAAGGAAGAAGGTGATGTACGGATAAGCTCAAAATGGAGAAATTGGAACTGGAAGAAGCTATGCTACCTTTGGCTCTCCTTCTCCTTCTCTTCCGCTTTCCGGTTCAGGGTCAACTGGAGCTTGGTCAGGTACTAGAAGGAGGGGGTCTTAGCCGGCATGCGCCTACTCAACTCTCCACGAAAGTTGGCTACACCTAACTATGTCAAACTCAAAAGAGAAGACGCTTCCGCACTACCCTCTCCTTCTCCTTCCAAGTAAACCACTCCTTCTCTGACTCTAACCTTTTAAAGCACTCCTTTGGTCAACAAGGGAGAACCACTACGATGGAATCCTAATTCTCCCGAAGGTAGGAATTTAGCCAAGGCACTGGCGCCTGCTTTAAGCCATAGATTTCTCGTTTGAACTTGCATACTTTGCGCTCCTGTCCATCATCAACAAAGCCGACGGATTGGTCCATATAGATCTATTCATAAAGATCCCCATTAAAATAAGAAATTAAGTTTTAACATTTGGTTGAGCTCTAGATCTAGCTAGATGTGCGAGAATGGCTAGAATGAGCCTAATGGAGACGAATCTAAGAACTGGTCTAAGAACCTCATAATGGATTCCCTCCTTTTATGTAAAGCCCTTAGTCACATATACCTTTCAATAGATCTGTCCACTTTGCGTTTAATCTTAAGAACCCATTTGTTACCGATTGTCTGAGGCCCTGGTGGAAGGTCAACCAAGTCCCAGACTGGATTTGCTTTCATCGACTCCATCTCGTCCTGCATTGCTTGAAGGAATTCCCTAGCAAGTCTTGCGAGAGCCTCTTCTTTAGTCTTTCTCTTCATCTACCGGAGCTAGCATGAAGGCCTTTCCCTCAATCTCAAATCGACGACGAGGGTCACGCTCACTTTTACGTAGCTGAACTTCTTCTTGATCCTGCTCCATTGGAGTTGGTTCATTCAGTGTGTCGCCCCCACTTGCCCCAGGAGACTGAGGATTTCATACCTTCTCCTCAACTTGTTGATTAGGTGCTCCAAGATCTGGATCTTCCATTTCATAAAACTGGAAGTCCTTACTAAGTAGAGCCAGCGTTCTCACCATGGAAGTGAAATTACCAGTTCTTTGTGGACATATTCCAGCGGTGGTAGAGCGGGTCAGTGTGTAATCTAGGTTCAACTCCTAGCCTCTCCCATTCAAGCATTCGCCCCTATGTCCCTCTGTACCAAAAGAGATAGGCTTTCCGGCCGATCGATGGAATTGATTGAGTTCTAAAGATACGTCACATTTCCTAAGTAAGAAGGAATGAGGATCGAGCTATAGTGTGTTTTCGTCCTTAAGAGATTATCTGCTTCAACTCTCTCTTCTAGCTGCCAAAATTCTCGAGCAGATTAGGGGTATAGTTCCTGGTTAACAATATTTAAATTAGACTAGACATCTAAGAATAAGGAAGGGGATCCTAAAGAGTACATCATGACATCCTTCGTGCTCTATTCCATTATGATGGATAAGTTTTCTGACGTAGAATCAGCTCTACAGTTGGTAACTGACGAGTGAGCACTCAAAGCTCCAAACTAGTGGCAATGGGGATTTTTGGAAGAAAGCTATTCCTTCTGATCTTCGCTTGACCTCCTATATCTGCCCCAGAAATGGCTTTCTTTATTCTTTCTATCATATCTTGTATATATGAGGTTTAGAACTCAAACATAGCTAGATCACTCAGAGAGACATTTTTAAAGAAGGCTATTGATACCTACTTATTTCAACTCTCCTTACACGTGACTCCGGCTTCGGCCGGTTCGCTTTCTTAGTTCTTCCTAGCTCCTGAGGTGAAGAGTATCCACTTTTTGATAAGTAGTCATATGAGGGAACCTTACTATTCAGTTTCACTTCACTACCTTATCTCTTTCTTTGTCGGTGGAAACAAGATAACATAAAAAGAGAAAGCCACGGGTGAACTCAAAGCAAAGCTGGAAATCGTACGTAAGGTGGCTGATCTCTTCGAGGTCACTGCTCACTGTCATAAGTGGTAAATCGCTCCACGAGTGACTTCTCTGAGTAAAGACGTAAGGGTTCAAGACTTTCTAATCCAGGGAACCGAAAAAGAACCGTGCGTCGTCGGAAAGTCTCGGACCTATGTCAGGATAGTTCAGTTCCGAGTAAGCATGTAAGCAAGCAGTAAGTACAAGCAACTCTTCCTTATATTCTAATACGATGCAAGTCCATCTTTCCTCTCTTCCGAATCAGTCCTTCTGAAAGGAAGTTCCCATGCCACCGCTTCAGGCTTACCGTACTTATTACCATCCAAAGAGTTCGACCCCTGTACTGCGCCTAGAAAGTTTTCCTGAGGTTTAGACATATTAGAGCTACCACTAGTGCCTCCCCTCTAGCTCTAGGGTGATTGAACTAGCGGATATGCCGATAAAAGCAAAGCTGATCTTGGGATCTTTATAACAAATAAGCATCTCTTCCTTTTAATAAGACTCGAAGATGCAAGTCTAGATTCACTCTCTTTTCTTAAAGCATTGCTTCCGTCGGTGAATGCTTTCTTGCCAACATGCCCTCCTTTTAGACATAGATCTATCATTACCGACTAAGGAAGGGCAAACGTGGAAGATTTCCAATCATTTTGACAATGTCGTACCTTCCTTCTCGTTTGATCCCTGGTACTTTCTATTTACTATTCCTCTTGAAAGCACTGTGGAATTAGACAAAGAAAGTCTTTCACCAAGCTGACTGAATGTCGTACCCTTTGCTACTTAGATTTTCCTGCGAGTTCGATTTCTTCTTACTTAGTAGAATGGCAACCCTTGGAGTTCGATCCAAACAAAAGCAGAATGCCGGAAAGCAAATCCAATTCAATCTTGACTTCCTTTTAACTTCTAGGCTTTTACCCGAGTTGCAGAGAAGAAAGAGATGAGATTGACCAAATCGGAATGCGCACCTTCTTTGTAAATTCTCATGCCCCTCCAATGCCTCAGTTTAGGCTATGACTGATTGATGAGCCTTCTATCTCCTTCGGTCAAGCAAGGCTGAATGAGGACGAACAACTTATAGGCTTTCTGCCTTCGCTAACAGAAGAGAAGAAGAAAGGTTTTAGCATAGAATGAGAGAAGGAAAAATAGCATTACTGACTTTTCTCCCATGCTTTGACAAGTGAGTGTGGGATGAGGGTGCTCACTAATAATATAAAAGAAGAAAACGAAAGGGCAAGTTTCAATTACGAGAACGAACATTAATGGATTACTTTGTCTCCATTGCTGGGAATTTCAATTGAATCTCCTTCCATACTTCACAAGCAGCCGCTAGAAAAGGACTCTATTTGCTAGCCTCACATCCCTCATTACGAGCTTCTGGAGCTACTCGATTAGCGACGGAACCGGGTGCCCTAAACTTCCTCCACCGAATTCTAGTACGGAAGAATCTCGGTCAGAGCGGGCATATGCCAAAGGTGAATACCCCTGAAGCTACGGGTAGAGAGAGCCAATCTTGAGTGAAATACCGCGGCTCCTGCTTTCTCAGGTTGAGGAGTGAGTCGGAATGCTGCTAAGTCTCTTTACTTTCATAGTCAGGAGTATAAGAAATCCATTTCTAATCTTTAAGACCAGCCTCCATGCTTTAACTCGACTGGAAATTAGGATATACTTGCTCATACGTAACTAGAAAGCGTAGGTCCAAGACTCCTATACCCGATCTCTGCTAATAGAATCGTGAGATTCAAACCAAATATGGGTTCAGACCTTATATTATAGGCACCCTAAACTCCAGTTTTCAGCTTAAAGATCTTTGTCTCTATCGAAATCTAAGAAAGCATTGACTTTTCACGCTTGGGTTGAAAGCGGACAGATGTGAAGAAATTCCGTAAATAAGCTCTTTGTTGTGCTCGAATCTCCAAGCGCAGGCAAGTCAGCTAGCGGGGAATGAAAGTTAGAGTATAGAATTTGCTCTGTGATATCCCAACGGGAAGTTGAGAGGGTAGGTAAGAAAGAGAGATGGGGATATCAGACAGCAGTGAAGCAGACTAGTATATGGGTTTCAGTGAGCCAAGGATGCGGCCCTAGGTCAGTCCGCCCTGGAAGGAAGTAACTGATAGGCCCTGGAGAACTTCGAAGCTTATGGGGCCTCCTCTTGGTTGCCATTCGATCGCTGGAGTTTGAATAGATTAGTTGGGAATTGGATGCTCTGCAGTGATGGGCCCAGCTGCTAAAGCAGTTGATCCACTCAGATCGGTTGATTTCATGCTGACCAGGCAATGAGAATTAAGGAGGTTAGTGATAGGACTAGTTTCCGCTTATGCGGGTGCTGTAGCTAATACACGAGTACGAGACGAAGCCAGTAAGAGCTGAAAGCGAATTCCACTGGGGGAGCAAATTCCACTCCTTCTTCCCTTCCAGTTGCAGTCCCAAGGGAGAGTCAACTCTTCTTTTTATTAGCCTTCGGCTTCTTAGCCTGCTTTCTTAGCTCTATACCTCTTCTTCTCCCTAAGGCCTTTGGTCGCCTTGCTTTTGACCTTCAGCTTCTTTCCCGGTCTCAGAGCCTAGTGTTTTAGCCCTGCTTTGCCCATCTCCCTTTACTACTCTTCCAGTTCCTCGTGGACCAGACAAGGATGAAGATAGGAGTGAGAAGGCAGTTTCTCTTTACTAAAGATCTCCACTTTTAACAAGGGATCTTTCTAAATACCCGGTCAAGATCTCCTGAGCGGAATATAAAAAGAAAAGAGAGTCGACTCCTTTATCCGTTTACTACATATACTGCCTTATATCCGTCACATGCTTTCCTTCAAACTACTCTATTTCATTCAAATCGTCACTTCCGAGCTTGAAAAGAAGCCGAGTCTGTAGCCTTAAATAAAAATATCAACAAAGACATCCGTAGAATCTTTTACATAATCAACAAGAGAATGAGCTAAAGCAAAAGCTGAGGCTAGAATAGTAGGGGATGGTGGAAAGGTTACTCTTTCGCAATTCAGAAAGCTGTTCTAAGCCCCTTCCAACCCCCGGATCAAGGGCCTTGCCCATTTTCCAATTTTTCATCACCTTGGCCAATCCGGCAGAGAAGGAGCGGCTGCCACGAAGGGATGGTTAGATTACTTTATTAATTTCCGATGAGGTCATCCAAGCTTTGAAGGAGGTAGGACTCTTTTATGCTTTTGATCTCTGTAAAGTTAGGCTCGACTGGGAGCTTCTGGAAGCAGCTGTAGAGTGTTGGGATCCTGATCGTGATCTTTAATTGGCATAAGCTCGCACCCTCTTTGGAAGAAGTGTATCGTCTTTCTGGTCTTCTTCATATAGGTGAACTTGGTATCGTCGTGCCTCGTTCTGGCTACACTTCTCTGCTTCGTGATTCGCTGGGCCTACGCCAGGATGAGCTCAAGCTTGGTTATGCAGGAGGGGATCCGACTCGCTTATTTACCAAGATTTTTAATTGACAGGTTCTCACATGACCGCGCTTCAGTTTCGACTCCAAGATTTACCCACTGCGTTTGCTTGCGGAAATCTTTATTGGTGTCGATATCAGAGCCATTGACCTGGTTGTGACGGGAATCTTTAGCTGTCTGCGCTCAAAGGATAAAACCACAATTGTACCTTTGATCCTAGCTGAGATGTATAAAGGGCTCTCTGATTGTGCTCGTGGGATAACCAATATTCTATTCTTCATGGACCATGTGCCATCTTGCAATTGTGGCTGCTATGTCATTTGAAGATAATTGCCCCTATATGACGTGGTGGCACAACTAAAGAAGATCCCTCCTATCTCACGCACATCAAAAGTGCTCATGATCTCGAAGGCCTGGCAACCAGAGAGCATTTGGAGAATTTCTCAAGCAGCCATAGAATGTGGAGAAGAGGAGGCATTCTTTTCCCAGCATTTGGTGCCTAAAGGAGATATACCAAGGACAGCTAAAGCCCGGGGTGATCTCATTCTCTGCGCATGATGCGCTATTACAAGGGCTGAAACATAGCGGACCCTTTTATGTCAAAATTGGGGAACTACGAGCGAGAAGGGCATTAGTGGACACCGGCTCTTCTATCAATATCAGCCTTTATCTTGCATAACTTGGGAATAGAAAGGTGCCGATCTCACGACAAACTCTGAAATATTTCATATGATGATCAAAGTAAAAAGGCTCGAGATAGGTTCGAAGCAAAAGATCTAGGTCATTCATTGGAATGAAGCAAAGCGGGTCTTCCCTACCAAAAAAAAGGGTCTGGCGAAGGGCACAGAGCTATTGCTATCGATAACATATTCTAAGACTTCTTCCTTTCACTAACGTGAGAGCATCAACAACCCATTTATAAGATACAAGCGAGATGAGCCCATCGAAAAAGGTGTAAATCGGGACAGCTGTATTCGTCCATTCCTCGTACGTTGGTCGAGCCATTTCATCCCTGGCACGAGCAGAGCTAGAGTATAAGAGGATCGACTAACAGGAGCGAAGTAGAGAAGATTACTATTGAAGAAAAAGGCTAGTTGTCCCTTAAGCTAGTACTTTTATCGGGTACCGAGACAGGTGCGCAGCGGTTCCTCCGCTGACGAAAGAAAGCTCGACTAAGAAGGAGATTCATTCATTTTAGTATAGGGAAAGAGATGAGGGTTTGTACCAACCAAGAAGTCGTTACAGACCGGAGAACAAAATACTAAATCGAATCAGAAAGCGAACGAGTGTCAGACTGAAATTTAAAGTCCAAGTACGAGCTAGTTACATACCTGGAGCGATAGCTAGAGAGATCACGGATTGAGGGTTGAAAGTAGAAGGGGTTGTTGAATCTTAAAAGCTTAAAAGAGAGGTTTGAAGAGGCTAAACTTTGAGTTGTTGAGGAAGGGTGCTAATCCTACCTTGATTGTTCTTCGCAGACCGGCCATGTCCTTTCCAGGTCTTATTGCCGAACTGGTTCTCCCATCTGATATTGTAATTACTGGTAGAGCCAAAAAATGGGCAATTAATTGACCCGTTGATGGACAACTTTATCCTTCGCCGGTTGTTTCGAGAGCTAAGCTAATTCGCTTCTAGTTCTGTAGCTAGAGCTGGTATTTCATCCCTCGTCGAGGCATAAAAAATCAGGTCTCTCGAGCCTCATCTTTTAAGTAGGAATGCTAAAATAGAGAGTCCAAATCAGAATATGTGAAAGCTTGCCCGATTGAAGAATTTAATGAACGAATTGCTTTCCTTAAGCTAGCGCACCGCTCCGTGGGCTTGTCAGTTTTCAAATTAATGAGACAAGTCTAGTAGAAAGAGGACGTCTCTGTCCCTTCACAAACACCTACGGCTAGGCAGAAATCCCCGCTTTCATTGAGGGACGTTTTCACTTTATGGCCTCCTTATATAAATAAGCAAATCAATCCATTCCCAACCCAAAACTCTACAGAGTCGGCTGGTCGTGCTTTAGAGGAAAGTTTCACCTTCGAGGGAGGCAGAGGTAGATGCGTCCAACCAATTGAAAGATCTCCCTTCCTACCACAGTACTTGTGAAAAGACTTTGGTAGAATGCGGGCTAATGCGTCGTTTCTTTCTTCGTCTCGCTCCCCGGCAATCCGCCAACAATTTTTTGAATAGAAGGAGATCAGAAAGATACGCGGACGACTTGACTATAAGTATAGGTCGAATGTTTTCGTGAGCAGTAAGCAGCAGATCTCTCCTTATTTTGGCAAAGCTGGTGGCCGCGTGTGAATTCTTTCAAGGCGACGGGGCGGCCTGATTCGACATTGTTGTTTACTCTGATCCGGTCGAGGTGGTTTTCACCAGCGCGTAGGTGGTCTGACGTTCCTATGACCGAGTCTTTCTGTCCCCTGTGAACATCTTTTCTTAATGTATTAAAGAGGGCCTCTCTAACCGGTGAAAAGTGGTGGGTGTCCACTAACGGCCATTCCTGGCTCGGCTCCGATAACGCAATTCCGGGAGGAGTCGGTAATTGGGCACTGGATCCCTTCGGACCTGGAAAACGTGTAACGCTGGGTCGGGGTTTGGTGAACCAACTGGTCGCTCTTCTAGTTGAAGTATCGGGCCCCTTTTTCGTTGTCTAGGTTACACCTTCGGAATACCCCAGAAAGGGAATTCTTCTCTACTTCCCGTGATCTTCACTTTACGCCACACCGACTCCCTTTTCGAAACGTCATAAGGCGTGGAATTAGACCAAGGGGAATCTCCATAGGAACTAGTCCCTCAGATTTCGCACGTAGGAGATCGAGACACAGCCCCAGGGCTATGGGGAAAGATGTAGATCGATCGCCCTAGATAGACAACTACATAGAGGGTCTCTACAAGTCTATATATTCTTAGATTTCGTTCCCCCCGTGACGATCAATATCACAACCAATGAGGTCTGCAAGTTTCACATCTAAGTAATACCCGATCCGAGAGTTTACGATATAAAAATTTAACAACAACATTATAAGAAAAGATATTAATAGATATCGGTAGTTGTCCGGTCGTACCCAAACAATAAGATTCCAGAGGGAAATGCACCTAAGATCAAATATTTCGAGCCGGCTTCCGTGGAAAATTCAGACTTTCTTTTTGATGCTGCGATCACATAAAAACATAAACTTTGAGGCTCAATAGCTAAATACATGGCAATTGAATCATGAGCCGAGATCATAAAGAGCATACTGCGAGTAGGAAGTAGAATTAATACAATGAATTCAAAAGCATCAAACCTCTCTTGTTCGGAAGAATCGAAACACATCGAAATGGTACCAGCCGTACTTAATAATAGAAGGATTTGGCAGAAATATGTAAAATTGTCCCTCCTAAAAAAATGATTCCAGAATAAATGGGCAATAGTTAGGAGAGGTGCGCCAGCGGCGAGCAGAAGCAAGGTTATTAGATACCTCAGGAAAGCCCGGCCAGAACCACACGTGCAAGTTTCCCTGCATGTGGCTCGTCCGTGATAACTTCTTCGGATTTGCGTGAACTAGCGGACCGATCACTAAGCGGGGCCTCCAGTATGAGGGAACCTTTTCGGAACTGGTTAGGAATGGGCGCCACTATCCCAGCCCCGATCCAGCCAGGTTCTATTGATCATGTCCCCTTCCTAATAACAGTTGTACCTTGTCTTGGGGCATCTTTGGCTTTACGAGAGAAAGCCCGCCGAAGAAAAAAGTCTTTCTCTTCCCGTCCCGGATCATATTCCGGTGGCGTCCACAGAAGAGGAAATAGCAATGCATCTTGCTCAGCAGGCGTAGCCTGGAGTGGGAGTGTAGCGTGGGCAAGGTAAGGAAAGTGGCCGCCAGAGAGGAAGCCAAACCGGCCTCTCCAGCTAAGCCGCCGGAGAAAACCAGGTGCCTGAGGTAAGCTCTACTCGGCCCGGAGCATTGCTTCCCCATAACGAATAGGCTAGCTCTATCTCTCAATTGCCTATCCTGTGCTCGATAAGGTCCCCGACGTTCCTCGGCCTCGAGGTGCATTTAGTTGTCTTACATGAGACTGGGGATATTCCGTGCTCCATGGCAGGGCACCTTTCGCTAATCTATTCCGCCCGCCCGTCCAGACGCGGCGCCCATTTTCATTATCATCTACTGCCCTTTCTTTCCTCCCGGCTATTCACGCATGAAGATCGTCGTATGTATGCTCGACTTCGGTTGCCGACGCGGTAGGAGTACATTATATTATGGCAGGATCAGTCACCCGGGCAAACCAACCCTCCTCCAAGAAGAATTGTGCTATGCCCTCCCGATCCCTATAGAGCGAAAGAGCTGCTTGGTGATCCCTAGGTTGCAGCACGCCCGGTCGTTCACTCTTCGCGCCGCTGCCGCCGTTTCTAGGACCGACCGACGCCTCACCTGCACAGGTACCTACGTAGTGTAGTGTCGGTCGCACATTCAACATAGCGTTCGGACTCATGTGCCTTCCAGAACCAGGGGTCTTCGAACCTGCTGCGTACGATTAGCCAGCCTTGCGGCGGCAAAAGGATCAGACGTCCCCCATGCTACGGTTCCCTGCGGTCCAAACCCGGTGCCGCATTAGGTTAGGGGGCTGGGCTCGCTCCTGTGCATCCCCAAGCGCGCTGCCCTCCTAGGCGCGCAACACTAAGTAATCCAAGCCAACCCACATTACTGACTAACGGCGGATAATCATATTTCTTAGAGGTACTAAATACAACTCCATGAATGAGCAAAATGGAGGTTGCATTAATGATAAAGATCTCTGGGGAAACCGCTAAAAAAAGATTGAACATGTGGGAGGATCCGAACGAATTCTGCTTTCATTTCCCCCGTATGGAGCACTGAGTTACTTACGTTACGGTCTTCAGCAGGCAGGCTGCACTCTAGGCGGCGGCTAGGAGGCAGCAGCCAGACTAAGAATTCATGTGTAATGATGGTGATTCCACACCAGGCTACAAAAATTCTTTTTCTACAAAAAAAAAGGGGGGGTCCTAAACAAAAAGGAGTCCATGACCCCTTTTTAGAGCGTATAAGGAGAGGTCGAATTCAAAACTTTTCTCTCGACCCATTACCAAAAAATGGACGTCACTTTGGAACACATGCGGATAGCCGCCCCGCGTGGCTAAAAGTAAGCCAAAAGAGCGTGAACTCCCACCGAGAGACTCGAGTCTTATAAAAGACGCCACTCTACGAGGGAAGTCCTCTGGTCGAGTCCTTGCGAGCCAAACAAAGCGAACCCCTTCCTTGGTCGAGAAGATGCAGATAAAACGCCAATAATAGCCTGATGTCAGCTTCTACGGCATAAGCTTTCAAGTGCGAGAGCCGCTAATAATAAAAATTTCATAAGCCAATTCTTTTTAATCTAGGTGAAATTTTGAACAGTCATTTCCATCTTCCGAAAGAGAAATTCCGAAAAAGCCTCCGGTACTTCACTTTCTCGATCGGTTCACGAACGTGTGGAGGGCCAGCACACGGCCGGGGATTTGCTGCATTCCGCCATAACTTCGAGAATGAATGAATTTGTTTTGTCGAAAGCTGCGCCCGCGCACTCGATGCTTTTCTCCTGGAGATGAAGGCCCGTACTCCCTGTGCCGAGGAGTCCCAGGAGCGTAACGTAAGGATCTAGTTTCTTGTTTTTTTTTCTTCTCTTAAGATATTTCGAGCGTCTCACTCCACTTGCTTGCTACTCTTGTGATAGGGGTGGTAGGGCTTACCTTTGCCTCAAGACACGTTCTATTTATACCAACCTATTCTATTCTTGAGTCAACTCCCCACTCTGTGAGCGGGCGTAAGAGACCTAGTATAAAGATATGCCCCTTAAGTTGTCCTAAAATCAGGCGTGAGTCGGTCTTCACTCGCTGCTGTGCTCTCTCTTCAATTTCCGGCTAAGCAGGGTTCCTTACCCCGGGGACAGATTCTAACTCTTCGGACAATCCCTTAGAACAAGGATGATAAAGACCCTTAGAGCTGAATGCTAGTGCTTCTTCTTCGTCTGGTCCCCTTCCTCTTCTATGAGTGGCTGAGGCCAAGACATCTTCAATCTCTTCCCCAAAGGATTCCAGTCTATTCCCCCTTCTATCTGAGTCGGATCCCCCCTCACTGAACTAATTCATGTAGCGAATCCAAAAAATGATGATGTCAGCCTATTCTTGCTTTCCCGTCCCTTTATCTATTCCTTTGCATTGTCCGAGTCTTCTTTCATTCCCGCTAGTACCATTGAAGCAGGAGTCTTTTAAGCCAGGATAAAAAAAAGATGGCTGCTTTCCTATTGTTCCAGGCCAGTTCTTTTTTTGGGGCCGATGGAGTTGCTGTGCCAGTTGGAGTCTTAAAAGAAGCAAGCGCACCCTTGGAGTCTTTCTCGCTGGGAAGGTATAATAAGGCTATCTTAACCGGGGAATCCATGTGAGCGAATACGGGCCCTTGAAGCAGCAAGTCTCTTTCTTTTTCTAGGGCTACTCTAATAGGCTGCACTCCTAAAGATTCTTCCCATCCTCCGGCTTCAAGCAAGTCAAATCCAGCCAGCAAGTGATAGACAGAAAGGAAGAAAGGGTTCGTTTTATTTAGACAAGAAAGCAATGGAAAGTGCGTATATAAAGCCAGTTGCAAATGTATTTAGATTTTTTTTCCTAAATTGTGTTATCTCTTTCCTTTTGTCAGCCACTCACACCGGACTATAGAAAGAATTAGAAGGTGGTAGAGGTTACGAAGTAAAATCAACCATTCCATTCCGGACCTCGGCTTCAGAATCAGTCTCGGGTGAGATCTTATCGATCTGGGTGGAAAGACTGCAGCGGATGAAAGACCATACTAGAAAGAAATGGTACCAGGGGGCCTAGCTTTCAATCGGCTTAATAACCGGGGACTGCATTAAAGCAGTAAAGGGGACTGTTGGTGGGACAGCATGGGATGGGCCGTGACTTTCTCTGGAGGGTGCCACTTACACCCAACTCATTCAACGCGTCTCGTTGCGCTCGTTTAGCCTTTTTCGACTACCCGAGGCAGCAGGCAATGGGGAAGGCTAGCGTTATGCTTTACACATGCAAGTCGAACGATGGTATGCTCTCTAAGTGACGAGACAGGAGCTCGACGGTTCCATGTAATTCCTTTGGCAAAGGCCCTAACTACAGTTCTGAGTAACTCCTTGTCTCATTGATCCGAAGGCGGAAGTCCCACGTGTACTAAGCGCTCTCTCTCTCCGATCTTATTCCATCCCTATCAATCTCTCATTGAGAGTCCAATAGTCAGTCAGACTTATCAATCTAGTGCCTTTGCTTTCTTCCTATCGTTAGCCATCCTTCTCGGCGGTTGCTTTCCATTCTCCTTGATTGGAAGTCTATGCTCGATGAACTGCCTATCCAGTCCAGGCATCTCGTCGTAATCCCAAGCTTGCAATCCCTAAACTCCTTGAGTAGCACGATCAACTGCCTCTGCTGCTCTTCAGAAAAAGGGCTACTAATGTAGGCTGTCATTTTCTTCCCTCGGAGTTCTTTCTTTCTCGGAGTGGATCCTGCACCAGTACAGCACTAACACTAGCTATAGCAGTAACCAGTACAGAAAGTCAGTCAGTGCTATGCTATTTCAGTGTTACAGGTACAGATTGTGCTCCCTGTCATTCATCTTGGTCACACATTTGGCACTCTTTGTGCCCGAACTATCTGAATGATGTTTTTTGTACCATTCTGTTAAGTGGTACAGTTAATACCATGAAGATCGTGGTCGAATAAGGCCCATAAGCATCTTTGAATTCCGTTCCGTCACCCTCTGCTTCTTACTCTGCTGCTACTAGTAATGGCGGTGCTTCTACAGGTGCTGCTACTGATGCAGGGTATCGATCTGTATATGTGGCTGGAACAGATCACTGCCTTTGCTCCCTCTACTGCGTCTAGATCTCCTGCTCCTGGGTATGGAACTACGTAAACTCGCTTTTTCTGACTGGGACAAGGTGGGTCGAAAGCTCATGGGGAACCAAGATTCTGATAGTGTAGACCCATTGTATCGCCTGAAATCGGTAGTCTGCTGGTCCATTTGGAAAATGCAGGAGTCGGCGACTTCCAGGGAGACCTTTTGAATGAGAAAGCAATCAGGAACAAGGTAGTTAGGGACATGCGGACTAACTGCTCTGACATTCCTGTTTTTTGAAATGAATCTACGGACCTTCTGTTTCAGAAGGGGCCTCCCCTTCTCCCAGACTGGGACTGACTCGGATAGCGAACAGAACGGCCTGGAATGGGAATTCGACTTCGATGGGGTTTCCAAAGCCCGGGCAAGGCGAGGCAGGCCACCTTAATTAGCCCATCTTGAGAGGCACAATGGGGGCTTCCTGCCAGTGGGTAACCGGACTTATAAGGAGACATCACACTAGAGAGCTTCTAAATTTCCCAAAGATCCACCCTGTCTTGTGTGACAGCGTGTGCTTGTTAGATTGCTTGGGGTTCTATGTTGGGCCCACTCTTTGTCACCTTAGGAAAATGGACTCATAGGCTGTCTGGGCCCTATGATCGACTTTAAATAGGGGGGCTTTTACTCCAGCCCAATCTGTGGTTTTGTCATACAATAAGATCCAATTTGTTTGGATTCATTAGGGTTTGCCCATTACCTTGAGTGAGGCCTAACGTGTACACCTCTTGAAATGAAGATGTGATCTTATCCACCGATGGGTCTTGTCTTGTTATAAGCCCAATCCTCTCGTCTTAGGGTAGGATATCCAAAAACCTTAAATCACGGGAACTTCCCCCTTTTTTTGGTTGAAAACCTATGTTGGGCTGACTAAGCCCGCTATCCTAATAAGGTCCTCTCCTGTGGCAGCAGCTGCTGCAGCTCAAAACCCAGTTTTCAGAGAGAAAAAAGGAACCAAGCAATGCCTGCCCTGATAGCTGCCGCGATGAAGTGGGAACCAGTGTGTTCATATTCCGAGTAGGATGCGAAAGGACGTATCTCATGGAACAGAATCCGCTTCTAGAGGGTAGCGTGCACCCGACAAAAGAGGGCCTTGCCAGAAAGACTATGAATCTGAAAGGTGTGGAATCCTTTCTCTTCGCGGAAAACAAGGGCTGAACCCGTAATGTACCAACGAGGGAAAGAAAGCTTCATTAAAAGTATGTACTTCCGGTTTGGGAAGATTTAGTCTTTCGATTCATTACAAAATATCCCAAAGGGCAGGAATTCGCTTCAAAGAAAGAGGATTTTGCTCGTTACGAAGCACGAGAATTGGTCAATATATAGAGGATAGAGATCTGGTTTCCACGGTACTTTTTTGCTGGTCCATTAAAGACCAGCTCCCGGCCCTGACGGCCAGCAACCAGTGATCCATTCGGTTAACCACATGTTCTTTTTCCTCGCGAAAATGGTGCCTGTAAAGCCAAACTAAGAGCGGGAAAGGAACGAGGGCGGGCATAAGCTCACCAATTAGGATGCGTGACTGACGCATCTCTTTTGAAAATGATCTGGGCATTTCCCTTTGGTTTGGGCTGGGAGGCTAACCACTAGGGGAGGGCACCTGCTCTCCCATTTATATTCATTGTTATCTGTATCGAACTTTTCTGTTCCAAAGGCGAGAGTAATTCTTTCGATTCAGTAGAGCGAGAATCCCCATTTTAGGAGGGGGAATTCTTCTAAGAAATAAGAAAAGTAGGGCAATAGTTGCCTCTTCAAACTTACCCCATCTCAGCTTTCATTGAAAAATTCGTCAATAAACAAAAACCACCTGGTCGAGTTCGCTTCTCCCTTCCTCTCCTCTCTTTCAACTGAGAAATAAGAAAGAAGGACCGAGTCTTTCAGGTCTGCTGCTTCAGATTCATCGAGCTGGGTGCTGCTTCCTTCTCTTAGTTTTTTGTGTATTTTTCGGCGATCTCAATGTATTTCAGATTCCGCTTTCATCTGAAGATGAAGGAGGCATCATTAGCTCACTTGTCTTGGTTTAGTCTTTCGACCATAAAAGTGTAGAACAGACTCATTTGATGTAGGGGATGATCTGATCGGGGAATGAGCTTCACAACAAAGAGTAGAGGCGAATGGTTCGAAAGTAGATGCTAGTGGTTCAAATCATAAGCCAAGCCATTCTTTCTATCTATTCTTTTTATCAGTAAAGAGGTGCCTCGGGTTCTTTTCCAAGAGAGGGTATCACGAAGCAAGTAGAGAAGGAAGGAAAGATCCCTTTAACAAGCCGCAAGCAAGCTGCATATCTTTCTTCTCTTTTCAAAGATCGGGGCTGATGGGCCCCTGCTGAGATTCACTCCTTTTTCTTTCTTTTGAAAGCTGTCGACAGTCATGTTCTTCTATTTCTTTACTGTTCCGTACTAAATTCCTTTGTTCACCAATCAACTTCAGAAGGAAGTATGCCCAATCGACTGAAGAACCATGAGACCTGAATAAGGATCCTCAACGGAGGAAGTCGTCGTAGACCAGGTCCCAACAGGAAGCAAGATGCCTGGAAAACACAACAAATTAGGCTTCTCAAAGACGAAAGGAAGTTACGCATTCAAAGAATTAGTTTGAAGCTAACCATTCTGACGATCTGATGCTCGCTGCTTTAAGACTTTACTGACCAGGTGCCGGCCCAACAGCAGACCGGAGAGGAACCAATCGTCATGCTTAACTTAACATACACGTTTTGTAGAACTTATGCCCCTGTTCTATCCCATGCCCATGAATGTCATCATACCAAAGACCATTCCATTCTTGTCCTGGTTTTTCCTCTTTCTTCTTCTTCTAATTGAAGCCTGTGTATGGAAGAAACTTTCGATCTCCTTCTTTGAGGAAACTTTTTCTGTACCTCTGCTTCCACATCACCTCTTCTGATGCCAGCAACTGATCAATCTCCTTATTCATGTTGTTGATTTCCTGCTTAGAGAAAGGATCCAAGGTACTTTGCTTCAATCGGGTTCTCTTTCTACTGTCGAGCAAGATTGCCAAGAGTCTATCTACTCCATCTAAACAATCCCACCCTACAAGCTCTGATCTTCTTTAGCTTTACCCTGAGCAGCACCTTGATTCTTTCTTTATTCCCACACTGATGTGAGAACTTCTTCGCAGCCTGAATCTTTGCACCAAACAGCCTCCAATTGGAAAGGTTTGTTGGTTTTTTCTTTTCCGTGCTAGGTTTTAAAGAAAAGGGGCAAATGGTCAGAGTAGTGGGAATCTCAATGGCTTACACTCGAACATTTGAAAATGTCCAGCCATTCTTTGGAAGCCCATACTCTAAACAGTCTGTCTCGCATATAGAGAGTAAGGGGAAGGCTGGGGATGACCATTGCTCCAGGTAAACGGGTAGCCTTCAAAGCCCAGATCAATGAGGGCACAGTCAGAAATTGCCTGTCTTGCCTCATCAACCAATTAGGAAAAAGCCTTCTTCCCTCTTTATCTGTATTCGATATTCTCTCGTTGAAATCACCTCCAAAAACAAACCCATGGTATGTCTGACTTGTTCTTAAAAAACCTTAGACAATTTCATGTGCTGCTTCTATTGCTTGTATCAGGGTGGCCATAGAACCCTAATCTTCTCCCACTGTTCTTCATCAATCACTGCCTCTCCTCTATATGAGGCCTGTAGTCACTTTTTTTGGAAAATTCGAAGTTTTGGGGACCTACGCCACTTCCAAAGGAGCATTCGTATTCGTGTTGAAGCGATTCCACTTTTTCAAGCAGAAGGCGGCCCCACGGAAGCTTCATCGATTCTTATCTTAAAGGTTCGACGTACTTAGTGTACGTCTTTTCTCCAACCCAGTTTGTTCTACCAGTTCTAAATAGACTTCTTAGTTAATCGTCCACACGGGAACGAAGAGACTCCAGTGCTTTCATATCATCCGGGAGTTTCAAAGCCTTTGCCCCAGGATTTCTGCATGGTCAACAAAGGCTCGGGCAAGGATCTGGGTTGGGAAGAAGAGGCTTCCGAACAATCGGACGGGCCAACGAATAAGACGAGTTGCTCTTCCTTGAGTTGTTCGCCGAGTAGCAAACGTATGAGAATAACACAACAGGTGGTCAGCCCCACCGGTAGACCAAGTTTTATTAATCAGAGGCCTAGGGTAGGGCGATTTCTGTCTTCGAAAGAAGAAGGCCACACATAGCTCCGGGGCTTCGACGACACCCCTTCCCTTGCTAATAGATGCTAAATTGCGCATCCTTGGTCCCTTTTGAGAAAGGCCGAATCTTACAATTTCACAATTCCTGGATCTTTTTCCGTTGGTCCCCTTTTTTAATGGGGGAGCTCCTCCCCCCTTTGAATAGCTTTGTTTATCTATGCTTTTTCGTTATTTGGCCGCAGCCTACTTATACCCCGGGGGGTGATTCCATTCAGTGAATCAGATCTTAAGCTCTTTACTAGGATTGGAACAAGCAAGGATTCAATCCAGTCCCAGGCGTACCTGGGTCTACCTTATTTGCCGGATCATTAGAGGTCATTTCTATTGCTTCCCTCGAAAGAGCTCAATTGCATATACCCCGGTCATTTAGTTTTTTTTTTCACTATTTGCCTACTCTATTCGCACGGCCTCCCACTGGTTATTCAAACGACAGTCCAGTAGTATTACGACGCTTGTATGGTTTGTTACTTCTGGGACACGTGGTTGGATTTTGTTCGATCCATGGGTTTCGGGGTTTTGAAATTGAGCTGTCAGGTGAGCGTTTTAAGCCTAAGCGCACCTGAAACGTGCTCAAGTAACAAAACTAACGACACAGGAGGTCATCGTTTTGCTTTCATGACAGTTCAAAAACGAAGCTGATTGTCTTAGCTACGCGGCCACTGTTGATTGGTTGGGTTTCCTTAGTTTTGTAATAGGCGCTGTGAAGTGAGCATTGTCTGGCGTGATGAGCCATTTTCTCACTGGGGATATGTTAAGATCACAGCTACTGGTAACTCGCATTAGAGGAATATTTCACATCTGTGATATAAGGGTTTACTGTTTGCGGACGTGGCATTGAGTGATTGGGTTGTTAGGAGGTTTACTAAGGAAAGTAGGGGGTGTGACCTTGTGAGGGAATTGTTTTTGTGCGGAGAATTCTGTTGACGGGAAACATACGTGCATGCAAGGCTCTCCAAGGCGATGGGACACGTAATAGAATCAAAGGAAGGTGGAGCCAAATAGTGAAGATTTTCATTGACCTCGAATCCATTGAGATTGAAGGATTAAACGGTTGCAGAAGTTAGTTTGAGCTAGCGCATGGAAGGGAATATTTATTGAATTAGGGCCACACATGTTAGTAAACTAAACACACCTTTAATCTACCACTCCGACCTAAACTCTACCTTCCTTTCGCTTCAATACCCACAGCCACAAAATTTTACACTACAAATTAACAAAACTATCATTTTTTGCATCCCATCCTAAAAACATTTTATTCAAAATTCACCAAACAACTTGGGCCTTTATGTTGTAATGCACCATTACTATCCAACAACCCTTTCAGTTATGCTACCTTTACAGGATCAATCCAGTTGTTTTCTTTGTCGGTAATTGGCTTTCTTTTTTTTTTCTTTTTAAAGAAAAAAAAAAGTATTCTGAAGCCAAATGCTCTTGGACGGGCAGTTGAATAGGGAGAGAAATCCTTCTCTTTGGTTGGGAAAGAGTAGGAAAGATAGGACCAGGACGGCTGTGATTGAGAAAAGCAGGCTGAATTCCTATTCGATTGCTCCGCACCTGTGCCTGTCTTGTATTGAGGAAATAACATTCAGTGTGGTGGGGGGCCTTACCGACTGCTACTGCCCCAACAGTTCTTCAAGCTATTTTTGTTGGGGGTAGAGTCTGACAAGGTGTAGCGACCAGGTACCCACATTGAAGAAAGATAGTCTAGTCATCAACGTCGAATCAGATGAATGAGATTTGATGATGTCCGATAATAAATAAGAGTTCAATCGGCGCCCTTTCAAGAGCTTTTTCCCTTCATAATGACAATTGAAATCGGGGCAAGTTCACCGGGAAGGCTTCGGGTAAAGGTAAAGTCGGGCAAGGAGTTCGCAAAGAGTCATAGCAGAGCCAGCGCGAAGGATCAAAGGCTGAGTAAGTGACGGGCTTTTCCCTCTCTCTCCCCCCTCCGCGATTTGACTGAAAGCCTTACGATGGGGTCCTTCAAACTATCGGAGATGCCTTGTCATCACATCCACTACTTCGTCCCTTTCTATACCGAGCCGTACCGTAACAAGCCATACCGTACGGGGGTCACGTCCTCTCTCATTTTTGAAAGGGATGATGGGCAGCTACGTGACTCTTAAAGATGCCCAAACATCCGCGTGATGTAGCTTCTACTCTGATAGCATGCGATGAGCAAACCGGTAAGAGGTACTCGAATCCGACGGCGTGATCAATCCTCTATTTTGAAAGGGTTAGAGCCCGGTGATTAGCTTTAGCTTCTAGATCAGCATCCGGTAAAAGGAGGACGGGCAGTGAGTTTAACAATCCACTCTTTCTATTCGCTCTAGCCAGGCTTTCATCCGCTTCTACTTCAAGGAAAAGCAGTTTTTTCGATACGATCTCCCTGTCTCGCTGCACCGGCATAGAGGGAAACTTCTTCTGCGTTTTGTCTAGGATAACGAAAAACGGCTTTTGATCGGTCCGCGTGGCGGAATATCGTCGCAGCCCTTTGCGCGAGCATTTTAGACTTTCTCGCGCAGCAGGAAATCGAAAGCACGAGCTTCGATCAACCAATGAAGCAAGCTTTTTTGGTAGGGCCCTGGAACAGAAGAAAATGCGATTCCAGAAGTGTGAAATGTTGGCAATGCTTACCAGCCTAAGTGGCAATCTGCTCCGCGTCTCAGATGCACCGCAAACAGCCAAGATTTAATTGACACCGATCGCGAAGCGGTCACTCGTATAATAAATGTAGGATCGCTATAATGAATAGATAAGAGAGAAAGATTACTCATGCCTTCACCACTAGCTATATCTCGATTCAAGTGTAAGTTCGAATCCCGGCAGTTCGAGACTGGTTACGGGTTTCGAATAGGCGTGATCGATAGGGTGACGGGACTGACGGGAAGGGCTAGCTCGGACTGCCTTTCAAAAGGGCTCAAACAGCGACCTCCCCCTCATGGCAGGAAAGGCTATTAGACAAGGTTTTCACACTTCTCTATCTTCTTGATATATGTCTAGCGAAATGTCTTGAGATCACGAGGCTTAGTCGCGTGTTTGTGCGAAAGTCCGGAAGCTCATGATGCTGCTAAGTTGAAAGTGAGAGAGAGGCTCTTTTGGTATAATTCGTGGATAAGCCCTAATTTCACTCAGTTTAGCCCTCCATTTCCCTGCCTAAGTCGATCGGGATGAAAGGGTGCCATCGACCATGAGGATAGGCTTTCCAGGCTCATTCATAAGGACAAGGCCGGAGACTCTTTAGAGAGAGAGGTGTGATCCGAGACTGATTAGAATTCATTTTTCTTCTAAGTTGCAGAGATTGTCTCATTTAGTAGAATTAGGTCGATGCTTTGAGCCTTCTTACTCGACCAGAAGTCTTTGATTTGCAGAGCGATATTTATAGCTTTTATTCACGTATGCCGCTAAGGGGGTTTACTTTTTCTCCAAACAATCTAAAAATATAGATCCTGCGGCTAAGATCTTTATTTCTTCTCATGAAAGGCCTGGTTGAAGTTGGTGAGCCCGTCCACTAGCCTCATCTCCATAGTCAAGTCTTTCCTTTTCTTTCTATTCTAATGAAAGGTACGGGTTCGTTAAGGGCCTCTCTTAGACTTCTTTCCTTCCATTTCTTGCTTATTTATATCGTGTTTTGAAATGAAATCCGTCTTTCTTTCAGGTTGTCTTTCTGTTCCTGGAATAATGGTATACAAGAATAGATTGCCTTTTAGGAGTGGAATTGGGTACCTGTCCCAAGGTTTTCCGCGAAAGACCTACCTTAGATCTCGACTGTGATCCCTGCCTCGAGGAGAGGGTGGGGAATGTAGTTACGGGAGTCGGAGTGCGATTAGCCCGTTCGTTAGAGCAAGGAGAGGCGGGTTGGCTCTTGTCTTGAGGTCACGGGTTGCATTGGTAGCCAGAGACAGGTGGTTACGAGTTTCATCCCTTAGTGCTTAGAGAGAGGGTGAAGAATGGAGCCCCAAGGGATGAGAAGCTCGTTGTGACCGATATTTGTCTTTGTTTTGGCTGCCTGTATCGCTAGTTAGAAAGGTCTAGTAAGGTAATGTCTGAATCCTTAGGCACTTAGAGTGATTCGAAACATTCTGAATTTCAACAGGTCGAGAATTAGCTGATTGACGAAGCCTTTTCTTGAATGATTTCACTTCCCTTTCTCGGACTACTTGAAGCGCACTTCCAACTCTCAGCTTTCCTTTGATCCCTTCCCTCACGAATCTTACAAGCTCGGATCTCGGTTTTCCTTTCTCTCGAGCTGCTTCTCCGATCCCTTATCCGTTAAGTAAGATAAGCTCTTTACCCTTCCTTTTCCCGCCCTAGGACATGAACTGCCCGCCCTGCCTTCAAAGGCGAGTTTGAAGATAGAGTAGACCTTTGCTCTATGTAACAAGAAATTGAAGATTCCATATCATCCCTGGAACTCCTCAAAGAAAGCAGGCGAAAAAGGTATGGAGGATAGGAACGAGCTCTATCTTATGGACATGGCATCGTGAGAGCAAACAGCACAGCCGCATCGAGGTCAGCCGGAGCAAAGGAGATTAGATGAGTGATTCTCGTAGCTAAATGCTAAAATCAGGATGGGATAGAAAAAGAAAGAGAAGAAGCTAGTGACGAGTCTTGCTATTGGCGGTTTTTCTTATTAAAATAAAACAGTCCCAATGCCGATTTCTACTTATAAAACGAGTACGAACTCGCGTCGGAGAAGGCCTCCGTCGTCTAAGTCGGGCTGGCATCTCTCTCTCTTTCCTCACTACAGAAAGTTAAAGGTCCATGATCCATGGTATTTGGTCCCCTCAGCCTCAGCTTTGGTCGGAAAAGCTTAGGGGTCCGATCTCTGGAAACTGGTCTAAAACCGTATTTCTTCCAGAGCCTTCACCTGGAACACATTCTTCATCTGTTGATGAACGAAGGCTTTTGGTCTCTCGTATCGTCAGCTCGTAGGTTTCCTGATCTGAAACTCCGCACTTGCCTTGGGCTTTCCTTTCCTTATGGCGAATAGACTTTTCGTAATAATCGACTAAACTAAAGTAGTTGAGCGTCTCAGTACATCCAGTCGATGAGAACCATAATCATTCGAAGTGCCCCGGGCTACCAAAAAAGGGAATCTAGATTAGGGCATGGTCGGCTGAGAGGAAGTTTCATTGCATGCTACTTTCCTCGATGAGGGACCACCTAGATCGGATTATAGAGCAGGGGACTACTCCCAGTTATCGACTTCAAGCAGGGAAAGCTAATTCAGTAGTTGATTTGGGAACGAGTCGAGCATTTGAAACAGGAGAAAAAAGGCTTTTGAAAAATATCATCTATCGGTTGCAAGAACAATCTTCGTTGCAGATGAAATATTCAAAAAAAAAAAAGTTCCTTACCTTAAAAGGATGTAACTTACCAGGGGGTTACTAGCGGTCTTTAGAACCATATCTGTCTGATAATTTTCATGGAGGCATCACTTTCACTTTAGCTGCTAGGGCCATTAACCTTCCCACGTATGTTGCAAATGATTCATTGGGTAACTGACGGTCTACTCGTCAAGTAAAGCCTCCAACAATTCATTCTATAGGGCGAGTGGGCACGACATCGATGTTGTAGCAGAACTGCTTGATGAACTTGTCGGCCAACTCAGCGAATGTTGGCCACTTTCATAGCATAGCTGGTGTGTTACTGGAATAACTGCTGTATTACTTTGTATTGTCTCTTACAACACCTTATCAAGTAGTTGTTCTTTTAAGTTTTCCTTTGTGTTTGTGTTGTGACTTCTTTCTTCTCTAAAAATGGTAGAGCCACAGGTCAGTAGAGCAGGTGTATCGTTTTCATAGCAGGTTCATTGCAGGCATAGCAGTTGTATGGCTTTTCTAGCTGCTTTCTATATAATATCGTATAGGAGGAGGACGTTTTATAGCTATAGAGCAGTTATATGACTTTCATAGCGTTTAGTAGTTGTAGGGATAGGTAGCTACAAGTAGTGCTGGAAGAGAAAACTACCAAAAAGAGAAGCAGTATACGCGACGGTCTAAGCCTTACATAGTTGTCTTTGTCTCCTTGGTACCCCTCCCTCTTATTCTTCCTCTGTAATAGCTGCCTCGTTAGCGAAGAGTCTTCCAAGCCGCATTAAGTTTTAGCAGTTTTTTCGGCTAAGCAACGAGCGTAGTCACCTGCCCGGTAGCAAAGACCAGGGAAAGCACCTAAACGGAAAAAACGTCTGCTTCATAAGATCATAGGTGCTCGCATTCTCATCAATCATCTGTCGAAACATACTATGGATCGGGATAAAACCACTCGACCAGTAGGGTGCCCGCAGTCAGCAAAGGATTTCCCCAGAGGGGCCCAGGAGAAAGAAAGAGTACGTGCACAGACAGACTCGTTAACATACGACATTAGTTCAGTTCAAAGTGGAGTGAGCATCAAATTCAAATCAAAGGAGACCGGACGACGGATGACACCTTCCTTCTCTAGACCGTGTCTCTGATGAAGCAATCCGAACCGACAAGCGAAGCGTCCTTCCTTTCGTGATGACCGGACACCGAGATCCATGTTCTACCTTCCCATGCTGAATCCGCTATCGCCGTCTTTCCCTCACAAGCTGAGATGAAGGAGCTCGTATTCCCATCCTTACTCGTCCATTCAATTCAGCCTTCGCTTAGCTATTCGAATCAATCATTGAATGGGAATGGGTGTGGGAACTACTGGTTGTGCCCTTCCCCCCGTTTCTTTGGCTTCAACGTCAACCGGGGAAAGCTCAAGAGATGAGGAATCTGAGAAAGCTTCTCTTCTGCCTACCAAAGACAGAGGGTCAGGTGCTGTCTGATCTCCTTTGTTATATCTCTTCTTTTTCCTGCTGCTAGTAGGAAACAGCTCTTAGGAATCTTAGTTTGCTTCCTTTCTTCCGTCCCTTGGGACCGCTCTTTGGTACTTCAACTGTTTACCTGATTCTCGTCCCGGAACCTGGGGTCAATCAGCCCAATCCCTGGCGTCTTTTGTTTCGGTATGCCGAAAAGCTAGCAAGTCTTTTTCATTGATCTTCTGCCCGTCTATCTCTTTCTGGTTAAATGCGTCTATCAAGGGCGTGTAAAGCAGCGGTAGATCAACATAGGTGTGAACAAAGCACCATTTTCCATGAATTCGAAAATCTACAATAGCGAGAACATTCTTTTAAAAGAATGTAGCTGCAGTCGTCACTCTATTTCTTAATAAAAATAATTAATACTATTTTTATTAAGAAATAATAGAAGGATTCAGTGCGCCCATTTCCTTGTAGAACTAGACAGAGAGAGATTCTATCTCTAAAGATGTTCCGCAAAATCCCATCTCCGTTAGACCGTTGGAATCGAGGATAGAGCTTGAGCCGTTAAACCTGCCTGCGATCGAGCTTCACTTCAAGGCAAGGCTACGTAAGCAAGGTTTTACAAAAAGCGGAGGGAAAGATCCTCTTTCTCTCTACCAGATTCATCCGTGTTAGCACCTTGTATGTAATGGAATGCTTCAACCTTGCTAGAACTACCCTTAGATCAGGAGAGAAAAGTACTAATTCAAGAACAACTCGAACAACCTAATAAATCAATGATTCTGTTAAGTATCACAGTTCGGTCTATCTGGCTAACCCAAAATACTAGCTCTATCTCAGAAAGTCAACAGCTAGCTCTAAAAGGGCTATCTCAAGCTCCAGTCCACTCACAATTGATCGGGAAGGCTTGAAATCGAACTTGCCTTGCTTGATTTGCTCCACGCTGAAGGGTTTGAAGAGAGCCTCAAACAAAGAAACTAGAGAAAAGCTGCGAATAAGACTCCCCTATTTGACCGGGAGCCCAACACCTAGGAGCATAAGCAGAAAGGAGTAAAAGGAAGAATTTTTCCATTACTAGATAGTCCAACTGCCCCGGTACTAATATGGTTATCAACCTAGGTCAAACGAAGCCTTCCGCCTATAATATAATATAATATAATATAATATAATGAGGCAGGCAACCACAATTAAACAACATCACCCCGTCTCCCCCGAGCGAAGGAGAGAGAAGAAAAGGCCATGGATTACAGACGTTATCTCATTGACAACACTTTCTATTGAGAACCGTGCTATAGCCGCCTATTCTTGATGGAAGTTTTCAGTCTTCTCTGTAGTCATTCCTGTGCTCTTCCCGAAAAAACACCCGAAAGGAGGCTTTTTTGCATGTTAGCGCCTCCCTCTAGTGCCCATTGATAATAGTCCTAAGCTTGGGAAATCTTCCCACTTCGTTGTCTTTCTCTTTCTTTTAAGCTAGAAAGATGCAGTGCTTCAAAGATGTCTCACAAGAGACCCCTTTATCAACCTAATCAGCTTGCATCTAGGATTCAGACTAGCCCACAATCTCAAAGCCTCCTATCAGAGTCAACCCATGTCACAAACCAATCTAACTTTATGCTTACTTTGTTTAAGTTTAGAAGATCAAAATCTTATTCGTAGTAATAGAGAGAGATTTCTTTCCCGCTTTTCAGATCACTCTGAATCTATCTCATCAAAATGAATTGCACATTGGATTCTCGATGTATTCGTCTCGGTCTAAGGAAAGGGGAAAAAAAGTACTTCCACTCGATGGTTTATGGGGCACTCTCTCCCACCCCCTTGCAGGAAAAAGGATTAAGATACTACGGCTATCTCTTATCTCTGACATTTACCCGGAAAAAGGCCTCCTTAGAAGAGACCAATTCAAAGCAAAGTATGTAGCCATAGAAATTGGAAAGAGCGATTGAGAACAGCTGGCTTGACCCACACGACACTGATTGTCACTTCCTTTCCCTTCTTCAAAGAAAAAGTAAAACGAAATGCGAATAGAACTCACGAAATCTGGAACTAACCTCTTAACCGTTCGTGCTCCATTGCCATTCATTCATGAACTGGTTTGATTGACCGTAATTCCCTACTCCTAGGACAGCCTTAAACCAATCAGTAAATACAATAACAAAAACAAAAAGAAAAAAGATGCAGCGGCTATAGACACTGACTTTACTGTTGATGACGCGCGGGAAAATGCTACTTTTTAGATTGATGCGTAATTGGACAGCTTTCCTTGATCGAAGTCTGTAGCAGCTCAGTAACAAAAGAAGCTTCCTTCCCAGGACAAGCGACAATCGGGACTCTTTTATCCTTCGAAGAGGTAGACGGCTCCCTCTATTTCCAACTCGACCTCAAAAAACCATAACTAACTATTATAGTTAGATCTAGTTATACAATCTCGGATTCTCCTTTCCTAGCCCAAATTGAACATTGACCTCTTTCTAGGCATGACATTCCAGTGAGCTCTTACCATAGTAGTAGTCTATTTTAAATTTCCGGTTTTTCTGTTTTTTCTTTCATTGTCGGGAGTAGGCTTTCTTGTCCTCCTTTATTCTAATTCTAAATAGGAATGCCCACGAATTGGCTTCGAGTCTTCGTATTAATGCCGGAATTCCCCTCACTTCCCAAATGAAATAGAACCAAAGTCAAGACAATTTAGCAGGATAATGGGGGGAACCCTATGATAGAATCTTCTAGGTATCTGCCTTTCTGTTAGAGGAGATTTTTGGAGTTTCGCTGTAAATAATCAGCTCTGGTGGTTCTTTCTTGAGCCAGCGGAGATGACACCAAAAGCTCAGTGGCTTTTGGGCTTTCTTCTGTCTCGGACCCTGACCTGTGCTGTGCCATGGAGGGTTTCCCTTTATTGGATTCTTTACCTTTACCTTTTTTAGTGAGTGGAGTTCTTTTAAGTGATTAGAGCAGAGGGAAAATCGAGATCAATCCCTGGATTCTTCCCTGCGAAGGAAAGGAGGGGTTTTTTTGGCATCAATGTCAGCGGATCGATCTGATACAGAGATTTGATTTGAGAGAAACCAAGTCTTTTGGCTTCTTTTGTGCTTAGTGTTACAGTGGTCGAGTCTGGATTTGGTAAAGTTTCTGCCCGAATGGATTTCAGCATATGGAATTAGATCAAATCAGAATTTGTGAAAACGCTATGTTTTCGTACATCCAATTATAAGGAAATATATGATACGCGCAGAGTACTGAAGGAGAAGTTGACGTCCAATTTGCAGCCCGAAGCATGCCATTCCAGTCATATCAGATCTTCTGGCGAAGTCGCAGAATCAGAGCAGAGATTCTCTCCGAACGCCCGATGGCCCTCACGGTAAGGAAGTTTACTACTATCTTCAATCAGCAAAAGAGAGACCCTTGAGCATATTCTTCGTTATTCGTTAGAGTGACCGTTTGCGGATCCAGGAGTTCCAGTATAGTAGGCGAGTACAATGGGAATAAATAAAGTTTTTGGCTTGACTCGGAAACCGCTAGTCAACTCGTAAGCATAGCCAGGGGAGTCTCTTTCCGGAAGAGCAATCATTAATATTCGTGGAAACCCCTTTTAAATTAAAGGGCAAAAGGTCTTACGCCTTAAATCGATTACAATTTCCGGATATCTATGGCATACGTTATTCTCGGATCTCAGAGACAGATGTAGGTATACTTTGACTTTGAAAAGTCTCTGTCGCTGATCAGCTCGACTCACTTGTAGGGATAGGAGCATCAGCTCTATCATACTAGACTATGTCGCATATCCCGGTGTGAGCAAAAAGAGTACCTATCGATTTTCACTTCATTCCTGGGCATACTGGAGAACTTCCCGCTTATGAAACTATAGAAAGGGAAGAATCGCTATCAACGGGAAGAAGCGCTACCAGACATCTAAGAGGTGAAAGCGAGTAGAACGCCTTATTCAAATTAAAAGAGAGGGCTTGAGGCAAACAAAGTTTGATTCAAAAAGCAAGTTGTTGGTCTTTGATTCCTGACTGAAGAGATTCCAATCTCAAGAGCTAAAACAATGACCATGATAAAGAAGGAAGGCTAAACCACTCAACAGGGCAAAGGCAGCGTCTTTCTCCTCTATGGAAGTTCTTTGAATGCCTCTTTCTCAAAGGTCTACGCTACGAGAGGTTGAAATCTAAGAGAGAAAATATCTACTAAGCAAACATCTTTCAAAGAAGGAATTGACTACTGAAGTTGCCCTCCTAACAAACTGACCAAAACTCTAGCTATAACAAGTTGCTAAGTAAAGAGAGAGACTAAGCTGAGCTTGATTACCCCTGAAATGAGATCTTCGAAGAACCCGTCAGCGCATGCTGGCCACTATGGTATGGCAACCAGGAAGAATTTTCTTCTTGGTCCTCTTATTCTTAGACTTATTCTTATAAAGAGGAGCATCCCTTGTCTCTGCTCTTTTCAGGAAACTCGAAATATCTATTGAATTTAAAAGGTAGTCTCTTCTCGGCTAAGACGGATTTACTATTGCGACTCAGATTGGGCTAGCTGCCCTATGACCCGACGTTCGACTACTGTCTATTGTGTCTTCCTTGGTTCCAACCCTCTTTCTTTTCCAAGAAAGAAGCAAGCATTTAACAAGAAAGCATCAACCGGATTCATTAAACTTCAAAAGCATTTACCTTTCGACATATTCACTCGAGCTGAAACAATTGATTCCCCCTCGGGAATAGAGTCAGAACTGATAGCCATTTCCCTTTCCCTCGGTCTTTTTCGCCCTGAGCGGGACTCCGAAAGAATTGAAACGCTTTCCTTCACTGCCTTCTAAGCGCTACCTGGGACGTGGGAACCTATCTATTCGTGGATCGTATCTTTCCGGGGTTTCAATCCCACCCCTTGATTGATGGAGTCTGCCTTTCTTCTTCTTTCCGACTTAGTCCTGAAAAGAGGAACGTTGCTAGACTCACTTACTAATAGTTAATAACTGAGCCTTGAGCTTAAGGCTGGCACGTGGTCTTCTTCTCTTTCTTGCTTTCAGCACCTGCCCTGAGCCAGAACTATGAGTGGGGATAACTGAATGCTTTCCCGAGTATCAGCATAACTCACTAATAAGAGGCTATAGTAATGACCATGACACATATAGGAAGAAAAGGAAGTATGCGTGCTAGTAGGATTCCTTTACAAAGTGGAGTATACTTCTTTGAGTCTTCAAGCTTTATCAAATACTCTACCTGGGGAGTTTCTATGTCCCGTTCTAGACTCTGGTTCAATGCTCTCCTAACAAATGGATTCATATAGGGTCCTACTGGCTCTATCTATCACAGGGAATGGAGAGCCTTGTACCTCTCTAAGGGTCTAGTAGAATGTATTGAAATGAGTCTCTGCTGGCTCCTTACTATTGAAGCTCTATCAACCTTTCTTATATCAAGTAAGTAGATGGAAGTCACTTTCTCAGTCATGGCTTCATCCATCCAATCCCTCTGTAGCATTTTCCTTAAAGTACCTTATTAGAATTAGAGCTATTAGTAAGCCCTAGAGTGTTGACAAGTTGTTCAGGTCAATAGACAGAGGCATCTACACCTTTCCAGGAACCTTGAACTAGTGCCTTTCTTTTTGTCTACTCAATTACCTCCATAGAAAGAGTACCATGGTAAAGAAGTCACGGAGATAGAGAAGTCTTATATCCCTCCATAGAGCATCCAAGGAAGCCATGAGCCTTAAATTAAATAAGAAGAGAGTTCCCAGAGAAAGTACCAGCTCTTTCTCTATTCCTAGCCTTTCTTCTACGATGTGTCTACCCTATTTGCTTATTATGAGATTGGGCTGTAGAAGCCTACTCAGTAGCTACTAGGTATGGGGCAAAAGAACTACGGGTATCTCCATATTTTAAATAAGAGCATATGATGTTGCCTCACAAACCACCTATTTCGTCGTCCTGCTGGTCTTAGAAAGAAATTAAGGACTTAGCACATGAAGAGCAAAGGAGTAGCCTCGTCTGGGATCTCACAATCTGCCTACTCTCTTCTCCAAAGCAATTTACTATCCTACCTCTTTAGGTCTTTAAAACTCCTATCTCTCACTCCAACTCGATAGACAGCTCGAAACCATCCAATATGTCCCAGGGTCCAAGAAACCCTTCATTCTCACATTTGGAGCAGTACCCTAGTGGCTTATTCTCAGTGCCTTCACTTATCCATTAGTCTTGTGAATTTTAGCTCAAGAAGTATAGCTAGATAGAAGGAGAAATGCGCTATCCAGTCGACTGAATTCCTCTTTCTCAGGAAACTCCAAACTCTCAGAAAGAACTCTAACAAGGAGAAGACTTTTCCAAGTTCCGAGAAGAAAGTCAGTGGACAGATACGTACCCGATAGGGGGAGCCCTACTTCAGAGTCAGGTCCAGAAAGGATTCGAAATCCACTCCTTTCTTAAAATAAAAGCCCTTAACCTTCCAGTATCTTCTATCTGTGAGCGAACGACTTGCGGAAAAATCCGAGTTCCTAATGCTCTCAATCTATAAATGTACTAGACTTGAATGAGCACTGACTTCTTCTTCTCGCTTTAGTCAGCCAATCCAATAAAAAGAGTGTATCCGACTTTCTCCCTAAAAAATATGAAATCTAGGGATTGATTCTAGCTTCAAGACTGTAGAAGGACTCAAGGGAGACCATTCTCTGGATCATATAGAAGTCTAAAAAGAAATAAATATAGCTCAGCGAGAATATGGTAAGCAAAGGTCCTAGGAAAGGATAGTACCCCATCCGCAACGATCCGTGAGAATCCATGGGCTAGAGGATGACTGACTTCTTTCTATCTAGATTGTTGGTGAAAGAGGAAAAGAGCAATTCAGTGAATCCGAAAGAAGGTCCCCAGAAGACAAGTATCCTAGGACTTGGTTCTCTTCCGTCTGTTCTAACACAAGAAACGAACTAAAGGAAAGTAGTAGCCTGAGTTTGTTAGAATGCAGAATAGACTCATTTTCGCGTATTAGCGCTTCTGACTGGAGTCTGTGAGGGAGCATCTAGAACTAGAATCGGGTTCACAACAGAAGCCCTGGAAACTTAAAAAAGAGGGGTCCTATGTGAATGAGAGTGTAGCTAGGTCGAGTGAGTTAGGAATGCAGAAAGATCAGCTCTTCCTAGGGCAGAGCCACTAGCGTTTTCACGGGAGAGGTTCATGGCTATGTGGAACTCATAGTTCTAGCTTCTGAGGAAATTGACTAGTCTGATTGTAGACCTTGTTGGAGCTCTTTGATTCTTTCCATTGAGTGATTCTCCCTTCACCTTCTTGTTTAGAAATCTAGCATTCAGCAAGACAAAGACTGAGCTTAGGCACGTCTCGAAGGAGAACAGAAGAAGGGATGCTTTTCATTCTTTATTTTATTATAGCCCTGTCCAAAAGGCTAACTAGAAATTGAATAAAGAAAGAGGAAGGTAGCTAGGAATTAGTGCATTGATACCGAGAAGAAATTCACTCAGCTGTGAATTCTGCCTTCCATGAAAAGCCCGTCTTTTTGGCTTAATTTGATAAGGCGAGAAAGTACTCTCTCTTATTCTTTGACTTTTTCTTATAGAGAAATTACTTGGATCAAACAAAGATTGTGTCGACAATAGAGCGGATACACGCGATTTCCCAACTTGGCAACTATGTGTACTTCTTCTCTCTAGAGAGCGCAGCTGTTAGGTGATTATGGCGTTCCTTACATGATCTATATGTTTCATCAATAAAGAAAGGCTTGGAGATTTGTTTCGTAGAAGCACCTTCTTCCTATCCATGTCTCTATCTTTATTCGCAGAGACGGCCCGCTGTCACAGCTTTTGTCAGCCTCAGCTCGAGCCCTCGCCTGTTCAACGCTAGTAACGTGGTCTTGGAGTACTTTATAAGCCTGCTGAGCCTCATTAATCTTCGTCTGAAGTGCTTCCTGAAACAAGCACGAGGGAACGGTCAGAAGATAACTCGTATCGGGATAGGAGACACACCGTATGAGCTTTTGTAGGAGCAAGCAGACCGAGTTTCTAGGATAGGAGTCCTTATTTATTGACCTTGAAGTTCCGGCATACAAGTAAGCACGAACATGAATAAAAGCAGGCAATGGAATTGTATCACAATCGTAATATGTTGAATAGGCATAATAGAGCCCGACTGCCAGTTAAGTTATTGGAATAGGCCCCCTGTCTTGTTTGTCTTAGCCACCTTATTTTGAAGGAGCAAGCCTGCTTCGGTATTCGGTAGTGGTAGTAACTTCAAAGGAATTGGTAGTATATCTTGAATAGATAAGCATTCATAATGTATGAACTCAACCCATGTTCAAGAGCTTGAAGAATGAAGTGAAAAGCTTGACTTTAGAGTTCGATCGGTTTTCGCCCTTCTCTTTCGCTTACTGGTTCATACCAGATAAGGTAAGAGTTCGGTTCCTATTGAGTCAGTTCTGGGACTAAGAGAAAGGGGATATCGATAAAGATGAGTATGCCTCGAAAGGAAGAAAGAATTTTTTTAATATAGGGAAGCAATTATAGAATATTTAGTTTCTGATTTCTCTTCTGATGCTTTGCTTAATAACCGCTCGTCGAGCAGCTTCTCCTTTTCCTTTTCTTCCACCGGACGATGTAAACTCAGATTATTCATTCATTGTAGCAGCTTGCTTGTTTTGTTCCACGCTGACACAAGGGTTTGAAGAGGGGAGTGCTTGCTTAAAGTTTTTGTCTTTTGCTTACCCTCTTGGAAAATTCATCCTTAAGTCAAGAGTCTGAACTTCGTCAACCGTAACGTAATTGGCTAAGCAAAGGGTCTACTAGCAGGAGAGGATGCATTTACCAACGGGAGTTCTCCTTTCAGTCGAGCTCAATTATATCGACCCTGGCGAAGTGGAGTTTCTTGTAGTTGAATCGAAAAATGTTATTAGGGGTAAAGAGACTCGACGTAAGGAAGAGGGGAGAGTCTAGATGTCTAGCTTGACTGACTGACCGGCCTGGCTCTTTGGCATCTTCTTTCGCAAAGAATACGTAGCTCTCCGCTAAAGCCCTTGACTCGCTTTTAGTTGAATCCTCTATTTGATTAGCAGTTTCATTGCGCTAAGGCTGGTACGCGTAGTAAACAAAGCCTCTACCTACCCCGGAATTAAAATAGCTTTTTTTTTTCTTCTATTCGAAAAGGTCAGAAAAGTTGAGATTGAACCTTGGCGAAACATAGCAACAGGGGGCAAGCCAGGTATCCTAGTAGGCAGGGGATTCAAAACAAAAGAGATAGATCCAGACCAAGAAAAGAAAGTGTAGTCTTGGAATGGGACTAGGTTTAGGTTAGGAATTCTTTTTCCAACTCGTCCCAGAATGGGCGTTATGGCAAAGAACAAGAAGAAAACAATCTGTTACTAGGGACATAGCTATCAGATCTACTACTAGTGCTTTAGCCATAGCCTTCCTTCCTTTACCAAAGCTATCTTCTCTACTTGCTACAATGCCGCTTAGTGATGATGCTGAAGCTTACTAAGCTAATAAGATACGGAAGTTTCTCACCTTTAAAAAAGAGATTCCATAGGACTTAACTTATACGATACGATATGCCCTGGGGTAGGCATCAGAAGGAAGACGTTCTATATGCCTAAGAAGCGAACACTACCTATATATCTAGCTACTTCCAGTTGACTTCCTTAACTCGCCTCTGGGTGCTATAAGGTCTCTTCCTGCCTAGCGTTCACCAGTAGAAAAAGTCAGAGAAGGACTTCACTGCTTGCTACACACTAGAATGCAGAATGGGCTATCCTTTCAAAAAAGTTTGATGCTATAGAAATTCATTTTCTTTGAACGTAGATAAGAGATCTTAAAAGCCAAAGAGATGATAGGAGTAGCTCGCTAAAGCCCTTCGCCCCGGAAAGAAAGTTTCTTTGTGACTCTACCTGGGGAAGCAAGAAAGCATTCCTGCGAAGCTAAGCAGGAAGAAAGGGTTGGGAATAGAATAGAAAGTAGGGGTGAACACCCAGCAAGCGTAGTCGATAGGCAAGAGCTAGCCTTAAAATGAATATGATTATGCCTATCCTTCTGGGGGAGTCAGAAGATCCGCAGTTAGACGCGGAAGCAGCAGCGATCGGGGAGGCAGGTGGCCGACTAGGTCAGAGTTGTGAAGGTGGTGGCAAACGACGTATTTTCGCCATAGGCGGCTTTGGTCAGAGGCTATTGCCTGAGTGGGAAAGGGTTATAGTGAAGACTTGCACGCCATCTCGTGTAGTGAATACCGTACATCTCATCCAGTCTCAGAAAAAAACTGAACCTGCTATTTGGCTCCAACGGGTGCATGTATCAAGGTAAATTACTATTCTAAGACTGTAGACTCTCTATCTATCTCTTAGTGTCCCTCTTCTTTTCCTCAGCCTGTGGGGAAAAGCCCGAGGTGCACTGATTTTCGCCCTCATTTTATGAGATGGGGTTGGTCAAACTTTCCCTTCCTTGCTTCATCCTTCCCGTAATATTACTTTCTATCCGCTTCTAGCCTAACTAAGGCAATTCAGTTCACTTCTGGAGCGTCGAAAGCACAGTTGAATGTGTCTTTCTTTCTTCGGAATGAATGAGAGTAATAGTAGTCAGGGAAAGAGAGTCTTTTCAAGGCAACTAGTGCTCTTTCTTTGACCCCTAACGCTAGGGCCACTTCCTGGCGTTCGTGCCCCATACTCATGGGTTACTTCATTCACTTCATAGAGGGCAACAAAGGTAGATTTAGAAAAGATAGACTTTCGCTTATATAGGACTTTCGATCATTAATACGAGTAGGAGGAAAGGGCAAGCAAGCAGCAACGGGAGCTCCTTCTAACAGAGTGAATCGTAGCGTTTATATCTGGGATTAAGCTCTGCAGCCAGCCTATGCCTTTCAGGCAGTTGATTGCCCTTCTAGCTATAATAACTCACTTCCTTTCCCTCTACAACCTTGCTGGGATTGCTTGATTGGGTTAGCATTCATAGCTGTTAGCACGAGATGCAGTTCAGTTAAATAGATAACTCCTAGCTCTTAGGATTGAAGCTTATCTTCTCAGAACTCAAACTTTGAAAAGGTTCCTAGTAAACTTAACGTTAAAGAAAGCTTAGCTTATTCTCCCACTCTGGTTTTAACCGATGCATTAGCTTTTCTTTTACAAGATGTCCTGGACGCCCCTTTCTTCAAACTTCAAAAAAGGAGATGCATGTAATTACGGATATCATAGCTTTAGGTGCTCCTACTTTAGACGTACATGGACGATACACTCGATACAGCCAGCGTATAGGGATAGGGAGAGGTAAAAAGGCATAGCATAGCTTTCAGGGAAACTCCTTAACACAGGAGTATTGGAAATGGAAATACAGATCAAATACCTTCTGAGGCGGTGTTCCCTACATACAGTACGGAGGGGAAGCGGGAAGAGAAGAAGGGCTAATTAGAATATGCAACAGCGCTTAGCCCCTCCACTCAACTCAGCCATACAAGCCTTTCTAGTTATCCTATACGTTATGTGCTTAGTTACACGGTTACACGACTTCGACTCTGGGCGTCCCCCTTAACCAACTATCCTTCTTTCCACGGACAGGCAGGTTAAGCTGACTAGCTGCCATCGCTTTCAGATTCAAGGAAATTTTCCAGACCTTTAGGTTCTGATTCGACTGATCGCCCTACTTCTTTAGCTTTAGGAGCTAGACCAGCGAGAGATTCTTTCTATTACAAGAGTTTACTTCGAGAGAAACAGACCGGGCATCCATCCATTCTTCTATGTCTTCTATGTTATAAGCCTCTGGCTCTAGCTACTCTCGATACCTCTTACTTCAGAATAGTCACGCTTCCCAGTCTCTCCTTGCAGCGAGTTAGAAGGTTGTCTAAGCGATTAAGGAGTTTTGTAATCAATATCCGCTATCTTCATCTGGTCTTTCCGGAAGCCTGCCCATCGAGCTGAGGAGAAAGGAAAGAAGAGCTTGTTGTTCCTTCCCGCGTTGGAATGCAACCCTAGTTGAAAGTGATGATGTTGATCTCCTTTTCCGAGAATGAGAATGTTAGGCTAATCTGAATAGGGGGTTGGGAATCCCACCTTTGAAAGAGTTGGTGTCTCGTCCGGGGCATGCTAATAGTTGTGTGGGGATATATTCCTAAGCCAAGCTATACCTGCAAGCCAGTTTTTGTCTTGTTCTGAGGGAAAAGACTTCATAATAGGCCAGCCAGGACTAGTGTGATCCTAACCGGTCTTCTTCTTACTTACACTATTTCTTTTACCGGGATTGATGTCCGAGGAAGGATTGGAAGAGTGAGGGTTTAGGCTTTCCAGGAAGAGATGAGACCAAATCCTTCTCACTGGAGAGATGCGAAGAAGGAACTGTTTTCAGGACAAAGACTCGAAGGGCTTGGTTGTGAGGAAGTGAATAAATTAGGGTACGGTCCGACGTAAGCCACAGTTTGATCGACAAGCTCAGTTTACAATGAAAATCAATGCAAGAAGAAGAAGGACGACAACGGAATGGGAGGTTCATCGGAACTGTTATAGTTCGATCGCAAATAGCGTTTAGCTTGAGTGCGCGATCATGACAAGGACTTGAGGTTCTTTTTCCGAAGGAGCTGAGAAAGGAAGCATCATTGGCTAAACCCACGAGCCAGAGACGGAATTCCCAAGTCGAATGGGAACCATTTCTGTACCGGTTCCACCGAATGCTCCTCTTTTCTACTACGGTAAACTTCACTCTAAGCCAATCCAGTTCTCTGACTAAAGGTTCACTGGAACCTACCAAGCCAAGCATTTGCCCGCTTGACGGTCGGAGCGCTCTTTTATGATATGAAGAAGAAGCGCGTATATCTTTTATCTATGCTTGGCTGGTGGAATAGATCATTGCATTTTTTAGATAAAAGCTGGCGATGACTTGTCAACTCAATCGAGATCGATCGCTTTCAAGTGTTTTTTGTTTCCCTCCCGAAATAAAATTGGAAAGAAGAAAGAAGGCGCAACACTTTCAGTGCCTTTTCGCTAGTAAGATCCATACAAAAACAAGTGCGTCTCACTGTCACGGGAATAGACAGAGAGCGATTGGAAGCCTTATGCTCCGCCCGCGGTGCTAAACTCTAAACTAAAGTTCCGCGAGAATAGAGTTTGTTCTATGGTCCGAAGAACGCTCAGAATCCGGATGAGTTGACTCAGGCACAGATCCATTTTCCCTCTGCCTCGGCGTCACTCCAATAGCCGATGTCATCATTAGGGCAAACGATTTCTCTTTATTGCCTATCTCTCTAGAAAGGAGGAGTAATAGAAGGTTAGGTGTTCATTGGGTATGATATCTAGTGCCGATCCGGGATACTCCGAAGGGCGACTAGGTCAGTCCATTGAGGGAGGCGGAAAAGGCCTTATATTCGCCATCGGGAACTAGATCGGTCTTTGGCTTTTACGGCCACCAATGGGCAGCAGCTGTGTTAAAGAGCCGTGGATGGTACCTTTAATCAACTTGCTCCCCTTGACCTTGGGAGCATGGATTCTTTCTCGTAAAAATCAGCAACAGACCGTTGGCCGCTGCAAGTTATGTCTAAGATGATGACAACCGTGTTCGGAGAGAGGCTTGGCTATTGTTGGGCATTAACCATCAATGGCACTATGTTCGATGTACCCTTTGTAAAGTAAAAAAGGGTCCACTGTATGTTTTATAACAGGCCACAGGCCAACCTCTCGGATATATGTCGTCTTGGGCCAGTATTCGCACTATCTCACCATTTTCTGGTGTGGTTAGCTGCGGACGAGGTATACCTCGAGAGAAAGTGTACAAACTATGCTCTCTTGGGTGATGATATTGTTATCGCCGACAAGAAGGAAGCAGAATGCTATTTTGATATGCTGCTGGGTTAGTTAGGGGTCAAGATTTGGGCAACGGGACCATTGAATTTTCAAAACGCTTTTTCCATAGTTCACTTGATCCTTCCCCTATTTCACTTAAAATGGTAAGGGGACCTACCCAATACAATAGGAACTATGGCAGTGATGAATAAGTACGGAAACCGCTCTTTAAGAGTGAGTCTACGTTTGCGCGGGGCCAGGTACCACACATATGTGGTGAAACCCGACTTGCCTTTTCATCTAAATCGTCATAGACACTTTCTAATATTGTTCTGCCCTTCGGGGATCACCCCTCTTCCTTTCTAATCAGTGATGAGAGTGTCTCTGCACACAATAAAAACAAATAGTGGGGAGAGGCTTGACGGAGACTTCTGTTAGGACAAAATTCTTCTTTAGTGAAGATAGGACTTCGTTCAGTTTGCTGGACCATTCCATTCTATCGAACCTGTTTCCCGGTCACCTGTTGTGTTGGGATGATCTCTTTTCATTCTTGATAGCTCTGCCATCTTCTACGTCCCTACCGAGATGGATTCTCTTCTAGGAGGGAATGAAGGTTTGGCATTGGGGTAGCCATCTATTTGAAGACTCCTCTCTTTTGAGATAGTCTATGATCGATCAAACGAGACATGTCATGAGCTTGAATTCCATCGAACCTTCCTTTACCTTCTTTATAGAAAGTAATTTCTTCTAGCTTGAACCCGCTTCACTCTCCCTTTCGAGACAACACTAACAAAGGCAAGAAAGAGAGAGTCAAGAAGAACAGACAGATAGACATGTAAGGAAGGTCAGAGAGTGGGAAAGAGCTACTCCTTGCTTATTGTTATAGCGCGCCCCCTACCTAACTAACTGGCGAGTAGTTTACCTTAACGTATGTAATAGCAACGTCAAAGGACGAGAAGATGTGTGTAGTACCCGTACTGGAATGGAAGCTCTTGGATAGAAGAGAAGGGAACAGAAGATACCAACGAAGAAGTTGGGAGGTCGGAGTAAGAGCATCACAGAAAGAAGAGTAGCTGAACCAAAGCGTAAAAGCTAGCTGGCAAAGAACCTAGCGCAATGAAAGATGTTTATTTTAATGAATCGAGATTTTCTTAGTGTGAAGTCAGCTGTACTACTATAATATAAAAATGCATATTTTTTGTTTGACCGGCAAAGCATTGAACGAACACAGGGACTGCCCCTACTAGATCGAAGTCACGCATGGTCAGTTTCATCTTGCCACATCGTAGCAGCCTCTCCATACAAGTCACAAGCGGACCAAAGCAATAGCAATAGGAAGAAGGATTCATCCCAGAAGGAGACCTTACCTGCCTGCCTGCCTCTCTTTGTCCAATTAGTGTATCAACGTATAAGAAGATTCCATGATAAGAGAGATGAGGTAGCCGACCCGACAATATGACACATAAGTAAGAAGGATCAGTTCCAGCGGTCGGTGGAAAAGGAATAAATAGTAAAGCTTGTTTGGATATAAGGAAGCACTCATTCTCTCCCGATGAGAATAAGCCTCTCTTTCCATAGAGTTCTTCTTTTTCCTCGCCGACCGAATGATCAAGTATTCGGAGAATCGGTTGTTAGGGCGTTTACCTTCGGATTGGAACAGGGGCTGGAAAGGCTACGTTTATGGCCATTCCAATGGACGACTTCCAGATGATCCTTGGAATGGAATTTTGACGAACGGCCTTGCACCGCTACCTTTTATGGACATGGACTCGATTGCTATCTTAGCTGCTTTCCTCGTTATGAGACGATAGGCTGAGTTAAGACGTGTCGAATCTTTTAGTAAGTCGTCAAAGAGGGTCGACGAAGCGAAGTTGACGGGCCGATAGGACAACCATTGTGCGTAGTTAAGTGAGCGAACTGCGCTTTCACGAACCGAGCTTTTCCGAGTCGACTAAGTCAATTCAGTGCTGTTGAAAGCGTAGCACACTTAACTTAGGCACCCAACTTCTATATGTCAATCAAGTTCCTGCATGTGAGCATGGGTGGTAAAGGAAGAAAGCGTGAGCTTGACTTTTTATTGACTTTTGTTAGCAGGGGAAGCAGCGGCGCATCCCGCCCGTCCTTAAAGCATCGCATCTGTTCAGTCATGTAAGCTAAGGTTTTTTTCTATCTGCTGATAGAGCACCTTGTTTCTTATTCTTTCTTTCGAGCTCAAGCCTACGCCCTCTTTCCTTCTCTGTCCCTTAGGCTCTCTGTCCTGCTCCCCTGAAAAGGGCGAAGCGGAAATTTCATAAGAGAAGAAAGCTGGTAGCGTAGATTCAGGCTACCCGAGTAGCTACGATTCCGTCCCTCCCAGTTCACAGGTGTAGTTGCGCGTACTTAAATTAATCCACTTTTTTCGAGATTTGGTTGGTGTTCAGTGTACCGCACCGTGGGTACAATAGAAGTCTCAGGATCCAAAGAAAAGAAAGAAGAGAAAAAGCGCTAAGATCAAAACCTACATGCTTAACACATGCGTGCGAGTCGTATGAAAGAGAAAGACAAGACCCCTACCGGACCGGAGGCTTCCCGCCCGGATTATGTCCAAGAAGAAGACCACTACGCACGAAGGACCAAGGTGGATTCAGGAGGATAAGGGTAAGAAGCGGGGTAGAGTAATGGTTAACTTCTCGGGCTCATAATCTGAAGACTGCAGGTTCGAATCCTGCCCCCGCCTAAGAACGTCGAGATGCTGTATTAACGAGTATCTCTCTTTTGAGCTAACTAAAGCGCTAAAGCAAGTAACTGCAAGAAAAGTCCTAGTCGATTGACCGACAGGAAAGTCATTCTATTCTGAGCACGTCTTCGCCGACCTACTTAAAGAACGAGCATATTCCTTCCCATCCACCATCTCCTTCTGGGTTACTCCGATGCACACGCTTAGCTACAACTTCTGGCTTACAAAAGCGGCCCCAGACTACTTCTCAAGTCTGATTGAAACTCAACTTGATGGGCAGAATCTTGAGCCAGAGGTCATACTGATCCTGTCCTTTCAATAGTGAACACGCACACAACAGAATCGCATCGAGAAAGACAAGGATGGGAATATGGTTGACCCAGAATTGACATAAGAAAGACGGCCCAACTTCATCACCAAAGAAAGGGGGAGCTTTGCCCATTCTAATTATCAAGATCCGGCTACCCAAGTAAGAAAGATTTCTAATAACAAACAAAGCGAGGAGAGCGATCTACAAGAGTAAGCGAATGGTTAATTCACTCAAGTCTTTCTTGGAAGTGGAAGAAAACAAAAAGATGCTATGCTGTCTAGCAAAGAACGCATGGATAAGTGGGCGAGCAAGCGAAGCCCCAGGTTCGGAAAGAATAGAAAGAATAGTAGATACCAGAATGATTCTTGAGCAGCGCGGGGAGAAGTGAAGAAAAGGCAAATCCTTGAGAAGGAAGAGTGCTATCCTAGTAAAGAAGAGAAGTTCTCGAGATATCTATAGTGAACCGAATGTTGCTTAGGGCGGGTGACCATCTTATGATTGAAAATAAGCACCGAAAGTAAGAGAAGTGAGGCGTTCGGAACCTACTCTAGTAGAGGAACCAACCCCCCAGAAAACCTGACCAAAAAATAGCTACGTTCCCGTAACTAACGTTACTTCGGAGTATGTGGCTGATCCGCTGAGAAAAGACGGGAAGGCAAACAGAAAGTACTACTTTCTTAAGTTAAGATGAATCTATTGAAGAGTCAAGGTTTCCAATGAGCACGGATGAGGCGAAGCATCGATCCCTAACAAGCGAGGTAAGCGCCCGGATACAAAGGAATCTTAGTCTATGTCTTGGTCACCCAGAAAAGTCTTTAGAGATAGTTGAGGGACCTCTACTTTACGTACCCCTTTAGTCTTAAGAGAAAGTAAAGTAATACACTCAGTCTCACCGTTGGAGGATTTAGGGCGTTAGCCCGAAACCCATAGAGAGTCAAAAGGCTGTAGCACTGCAGGAAGACCAAGGTCTCGATCGACAGATCTAGTGGTCAGTCACCCTCAATATTGGATTCTACGGCCAATGCTGCTAAATTCAAATCACATTAATAAGAGAAATGGATTAAGCCAGTCTTCCATGGTTTGATGGAAGAGCTAAACCTGAACTGAACCTCGGGAAGGAGAATTCGTCTTCCAGCCAATCACGCAGGAATCTACTTTATAATTGATTTCACGCGTCGACATGCTTCTACCTTTCATTTCTTTTCCTCGACTAAAATTTAAAAAAATAGATCCAATAAGAAAAAAGTATTTCATTTTATCAGGAGGAGAAATTCCAGCATGAAAGAGACCTGAAAAAATGGAAAAAAAAAGAAAGAAGGAAGTATATTTACAAGGCTCTAAGAGAGAAGAGCCATGAAAGAAGAGACCCGAACAGAGACTCGGTTTATACTCGCGCATCGAAGAGCATCGTTAATTTTGTAAGAGAATAGTTACGGCTTATCTAGCCTGTCCACGAATGAATCATTTGCGAAGAGACTAGCTCCTACACTTTCTTTCTTTTGTCGAGATTGGTGTTCTTCGAACATTTCTAACCCTAGAAGCTATTGGTGACCAAGTAAGCTCAAGAAGCGAAGCTGGTCTTCCTGCCATCAGGGCATCAATCTCATGCTCATGCATGTGCGCTTTTAGTTCTGTCAACCCTTCGCTAGTAGAACTATCAGATAGAATGGCTAGTCGGTAAATAAGCCTTCCCGGGTTATCTCGTACCTATCTTTCAACCTAGTCAACTAGTCAATCTCTCTACGATTACAAAGAAAAACAACTCGAAAAGAATCTCCAGGTATACAAAAAGTAGTACGAGAGCTTTACACTTTTACACAAGGAAGGAGAACTCTTAGATCCGGATCCCTGTCCACGACTCTATTCTCTTCCCTTTCTGGTCTCTTCTATCAATAATGGGAGTGAATACCTGTCCGATCTTTCCTTTTATTCGTAGATCGGGGATTGGGGGATAGTCAATAGATTAGTGCAAACGAACTCTCCTTGCCGCTTCCTTCTTTCTCGTGGGTTCAAGCTTCGAGTACTTTCTATTCTAATCTTATAATCCCTGAATCGCAGTTTTGTTATCACAATCTCTCTCTTACTATAAGATAAACAAACTCTTTCTTGCTTTCAGCACCTGCCCTGAGCCGGAGGGTACTCTTTCAGGGAATAGAATGAGACTGACTTACCATTTCTCTAGTCACTCTCGCAGCTTCAGGGGAAGAGGGGCGTAGCGAATATCTGGTTCGAAAGCTAGTTCCGATTTAAGCTGTGAGCCAGAGCTGCTAATGGCTCACTGAACTCTCTTCTAGGCTGAGGCCTCTTTCTAATACCCAACCCACCAAGAGCGGAAAAGAGACCGGTGGGAAGAGCAAAAGCGATGCCATCGATTTTTCCTCGAATCACTTCTTCTTCCTTTCAATTTGAAAAGAGCATCTTCCCGGAGCGATAGATAACTCTTAGAATAAGGAAATGGGCCTTTTTCGCCTGCTTCCAAAAAAGAACCTATTCGTCAAGATCGCCGCGCTTACGCCTTTTCCTATTGCCCCAGGCACCAATACTGCGCCGCTTCCTTTTATTCTGCATCGGCGCCCAAGCACTGGACCAAGGGCTTTCGAAATGAACTACTTGGCTCGGTTTCCTTCCCCCGCTTAATCGAAATCTCCTTCACTCACAACAGAAGGCCAAAGCAATCCCAACAAAGAAAGATGCAGAGTGCTGTCATACCCCTTCCCTTGGGGACCTTGGGTGACTGAATACCCTTTCGTCACTTAACTACCCTTCGAGCTAAGAACAGGAAGAAAGCAGCCTTTCTCCTCTTTATACGACAGCACCAAAGTCAACTGATAAAAGAACAGCAGATTTGTCTCAAAGAGCAGCGGACGAAATGCGCTTTCTTTGTCCTTCCTTCAACCTCAACCCCGAGAAAAGAGCTCTTTCTCGGCATCTCTCTAGAGGAATCGGAATAAGAGCTTCTTCTTCCTACCCCTTCCCTTGGTCACTGAATCCTAATCTGACTCCCTGAGGTCACTTGGTCTGGGATCGACAATGGCCTTAGTTATTTATATTTAACCTGCTACGTCATCGCCTTGGTGTGTGGGCTACACAGAGGCTCCTGACCTTTGAAAGGCTCTTCCCTTAGTCTCACTTTGTTCAACTAAGCACTTCGTGCCTTAACCTTCGAAAACGAAAGAGCTCGCACTCAATCAATCGAAGGCGGAAAGCACTCTTCCGGGCAATCGGAAACAGTCATTCTCTTTTCTTTATTCATGGCCTTGTTATCTCCAAAAGTCGATAGGCAGCAACCTAAAGAAGGAAGAGAAGAGGATGAAGAACAAGCAAAAACCACTCTTTCAGAGCCTGATGTGACTCGGACCTCTGTTACCATTGGTCCTACATTGCCACGGACGTTTTAACCAAGAAATATCATAAGAAAAGTGCGATTGAGATGAACGGTATGCGAGTTTCATTCTTTCTTTTGTACTTCTCTTTCTTTATCGAGATTCAGTTGGTCTTCAGTTCGGTACAAGATCGAAAATCATGCATTCCATTCTATCGGCAGGGGCATCAATGAATCTACCAACTCGAAATTGCATAAGAATGAAGATTTTATAGCTAAAAGACTGAAAACGAGATCTCTTTCCTCTAAAATGACCTGTAATGCAAATAAAAGCATTGAATCGACCGAAAGAAGTGCCCCTTCCTTTACTTTAGTGTCTTTTTTGGGACCTAGATGGCTGGTGGATCAACGGTGAGCCGTTCAACCAGGGATCTATCCATAGTTTTGTGTCCGTTCCGATGAAGTAAGAGATCCCCTCAAGGACTATCGATAGAGCAGAAGGCTTACTAAGGAAGGCAAAGCACAGATCCCTTACCTGTTTATCTACTACCAAAAGCAGGAGCAGTTGCAGGTATCGAGTGTTGTGAGGGCTTTCATTTGCGCGTTAAGGGCAGTTTCTGTTATAGCACTAGGAATCGGTGCCCTTAGTCTAAGCTAAAAAAAGAGATGGTCAAGAATTTTTAATTTCGTATCTAGAGAAAAAATGCCCCAAACGTCCCATGCTGTTAGTTGGTAAACAACCAACCAACTTTTTCTCTATAGTTCTTCACTACTCACTAAGTAAGGGGGTCTCTTTCTTTCTCTGGGGGGAATCATTTTTTCTCAATCAAGCCTCAATTCTTTTTTCAAATGCAGCGACTAGAAAGATGTTATTTGCTGCTATTCTATCTATTTGTACATTAAGTTCGAAGAAGATCTTAATCTATAATGAAGAAATCATAGTAGCTCCTTCTTCTCTAGGCTTTATTCGGAAGAGTTTAGGTAAGACTTGCAAAGAAAGGCTCGACAGGAGAGGCTATTCAGGAAGAACCGCAGCCCCTTTCTGGGCTTAGTAAGGCGCATCTGTTTTCTTGCTCCCTTGTTACGTTACGCATTAAGGACTCTATTACTATTTACGCTCAGAAAAAGCTTATTCATCTGCACCTTCTCTGGAACCGGGTATTTATTCCTAAATCCATAATCCATTTACCTCGACCAGGATCAACTCCTTCTATGCCCCACGCAAAAAGCTAAAAGTAAAGCAGTCATCAAGCCAGAGCTAGTTTAACAACTACCGATTCGCACCCGCCGGTCAAAGAATTCCCTTTCGAGAACACCGAGACGCTCCCTTTTAAGGTAAGGGGAGATCTTCTTTGGGACTAAAGAGCTCTAACAGAAGAGCGGCAACAGCTTATCCAAAAAGACCTGTTCTCTTATCGTATCGCTTTGAACATTCTCCTTTCTCGGCCCAATCAAGGGTTCTAGAGACAATTCCTTATTCAGGAACCCCTATTCTTGCAAAGACCGCTATGCACCTTGTTTACGATGCGCTTATTTGCATAACCTAACTCTCCTGGGGGCGAGGCAAGCAATAGAAAGGGCGTGGAAATTAGCCCTCGTAAGGCCTCTTACTTAAAGGCAGAACCAAAGAGAGTAGTGAGAGGAGTTCAAACCCGACTCAAGGCCTAGTAGATCTCTTCCTGCTACCTTACTGACTTCCCTGGGGGATAAGAAAAAGCTGTTACAGAATCAGCAGCTACCCATCTGTTGGAGGAAGGACTACTGGTAGTGGTTCGGCAGCTCAACTCTTATTAGTAGCGGCCCATGTAGATTGGGGGAAGAAGACTAGCTCTGGCTTTCAAGCGTGAACCAGGTCTGGGAATCGGCAAGAGGTCTTGGATTAGGCATTAGCGGTCAAAGCATTGATTCTAAGCCAGCCCAGATACGAGTGAGCGAAGCAAGCCTACGCCTACGAGTTTCCATTGACGAAGCGAGAGTAGATGCGACAGAAGGAAGTTATGCCACCAATCCCTAATCGACAGACTCCAATTCTCATACGAAATCCGAATCCGAAAGGGAGGGGCACAGAAGTACACCTACGCACTGGTACGTAATAAATAAAGCAAAGATGCGGCCTAAGCGGAGTGAGTCTTAATCAAATGAAATGGACAAAGCAGAAAGGATTCTCTCCAAAAGCATAAAGCAAGCAGAAGGAAGATCTTCGGATAAGCATGAAATGCCAAATCGGCGGCAGGAAAAGAAGAAATGTTTTGATCTTCTTGCCGACGTTCTAAGTTTCGTGTGCCGCTAAATTAAGCCTCTCTTTGGTTTTGTTTAGGCTTCTGCCTTTCCTTTTCTCTAGCCTTTTGGCTTCCTACTTTTAGCCATTTTCTTTTGCTTTCAACACCATACCCGTTCTCTACGCACTAACTAGGGTTTGCTTAACCGTCTGCTCTCCTTTCGTTTGGCCACTTAGGATCGTTCCCTTTGTTCAGCGAATAAGACTGATTACGAATTTTTCAAATGAAAAGAAGGGCGCCGGTACAGGTGTCCCTTTCTTTTACTCTTAGAAAAGCACTAATTAAGTTACTTACGGAATTCAAAATCTCTCTATCGTCCAAGATCCTAAGGTTTGCATGTCTTAGGCTAGGCCGGTATGGTATCTCGCCTCTAGCCTCTCTATATAGAATTCTCGATCGAAATCTCATATGAAAAAGAAGCTCTCTTTTACCTCTGCTTTGATTCACGATTTCACTTAAAGCAGACTAGAATCTTCTTTGAACAAGCGAAAGAAGTCATATACACCTTACCACTAAACTAGATTTGTTTGGTTAAGGTACACACCACTTCCAATTGAAAAAGAAGTTCCCTTCTTAAACTTGTAGGAAATAACGTATGTAAGTCCAGCACTCTCTTCATTCTATCTGTTAGTCTAGTTGGTAGCAATCTAAGGATTTTCAGCTCTTCAAAGGTAGGTTAATCAGTCTATCCCCATTCCCGTATCGGCTAAGGCTTCCCTTTCTTCCTTGCGTCGATTAGGGTCCCTGCCCTCCATTCTCTCTCAGCTTCCTCTGCTTGCTTTCATGTAGTTTCTTTTTTCGTAGGTAAATTCGTTTCTTCCGGCTAGACTTTCTTCTTGACTTTTCTCTATTCGTTGAGGTACTTTTCACTCTTTTTAGGATGAAAGAAGTCCTTCTTTCCAGTCCGCTAGCAGTCCATACCTAACAGTCTTCGAAGCCGTATCAGGGCCAATTCCCTTTCTTTGAGATTAAGACTCTGGTGAGAGGGAGCCCCATTCCCGATCGTCTTTATCGGAGAAGCCTTTGAGAAATTGTCCTATTTCCTTACCTGCTGTCCGGGGTCAATTCCTTTGTATCGAGGGGCTTTCCTTCCTAGGTCTATTCCTTCTCTCCACTTATTCGGTATGTCCGCCCAGTCGTCAAAGCTTTTCCTTTCCTTTTAACTAAGCCTTCCCGCTCTACTGGAAACTATCCTCTATCAGAAAGTCTCGTAATCAACTTTCTTTTTTTTTACTTGATCAATCGGAAAGAAGAAGGCAGAGGTAAACTCCCCAACTCGATCAATGGGTGCTCATTGGTCTTCTTGAAACTCCCCAACTGCCGCAGCTTTCGATTGGGGGAGCCTCGAGCATCCAGTATATGACATTAAGGAGTATTCCTCCATGGAGTAGTCCACTCATAGAACAAGCATGTAAGCGAAGCAAGAAAAAGGCTTTCCATTTTTCAGATCTCTCATCTGGTCAACAGTACACATTCTTTTATTCAACAAATACATCCCATGCCTGGAACGAGTTCAAGGAGGAGGGGGGTCAGGGGGGGCACATGAAGGAGCTGCACGTAAATCCGGTTGCTTGTTCGGTGTGGTACCAAATCAATATCTCCTTTCTCTAGTTGGTCAAGGGTACACACTTCTCTTTTTCTAATTTATGTATTCCATTCCCGGTGATCCTGTCCCGCTAAACACAAATCTTTCTTTTCATTTTATTTCGTTAATTCTTGATATTGATAAGAACTAAGAAGTAAAGTTTCATTCAAATTAATCACTTTGACTAACAGTTTTTACATATATTATAAGTAAAAAAGCAGTAGGAACTAGAATGAACAGTGCAGTAGCAATAAATGCGAGAATATTTACTTCCATAATCTCATCGTTTCGTTTTTCTTTACTTCACAATAATTCGGGATTTAATCCCATAAGAGATGATAAATCTTTCGCCTCTAAATTCAATGGGATGAATTCCATCTCGATGATATCGAATCAGATCAATATCATGAATAAAAATATCTGAACTCTCAAATCGTCGAGAATTGAATAGTAGTGGAGGAAAGGAGGAAAGCAGCTTCAAAAGGGCAAGAGTTTTTGCTGATAGACGATTCCTGATCTTGGAAAGAACATCTTCAAACATGTGTTTTGTAACTCTACCTGTAACAAGATGGACTCCCAAATATTTCCCCAGGGTAAAAGCTATGTTTAACTGAGGCGTCTCTTCGGCGAGATAAAAGCCTTTGCTTTTTGGACATTAATACCCGAGTAACGACAAAAATCATTCAACGTAACATTGATAACTCTAGCCTGAGCCACTGTAGCTTCCGAGAAAAGGATAACATCATCAGCAAAAAAGAGGTGTGAGAGCGCAGGTCCAGTAGGAGAGGTCTTCACAGGTTTCCATTTTCATTACGATTAACCTTCCTCTCAATTAAAAGAGAGAGCTTCCCCATACATAAGACAAATAAGGAGATAATGGATCACCCTGTCGGAGACCCCGTTTAGGCTGAAAGGAGGAAAGCCTTTGACCATTCCACACAATAGATAAAGAGGACTGGGAAACACAATTCATAATGAGCTCTACGCATTTATCCGGAAAGCCAAAATCTCGGGGAGTATTAGTGAGTCCAATCTACTCTGTCATACGCCTTAGCAAGATCCATTTTTATAGTCATACCTCCTTGTCTAGAAGAAGTGCGACGGATCGAATAAAGTAATTCCTGAGCAATGATGACATTATCAGAAGCCAGGGATGAAACTAGCCTGAACGGGACTAACAATCTCATCAAGGTCTTAAATTAAACGGTTCATGGTGAGAATTTTATAAGCCACATTACATAAGCTGATAGGACGAAAATGAGCTGCTGTAGTGGGGTGAGTTTCTTTCGGAATAAGAACAATAAGAGTATTCTCCAATTCTATAGGAAAGGTCCCTGACTCAAATGCAGAACATACAAGATCGAAAATTGTGTCACCTACAATATCCCAATATTTTTGGAAAAAGACGGGTTGGAGCCCATCCGGTTCAGGGGCTTTATACGGTTTCATTGCCTGAATAGCAGCATAAACTTCTTACTTTGAGACAGGAGCAATAAGCAAATCAGCTTGAGCACTAGAAATACAAGGATGGTTATCAAGAGGAGGGTGATGAGCAGGAATAGACTCCACTGAACAGAAAAGAGATTGAAAATGCCTGAAAATTTATCCTTTAACAATATCATCATCAGAACCCCATTCCCCATTCTCAAGTCTCAATCTTTGAATTCTGTTTCTCTGCCTTCTGCACACCGTAGTCGCATGAAAAAATCGAGTTCCTTTGTCTCCAAGAAGGGCACCGTTTGGTCTAGAAGCAAAAACATAAGAAGAGTGGATAAGAAGAAGAAAAAGAAGAAACCGGGCTAAGAAGAGAAAGGGGAAGTTCTTCCGATAACGGGATTGAGAGCGCTGTGAGAGCGCAAGAGCTGTGTGATAGGCAAAGGACTCCACCAAGAGAGGATTGGAGGAAAGTAACCTACAACCTACCATTCGGATTGGCAATAGAGCACGCTTTCAGCCTAGTAGACAACTAAGCAGGAGGAAGGGGAAGTCTTACAAGCAACCTAATTCCTATGTTATAGCCTTCGTTCCCTGGTCTATCGGTGTGCTCCGACAGTGACGAGTTCGAGGAGTGAACCCGAGATATCTGGTTCAGAAGGTTGCCAATGGGGCTAGTGGCGTCCCCGCCCCGCCTCATGAAAGGGAAGCGATATCATTTGGTCGACCAGTCAATAAGAGGGAAAGCACGAACTAGGATCGACCTGCATGTGAGGCAGCGAGTGAGATCCCGAAGAGTTCCGAAAAAGGGTTAGGAGAGTTTGAAGATCTAGAGCGAAGCGAAAGGCCAACCCCGCGGGAAGGAAGTCAGAAGAGAAGGAAGAGACTTTTTACAAATTACAAAGATGAAGACCTAGAGCTAGAGCTTGTTGAGAAAGTCGCTTTAAAGATGGTCACCCTTTCCTATGGGAAGTAAGGAAGTTTCAAGCGATAGCAAAGGCCTTACCTTAGGGAATAGGATCTCTTTCTACGTTTACTGATGCGTCTTCGGATGCTTTTGCAAGAGCGTTTGCTTTAGCGTCTGCGGCTCGTAAACCGAGTGCTTCAGCTTCGTGGGATTTGGATAAGCGCCTGTACACTGTCCTAGGTTGGGTGTGCCATCAAAGGAGAGCCCTTGGGTATAGTATCGTAATTTTGGTTGTCACCCTCATAAACCCGCTTTCTCCACTTGAAGTGGTTGACTGGGAAAAGACCAACAACGGAACTCCTTGTTTGTTGTGTTCTCGCAGGGGAAAATTTATTATACTTCATACCGAAACAAAAGACAATAAGAGGCTGGTGAAGGGGTGGCTGGTCCGATCTGGGAATAGTCCCAACCCTTCCTTTCAAAGGGTTTCCAAGCAAGTCTGTAGAGGCCAGGGAATCAGATTCAAATGATGGACAAAGTCAATGCTTTGTCTTTATCTTCTTTTTGACGAGACAACGGGATTTAAGCTTCAAAACCTGCGTTTGGGGTCCCGATAAGGTAATCACCTATAAATTCTTCTAATCGTGAGATTCTTTTAGCTGAGATCTCAGTCTATCTTTGCATCTCTTGAGTATGTAAGGGCTAATGGAGTGAGTTCATTGATGTAGAGAAGATGGGAGAAATTCGGTAGAAGGCAAAAAAATAGAAAGATCTTCTTACCAGGAGTCAGATTCAAGTGATCCAAAGACTAGGGAATGCCCGTCCTTAGTAGGATTTCCAGTAGTCGGTTTTAGGTTGGGGTGCTAATAGTAGCATAGTTGCTTAGTCACCTTCCTCTTACGTATTACTATCTAGGGGCTTTTAAGCTGGTGTCTTTACTTATGTCATTAGCAAGGTGTAAACTACTCGCTTGGTCGCTGAAAGCCCTTCCCTTCGAAGGAAATGTACCTGTCCTAGCAATCTCTGCAGCTCCTTCTTTTTCTTGCTGCTTGGGCCTTAGCCTTGAGTCATTCCGCTATCATTCGAAATGGTCTATGTCGTAGAAGGTGAAATCTCATAGGCAGATGTAGTCTGGTAATCCAGAAGTGATGCATTTCTTTATGAGGGAAACTGGCCCATAGCCCTCTTCTTTTTATTTTCAGCGAACCGCGCCCCATTCTCACTGCCACAAGGCCCAGAGCCCATTATTCTAAATCTAAAGCAGCCTAGCCAAGGCAGGCTTTCGAGCAGGCAGGACAGATGCCGATTCTACCTCTGCCAACTTCCTATTTCTAGCAGGATTTTCTCCATCAACATCCAAGGTTTGTCTTAGCAAGATCCGGTCTAACTCTTTGAAAGATGCAGGTTCAATTCTTTCCTTAATGGGCGAATTAGCCACAGCACAGAGTAAATACCCGAGCAATGGAATTGCTATTGAATACGTTGGACTGTGAACTCTTGTTTAAGAAGCTGGGATCGGAACTTCTTCTTTCGCTTGTTCACGACTCTCCGATGAAGGCTTTCAGGCCTAACCGCAGCTATTTCTAGAGGAAGGAAAGAAGGGCTCAGCCAGACCCGGTTCAATTCGTTTTTTGCGGGAATACCTGGGCTGTCTTATGGCAGCGAAAAGAAAGGTTATTACGAATCGGCTCTTCCTTCTTAGAGAGATTAGCACTAGGAGTTTCTCACCCTAGCCGGAATTAGTGAAGAACAAGAAGAAGCTCTTGCCACTGTCGGCATAACTGCTTTTGGTGGTAAGGACATGGCTTAAGGAAGTTTTTTGTAAGGGCATCGCCCGAAAGCAAAGCGCTTAGGAAGGACAGATGAATTGACTCGATCAAAAACCATAAATGGGGCTAGTGCTTTCCCACCCACCGAAATCATTCCTGCTAGAAATAGATTAAGAGAAGACAGACGGTACCTTTCCTAAAGCCATGGTTCGGCACCTTCTATACAACTAGAAGCTAGAGAGCTTTAACCGAAAGGAGAACAAGCTGTTCACGGCTCGTGTCATAGCTGTTCAATCAAAAAGAGTCAGAATGACCGATTAGAGTACTGACAAGGATACATGAGGGCTGATGGGCCCCATTCTTTATGCTGCTAACTCTCAGTTTGGTCCTACTTCTGGTTTATTTTGTTACTAAAAAGGGAGGAGGAAACTCAGTACCAAATGCTTGGCAATCCGGTGGGGGTGAAGGGGAGGGTAAACCGAGGCAAAGTCGTTTATGATTGAATCTCAGAGGCATTCTTATCATTTGGTAGATCCAAGTCCATGGCCTATTTCGGGTTCACTCGGAGCTTTGGCAACCACCGTTGGAGGTGTGATGTACATGCACTCATTTCAAGGGGGTGCAACACTTCTCAGTTTGGGCCTCCTATTTATCCTATATACTATGTTTGTATGGTGGCGCGATGTTCTACGTGAGTCCACGTTGGAAGGACATCATACCAAAGTCGTACAATTAGGACTTCGATATGGTTTTATTCTGTTCATCGTATCGGAGGTTATGTTCTTTTTTGCTTTTTTTTGGGCTTTTTTTCATTCTTCTTTGGCGCCTACGGTAGAGATCGGAGGTATTTGGCCCCCAAAAGGGATTGGGGTTTTAGATCCTTGGGAAATCCCTTTTCTTAATACCCTTATTCTCCTTTCATCCGGAGCTGCCGTAACTTGGGCTCATCATGCTATACTCGCGGGGAAGGAAAAACGAGCAGTTTATGCTTTAGCAGCTACCGTTTTACTGGCTCTAGTATTCACTGGCTTTCAAGGAATGGAATATTATCAAGCACCCTTCACTATTTCGGATAGTATTTATGGTTCTACCTTTTTCTTAGCAACTGGCTTTCATGGTTTTCATGTGATTATAGGTACTCTTTTCTTGATCATATGTGGTATTCGCCAATATCTTGGTCATCTGACCAAGGAGCATCACGTTGGCTTTGAAGCAGCTGCATGGTACTGGCATTTTGTAGACGTGGTTTGGTTATTCCTATTTGTTTCTATCTATTGGTGGGGGGGTATATGAAGGAACGAAAGAGTGGATTGAGGAATGAAAGCTCGAAGACAAAGAGAATCGGGCTTTTCCAAAGAATTACTGCAGCTTTGCTGCTCCCTTTGATTATCATATACAAAAAAGTCTCTTCCACTTTCCTACCCAATCTCTCTTTATTCTGGCATATAAATGAAGGGATCGAAGAGATTATGGCAGATTATGTTCACCAAGAAATGACCCGAAATTGGATCTTGGTCTATTTGAGATTGTTCCTTTTAATCGTAATCAAAGATGTTTTCTTGTCTTTCGTTTCTTTTCTGAACAAATCGAAGAACCTAATGGATTCAGACAGTTAAGATACTTTCATCGGCCTTCAGGAGCGTAGCCTTATTCCTCAAATCAATTACTCGGCTATTAATAAAGAATTCCGGGTTTTCACTCCTCCCTTAGAGTTACCGCCCCGTGGGAACACCGGAGAAGAGGATAATCGCAAAAATCAATGTGGGAATAGCGGTCAATCTCAGATAAGTCGTCTTTTTTATTGATAGCACGTGATTCGGTCTTATTCGTCGTAATTCGATTAGTTAAGAAAACCCGTAGAATTGATAGAGGCAATCTTGCCATTTAGAATAGAATCTTCTTGCCCCTAAATAGTCCTAAGAAAGAAGGCATATAGATTCAATCATAAGAGAAGGAAGGGGGATTAGCCACCCCTCGTGCAGAGAAGAAAAAGTAGCGATTCCTAGCCTTATTAGTTAGAAAAGTAATCGAAGGGATTCGCTTACAGAAATTTAAGAAAGGGAATCCAGAGTACTCTCTCCGGGTAGGGAATCAATCTATTTGATTGAAGGAAGGTATTCGTGTACGGGAATCGAAGTGATTAGAACAGAACTAATCCCGTGGTTAGAGCAAAGGACGGAAAATCCTTCCAGTCCTCGATAGGGAAAGGAAAGGTAGGAGCACGCCGACGAGGCAAGTAGACCGAGACGACAGAAGGGATCCGCAAGGATCGTTACGAGCGATTAGGACCCATACCAATAGACTCCCTCTTCCCCTATTCTATTCCTGAACCCCAGAATCTGACTCTTGAGCTGGGTGCCGGGGTAAAGCATTTAAAGGAAAGAGACCTAGGCTTTTTATTCCCGATTCGCTAAACAAGAGATCAATTCACTAAGCGGACAGGCAGGGCAGGAATGCGCCTTCTGTATCCCTTCCTTTGACTTGACTCGTGACTCATACTTAAAAAAAAAGAGAGGAAGACAGACGGAGAGTACTACTAAATAGAGGGTCACGGGGGAACAGAAATAAGTAAGGGATACTTTACGACACTGCCGCTCGACAACTAGACTGGAAAGCCAAGTTGGCCTTTCTCCAAAACTCCTGGTATGGATTCTGATAAGAAAATCAAAACCCTAAACCCGACTCTAAAAACTTTGCCGGCTGTGGTACTTATTATTGGAAGATGCGTCTTCTTCCTTCTCAGATGGCCTTAGCTTAGCGTCAGAAAGCAGCTCGGGAAGAGCTACTACTCAATTTGAAAATGTTCATTTTTCCGGCCTTGTCTTGTAAATGTGTCTCTACCTCTAGCGTTCTTGTCTTGCACGAAAGAGCAGTTCCGCTTTCTATTGTCAAGCCAAGGAGCTCACGAAGGGAAGACCACAGCGGAAACTAGCAGAGTGAAGCTCCCAACCACGAGAGGGGTGCGCTCTTTCTTCTTTCTTGTCTTTAGCCTGGCGTAGCGCACGATAAGTTCATCCCGAAAAGACGAAATGACTTGCTCGGTTCGCTTGGATCGACTTATCCCTTTGGCATACTAATTTACATTAGCCTCGATATGCTTAAAAGTGAGTGCCTTTGTACCTAACTCAGGCCTGTGTAGTGGGTGGGTAGACAAGGCAGTCAAAGTAGGACTCGCTTGTTTCGTCCGTTCGGCTCGTACAGTTCTTGCTTTCAAGGCTCAGGTGGGCCGCTTAGGTTTTTAGGGGATAGGCAGGGCAGGACTTGCACTTAAAAAAAAAGTAGGCCCGACTTCGCGCCCCTCAGTCCAAGACGGACGCAGAGCTCTCACCTAGGTAACAATCTCGCGTGGGTAAGAAGAAAGCATCAAAGCTAGGCGTTTCATTCAAAAAGGCGCAGAACGGTGCAGGAGATGGAACAGTAGCTAGAGCTGGTTCCGGATCAGGCAACAGTGGTTTCAACCGGAGAAGGAGCAATTAGAGCACTCTAGTTCCCGTCCTATACTATAGTTCTCGTCCTGCCTTCCCAACAGGACAGACAGGTTTGCTATTCGACTGTCGGAGGTTCGAAATGAATGGGGAGAGAGAAGGTTGAAGTATACGTCACGTTGCAATACGGATAATATAAAGAGTGACGCCTTTCAAGTAAAGATGATCTTTCTCGTTGACGAATCAACCGGGAGGAAGGAATAGACTCGTACCTTCAAGGCGCACCTTTGCTTCAGTGGAAAGAGAATTGGCAATCACTGGGGAACGGAATTGGAGTAGCTTTCAACTCAGCTTTCCGCTCAACCTCAGGCTAAATAACCTGATATTGATGACAGCCGACCCTTCGCAGAAGGAAATCCTCCAGCAATTTATCTGGATTTGCCTCCCCCAGAACCAATAGCCTACGAGCCGGCTTAGACTGACGGGTACGAGGGGATAGACCATAAGAAAGGAAATCTACTTTATAGCGTGAGGGGGCGGAAAAAAGTCGTAACGTAATAAGAAGTAGGTTATGAGAAGCAGGCATGTAACCCTAGACTGCATCACCTACTCGCTCAGGAAAGTCAGAAGGGAAGGCATATCCGATCAGTCCTAGTCCTAAGGCGCTGTAGGAGCTTACCTTTGGTTCGGGAGCCCAATCCGCGCCTAGGTTCTTCGTCCTCTCATTTGGAAAGGCAAGCAAGCAAGTCAGGCCTTTCTTGATTGAATAGGCTTCAACCGTCCCTAGGTCTGAAAGCTAGTCTGAAAAAAGAGAGGTCATCCAAGAGATAGGAATAGGAGAGCCACCGAGTCCTCGTGTAGCAGAAGTTCGTTCCCCCGCCGAAGAAAGAGGTGGAGTCCTGAGGCGATTGCGGTAAATCGTCTTGTTTAGAAGGAGGGCTCTCCTTTTTACGGAAATTTCCCGGGGATTGACTCTTATATGGTATACGCCCACGCTACGTCTTTGAAACTACCTATGCTTCCTGGAGACAATACGATAGCTTAACAGTCTCGGGCTTCTTCCTTATTCAATTCACAGATAAATAGCATGGATGAAATGCCAGAAGTAAAGGAGAAGTAGCGGAGAAAGAACTCACACTAAACCTAGCGAGAAAAAATCATCGTATTTAGGACACGACTGCGGTCTCTTTCTGAAAGGTTGCTTCAAGCTACCGCTTCTCCTGCTAGACCCGGGTCCTCTGCCTACGCTTCAGATCGCCTATAGCTTTTAGAAAGAAAGCGCTACAGCACCCTATTTCGAACAAAGCTAGAAGCCCGGGCAAAGAAGCTCTTTCGGCCAAAGTGGAAAGCCTAACCCAACCGTCACGGATGATGCTTACCAAGAGCTGGAGCAGCACTTTCTAACAGCCACTTCTTACTTCCCTCCCTCCAGGAACAGCACTCGCGGACTTATTGTTTAAACAAAGGGGCACATCTTTCCTTGCAACTGATTACATGTGAGGAGCCTCCCTATCTTTGCTTTGTTTGGACTGACCAAGGACGTAGCACCTTTTGATGAGAGATATGAACATCGAGAAAACTAGTATTTTCTGAATTATATGAAGCCGGTAAGCAAACAGCAAATCCGTGGGTATTTGAACCCGGTAAAAAAGTAGAGGAAGAACGGGAGATCCTTTTGAGCAGCCTGTTATAATAGGAAAGCCTTATATCTTGAAATTAATTCATCAAGTTGCTGATATGATAAAATACATGGACGTTCCAGCGGGCATTATGCACTTGTTACACAACAACCCCTTAGAGGAAGGGCCAAACAAGGGGGACAACGGGTAGGAGAAATGGAGGTTTGGGCTCTAGAGGGATTTGGTGTTTCTCTTACAAGAGATGCTTACTTATAAATCTGATCATATTAGAGCTCGCCAAGAAGTGCTTGGTACGACGAACAATACCTAAACCTGAGGATGCTCCAGATTCTTTTCGAGTTGTTTTTCATTTCTTTTCTGATTCCTCTCAATGAAATTTGCCATGTTGCACTAAGTTACTTAAGGTTTTAAGGAAAAAAAGGAGGTAATGCTAGACCCTTAACCCCAAAGGAGACTACTTCTAGAACATAAAAGTGAGGGAGGCTACTTGCTTTTAGGAGGGTAGAAATTCTTTTCTTCCGAATTCGGAAGATTGAAGGAAGTCAATGATTCGGATATTTGGCTGACCGAAGGGAAGAGACTTCTCGCGTTTTACCCGGGTGACACTCAAGCATTTCCACTAAGCAAGTCACTCGGAAAAGAAGAAAGTTCATTCCACCTATGTACGAAAGTGGTCTTTTTTTTCTTGATCCTGACATCCAAACCTTCTCTTTACCGGTAGCATGAATAAGAAGAGAGAGAAGATGTCGCAGATCAGCTGTTAGGAAGAAGAGTTTTGTTTTCGGTAAGTAGAGCGAGTCTAGGGTTCTAATCCATTCAGCCTTGTCATGGCTGGTCACGGTTAGAATTCAAAAAGGTGGGTAGAGATGAAGGCGTGCCTTGGGCGTCGGGGCTAAGAGAGTGATCGAAAGATCTCCCTTGGTACGCGACGTTCTTGCGAGCGAACTCCCGAACGACAGGTAGAAAAGGGCGGCCTCGAGAAAGGGAAGCAGGAACAGCTATATCTTATGAAAAGAAATTACCAGCCACACAAAAGACTGATTTTCTTTCAAGGCTTGAGACGAGTTTCTAGAGTAGATAGACTAGAGAAGGGGAAGCAGAAGAGCCAGCCTGAAATTTGATTAAAATGAAATAAAAAGTAAGCGCGTATGTCGCTGGGCTTGATTGCTTTCACAAGCGTGTTCTTTCCTAGGATTCTTTCCCGCCTTCCTTTTCAATAGGAAAATGGATGGCACCGCGCCGGCCTTTATTGCTCTTTGCTCTTTGAAGGACTTTCCTTCCCTGTTCCAGTTAAGGATAAGAGAAGGACTGCCGGTTTTTATTCCTCTTCCCATTCCCAGTTCTATAAATGAAAGAATTTAGGCATATGGATAATGTGGAGTTTGAGGAGTCATTTCTACCATTTATGAGAGCCGGGAACAGCAGAGAAATTCCTCGATGCCCGCTCATCAAGTTCCCTCTAAAGGGTTGTCTGAGGGTTTCACCTCGAATCAATTCAAGGAACCTCATCGATAAGATTGTCAAGAGCCAAGGAGAAGCTGGGGCACTTACAATAAGAATTTTTTGAGAAAAAATCTCTCCGTTGACAGTCAGACTTGGTTTCTACCAATTATTGGCACTGGAAACCAACTGACCGAGTCTTCCAACCGGACAAAGAAACGAGTCATCCACTTCACCGAATTCACTCCTTGGGAACTCTTCGACACCTAGTCCAAGATGGCACCATTAGGGCTGCGAAATGGACGCCAACTGAGACCGAAACGAACGCCTTCCGTTCCGGAGGCTTTTTGACGAAGGAAATGCTTTACCTAATATTCTTACTCCACCCACCAACTTTCAAAACGATATTTTAAATGGAAGACAATTCTCTTAAATATGAAAATAGACTCTTTCTTATTTCGAAAATTCTCTTCGATTCTACCGAATTCGCATCAGAAAGAGAGGCTTTGGCCCAGCCATAATGAGATCAATCACGAGTCTTCGCTACAATTCCTAAGTCGTAGCTTGGAAGGTGACCAGAAATGGAACGTATGACCCATATGATCCCGGATCTAGAAATGAGGCTAGAGCGTGAATCCTCCACTTGGAGATTGGCTTTATCGGGGAATATTTCAGCCTGTGTCGACCCCTATTTGATAATCGATGGGACAAGAATCACAGGAATGAATTCCCAGGAGTCTCCTTTGAAGCAGACGCCGAAACAAAGGCTCCAAAATCAGTTATTTCAGGGGCATAATAAGCCGTTGAGTCGGGGAATTGATCTTTCGACTTCAATAGGTTCCGGCTCGGCGTGAGCTTCGGAAGAGGAGTTCACTACTAAAGAAGTGCAAATTAGGCTCACCTGATGTTGTCCTTTTTGATACACCTTCAGGGCCGGTTTTCCCTATCTATTGATAGTTGTATACCCAACCTTTCCCTTGCTGTCCTAACCGAACCAGGCTCGGCCTAACCCACCAGCCTTCTCGTGTTAATACACTCACGGATGAAATATCATACATATGCAGAGAAAGGCTTCCTTTGCGCATAGCGGAGTTGAAGGTCAAAACAAGGCCTTGATCACTAGAAACGTCCAAACCAATGGTTTCGGGAAGCTCTATTTAGATATCTTATTTTCGAGGACATCCATCCAATACATTTCGATACACCGTATGATAGACTCTATTAACTCAAACTTACGAGTAGGGTCTCACATGGCTTAGAACAACAATTTTTTCGTAGCATATCAGCATGCCAGGAATTTTGCAAGAGCAAATGGAGAGCGAAAACGGAGCACGAAACCAATTTCGATATGAATAAGATGGAGAAGAAAGCTCCTGCTTTGAGGTAGCACTTGATGAGGGTGGTTCGGGTGGGGCCTCTTCGCAAGGAGGGGAGTCTAGTTTCTTTTTCAATTCCACCGGGGAGGGAAACTAAAAAAGATTCAACTGAGGATGATTCGCCAACAGGTAATGAAATTACATATGAATATTCTACATCTGACTTTACAACAGATTTTGCTTCAACAACAGATGCTGATGCGCCGAAGAGGTATGGTACGGAAAGAAGAAGAATGCATCTAAAGCAGAGTATACTGAAATTCAGTCTATTGCTAATTCAATTCCTTTCTTTTCGACATCGCATTCCCTTATTCCCGCGAGTCAACTACCCCGCTCCTTGCTTGGATAAATGCAACAACCATTCCATTCCGTTCTATTGACCACGCTTACTTACGCTTAGCTACTGTGACGCGGGAATCAAGGCAGGCAGCTAAAGGACTACTTGACCACCAGAGCTAAAACTCCAGGAGATATTCTCTATAGAACGGAGTTCCCTGGTTACTTGCTCTCCAAACCTCCTGAACAACAGGTCCCACCCGCGCTGCTTGCCTGCTTGTTCTGCCCTCGCTTCCACATCTACTTAGCTTCGTTGCCTGCTCCCCGGGGAAAGCTTTCATGTAATAAACAGGTAAAGCTCCCCGGTTAAGGAGAGTTAGGTTCTCTATATTATTAGAAAGCTAGCTATCAAAGAACTAGAGCATCACTCACTACAGGCAAATAGGAAAAGCCAGCCCACGCTTTAGCTAATGAGGCAGGCAAGCTACCTAGTGTTCCAAAGCTAAAAGAAAAGGTAGTTCGCATCTCGTTATCATAACGGCTTCTACATATAAGTAGTTTGCCAATCGGTAGTTACAGCCGGGACCGGGCTTCGTTTGGTATAAGAGAATGAATGCAGTGTTGATGGAAGACACTCCCCTTCCAAGAGAGAGTTCTCCCATAGGAGAGAGCAAATTTAGCATTTCCTTGAGGGTTAGGTAGGTTTTTCTTCACATTCGCTCGAATTATATTACCTTCGGTACCCTCATATCAACACCCCTAATCCGCGATAATACCTTCAACCGTGATTCCACTTCCCGAAAGAAAAGACAGAACTCTTCCTTAATATACATCATTCTCAATGGCACATCCGCTTGAAGTCGAAAATATCTACTTGAATCTCTCAACAGCGGACGATTCTGTCCGGAGTAGCTGCTTCCGTAAGAGAAGGCACACCAGCCAGCCGGGGCAGAGGAATCCATTTCTATTAGATATGCGTCAAAGGACTAGAGGAAGATGTTCGCAAGCACAGAGGCTTTGGAATTTACAAGGGCCTTTCAGATCTCTGCCCGGCCTGAGAAATTCCGTATGCCAGAATTCTGTATGATGGGACCACAGATCCTTGGTCAACTCTGGTGGAGGCAAAAGGCTTTTATTTTATATAGAAGCGGGCAGTCGTTGGGCCTTCTTTCTTTGATTTGAGGATAGATGCAATGCTGCTCTTTCGCCTCATCCGCTACCTTACATTAAGTGATTTCACTGTCGATGTTCATGCAGCAGATGGATGGAGAGATCAAACTGTCAGCTGTGCCATTAGAAGCCCTTTCCCACTTCTTGTTTGGGGAGAACAGCCAGTCAGAAGGAGAAGGTAGAGACTTGACGCCGGGTATCTCTTTTGATTGAATCCGTGATAACTGATGTCAAGTATGAAAAACCTCCACTTTACTGTCAAAGCTCCTTGTATATAAGTCGTTCCCTATCGCTATCGGTTGAGAGACTCCCTACCTAGGACGTCAGACTCTATCTCCCCTTGTAACTTCTATCCTAAAAGCCGTCGCTTTCCCCTATCCTTTCTATTTTGCTAAACGGCCTTTCTACTTTCTATATCATACGAGCTTAGGTTGGCTCCCTCAACCGGTGTAAGAGTCGTACCCTATTTGAAAACCATAACTTGTCAGTCCTACCTTCAAGAAGCCAAGGGAGGATTTAACAGGCAATACGTACCTTAGGTTATTCAAAGGAAGAGTAGATCAGTTTAGCCAACTGAGGATTTGGTTTTTTTGAAAGATGGAAGGCTGGACATCTTGTCCCCGTTCCTTTTAGTACACGGCATTCGTGAGATGCGGACGTAGGGCTGGCGCTTATACCCGGATTGGAACCAAAGAATCCCCGTCTGGGAAGAGCTCGACGCTTTCCCTCTGAAAAAAAAAGAGAGCAAGGCTTTTTCCTTCAACACATAATCCCTCGGTCACTTCCTCCCTCGAAAGCTAACAACAGCGGATAAGAGAACTGCTTGTGAAAGAAGACTTGTTCGCAGCTAAAGAGACAGAGGACAAGATCAATAGTAGAAGCAGGTCCATGCCCTGCTTCTTGTTTGCCGGGTCTTTCTCGCTTTGAGCCTGGTCTGGTAAGTAAGGACTTTGCCTGGTATTGACTGATTGCGATTGCATCTTGTCTGCTATTTTATTTAAAGATAGAAAGATTCGACGGCCAGTAGCTTTTCCGTTTTCGGGCATAAGAAACAATAGTTGAGAGAGAAAGAACTTCCGCCGAGGCTAATTCAATTCACGATTGTTGAATCAGCCGTGATTGCTAACGTCTGTAATTTAAAGAGAGTGCCCCCATCCCATGGGGGATAAGCTCTTCCTTCTCTCTGTCCTGTGCGTGCTATTTATGAAGACCTTGCTATCTCTAAATTCTTTCACTACTCTTTCTCTTGGCAAAGTCCTCCCACTAGTTCTAGAATTCATTCCTCTCCGTTTGCAGCTATTGATGCGTCCGCTGCTAGTTCACGGGAGCTCGCTAGGGCTATTTGAACTAATAAGAATCTGTTAGAGTGGGCAAGCAAAGAAGAATCGGAATCATTGCCCGAAAGCAAAGCAAGGGAATCAACGATCTACGGTGAATTCGATTTCACGATGAGAGAGATTGGAACAGCATCCAATCCTGATTTTCACTCTTTCGAGATCGAAGAATAGCCTAGTGCCTATAGTCTAGTAAAGTAGCCAAGCTAGGGATGAGACTCACCTTGCCAACGGAGATGGCGAGAAGAAAGGATCACGACCAAATCGACTCGGAACTCTTGTTTAGCAGTGAACGAATCCGATCTTTGCTTTGAGGGAAGCAAGCTAAAGGTGGGCTAAGGGAAGGAATTCAAAGCCGGGACTATAGGGCATGAGACTCGGATCTAGGATCAAAAGACTGACTGAAGCCGAGAGAGATGGGCCCCATGTCAATCGAGTGGAGGTTGAAGTCCCAGAAAGAGACCGCCGTGCAGGAAGCGGCGATAGCAAAGATTACCTTCACTCATGACAATATGCTCATGGAAGGGAAGCCATGAAGCTAAAGGGAAAGGGAAGACTTCCATTTGTTGGGTAGGTCTAGGGCAAAGGAAAGAGAGGTGTGGCTAAGGAAGGGTGAGGCGACGGGTTTGGACTCTTTCCCATCGACTTGACCGGCAGAAGTCTACGATCCTCCAAACTAAAGCCGTCGAAACGGCACTCAACCGAAGCCCTTTCCCCTAACCTACAAGAAGGACCGAAGGGAGGCTAGGCCTTCCCGAAGATCAACTTGACCAAGGTAGAAAGATTGCCCGAGGTAGGGCGGAGAGGTAAGGTGGTTAGACAGCGGGAGAGGAGAGAGTACCGAGTACGAGAGTCAGTTAGTTGCTAACCGAAAGAGAAGGGAATTGAAGAATTGAATCCCATTTGGTTTGGTTGCTAGCGAGTGAGGGAATCGCAGATGGGCTTATGACCTAGAAGCTGACCTCGAAGCTCCAGCTTACTTCGCTTCGGTCCCTAAGCAACTACCTTCTTATGGCCTCGGAGAAAGCCAATATGGCATGTCTATTTGAAAACAATGGGATGATCAGAACGTGAACTCTGATAATAGGGGTATACAAGTTAACCACCTAGAATCGATCCATGACCGCTAAACTAAAGGAGTCCTTTACCAAACCGTCTTTACCCGCCTCAACCGATCTTAGCTCGGACATGCGCCAATACTGACTCCTTTCCCTGTTTTCTCCCCTCGTAAGGTAGTTCGAGCGTCTCCGAACCTGACTTTCAAGTCGTTCCAGTTTTTCCCTATAGTAAGTGCCCTCAAGCAAGGCCCCAAGGCAGTCCACCATAATATTAGGTGGAGAATCCTCTCTCTTTCTGCCAGTGCCAGCCTCTTCCTCGAACAATTGAATCAGAAGTGAAGATCCGTCCCCGAGGGAACCTTAGCTATTTCATCAGCTGCAAGTCTTTTAGCCGTTGAAGCTCTTTCTTTTGGTTTATATCCGGTGAATGAAATAATCATTGTTCAAATAACCGTAAGCGGTAGTGGAGTCAGTTAATCCGAATAGGTTTTGTTCTAGTAGGAGCTCTAAGCCTATCCGCTGTGAAAGTCCTTTATCGGATTCGGATGCTGGGTTAACTGGTTCTCAAAGCGAGTATAAAATCCATTTTTTCGGGTAAAGAAATCCGGGAATAAAATGACCAAAGTGGTAATATTAGAACTTCGATAGAGGCACTCACTCTAACTCTAAGTCAAAGGGTAACTTAAACTCCCCTAAGAAAAGCCTAAGAAAAGGTATGGATTCGGAAGTACTAGGGTTCCACTCTAATTCTTTTCATTCAAGTCTTCCTATTCCTAGCCTAGCAGAGAGGAAGCTACCCCCATTCGTTCCCTGGATGATGGAGAAAATGTTCGGATGTTTACAAGTCTTCGCCGTAAATCAAGCTCCCCCTTAGATTCGAGGATAGGAAAACTAGCAGGAAGGGATTACGCTTCAAGAGAAGTGGAACTAAAGCTTCCTTATAGACTTATTTTTTTACCCGTCTACAGAAGATGATGTAAAAGACTCAACGCTTCCCCCCCTTTCTGCGATACCCGGGAGTCAAAGACATATAAACTTCTTCATCTAAGTCACTATGTAAGAAAGCATTATGAACATCCAATTGATGAAGAGACCATCCGGCAGCAATAGCAAGTCACTTTGGAACGACCCGGCATCGAGAAAGAAATGTATTCATGCATCTCGAAAGAGAAGGATAACTCTTATAGTTTTATATTCCATCTCGTGACTACGATATGACTTTGCTTCGCACCTTACTCTATCACTTAGCCTTAGTGGGCCTAGCTGCCCTATGTTGTAAGTTCACGGAAAGGAATTGACCCTATCTATAAACTATAAAGATTCGAAGGATCCCCTTCCCTCCCTCAGTAAGTCAAGGGGAAGGTATTGAAGGTTTTAAGCATGCTTTATTAGAAAAGTGCTTTCGATTTCGGGGGAATTCTTTGATCATCGAACCTTTCTCTTTCTGGTTCCGGGGATCAGGAAGAAATTCCTTATTCCGGGCCTACGTATCTCTTTCGGGAAGCGCTTGGATTAGACTTAGCAGTCACTCGAGCCAGAAAGTAAGTTCATTCAAGGCACTAGGCGGTGGATCAAATTTCCTTTCTGCTCTAGCTGTCTCGGCTTTAGCTAGTTCATGGTAAGCTTGTCAGTTTAGCTAGTTAGGGAATCTTTCCTTTTTTTTTTGTAAGGGGCCTTTTCTTTTCTTTTTATTAGTAGGGGGTGAAAGTACCTAGGTTAAAAAATCTCTGTTTCGTGTTGGCGGGATCGACTTCCACTTTCGATACCGAGAAAGCAAGCCGAGCAGAGAGATACGGGATTAGACGGCTTCAGTTGGTGTTCTCCCTTGGGGGGCTAGTGGGTCCTTAAGCGACTGCTTGGATTAGTGTCTTGAGTTCCTTTCTTTCGGTGTAGTGGCCTGAAACTTAGTGTTATGGGGACCCAGCCCTAACAGAGAGTGTTTTTTGCGAGGAAAGATTTGAAAGACAAGATGTTTGTAGTGGTTATGGAGGGGCTTGTTTTCTGGCTTAGTAGCGGCTAGTTGAGTTTTCCTTTCGTACGTAAGGGAAGCCCTTAAGCGAGCGGGCAGCAGCTGCCATGCCTTGAAATTCATCCCAACAACCGGAGAGATAGATAGATGGAGCGGATAGAAGAACTGGCCTACCTCTCCTAAGAGCAACTGTTATCGCTGGTTGAACTGGCCTCCGCTATATAAGCTTAATTAGCTCGCCTCGTCTGGTGTAGACGGATCGAGAATCTGGTATCGATGGATGGCTTTTCTGGATACAATCAGATCAAGATGTACCCAAATCCTTCCGAACTCCTTTCGGAATCTACTGCAACACTGTCATGCCTTTTGGTCTAAAGAATGCTGGTGCTACTCTTATCAAAGGGCGATGATGAAGATATTTCAGGACATACAACATTCAAAAGTTGAGTGCTACGTTGACGACTTGGCTGTCCAAAGTCAAAAGAAAGAAGACCATCTAGATGATCTGCGAAGAGTGTTTGAGCAACTGCGAAAGCACAAGCTACGGATGAACCCATTGAAGTGCTTCTTCGGTCTTTCGTCCGGTAAATTGTTTGGGTTCGTAGTTCGAAAGCAAGGCATCGAGCTAGATCCAGTAAAGGTTAAGGCCATCCCCAAAGAACCTAAAAGAACTGAAAGGCTTCCAAGGAAGGCTGGCATATAACTATTCGACGGTTTCTTTCCAATCTGTCTGGTAGATGCTTCTCACGATTGATGAAGAAAGGCTTGTTTGGGATGCTAAATGCCAAGAAGCATTCCAAGATATCAAGCAATATCTCACAAAAGCCTCCGGAAACCCTTTCATCTTGTATACACGAGCTCTAGATCACTCATTGGGAGCGCTTTTAGCCCAAAGACGGTCATGACTCTATACTATCTCTCAAGGATGTTGCAAGGTGTAGAACACCGTTATACTCCAGTTGAGAAAGAATGTCTTGCGCTTATGTTTGCAGAAGCTAAGGCACTACTTACTGTCTAACACGGTGTATCTGGTCTCGAAGATCAATCCTCTCAAGGTCCTCGTGACGAAAGCTGGGTCACTCAATGCTCGCATGGCAAAGTGGTCAATTCGACTGTCGCAGTATGACATTCGGTACACGCCTTAAAAAAAAGGCCATTCAAGGGCAAGCCCTGGCTCGTGGCTGCACATCCATCCTCTACCACCCGATTCGGAATTGCAAGATGGCCTTCCGGATGAACTAGTGTGTAGAATGTTATGCTACTGATACCGATAAATGTTGGAGAATGTACTTCGACGGCCGATTCAATGATAAGGTATAAGAACCTCCGGGGTTGGTATTCTATTCGTCAGTCCCGACAATTACCTGATTCCGTATGACGGAAAGTTAGCAAAATAATGTACTCCCTAATTGTGTTGTGGCTTTCTCCTTCTTCATTTCATTTAGTTTCCCTCTACTTATCCTTTGGTCTTAGAATATAGTTGTTAGAAGGAGTTCCGAAAGCCCATTGCCTTCTGCCTTACTAGTTCTCTATAGAGTCCCGCCACTTTACACATCTGATGCATCGAGATTTCATCTTGGATTTAGAACCTCAAGCCCTATCAAACAAGGGATTCTTCGTCGGATTCGTTCAAACCATTGCAAATAAACAATTGGTAGAACTCCACAACTAGTTATTGTTAGGAGTAGGGGCTTTCTTGTACGCTTCTCTCCCCCCTATCCTTTAAAGCGAAGTGAAACCTTTGGAACAAGCTTTGGGTCTAATCAGAGGGTATAAATTTATCCCGCAACCTCGATCGCATCTTGTCTCATATACTTCCCTTTGCCTTTCCGCTCACGCCTTGCTTGGACTTGATCCCACCAAATTGAGACATGACCTGTGCTCAGGAATTTAACCTTCGTACACCTCGGATAGTTCTTTCCAATCAAAGAACTTCTCCACGCTACTTAACCAATCCAGAAAGTCCTCGGGATGCAATCGGCCATGGAAATCGGGAACGTCAACTTGAATCCCACGATCTCGCTGCCCCTATAAGGCCCGGATCCAGCGCTTCCTTATCATTAAAAAAAAGAAAGAGGCTGGAACTTCTTCTTCTTCATGAATAGTTTTTTGATCATGTGATCGGATCTAGTCGATCGGATTTGAATCGGAGGTCTTGAACTCGAGTTTGTGAGAGACTCTTGCCGCCGCCCTAGCTCTTTAAAATTGAAGCCCATTTATTGCCCTAAAAAAGAAAAAGAAGACCCGGCTTCTTCTTCTTTCTTTTACGAATCCCTTTTTCTTTACTATAAAAAATTAAGTAATCAGGGCTAAAGCACATACATATGGAGAGGTGCAAAGGACAGATGTGCCAATTAGATTAGAAGTCAAGCAGTATTTGATTGAAATAGTGCGCTTTCTTTAATGAAACCCCTCTATAACGTTATAGTTATCACTTCATCAAATCTGAATGCAAGAATGCCTTGTTCTGTAGCAAAAGAAAAGAATAGGCTGCCGATGGACCGGAAGCCGCAGTGGGGACAAAGACGGTGATAGAATCCGCCTTCCCTAATGACTTTCCTTGGGCATTAAATAGTTTGAGATTAGAAGACCACGCGTCGACGTCGACCTGACCTTTCGCTCGGGGACGGTGAAGGACGCTCAAACGAGAATCTTTTGAAAGAATCCAATGTGTAAAGCATATTGAAGCGACCTCTATTTTACTGATCCAGCCCGGGATCGCCTCGAGGATGAAGCGGTAGTACAGGTTCTAGGGCCTTTCCCCCCAAGGCTCGATTTAGGCGCAGAGTGTGGTGGGTGCACTCGAAGTGGAAGCTTCCCTCTATCAACATGCGAGCTTTGTTGAAAAGTTTCTTTCGTATTATCCTAAATAGAAAGGGTCTTCCGATAGACGAGAAGACTCGGTTACAGCATCCGACTAACCAACTATAGCTGACCCAGGACAGGTTTTGATCCGCGTGCCGCTGCTCTTCGAGTTTTGGTTTCGAATGAAGAACTCAAGCTTTCGATTGACTTTGTGTTCAGTTCAGTGCCCCGAGGCTGGGTCTCCATCAATATAAAGAAAAGCCATCACTCTTAGCGCTGTCTCTTCAGTTGCGTACTCTTTTGCCTAGTCTAAAGCTAGTTCAGCGAGGGTACGACTCAGCTCTTTGAAAGCTTTCACCTCGACTAGAAGGAAGAAGCCTAGAAGCAAGCACAGGCCTTACCTTCTGCCTTGTCCTTAGATAGAAGAAGAACAGGGCAAGCAAGAATGGCAATAAACGTAGCTATTTCCGTTCTTGTCGGAATAGCTACTAGAAGGGAGTTCTCACCGGGAAATCTCTTTAGAGAAGCTAAGTCCTAATCAAAGCAGCAAGGTAAGTCAATTCTTTCTTTTAGGAAGGGCCCGAAGGGCAATTGATTTAGCTGAATTAGCTGTTTCCGTTTGCGCTCTTCTCTTGCTTGAGGAGGAATTTCTTCATAAGTCACACACGAATTGCTTTGCTCAAGGTTGGTCAACTTACCTATTTAGGCTTTTTTCAGAGTGGGATATAAAAATAGATCCTCAAAATCAAAGCGCTACGCCCCTCCTTGCCTAAGAGGTCTTACTTCCCGTCCCGCTCTTCTCTTGCTTGAGGAGCCCGGTATTCTAAGGAGATTGCCTGCTATTCCCACATTCAACTGTGTTTAAGTACCTTTCCTAGCTTTAAGACTAGGGATCTCTTGCCTACGCATCTTTATCTGGTCAATCTGTCAGTGAAGCCAAATCCCCTCAGCATAGTCTAAGCTTGAAGACAGCCTAAGCATAGGAAAATGCTAAAAAGTAGAAATACCGGGTATTCTCCGAGAAAGACCCGGCAAGATCCGATGCTTCTTCCGCTCAGCTACTATTCTTCCTAACATTGGTATGAGATTGCGACTATTGGGATATCTCTGGACTTGCTTAACGCACTAGTGAAAGTCCCTATCTGCCTTCATTAAAGTGAAGTTTCCCTCAACACTATCCCTAAGGCGAGAAAGTGACTAGTGGTTGAGTTACCTAATTCCGTTCCTAAGACTCTTTCGAAAGAACAATTCCGGGAAGTGGTATGAGAAGTGTCAGAAAGCCTTCGAAAAGATTAGGTTTTATAGAAAAAGGGAAGTCTGCGGACAGCCAGGAAAGTCAGTAGTCAAGGACGTTAGGGCCTTTCCCAATTCGTATCATATTGAGCCAAAAATGGGCACTAGGTTCCGTTGGAC
>Ga0325404_1000028_pt1 | contig 120852 bp, 78 predicted proteins | sample PopdelMetagenome_18_FD_205664 | JGI IMG/M metagenome (GOLD analysis project Ga0325404, IMG submission 205664) | Populus deltoides microbial communities from Bellville, Georgia, United States - Xylem-Control-R1 | ecosystem: Host-associated > Plants > Phyllosphere > Stem > Wood/Secondary xylem...
TCATTGTTTTCTAGTTCATTCTATTTTGAATTGCATTACTCTGAAGGGCCATGGGTATTGTTCCTCTACATGAGAAGTGTGATTTGGTGGACATTGAAGATCTTGCATTGCATCATAGGCCAGGGATATGATATCATGAACTACTCCAAGTTTTATTAGGACACTGCAAGAACAATCAACATGCACAGTGTTTACTTATACTAGCTCAAAACTTAATTGATTATGTTTTGTTTTTGTGGTTGGTCTTATCTTCCAGACTAGATCTGGAACATGAACTTGAGTAAATAGGGCATCCAAAAGTGAGAACATGGTCCTCATTAAACTGACTCGGAAAAGTAGTCTTTGACTAACTTGTAAAGTTTGTTGAGATCTAAAATTGAAACGAGTATTTTCTTCTAGTAGGCAGAACTAGACATCAACGTTCACATATGGTTTCTTGTATCCCTGTTGGAAAATCTTGTCTTTTGTCCTTATTAAATGTGGCTTTATTTTTTGCCAGGACAATCCACCACCTTCAATGAGCTTGTTAGCAATTGCAGTTGGGATAAAGCAAAAGGCAATAGTGAACCAAATTGTTGAAAAGGTGACTTTCAATCTTGATATATTATTGGCTTCATAAATTTTTTGTGCTCATTTGTGCAAATATTTATCTTTCTCCTGCAGTTCCCTTTAAGTGATTTTGTTGTGATGCTTTTTCATTATGATGGTGTTGTGGATGAATGGAGGGATTTATCATGGAGCAACAGTGCCATCCATGTGTCTGCAGTAAATCAAACAAAATGGTGAGCTTGATTCATCCCAAGTTGATGTTGCCTTGAATCACAAATGGAATTGGTCATGTGCACAGAGACTGGCACATATCTGCTTACATGCATCCCAGGATTGAATTTTTGCTTCCATGCATTAGTTCATGTTGATATGCATGTGTTTATTTATGCATGGTACATGCCATCTCATAACATCCATCCTTAGATGAACAATTACTTTGATTGCACAGGTGGTTTGCCAAGCGTTTCCTGCATCCAGATATAGTTTCTGAATACAATTATATATTTCTTTGGGATGAAGACCTTGGAGTTGAGAATTTCAATCCTAGAAGGTAAGCATGCTTAGAAATGAAAATGGTACCGTGTCTTAATTTTTTTCCCTAAAAACAGTACCCTACTGTTTATAACTACTACTTTGATGACCATCTTTAATGGTCTTGGTGCCTGCCTGTTAAAATACAAGGAGTAAAATATTCACATCTAGTGAAATTCTTAAGAACAGTGAAAACTCTGCTAGATGCATTTTTCCTGTCGCTCTTCTTATTTTCTTCTAGTAATGGAAATAGGTGTCTTTTCACTACTGAATGCCCCTGCTACTTAGGTCAAACAAGTTAAACATCTTAATACCAAGTGGTTAAGTGGGTGTCCTTCTATTTTCTTCCTTTTCTTTTTGAATTGGACTACAAGTGGTTTTATGGAGTGTGATTTCATGAACATTATCGAACGTGTTGAATTTCTTGCAGATATCTGTCAATTGTCAAGGATGAGGGACTAGAAGTATCGCAGCCAGCACTTGATCCTTCTAAGTCTACCGTTCATCATCAAATTACTGCTCGTATAAGGAACTCCATCGTGCACAGGTTTGTGAAAACTAGCATAAATTCCTTTCTGGGATGATTTAAATGGTTACACTGATCATCATTGTATTGCTATTGGTTACCATCAATTTTTTATGAGCAGATGAAGAGCATAAAAAAGGAGTTTGCTTGGATATGAATGTTTTAATCAAATTCTACTTGGTGTCTTTGTTTGCAAAGAGCTTTGATTGTTAATATCCAAGAGTTTCAAGCACACTTGGTGTTGAAATTACTAAGAATCTAAATTAAAGCTGGTTGAATCAAACACAAAATTTTCTTGAACTTATCCAGTTGTGTTTCAGTTACCTACTTTTCAAGGTTATACAGCAATCACATACTGTGGATTTGTGCTAATGAAGGAGGCTTTTAAGATGTGAAGTGTTTTTTCATATTCTTCTTCTTCATCTTTAAACTTCACTCATCTGTCTGTGCTGTTATTTTCCCTGATGAGATTGTTTTAAATGTTAGGAATATCTATGAAAGGTGCAGTCGTTCAATCTTCTAATGCTACTCAGTCTATGAGAATTCAAAATAACAGGTCGATGTTTAGGAACATGCCAATTTTGAAAAGTATTCCACAGTGCAGTAGGGTTTAGGGAATCATTGTAATCTATTGGGCCAGCTTGATCGTGGAGAGCTAATGATTCTGAATTCCTTTGTGCTTTCAGCAACAAAGACTATTTTCTTGACATTGTGATGGTGTTACTGTTGTGTTCTGTGCACCATGAATCCAAAGGGATGATTATCAACTAAGGGGGGTAGAGGACCTTAGGATCATAGAAAAAATCCATGTAATGTGTTGTGGTTATGGTTGTACTGCCTGATTGCCATAGTATAGAAAAAAATTGTAGCTTAACTGTTTTAGGCTGATTTTTTCAACAGGAAAATATTGAAGTTCAGAGGCAACACAAAGTGTTATGGCAACAGCACTTCACCTCCATGCACAGGGTAAATCTAAAATGTTGACCAACTCTGTAGTTTGCAGAAGAGTAACCTTTCTGTTGGAAAAAAAATATTTTTTTCTTATCAAACTGCTAGAAATACGCTGTGCTAATGTGGTGAAAATACTCTCTTTCTATGCAGTTGGGTGGAAATGATGGCACCTGTCTTCTCAAAGGCAGCTTGGCAATGCACGTGGTACATGATCCAGGTATTGAATCTTTGAATGGTCGAATCTTTTCCAGAGATTGCGTCATGGCACTTGACCAAATTTTGAACTTAGTAGTTAACATCCTACAATAAATTGAAAACTTGACCACTTTGTCACAGTAAGAAGAGCTTATCTTGCTAATTAGATTGAATGCATCGTAATAGGAGGCTGGTCTTCTTTGTTTCTTAATCATTATGTTAGAGCAGAGTGCTTAGCCTTTAAAACGACACCCCATACTTGGCTTGGCCGTATAATTCATCACAATTTACTTTTGTGCTTGACAGGTCAGCTAGTACTTAGCTGCTTCGTTACCTCTAATTTGCCTTTTCACCTGTGCAGAATGACTTGATCCACGCATGGGGTCTGGATAGAAAACTCGGTTATTGCGCACAAGTAACTCTTTAATTCCTATTCAATTTGCGATTCTCTTGGCTTTGCTGCTTCTCAACAGGAAAAAATAAAAACTCTGCTTGGCTATGGTAGTGACATTTTTACTATTTTAGGGTGATTGGACGAAAAATGTCGGCGTGGTTGATGCTGAGTACATAGTTCATCTGGGTCTTTCAACCCTTGGCGTCTTCAATGGAAGTGAGGTAAGTATTTCTTATGTTCCTTGTGATAGAATAATTGTAGGAATGGATTGCTATAACTGCTTATTCTTTCCTGCTCTTCTCTTTGTTCTTGAACTCATTAGCAAAGGCTGGTCTAGTGTTACTAACTCTTATGCTGTCCAATTTTACTGGTGTGCCCCTTACCTCCTGCATTAGTTAGACCTTCATATGGGTCACAGCCTCGTCTGGTGTCATGCTTTGCTGTTTTAATGCTGGGACAATATATATATATATATACACACATATATATATATATATATATATATATATGTTACATGAATTAGACATCATAACATTTATTTAACATTTCATGTTAAATATTACATGTATAAAATATCAAAACAATCATTGATTCAACATGCTGGATAATCTGCTGCACTGATGTTGAACATACCAGGATTCTCATGTTGTCCTATGAACTCATTCATGCTGTTAAATTGTGATGCCTGAGTTAATTTTTCTTTTGAGTATTATTCTGAAAACACGGTAGCTTAACAGAGTTGTCTGAACTTGCCTGTTGTGACCCATAATTCTTTGCCATGAATAATGACTGTTCATGTTTTGTATATTGCAGGCACTGCTATCCAAGTCCAAGGAAGTTGATAAAAGACCCGAAGTATGCTTCTTTTTTCTCCTTTTTAACCAACTATAGATCTTGTAACCTTATGTTTCTCCTTCTCAATGTCTATGCTCATGATCTACTTTCCTCAACTACAACCATTTTGCTAAGCAAGCACGGTTCTTGTGCAGGTGAGGACACAGTCATCTGTTGAAATGAATATCTTCCACGAGAGATGGGAAGCTGCAATAAAGGAGGACAGATGTTGGGTTGATCCATATCAACTTATTTCAAACCAAACCAGACACTGAACTTTGTTTTATTAACCGAGCGTCACACGACTTTCATACATAGCCACAAATGTTAATAGTGACACATTTTCTGCGCAGCAGAAGATCTCCAAACTGCCAAGTTCCAGCACATCAAAGTCACTGAGGATCCGGAGATGTGATTGATGGTTGTCTATATTATAATGCCGAACGGTTCTCAATCAACATTGAAACAGCTTGTTGCAATGTTGTGATTCTTCGGTCCCATCTTCCCTAGCTAAAAGGACATGGAAGATACACCAGATGTGTTTAATAGTTGATATTTTCATAGATAGGGGATTGATTCTTTAAACGGTGTATTACAATTGATCTTGGAGATGCTTATAGATTTGGTTTTGAAGGATTGGTTTTTGACATCTTTCTTGATGATTTATTGGGACCAGTCATCTCATTCAACCCTCTGTATCAAACTGTCTTGTTGCTTATATGACCGTGAGGAAAGTGATCTAGCATTTATTGAGAAATAGCTTGGGCGTGGCTACAGCTTACATCCAAATTCCTTGAGTCTCGTAATCCTGTCTAACTGAAGACTATTGGTTTTTTGTTAGGATCCAGTATCTTGTGTCAGGACCCAAGATTACCCAGTGCTCTTGGGTTTTCTATCAGAATTTAATTCTCTTAAGTTGTGTTAGGATCCAAGCACATTAGAATCTAATTTTCATGGGTCATATGTTAGGTGCTAAATTTTTTGGATTCAGCATCAGAACGAAGACTGACGAAGGTTAATATGTTCTGTGTCAGGATTTAATTTTTTTGGGTTCTACATTAAGTGTCAATTCTCTTGAGTTGGATGTTTAGGACCCAAGGTTTTAGGTCTTGGATTTTTAAATATAATTATTTGTATTATAAATATTATTATTTTTATTATAATTGAAAGTATTAATAAAATAATTAAGAAATTTGAAAAAAATTATTATCAATATTGAAAAACAACTATATATTTCAAATTTAAAATTATTATTAGTATTAATAAATTTTAAAAAACTATTATTGCTATTGAAGAAAAATCATGATTTTTTTTTGAAATATTTAAAAAAATTTGACAAACAAATTAAATATTATTATTAATATTATAAATATTATTATTGAGTTTGATGTTATAGCTAAATTTAACATTTTTGGATTTGATATTATAGTCAGATTCATCATTTTTAAATTTTTAAATTTTTTTTATAAAAATAAAAATTAAACCCGCTTGCACGAGCCACCTATATTTCTATTCTATTTAGTAATAAAGGGATGAGATGATACATATTAAATTAATAAATGAAGATATATTGAGCTCAAACGGAGCTAAAACGTAAATATCAACTCACCACTGATATTATGTTTGGGAACGTGGCTGCGGCTGAGTTTTTAAAAATTTTGAAATCTTTTTTTACTAAAATTAAATATAGTTTGTATGTTTTGGATTGTTTTGATGTGCTGATGTCAAAAATAATTTTTAAAAAATAAAAAAATATCATTGGCATGTATTTTGACACGAAAAATTATTTGAAAAGTACTCACAACCACACTGTCAAACACGCTCTAAAGATACTATAAAATTCAAACAGAAGACAATATTTCAAAATCATTTTTGCCAGTTCCAACATTGAGAATTTCTTATAGGATAAAAGAGTCGAGGTAAAAGAGGAATTATTTTTTAAAATGTTTTTTATTTGAAAATATATTAAAATAATACTTTTTAATTTTTATTTTTAACATTAACACATTTATAAAAACATTATAACAAAATAATTTAAAATAAAACCAACTGTGCTAATTTTACTTGTTATTTTATGAATTTATTTAAGAAAAAGCGAACGACATGACACACAGTGGCGTGTTAACTCACTTGACTCGCTTCAGACTTCAGGGTTTAAGCACTCCTCTCTGCCCCTCCTCCTTCCACTTTTGGGTTTAATTCCGCTTTCACAAAATTCAAACCCCTCACAAAAAAAAAAAAAAAAAAAAAAAAAAAATGTCCCGCCATCTCCTCCTCCTTCGCCGCTCCTCTTCCACTCTAACAACCACCAATCATCCTCTACTACGAGCTCTCCACCACCTCATTATCTCTCCCCTCCATCATATCCCAAACCCTAACCCTCCAATTTCCACCACCCCACTCCTGCCATCATCTCGCACGTTCTCCTTTTCCTCAGCCGAAGAAGCCGCCGCAGAACGTAGAAGAAGAAGGCGCCGGCTCCGAATCGAACCTCCACTCCAAGCAATGCAACGCAACCCGAACCCTCCCCCTCGTGACCCCAACGCTCCTCGCCTCCCTGACTCCACAAGCGCATTAACTGGCAATCGCCTTAACCTCCACAATCGAGTCCAATCCCTAATCCGCGCTTTCGATCTCGACACTGCATCCCATGTTGCTCGCAATTCTATTTATTCACGTACTCGCCCCACAGTTTTTACTTGCAACGCCATCATAGCTGCTATGTATCGCGCCAAAAGGTACATTCTTTGATTAGAGTGTAAATAAATTGTGAGCATTTTCTTTGTAAGTTGTTGTTTTGAATGTAATTTGTGATGTCGAATTATTGTATTGTGATTGATATGCAGATATGACGATGCGATTGCGCTGTTCAAGTTCTTTTTTGAACAACATCATATAGTGCCTAATGTTGTTTCATATAATAATTTGATTAATGCACATTGCGATGAGGGGAGAGTTGATGTGGGGCTTGAGGTTTATAGGCGTATAATTGAGATAGCCCCGTTTTCACCGTCTTCAGTGACTTATAGGCATTTAACTAAAGGGTTGATTGATGCTGGGAGGATGGAGGATGCGGTTGCTTTGTTGAGGGAGATGTTGGTTAAAGGGCATGGTGCGGATTCGTTGGTTTATAATAATGTGATCAAAGGGTTTTTGGAGCTGGGGAATTTGGAGAAGGCTGATGAGTTCTTCAATGAGTTGAAAGAGAGGTGTTTGGTTTATGATGGAGTGATTAATGCCACGTATATGGATTGGTGGTTTAAACAAGGGAAGGATAAGGAGGCCATGGAAAGTTACAAGTCTTGGCAGGATAGGAATTTTAAGGTGGTACCTGCAACATGTAATACCATTTTGGAGGTTCTAGTTAAATATGGGAAGAAAGAGGCTGCATGGGCTTTGTTTGAGCATATGCTGGATAACCATACCCCACCGACCCACCAAGGTGTAAATTCAGATACATTTAATACAATGGTGAATGAGTGCTTTAGGGAAGGGGAGTTTGAGGAGGCAATTAATACATTTAAAAAGGCAGGGACAAAGCCTGGATCTAAGCCTTTTCAAATGGATGTTGTGGGGTACAACAACATTATCGCAAGGTTTTGCGAGAATGGGATGATGAAGCAGGCGGAGGAGTTCCTTGCAGCATTATCTGCCAAATGCTTGACTCCTGATGTCACGACTTTTAGGACATTAATTGATACATATTTGAAGATGGAGGAGATTGATGATGTTTTGAGAATGTTCAATAAAATGGTAGATGCTGGTTTGAGGGTGGTGGCAAGCTTTGGGACTAGGGTGTTTGGTGAGTTGGTTAAGAATGGCAAGGCAGTGGAGTCTGCAGAGATTTTGACCAAGATGGGAAACAAAGATCCAAAACCAGACTCCTCAATCTATGATGTTGTGGTTAGGGGGCTATGTAATGCTGGTGCACTTGACATGGGCAAGGATATTGTCGACCAAATGATGAAATATGGTGTTGGTGTTCCACCTGTATTGAAGGATTTTGTACTTGAGGTTTTTGAAAATGCTGGACGAGGTAGTGAGGTTAAGAGTGTTTTGGATCAAAGTAAGTGGATTAACAATTCAAGACCTGCTTATCCAAGACAGCCTCAAAGTCAACATGAACCTACTCAAATGGCAAGTGGGTGGCCATTAGGGCCTTCTCCGTTGATGGGAAAATCAATTTCAGGTGAACCTCAGATTTCAAGATCACAGTCCTTTGGAGTCCATCCAATGTCAAGACAAACACAATTAGGATCTCCTCAGATGACTGGGCAGCTGCCACTAGGTTCTCATTATAGGCAACAGCCATCAGGATTCCACAATATGGATCAACAACAGCCATCAAAACCTTACCAAGGTAGCGACTATCCAATTGAAGATTTGACTTTTATTGTCTTGTTATTTTCCTTTTTGTTGTTGTATTATGAATAGTGATCTATTTATTTATCTTACTTTATTCTGTTTTTTATTTTTATTTGTTGTGCGTAATTTTTAACTTTTTTTTAAAAATGTAATTCTTTTGTTTTCCTTAAATCTCTTTGAATGCTACTCATTTCAGCTACGACGAATTATGTTCATTCTGTTTCTTTAATCATTGATTGATATTGGCAACTACAATGGCAGAACAACAATCTTCATGGTCTTCTCAAGCAGGAGGCCAGCATCCACCATGGTCTCCTCAAACAGCAGGCCAACAGCTATCGTGTTCTTCTCAAACAGGAGGTCAACAGCCCTCATCATGTTCTTCTCAAACTGGACAGCAGCTGTCACAATCTTCTCAGACAGGACAACAAACTGGACCGCAGCTGTCACATTCTTCTCAAACAGGCCAGCATCCTCCATGGTCCTCTCGAGCAGGAGGCCAGCAGCCATCATGGTCCTCTCAATCAGGAGGCCAGCAGCCATCTTGGTCCCCTCAAACAAGAGGCCAGCAGCCATCTTGGTCCCCTCAATCAGGAGGCCAGCAGCCATCTTGGTCCCCTCAATCAGGAGGCCAGCAGCCATCTTGGTCCTCTCAAACAAGAGGACAGCAGCAATCATGGTCCTCTGATAGGGGAGGGCATCAGCCATCATGGTCCTCTGAAACTGAGGGACAGCAAGCATTAGGGTCCAGTAATATGGAACATCAGCCACCAGGAACCTCTCATATGATTAAATGCCATCCAAATGAATCTCCACAGATGTCAGGACAGGCAACTTTTCAATCCTCACAGAATGGTGGACAATATTCCTACAGGTCACCTTCAGTGGTCAGAAACCATCCTGTAGGATCCTCACCAGATGCACCTTTTCAATCCTCACAGAATGGTGGACAATATTCTTACGGATCACCTTCAGTGGTCAGAAACCACCCTGTAGGATCCTCACCAAATGCACCTTTTCAATCATCACAGAATGGTGGACAATATTCTTATGGATCACCTTCAGTGGTCAGAAACCACCCTGTAGGATCCTCACCAAATGCACCTTTTCAATCCTCACAGAATGGTGGACGATATTCTTACGGATCACCTTCAGTGGTCAGAAACCATCCTGTAGGATCCTTACCAAATGGAGGACAATATTCTAATGGATCACCTTCAGTGGTCAGACACCATCCTGTAGGATCCTCTCAGATAGCTGGACAACAACAAGGGGAAGACAACCAGCAGCAGGTAACAGCTTGAATCCTTGATACGAAATCCTCTCTGCTCATTGTTTTAATTTTTGTTTGGACAGAAAATTCTAGATCATTGTTGTTGCTGAGTAGATATTGCTCATTGAGGGGAAGTCATACCTCCCCTATTTGTACCAAATCCTTAGACAAGACCCTGGGAAAGGATTTAGCAGTAAATTTGTCACTTTTAGATGGAGTTTCAATCCGGCCTTGCCAGCCTCTTTTGTTTCAGCCTTCAGACAATTATCCATCTGAAAAGGAATTGCAGATGGATTTGATTTCCTCTATGTGTTCCCTTAACAAAGTCAAACTTCACTGAAAGTAATTATTTCGAGATTATGTGCAAATGGCAAGAAAGACAGTTAGAACATTGTGCTAATTCATTTTTAGTACACTTGTTTCGTCTGCTCTTCTAACATTTGGTTCATTTATCTTTCTGTAATTTGTTTGTAGTTGACCATAACCATGTTTATAAATATAGCATACAGAATGGTGTATCTACAAACCTCTGTAGAAATTTTATATAACCTGTCATTCACTTCAAAATCTGTAAGTGTAGATGTGCATGCTTAGATTCTCTTAGGTGTTGTGGAAAGTGACCTGCATTTGGCCTGGCTGTTCTTGTATGTTTCCTGGATATTAGATTATATTCCCTCATGCTAAGTATATTGTAATGGTTCTTCTTCTGTGCCAGCCAAATGGACCTTCAGATATGGCTGAACAGCATTCATCGGGAGCCCTTGAATGGCAACACAGCCACCAGCAGGCAGCAGCATGATTCCAGGCACGGAGTGACTTGATAAATTTCCTGGTTCTTTCAGGGATTGATCTTGAGTTGGGACAGGAATGCTACATCATCGATATATGTGCAGGGATTGTCCCTGGTTGCTAGTTTCACTTGCAAGCATAAATGGTAGAAGTGCCACTATGCGTTTAGTAAGTGCTTAATGCATGAGTCTTATACGATGATCAATTATTCTTGGTACTTTTTGACCCTTTATATTTATTAAAGATATCCCATTGATTAGTCAACGTTAATCTACTTGACTAGTGCTAGAGAGACTCTTGTGTAATAATCATCCATGTAAATTTGCAGGTCATCAGGTGAATTGTGCGGCCACTGAATATCATAACAGTTAACTAAACAATTTTGAACCTGTTTCATTAGCTTATGGGAGGGTTAATTTCTCTTTTTTTCTGAATTCATACTATGGAATGTGGGATCATTGGATGTGATGCTCTCCCAAAGTTGCTTCACAGCACTTGAACGCTCTTTGCTTGATGTATTTTCCTTAATGTTATTCTACACCCCATAAAACGATATAAATGTATTGGCTTGCATATGGAGTTAATATGATGTAAATGTAATGGTTTATTGGCTTGATGTATTTTCCTTAATGTTATTCTCAGCATCAATTGCTGACATACGTCTCCATTTCACCTCCTGCAGAAAGAAAACCAAAAAGTTACAAAGTTCATAGAGACAGTATAAGCCCATGTCAGTGTGCGTGCGTGTAACCAAGATGCATATTGTCAGTACACACACACACACACACACACACCCCTGACTTGGATCTGCCTTCCATGGAACTACGAGTCTTCAGATACCTTGATCTTGTACCTTGGATGTGCATTGACATGAATAGAGTAAAGTTTATTGTAATTATGGTTATAAAACATAATAGAGTCAACGTTTAGGTGATTTTTTTTTTGGACTCGAATGGCTTCGTTATTAGCTTATTTTTCATAAAAAATCATAGCTTGGGATAACTCACTTACTCATAGGTCAACCCGCAAACCAGGTCATGAGGTCTTGAGCCGAGTAAACTTCTAAATTAGGTCTTATAACTATACTTGAAACCTTTAGAAAACCTCTCCAACAATGGCGACATTGGCAATGGCCCTCTAGCCAAAAAAAAAAAATCAAAGCCATTTTAGGCACTCTATCAAGGGGATAGTCTTCCTTGTATGGATGGCATCAAAGAGGCAGTCCAAGAAATCTTCATCAGTTGTTGAAAGAATTAAGAGTAATTTTGAAACCAAATCAAGTAAATAAAACATGAAGGAAAAAAAGCATCATTTGATATTATGGTATTTTTTCTATATTTTCTTAGTCATCATCATTAACATACATATTTGTATGGATTTATAAATCAATCAATTTCCTAGAATATTAATAATTTTATGGTGATGTTAATAAAAGAGAATTGAAGGTAGAAAGAAAAGGGGGTTTGTGGTGATTGAAGGAGGTAGATTAGAAATATCTAGAGTATCCAGAGATTTTTGAATAAAAAAATAAAAGAAATGAAGGTAATATAAAAAAAAATATAGAAAATAAATTGAATTGAACTAGTGATAAAATATCTCATCCCATCATGTAAATTTAATGTATTTTCAATTAATTCAATTTAAACGTTATGGTCAAATTTAATTTTAATAGTGAATTTATTTCAAATATGCTCTTAATAATTTTATTATTATTTATCTTGATTTCAGTATTATCATGTAGGATAGCAAGTCATATTTTTTATTATTTTTTCTTGATAAAATTTAATTTAATAATTATTTGCATGAATATAGAGTTTTAATCATTCTTTTATGTATCATCATCACCACCCGATTTTCTACATTTTGATAAGAGTCAAAACCTACTCTAATATAATTCATTGCACAAGAGAGAAAATTATATCACTAGTGATGTTTCAAAGAACTTGCCATCTTAAAATTATATTTTAACTCGGAGTTTTCAATAAATTCATGAAACACATGATTGATTGACTAGTTTAACACAAGGAAACGCATTTGCTAACATAATTTCAACAAGGAATAAAATGGATTGACAAGTTGTCACTAGAAACTTGTATGTCTAGAGCACCAAAATCATCTGTAACAAGAACAAGTTCATCTAAGCAATAAGAGATCAATCAACATTCAAGCATGCCTTTCGCATTGTTATTGGAATAAATGCAGAAAAAATTATTAAATTCTGTCTTGTTGCTGCTTCTCTTTGAAAAGCTGCCTAGTGTTGTCACAAAAATGTGTGGAACAAATTGTAATTTCCTCAATGGTCAAAAACCCCCAATGCTCTATGAAAACTAACTGTACAACGTCCCCAAACCAAAACTTTTTGGAGAGCTGTGAGCGCAGCCTCACCAATGCACAGCAGCCCCACCAATGACTGAGTGCACGTTTGGGAATCAATAATTTGATTGTGGTTGTAGCTTTTAGCTGTGGCTTTTAGGTGTTTATATCACAGCTTCTTTCATGTTTTATTTGCAGAAGCTACAATTTGTAGCTTTTTAAAAGCCACAACCACAACTTTCCCAAACGGACTTTAGAATGCTATAGAAATGATATCTTAACTCTTCCAAGATACGAAAAGGAAAATTAAAATCCCATTACCGTCGAGGTTAGGTTAAGCAAAGGAACCAGCGCACTTGGAGCGAATTTCCGAGCAAAGAGGTAACAAACAGATGTCATCTCTGAATTATAGGAACATTGATTCCCTTTGTTCCGAATGGACTGTATAAAGCCTTCTGTAACATCGATACCATCATATGTTGGTGGGTGTGGTGCAACAATTGACCAATCAACCCATGTCACAGTCCGATTCGCATTAAGTGACCCATGGAACATGTTCAAGTAAGTAGGAATGTAATGCTCGTCAGGATAGCATGCAGGCCTACAATATTTCTTGAAGATGGTGTGGTACTTGGTGTCAGAAACTAAATAAACAGCCAGGTCGCGTTGGATCTCAAACCATTGTGACCCTTTCCTCCATTGATACAGGTGAATATCAGGAAGCATTTTCTGGTTGTAACGACCACGTCCATAGCGGGTAGGTGCATCATATGACTCAACAAAGCTTTGTTTTGAACGAATGAGATACTTGTAGACAATAGAGAATTTGTAGATTGGGATGCAGCTCTCAGACAGGAGAACAAAACGTTCATTTGAGAAATCCAACAGGGCATTGGCTAGAAGGCGCTTCTCAGCATCAACCATTGATATTGATCCCCATTCAACATCCTGGTGAGAGGAAAAAATGAATAAATTCATAAGCAAATACAAAATGCAAATCATGTGCGCATCACTTCTATCAGATACAAAGTGCACATGGGAGAACATAGGTGCATTTGTCAAACAAACAAAGGCAATGCTCTGTTTGCAGATAACACAAAGCTAATAACGCAACAATAGCTAGCCCGTAACAAACAATTAGTTTCCAGTAAGTACAGGATTTCTTCATAAAAAAAACAACCATCAACCATAAATATTTTTTGGTAAGAATGCATCTTATTAAGCTAACCACTGACTGTAGAGTAAATAACTGCAGAAAGCTTCCAATATCACTTTTTCGTATGAATGCAAACTGGCAGACTAATCAATTGCATGCTTTTATATGCTGGCAAGTATCTGTACTGAGCAATAGCATTCATGCATGTGATAATTGGCTTATCATGCACTTTTGCGAAGAGATGCTCCATGCAAAATCCATAGAGTAATTTGACAAGGAAGAAAATTGACATGCATGATTTCATGAGCGGCCCATTCAATTTTCGAATTGATGTTTAGTGTGATCCTGATAATTTATTACGCTGTTAAATTCTTAAGAAACAGCAGTTAGATGGCAACGAGTGAAATGGTCCAACTGAAAGGTGATCAATCATATGGTTGTTTTACTCTTACTTGTGCAACACACATGTCCAACACATTATAAGAGATAGTTCTTGTCAGAAAAGGTCCAAAGATTCACCAAGCTTCCATCTACATATTATTTCCAGCAGTGATAATCCATCAACCATCCCAAAATAGTGAAAAATATAGCACTAGAACAATGAGAAGAAGCTTAAATGAGAAGGGTGTGTATCTATACAAATCGAGCGCATGCGTAAAGAGAGGAATTGTGAAAAATCCATCAAAAACTTTCTCCAGAAAGGACATTCACATGCAAATTCATTAGGAATCTGAACCTATCCAATTCAATTTAGAAAGACATTACATCTGCGGCATCCATATCATGGCAATGTCAAGTATATGTCCAATAGATATCAGAATAAGCAAGAATAAAGAATTGCCATAACCTAAAAACCATCTGATTTTGGTTCATACCTTACTTGGAATCTTTCTTCCATAGAATGGAGAATCAGTGGAAACATCGAGCTCATAATCTTCAGGAGTATGGACATAAATGGAGAAATACCCGGCATGACCCCTAAAGAACCTCTCCCACAAAGGCAACAGAGGCAAAGGCCCTCTAGTCAAAAACATGAAAGCAACTTTAGGCACTCTATCAAAGGGATACCCTTTCTTATATGGCAACATAGAAGCCCTCCAAAGGACCTCGTCATCAGTCATACTATGAGTCAAATTGTCTGGATGAACAAACCCCTCCATAGTCAAACAATCAACCTTCTCACAAGTCCTCAAAATCGTACAATTATCATCAGAGATCTTAGGAGAAGCAATGTTGTTAGTGAAAGTTAACTGTGCTAGCGAATCAAAGTATCGGTTGATGTGAGGACTTGTAGCTATGCCTATGATTATACCAGCAACAAAAATAACCAGCAATGACAACATTTGAACCAGTTGAAGCAAACCGATGTGCTTTTCTGGTGCATCTTCTCTGTCCCATCTATTCCTTGCCATCTATAAAGTTTCTCACTTTTCATTCAAAGAAACCAAAAAGCCAACTAATTTTCTTCCTCGGTCAGAGTTGAACTCTTCCACCGCAAAAACCGCCAACAAACGATCCAGAGACTATAACTTTCAGCGATGGTCAATGAAAACAAGGAAAACCCACCAACTAAAACACTGATTAAACCCCAAAAATCAAAGAAATCAAGAAATTCAAGAGATGGGTTCTGAAATTAGAAACAAGTGAAGGAAGATCAAACAAAAAAAACAAAAGAAAAATCAGGTCTTTGAGATCAAACCCAGATGTGAAAGTCAAAGAAAAGCAAAATAATCGAAATCACTGTAAAAAGAAATTATTTGAGGGAGATTTATAGGTAAGTGTTGCTGCGGGAAGTAATGTGCTGAGGTTGAAAACGATTTGTCGTTTGAAGGGAGAAAGACCGGGAGAATCTGAGTTTTTGTTGTAATTGTATTGGTGGAGACAGGAGAGAAAAGAAACGAGGAAAGGACCCAGGAAAGAGAGAGACAAAAACGACAGACAATTGTGTTTTTCTGTTGTGTTTTGTGCTGCTTGTATTTGCAAGTTATTACGGTTAAAAAGATTATTTGTTCTGTTGAAAGTAGTTTTATTTAGGAAAATAATTTATAAAAAATGATAAATAAATAAAAATATTTTTTTTTTGTTGGAAAGAGGAAAACGTTTTTCTAGTAAAAATATTTATTTTTTAAGTTGACTGAAAATCATTTTCGATTTATTAATTTTTTTTAAAGTTCATAAAACATAGAAAAGTTTAAAAATTATTTTCAAAAAAATTATTTTTCATGTAACAAACAAAAAGAAAAAGCCTATGCTCCTTGTCTTTATGAAAAAAACTACAAGCTCTCTTTTTCTATTTTTAAAAATCCAACAACAAATATTATTAATTTCTTAAAACAAAAAAAAAATACAATTATGTTTGCAAATAAGCTTGTGTTTGACAAAGCAGATGGTGTTTTTGTAAGAATGTTTTTAAATTAAAAATATATTAAGATAATATTTTTTATTTTAGACATCAAAATCATCAATTTGATGTTTTCTCAAGAGAAAAATAATTTGAAAAGCAAGTTGAATCACAAAAACAAATACAACTTCAATAAAAAAAATCATATAAAAATATAATACATTTATTATTTTCATATTAGAAATAATTTATTTAGCTGTTATAACTCTTTTTTATTTTTTAGATTCAAGTTTAAAATTTGCATTTATTAAGAATATCCGCAGAAAACTTCAGAGGATTAGTTGAGATGCACGTAAACTGGTCCAGACATCAAAGGTTAAAAAAAAAATATCTGTAAAACAAAATTAGTTTTAAATGACTTGTAAATTGACTCCATGAATAAAAAAATTCAACTAATTTATATAATTCTTTTGCAAGTTGTTTACATGTATAACATTTTATTTTATTTTTATCTTTTTATTATAGAATCCAATGATTTATAAAAAGAAAAATGTAATATAGTCTATCTATGCAATATATGAAAACAAATGTAATTAGTGGTTGCTTGGAAATGGCAATTGCTTTCATATATTTTGGATTAGCAACACTGTCCCCAAAACCAGCTTTTGATGCAATGAAAGAATAATAAAAACGTATTTGGTTAGTGAAATAAAAATAAAAATAAAATAAATATGTTTATTGGATAGTTTTGTAATGAATTTAGCTTTATTTGTTAATGTTATTAACCATGTGGTTGATTGTATTAATAAACATACAAGAATATGGTAGAAATTGTTTTTAAAAATATTTTTTGCTTGTAAATATATTAAAATAATAATATTTTTTATTTTTAAAAATTTATTTTATATCAACACGTCAAAACAACAAAAAAACATTAAAAAAATAATTTGATATAAAAAATATTCAAATTTTAATAAAAAAAAAACAAGTTGTATCACAACTCTAAACAAGAACTTTATGCTCTTTCAAAACAAGAGGTAAAAGTGAAGCCTTCACTCAAAAAATATTTTTGTATTTTATAAATATTTTTGAAAAAATTTGATATTTTTTTAATTTTTTTAAATTAATATTTTTTTATATTTTCAAATCATTTTAATATACTAATATCAAAAATAATTTTTATAAAAATATTATTTTAATATATTTTTAAATAAAAAATATTTTTTTATAACCATGAATGTCCGCACCAACCTATAGCTCAACTAAATTTTTAAAATTTAAATAAAAAATATTTTAAAACATAAACATTTTGCACATTTTCAAACACCGATATCTAATCTCCAGCGGCCTGCCATCGGTGACATACCAAGGCCGCACCCTAAAAACTCCATGAGCTGTGCATTGGCCAAGTCAACCTCCAGCTTCGGATTTGGAAGAGCACCATTGCTAAGAACATCTTCTCAACATGTCAACTTGTTGAGGCAAAGACTTAAAAGGAGAGTTCACGTCTTAAGAAAATGGGTACAAATAATATATATTAACAAGAAAGAATGATTTATTGAAATAATATATTTTTTAATTTTAGTAGTTAACATTATATTTATTTGTTATTTTTTTTAATTTATTTTTTAATGAAATTATCTCAATTTCATGATCTAAATTACAAGTTTTATAGGGTAACCCGATTGGCTCGAGTTTTTTTGTTATTTTTATAATTGAATTTTTTCAATTTTATTATTCGGAAGATGGATTGATTGAAAATTAAGTTTCATAAATTATTTTGATTTATTTTCTATGAAATTATTATCGTTTCACGATTCAAGTTAAATGTTTGACGAGTTAAACCTATTGACTCGATTCTTTTTTTCTTTTCTATTTTTTTAATTTCATCATTCAATATTGTATTGAGCAAGAATTGAGTTTCATAATTTATTTGTGTTTGCTTTTTACTGAATTATTCTTGTCTCATGATCAAGGTTTGACGGATTAATTAGGGTTGACTCAAGTCTTTTAATTATTTTTTTAATTTTTATTTTTCAATGAATTGATTGAGAATTGAAATTTAATATGTTTTTTTATTCATTTTTTATGAAGTTATTGCAACCTCTTGACTCGGATCATAGATCTTACATATTAATCCGGGTTGACTCGGGTCAATTCAGTATATTATTGTCTCAATATGTTAAAAATAATATCTTGAATTTTTTTTAGTTAAACTGTTTTTTTCGAGTTGTTTCTAAATTTATTAAGTTGGTTGAGTTATATTAAATTAATTTTTAAATAATTAATTTTTTTCCTCTTAAAAATCTATTAATAATATATAAATACCTTTTCAACTCTTAAAAAAGTTGATCCAATACAAAGCATAGCACGAGTGGGTAGGTAATGTAGTTAATATATTCAAGATATTATTTTGATGTTTTTTTAGCCAAAAACATAGTTTAAAAACATCAAAACCTCGATTTTTAATGGTTGAGAAAATCATGTTAGTCACGAATTCAATTTTAATTGTCTCTTTTATGAAATCCTGGTTTAGGGTTTTGATATAGGCTCTTAAATAAAATTATATTTGATAAAAAAACAAAGTTTGATTATTTAAGAAAACACAAAAACGAAGAAAGAACAAGAAAAGGAAAAAAAAATATGAATTTTTATTTTCTTGTAATATAATGACTGAATAAATTTTATTATTCTTAAAAATTGTGTTTTTTTAAAGAAAAACTACAGTTCATATTTCTTAAGCATTTCTTATAATTTTAATTTCTGATTTTTTTATTTCAAAATTTTCTAACGGCTGAAGACTTGAGTTTTTTTGATTGAGCATCTAAAAAAATATTGCGTCTTTAATTTAAAAAAAATTTAAGTTTTTTTTTTTAAATTAATTTCTCGTTTTTAAACCACCGTCCACGGCACCTTTTCCCTACCACTGAACTAATGGAGGAAAGCCATGTTCTTCACAAAGTCAAAGTTTCTTTTCTAGGGTTTTGACAGAACCTCTCATATAATATTCTCCTTCATTGCAATACAAAGTTTGATTCTTTACAGAAGAAGAAAAAATGGGAAATCATGTTCACGTTCCTCTCTAGGGCTTAAATTCCATGTAAAGTAGTAGAGGGAGAAGGAAAAAGGGAATGTGGAAACAGAGAGTGTTAGTGTCATCTGGGGTGAGGCTGTATTCAAGAGTTGCGCCTCAAGTTGTCAGAGTGACAGCCAAGAATGTAGCCAAACTGGGTTCTCCAAAAGAGGGGCCAAAACCTCGTCAGCTCCTGTCCTTGCCCCCGTTTCCTGGTTTTCCTTTACCTGGAAAGAAGTCTCTTAATGCTTGTCATGTCACTGCTATCAGCTGGGTCAAATATTATTTCGATGAAATCCAAGATTCTGTCATTCAGTCTCATTTTAACAAGTCCCTCGTGAGTATTTCTTTTAAACGTATGCATTTCCTTCTGATTTTCTTTGTTGGGATATTTTGATTTATTGTCTTGCTTTAGGTTCAAATAGAGTGCCCCAGTTCTAGTGACTCCGTTGAAATGGAAGGGCTTGGAAAACCCATGAGAAAGGTTTGTTTAAATTTAGGTGGTGCTCGATTGTCAAAGCATTAGATTGATTATAAAGAAGGTTTTTTGATGATTCTTTTATTCCATGTGAGTGAATGTTCTACAACACAGCTCGTGTGCAGATTAAGCCAAGTGATGTCATGGAAGTTGGGGCGAGAATTCATATTCCTGTATCAGTTGCTGAGACTGCAATTTCCAGGAGGTTTGATACCATACCAAGTGGAACTTTGTACCCAAATGCTGATGAGATAGAGTATTTGCAAAGGCTTGTCAAGTACAAGGCATGGTTAACTAGACTGCTTTTCTGTCTCTTCACGTTATTTTAGTGTGCAAACAAGTAGTTCTGATGCTAAATCGTTAAACGCCGGTTACTGCCTTATATTTGTTCCTTTTTGTGCTGCTTATGATTTTGCTAAAACTTCTGAATGTTTTGGCCTGTGCTGCTTATGGTCGATACCCATATACAAAGATGTTATGATCCGTTTGTGGTGTTTTTCCAAATATGTTTCTGTTTTTATTTTTTTAATTATTGTCTGGTGAATTTTTAGGACTCTGCTCTCCTTGTGCTAAATAAGCCGCCAAAGGTTCCAGTCAAGGTTAGAATCTTAAATCCCATTGTTTTCTTTAATTCTGGGTTGTCTCGGCATGTTTTGTTGCCATTGATTTATTTCCATAATGCAATGGCTTTAGGGAAACATGCCAATTCACAATAGCATGGATGCATTGGCAGCTGCAGCTTTGTCTTATGGTTATGATGAGGGTCCTAAATTGGTATGCTTCTAGTTCTAGATAATTGTGTTCATCTAGTCATTTATGTAGTTCAATCTGTGACCTTACATTTCAGTTTATCATGTTAATATTTGTAGGGATTCTTTTAAATTCGAGGACAATTGGGCAACATTGAATTGAATACTTGGTAGATGTGGTTGCATATCTTGGTTCAGGAGTTATATGATTCCATGTATAGCTCAGGGATCTGACACTGTACATGAAAAGATAATAGAATTTGGCTAATTCCTTGAGTAATATAGTTAAACAAATGAATTGATGTGTTTTATTTTCAGTGGGCAACTAACCTCCCTGCCTTGAGGTTTAGAGGACCTATATACCATTTGCACATGTGTATTTAAAGGTACCAAGGTTGTATTTAAAGTTAGAATTCCCTCCCGGCTGCAGGAGAGAATTTGTCATCTTGATTGATAAAAAAAAAAAAAACCAGTGGTCTGCCTGTCCCCTTTGATGTACTAATTTTTTTTAATTACTATAGTATTTATATATATGGATGCATGCATAAATATTTGCTTTATACTGTATTAATTTATATGCAGTTCAATCTCTTGAACATTGTTGAGGCAGTATGAAATGGCATATTAATCCAGGAAACAATTTTGGGGGAGATAAATCGTGGACGCCTTATCTTCTTGGGTTTCTTGGGTTAGGGCTTAGTGGATTTGGTGTTAAACCCTGCCTATTGCATGATGAAGCTAATTGTGGTCTTGGATTTGTTGTTGAATCACTCGCAGTCATCATAAATCTTCTAACTGTACATATTGTTTTCTCATACTTTCATCAGGTGCACCGACTTGACAGAGAGAGCAGTGGCCTCCTCTTAATGGGTCGAACAAAAGAAAGTATAGCTCATCTCCAGTTGTTATTTAGTTACATAAATAAAGCACAATCCAAGTGTCAGGTAAGTTATGTTCATACAGCATGAGGGCAGTGAATGCTACTTACAGTACACAACATAGCAGATGGCTAAATGACTACATCCCTTTTCTTTGCTATGATATGCTTTGGGAAATTTTAGGCATGGAATGATGCATGTGAGGCAACATATCAACGATACTGGGCATTGGTCATAGGCTCTCCAAAGGACAAGGAAGGCTTAATTAGTGCACGTCTTTCGAAGGTTCTTTCTCTCTCTGTGTTTTCTGTGTGTTGGCACTAGCACATGCGTGCAGAATCACTGTGGAAACTGCAGATGGAATCTTATGATACATCCAAGTACTTGACCTTTCTATTGTGTACCTGCTGCTACTGATTGTAGGTGCTTCTTGATGATGGGAAGACAGAGAGAGTTGTTTTGGCCCAGCATTCAAGCTTGGAACCGTCCCGAGACGCTGTAACTGAATATCGAGTCTTAGGTCCTACAATAAATGGATGCTCATGGATCGAATTGCGTCCACTTACTAGTCGAAAGCATCAGGTAAGCCTCTCACTTGAGTACTCGCAAATTGAGTAAAGCTTCTTATACTCTTTTTTCAAGTCATGGGCGTAGGGTGGGTAGAAATCTAAAGGTGGAAGTGTTAATTCCCAAAAGTGGCAAATTGAATTGGGATAATCTCAAAGTCAATTTTTTACTTGAAGGTTTGAAAACAAGGTGATGAAACCCCATCTTCACCAGAGAAGGGAGATGGGATGATGAGAACAACCTTTATCATGTTGCCAACATGTGACCAAAAGACCGAACAGAATAGCATTTGGGTTACTAAATTCTAAAGTGGTAGAAAAGGCATAATGTATTGGCCACTAAGTTTATTAAGGTGTTCAGTTTCTGATGGCACAAAGGCACTCTTGTACCTGATGCATCCATGCTATGCTTGCACATGATAGCTGTTTGCAGGTGTTAGTTGACATATAGGCACACCTACAAAAATTTATATGGTTATCACCTTGAGCCTAGAGTACAAGAATGAATCTACAAAGAACAACCACTATGTTCTGGTTGATTTTCATCATTACTGTTTCTCTTTTATCAAAACAATTTATCCACGCATTGCTTAATTTTACTTGCAACTACAATAGCAAACCATTAGGAAGAAATTTGGCGGTGTCAAATACTTGGTTTGTAATGTCAGTACCTTCAATATTGAAATCAACCCAGTATGTGGGACATGTGTAAGAGAGATAGAATGCCTGCCAACTTTCTGTTTCTATGGTGGTTGGACATCAGAATTTAGAAACATAATGGTTCAATTTATTTCCACACATTCTTTTGTAAGTGTAATAAAGAATGAAGTATGGTTTTGCATCTGAAGAATTTCTGATTCTCTCTTCAATATACAGCTCCGTGTCCATTGTGCGGAAGCTCTCGGAACTCCAATTGTTGGTGATTATAAGTATGGGTGGTTTGTGCACCGGAGATGGAAGCAAATGCCTAGAGTTGATATTGAACCATCTTCTGGGAAACCATACAAGTTACGGTGGCCAGAAGGTGTGGATATTCAAAAGGGAAGTGTCCTGGCAAAAGTCCCCTTATTGCATCTCCATTGCAGGGAACTCGTGCTCCCAAACATTGCAAAATTCCTTGATGTTTTGGATGGGAAATCAGAAAATGTGCACCCTGCACTTAGCTCTAGACCAGACCTTCTAAGGTTTGTGGCATCGATGCCTTCCCACATGAAAATTAGCTGGAATCTCATGTCCTCCTTCTTGGTATAGCAAATATTTCAGCTGATTTCGTTAGTCATGTAGACCTGAAAAAGCTCAGAAGCGTTGAATGATTTAACTACTCTAGCCAGCCAGACTCGCAAGTAATTAAGCTGCTATATATTGAGGATAAATTCAATGAATTAGGTCATCAGTAGTGAAACATGGTTCCCAAATTTCATCCATGATGCATAAAGCTGCCTTCTTTTTTCCTTGTGTGTGTGTGATCTGGGAGACCAACTTCAGATGAGAAGATTACAAAGATCAGATTGGGATCGTGGCAAACTCATGATGTTTCAAAATCTAAAGTAGATAAATGATGATAGGTTATTTAGTATTTTGGATAGTGGTTAATTAATATAGCTAAATAGAAAGCTTTCTTCTTATTATATCAGATTAGGGAACACCAAATTGATGGTGAAAGCTTTCTGACGATAAAGTAAGTATTTTTATGGAAAAGATAATAAATGATTTTAAAAAAAATTAAATTTAAAAATAAAAATATTTATTTTTAAGTTTTAGATGAAATACATGCAAGTATTTTTTAAGTGACTGTTGTTTCTTTGGCATTAATGAGCTGAAATCTTGCATAATTTATTAATGAGAGATAAATATTAATGAGATGAGATATGTGGTGGGTTTTTTTATGGAAGATTTCATGTAACTATTCCAGATGAAGAGAGATTATAATTTATTAGAACTAAATATTTTCTTAATAGGAAAGCAAACACATTTTAGAAAATTACTATAAATTACTATATTTTGTTTTTTTTTTCTCTTGGCCTTTTGCGATGCCAAGAGAAAAACTATAAATTCGTGGATCCCTATTAAAATAAAAATTGTGGTCGTTATTATTGTATCAATAATCTAAAAATAATAGCAGGCATCAACACTTATTATTATTATTATTATTATTATTAATAATGTGGGTGTTCGAACCTAAACTAATCTCACGAATCTTGAAGTTAACGACCATGTAAATATTCAATAGTTATTATATTAGTAACCACAATGCTCGAATTTAAAATCACAGGAGGAGCAAACTTGATCCTAAATTTTTATGTATTATAATTTTCTAGTTATAATAATATAAAAGATCTTTTGAATTTCTAAATTTGATGCCGGCAAATTATTATTATTATTAAAACCTCAATTTAATCACAACCTTTTGTATATCCGTTTTAAATTATATGTAAAGCAACCTATTCTGACCAAATAATAATTTAGTTTTAATTACTTGAGAATATTCATTAAAAAAAAATTATTGATACATCAAATAATCTTGTTTTCCTTTTTACATTTTTAACCAAAAAAAATATTCTTAAAAATAAAATACATAACCCATTAAAAATAATAAGAATATTTTTATCTATAAATGTTATCTCCTACTTATATGTATCTAACCTTGCTAGTTTCATGAAATGAGTTAAATAATTTTTTTTTAATTTCAAAAGCTAATTAATTAATAAACTACCAGCAATTTTGATAATATGAATACTAAATTTTATCTGTTATTAAAAAATAAAATAAAAACTAAATTTTGTCTTGTAAATGAACCAATTCTACTAAATTTAATACTTTACAATAATTAAATTAATTCACCTACCTCATTCAATTGTATGGTTTATATAAATTTATTTCATCACAACTTGTTCTATGAGCACCAAATAATCACAATTGAAATTATATTTTTTTTAACAATATCGTTGACATGAGAATTTATTTAAAAAAATTAACACTTTTCAACTAATGATAACAGAAATACAGTATTTGTTTAAAGTTTCTCTCAAGGGACGAGGACCCTACAAATTAGTGGCCCCCTTCCCTTCCTGTAACCCTGTCCTGTAGAAATTAAACCATAAAAAAATTAACTTAATCAAAAATTGATTGCCCTAATCAAGTTGACACGGCCAAGTGTTGTTTGGTCAACTTCAAGAAAAAAATTGAATGTATTTGGCAGTGTGGTTGTGGTTACTTTTCAAATAGTTTTTTGTGCCAAAATACATATCAATAATGTTTTTATATTTTTTAAAAATTATTTTTAACATCAACACTTCAAAATGATTTGAAAACACTAAAAACATATTAATTTGAAGTTAATAAAAAAATAAAAAATTTTCAAATTTTATCAAAAGCGCTTTTGAAACGCAAAAACAAACAGGCGCAAAGACATTGTATTTCAAACCGGGTAGGACAAAGTTGGGAATTTTTTTTTACTTAAAATTAATTTGTTTTTTATATTTTATAATTGTTTTGATGTATTGATATAAAAAATAATTTTTTAATAAAAAATATTATTTTAACATATTTTCGAGTAAAAAATAATTTAAAAAACAATCGCTATCACATCTATAAATATTCCCAACACTATAAATAATTATTTTTTTTTATAAAGAATTGTTCGTAAGAACAAACAAATGAATAACTAAATTTGGAACTTTCCAACAAATGGAAAATTGAAATTAAAATTTTGTGGTCACTATTAAATTTGATTTATAAGATATCCAAAAGGTAAAGTAAGATTTTTTCTTCCACTCGTGGTTGGTTGGGTGCCCCTCTCGGGTTAACTCAAAATCACCACCAAAACTAATGATGATTTTGTATGTGTTTAATAATGGGTGTATGATGGTATATAAAAATATTTATTATTTAAAAATATATTAAAATAATATTTTTTTATTTTTTATTTTTTATTCCAACATATCAAAATTATCAAAAAAAAATCTAAAAATACATAAATTTAAAAAGTAATTTCAATGAGTGTTTTTGGATCTCCTGATGTGTTGATGTCAAAAATAAAATAAAAATTATTTTAATATATTTTCAATTGAAAAACACTTTTAAAAAACATCATATATTATAATAGTAAACACACGAAACATATGAAACCACAAAAATAAACACACCCATACCGAGACCTCTAGTTTCTGTAGCCCTATTAACAAGTTATTTTTTTCACATAAAAACTTGCAACAATATTTTTTATTTATTAGTTTGAACATTATTTATTCTAGTAATAATATTTTTTCTAAATAATATTTGTTTGACGCAGATTCCATCTATATAAATAAATATAGAATTATTAACAAAATTTGAAATTCAAAATTGTGATTGGTTTGGTAATAAAAAAAATTTACTTTCTTAATTTTTTTAAATTCAAATCTTAAAACTAATATTTATACGGATTTTCTTAAAACTATAAGAAAAGGGTGTGCATTGTGGTGCACTGTGGATTGTCAGATAAAACATTATAGATTTGCACAGTATTTTAGCCTCTTTGCCATTCTCTGTAGGGGAAATTGTCTTGCTGACGAGGTTAAAATTGTATTTTCCAGGGGAAACAAATGTTATTTACAAATTAATAGGGACAATTTAGTGGGTTTATATTTTTTTTTTCACAGATAAATCATGTAAATACCCTTAAAATGCAAAAGAAAACAAAAGGTTAAGATGGTTTTAGTGTAATTTGATTTTTAGAAACAACACAATTACTTCAGCATCCTTCAAGTAAAAAAATTAAAGGATAGGTCAAAGGGTGATTTAGTGTTTTCATCATGGTTTTTTTGTTATACTATATTTGCATAAGGGGCAAATTAGTATTTTTATAGATTTAATATATAAAAAAATTATTGACATGTGAAGCACGTGCTAGTAAGTAGATATTGCTTGCACTTTTTAGATGGCATATTTAGTGTTGTGAGGTAACCAAAATTTCCTAACTATCATCTCTTTCAAAGCATATCATGGGGTGGCACGTGTTGCCCAGTTCTTTGTGATTCAATGGTGATTGAGTTTTTTCTTTTCCCCTCTATTTTCTCTCTTCTCTCATTGAAATCCATTTCGGATTAGCCAAAAACTAGAGTTGTCCTCCTATTTATTTTGTCTTTCAATTATGGTGCTATTTTTTTATTGGTCTTTATTTCTTTTGGTTTCTTTTTTGAATTATTTTTATTTTCAATTACATCCCTTTCCACTTAATTTTATTTGGGCCCTAAACTTTGTGGTTTTTTTGCTTTCCATTTTACGGGGTATATCGATCTTATATCTCAAGTGTTAGTTAAGTTAACTTAGATTCACTTAGGTTATCATTATTTGAATATGTTTTTTATGTTAGAAAAAATTTTAACCCAACCTACAATGTAGTGCGGTAAAAAAAATCTGGTATAAACTAATTGAGGAGGGGAATTCATTGTTCCCCTCCTCACAAGCATTATTGGTTTGCACAATGTTTTGTTTTATTTTAATTTTTTTTAAGTTTTATTTTTTTTCAACTTTATTATTTGATATTGGGTTTACTTATCCAGGTTTCATGATTCGGACCGCAAAATTAGCAGGTTAACTTAGGGTTTTTTTATCATTTTCTTAGTTGATTTTTTTTAATTTTTTTTTCAACATTTGGTTGATTTATCTTTTTTTATTTTAATTTCTACGAGGTTATCCCGATTTCATTACCTAGGTCACGGGTCTAGCAAGTTAACCCGAGTTGACTTAAGTAATTTTTTTTGTCATTTTTAATTGAGTTTGTCTTTTAATTTCATTATTTAACATTGAGTTGATTGAGAAATGAGACTCATAATTTGTTTTGATTTGCTTTCTATGAGGTTATTCCAGTCACATGACCCGAGTTGAAACTTTGACAGACTAATCCGGGTTGACTTGAGTTATTTGTTTTTTGGTCTTTTTTTAATTGATTTTTTTTTCAATTTCATCTTTCAACATTGAGTTGATTGGAAATTGAGTTTTTTATTTATTTTTATTTACTTTCTATGGGTTTATCTCAGTTTTATGATTTGGCTGATGGATTTAGCAGGTTAAAGATTATCTAGTCTCAAGATTCGGGTCGTAAATATGTCATGTTAATTTAGATTGACATGAATCAATCCAACATGTTTTTATCTTCAAATTTTTAAAAGATATTTTCTTAATTTTTTTAATCAAATTATATATCACGTGAGATATCTTTAGATGTATTAAGATAATTGGGTTAATCCCCACAGTAAAAACTTTTCCTACTATAAAAAAGCAGCACCTAAACATTTGTTTACCTTAAAAAAATTGAACTGATGTAAAGTGCAATGCAAACCAATTATCCAGTGTTGACTAAATAGGTGAATGAAACAAAAGCTATTAAAGCAGGTACCCGTGGTCAAAGGTTGAGTGTGTTTATCCAATCAAATTCCAAGCTATGTCATTTCAAGATTTTTTAAAACAAATTAAAATATTATTTTTTTAAAAAATAAATTCCAGTTTTAACCTGATTATTGGTTGATTTCCGATATCAATCTGGTCATACCATGATGATTTTTAAGTGTATTTATTTTTGTATTTAAAAAGTATTTTTTAAAATTTTTAATTTTTTTATTTCAAATTATTTTTATTTTTATGATTTTGGATGTTTTGATTTGTTAATATTAAAAATAAAATATATTATTTTAATATATTTATAATTAAAAAAAATTTTAATAACACAATCTCAGCCACAACTAAAGAAAGGATAGGATCGGCGTGACACCATATTGATACGTGAAGGCGGGTGTAACACCAATGAAAGAAACCACTCAAATACGTGGTAGAATTTGGTCGGCCAACGAAGATGACGCAAAAGGAGGAATCACATGACAAAAGCTAAGTCTGTGTCAATGAATAAACGTCCCCTCCATTTACCATAAGACGGACAGGCAACTCAAGCCTCCTTTTATTTGTTCAGAAAAGAGAAAAGAGGTGGTTTGTTCTTGATGCTCATAATTTGAACTTGAAAATCTAGCTTGAAAGGAAGCAAATTTACTGTTGCCCCATGTTTAGATAGTTGTATATAATTGACATGCAAATACAAAGACAGAAACTTTGACAGAGAGGAGGACAAGGGGCCGGGGGGAAGAAGAAGAAGAAGAAGAAAAGGGTTGAAAATGGAGGGTTATAGTAATAGAGAAAAGAATGATTTAGAGATAGATGGTGATAAGGAACACAGTGTGTCAATGTTGAGAGAGCCATTTCTTGTTAGGAATAGAAAGAACAATACTTCACAGATTGCCATTGTTGGTGCTAATACCTGCCCCATCGAAAGCCTTGATTATGAGTAAGTCTCAATATTCTTATTCTCTCTCTCTTTCTGCTAAAGTTTATGTCTTTTTTGTTCTTTTTATGTTAATTTCCATTGTCAATATTACCCTTTTAGTTTCCATTTGTTTACCAATATTTTTATTTATCAATTATCACTTGATCTGGTTGATTTTATGGTAGATCACCAGAGAATGCATTGATTTGTTGTTGTTATATGGAACGTTGAACTGGTTTAGTAGAAAAGGTATCGATGGCTTCTTCATTTACTGTTTTAATTGTTCCCATGATATCAATTTTCCTGTTCTCGTTCTGGATAGCTAGAAATTGAAGGAAAATGACAAAAAGGAAGGAACTTTTGTATATTGTGTTCTATGTTTTTTTTTTGGGCAATGACAATATAGGAGAAAAGGGAAATTTAATTTTGAACATTTTGTTGCTTGAATTGGGCTTTAGAACAAATAAGATCGCTCTCGAGTGAGTCAAGATGTGGATGTGGTTGCTTGTTCTTTTAATTTGTAGTTGTTGAGAACTAAATTAAATGTGGAGTTACTTTCAATAAGAAGCATTTCTTGGACTCTTATCATTAGGCAAGTAAAGGTTGACTGGTTACAAGTAATTATAGAGGATGACGACCATGATCTTGTGTTTCTTACTGTTCAGTGAGTGTACTCAGGCTGTGATTGGTCTTATAGAATTGCGCTGTTAAAGTTATGTGGGGAACACTCCTCTTTTCTAGGCTTGCCTACCCATCCTGCAGTTCACCTATGGCTTTCAGTTGGTGACCGTAGTTATCCTTTCGGTAACCTTAGGATGTTCACTGGTGCCTTCGTGCTCTCCTTACTGAGAATGGAAATGCTGAAATGCTTCAAGTAAGGGTATTGAAGGGGGAAAGACATTATTAAAGTTCAGAAATGCTAATAATAATTTAGTCTTAAATATATTGTTAGAAGTTCTAAGCAGTATGCCATTTGTGCTGGAAGTAATGCTCGATTGCTACTGAATTCTGACCCACTTGTGTCTGTATTTTTGCAGGATTGCTGAGAATGAACTTTTTAAACAGGACTGGAGGTCTCGAAAGAAGGCTGAGATATTTCAGTATGTTGTCCTCAAGTGGACACTTGCTCTCTTCATTGGGTTAGGTACAGGGCTTGTCGGCTTTTTCAATAACCTTGCCATTGAGAATATAGCTGGTTTCAAACTTCTGGTGACAAACAATCTCATGCTTAAGGACAAGTAAGCGTAATCTAACTTAAAGTGTCTTCTTCATCATGCTGAAAGTGCACTAATTTTCAGCTTGAGATTATACTACTATGAACAACTTTTTGATGCATTTGGAGATCCATTAGGCATGGAGAGGGTAGCAAATCCTTAGTCCCACACCACGCCCGTTCCACAACATATGACCCCCATTTGGAACCCAAGATCTAGCATTGGGTGTACCTTTGAGGACACAATTCTACAAAGATAACAGTTTTTTTTTTTCCTTCTATTTTTGTGATAACCTATCCTAGTTTTTGAGCTTGCATTTTCAAAAATTTATCAATCATGATAGCCATCCGAATCCCATCAATCTACATCGAGTATGATTGTTAATTTTATTTTTAAGTCCACTCCATGCTTTATGTGCCCCCAAGTCTGATTACCAGTATCAGTTTGAAATATCAAGATATATTATTGGGCAGTAATGACCTTACATAGGTAGGCTTGAGTGCACGCACTGCCACGATTATGAGAGCTATAAAAAGTTGGATCTATTCAAAGAAATTGTTGAGCATCTGGTGATGCAGTTCTTGTGCACGAGAACTGTTGTTTTCCCTTCATATTCTGTTGAATTTCCCCCATTTTTGTTCCTGGTAACAACATATTTCCATGTTTGGGATACCTTTACTTGTGATTAGCTTTGGCTTCTATCTCGATATTTTAACTTATGTCAACATGTTTTTTTTATTTTTTTTCATTTTTTTATATATATGTTACACAACAAAGTTAATATCTGCGCTTCAGTTTTCTATTATTTTGCAAATCAAGTTGTTATAGACTTTTGTCTTATCTTAGTAGTGATACTTGGCTTTATTTGATCATGGAACAAGATACATGCTTTTGTGAGTTTTCTTATAATCAAACATGCTATGAATAATTCTTATTTCAGTACAGGTACTATCAGGCATTTGCAACTTATGCTGGTTGCAATGTGGTTTTGGCTATTGCTGCTGCAGCCCTATGTGCTTATGTTGCTCCTGCAGCAGCAGGATCTGGTATACCAGAGGTTAAAGCATACCTCAATGGTGTAGATGCTCCTTCTATTTTGGCACCTGCTACCCTCTTTGTAAAGGTGAATAACAAACTATCTGCAACTCTCTCTGTCTCTCTCCCCCACCAACTTCAGAAGTTATATTGGTTCCCTCTATACAATTTTTTGAATTTAGTGATTGTCTGAATGTCTTACGAACTGTTTCCTCTAATTATATAATTTATTTAAGTCCTTACCACTGCTAGTTTTTTTTTTTTGGCCACTTATTGTAAATTTCAAGACGCCAAGTAGCTCATGAAGTTGGGTAATAGCTGTTTAATAGCCAGTGATGTCCAAAGATAAAGATAAGGCAGAAAGGTGAGAAACTTGCCTGTCAACAAAGCATCAGGTCACCTCTCAGATAGGGGATGATAACAAAGACATAAAGGCCAGATCCAATTCTCATGTTTCCAACAGACTGTAGATAAATCCAAAAATTATGATCTGCTTGTTACTAGACATGCATCAAAATTAGTCAAATCATTCTAATACTTCATTGGTTAGCCTCCAAACATTACTCCAATCCTAGCATTTTTGTACAAGTCCAAGCTATTCATTCAACTATGTTAAATGGAAAGCTTGCCAGTCTTCTGCATATTCTAGCCATTAGCAGAATGGATCACTCAAGTTATGTTATATGCAACAACTTGAATATTGTTTTTGAGGCATAAAAACACATGCAGTTAACAAAGAAATCCATTGATTTTTCTGCATGCAAATGAATATTTGGTGACCAGCCAGTATATGTCTCCTTGAAACCCAATTAAAGTGAAATTGCCTTCCACATTGGTTTTATTTACATGTTTGATGAGTTTGGATGTGAATACGCTGCCTTGTCAGGATACATGGGGTGAAACTAGAAGTCACAAATCATTTGCATTAGTTTCTTCCCATTGACCCTTTCATCAGAACACAAGCAAAGGCTAAACAAAGAGAAGAATTCTGTTAGTGTCTCTTAATCTGAGAAGCTTTTGCTTCAAATAGTTTTTATGCTGAGTGTTTCCTTTATTCATGAAATAATCTACTTTCTTTCATTGCTTTGGAAAAGCTAGCAATTATGATTTCTAACGCAGAAAATTTTCCTGCCTTCTGTTGTTGACTGTCATTCCCTACTACTGTTTTTAGTTCATCATGATGAGCTAATTCATCACTGACATGAGTGGGGGCAATCTAGTTTTATGGGGTGGTTAGGGAATCTCTAAATTGTTGGTTATTTACTTTTTTATATTTAATTTGAACTTCTCAGATATTTGGGTCCATATTTGGGGTTGCTGCTGGATTTGTTGTTGGCAAAGAAGGACCCATGGTGCATACTGGTGCTTGCATAGCCTCCTTTCTTGGACAGGGAGGTTCTCGTAAGTATCATTTGACATGGAAATGGCTGAGATACTTCAAAAATGATCGAGACCGGCGAGATTTGATCACATGTGGTTCTGCTGCTGGTGTAGCAGCTGCCTTCCGTGCTCCTGTTGGCGGGGTCTTATTTGCCCTTGAAGAAGCTGCTTCCTGGTACCTCCCTGTTCTTTCAGCATCCTCTCCTTCTCCCCATTTCTCCATCCTTGAATTGGTACGGTAGCTTCTTTAATTTCTTATGTTTATGTTTGAATTGGTGTATCTTCTTCTATGATTCCAATTTACGTGGCAAAAATACGTTCTCATATAGATCCATTCATTTTGATTGACTAACTTGATGTTTTGTAAAACCCCAGAGAACTCTTTTAGCATTCAACAGGTTGCAGACAATTTTCTTTCACAGTTACAAGTGACCTTCTTTCTGTAACCCTTGCTTTTCATGATTAGTATTGGGGGTGTTTTGGTTTTTTCAACTTCCACTTTTGAGTGTTCTTTTCTTCCTTACACTACAAAGAGGTGAAATGTATTATTTTCTTGTATCATTCAGGTGGAGGAGTGCCCTTCTTTGGAGGACATTCTTCACAACAGCTGTAGTAGCAGTTGTATTGAGAAGTCTCGTAGAATTTTGCCGAACTGGAAAATGTGGGCTGTTTGGACAAGGAGGTCTGATCATGTTTGATGTAAATTCCACAAAAGCTACTTACAGTACCCCAGATCTACTAGCAGTTATGTTCCTTGGAGTGATAGGAGGCGTTTTTGGAAGCTTTTACAACTATTGTGTTGACAAGGCCCTTCGCACTTACAGCATCATCAATGAGTATGCACCAACAGTCTCTTCATATTATTTACTGTTAATCTTTCTCGCCATTTTGTTTGTGAATAGCTATGCTTTATATTTCATCATCCACCCTGATTTTGAACAGTTAAAACAAAACATGGAAAAGTATATTTTTATTCATATCTACATTTCCAGAAAAGACTAATCCTGCTACTATTTTTAATTTCCATTGTATAACTCTTTTATCTCCTACATGGACTGTTTGACTTCATCTTTCCAACTTTTATTGTTGCTTTTGATTCTTGCTTTACTAAGACAGGATTAATTTTCTGACACAAATTTGTTAGTTTAGTTTCTCAATTATTTGAAATGCATGAATTAGTGGATGACTGACAATATATTTGCTGGTGCTGATGGTTTGAACAAATTACAGGAGAGGTCCTTCGTTTAAGATCCTGCTTGTTATTGTCATTTCCCTGCTGACATCTTGTTGCTCCTACGGCCTCCCATGGCTTTCACAGTGCATTCCCTGTCCCCCTCACCTGGCTGAGCAATGCCCCACTGAAAGTCGCTCTGGAAACTTCAAGAATTTCCAGTGTCCACCAAACCACTATAACAATCTTGCTTCCCTCTTTTTCAACACCAATGATGATGCCATCCGCATCTTATTCACTTCTGGCAGTGAAAAAGAATTTCACCTCTCCACCCTTCTGGTTTTCTTCGTTGCTATTTTCTGCCTTGGCATTGTTACTTATGGCATTGCTGTTCCCTCTGGGCTCTTCATCCCAGTCATTCTTGCTGGGGCCTCTTATGGCCGTCTTGTTGGAACACTGCTCGGTCCCCTTTCTAATCTTGATGTGGGTCTCTTTGCCCTTCTTGGAGCTGCCTCCTTCCTTGGTGGCACCATGAGAATGACAGTTTCTCTTTGTGTCATACTTCTCGAACTTACTAATGATCTGCTTATGCTTCCACTAATGATGCTAGTTCTCCTCATTTCAAAATCTGTGGCTGATATTTTCAATAAGGGTGTTTATGATCAAATTATGAAAATTAAAGGATTGCCTTATATGGAAACCCATGCAGAACCATACATGAGACACCTTATTGCAAGTGATGTTGTTTCTGGTCCATTAGTTTCATTCTCTGGGGTTGAAAAGGTAGGGAACATATTACATGTCCTGAGAGTAACAAGGCATAATGGATTTCCTGTGATTGACGAGCCGCCTTATTCAGATGCTCCAGAATTATGTGGGCTTGTCTTGAGGTCTCATCTGCTCGTGTTGCTTAAAGGAAAGAAATTTACAAAGCAGAGAGTAAAGACAGGATCAGATATTGTGAGGGGTTTCAAGGCACATGACTTTGCAAAGGCTGGATCAGGCAAAGGGGTGAAGCTGAAAGATTTGGAGATCACAGAGGAGGAGATGGAGATGTATATTGATCTCCATCCTATTGCTAACACGTCTCCATACACCGTGGTTGAATCCATGTCTCTAGCTAAAGCTGCTGTTCTCTTTCGCGAACTTGGCCTTAGACACTTGTGTGTGGTGTCGAAGACGCCAGGGGTAAGACTCTCCCATTGTTCATATACATGTTAATATGCAAATGAACACTTGGGATTTCGTTTCAGATTTGCGTTTATCCATTTTTGTTGCTAATGGTTTGTCTAGAATCTATGCAAATACCCATGCAAAGATTTCCTCAAATTTCTCTATTTTGCAGAGGCCTCCTATTGTTGGAATCTTGACTCGGCACGACTTCACCCCAGAGCATGTACTGGGGCTTTACCCACGTATTAAACCCCACAAGTAGGGCAAGCAAGCTACCTAGTTGTGTGTTTTCTGCCTGTGAGGACTCGTTCTTATGGAGCTTTTAACTTCCCCTTGCCATTGCCAAACCGAGGGAATTATTGGACAAAGGATTCTCTGCAATGAATGGATTTTACTATAATGGAACTATGAAACAGTGTAAGGAAAGTTGCTTATCTTAGAATAATAGGATTTGTATTCTAAGATGCGTGGCAAGGGCATTGTACTATGGTTGTTAAACTCAGTTTGGCTTGACTCGGAAAATCTACGACTCGGAACTCATGACTTGTAGAAGGCATTTACCCTTATGAAACCTGTTTGATCTATTCAAACCTCATTTAGACATGGTTGGGTTAATATCAAAGAAATTTTTTTAAAATAAAAGAGAAAAAAAAATGATTAAGCCGAATTGATTGAATACATATGGATATAGTGATCTTAGCTCTTTTCTGGACAAGTGTTGGAGAGCCAGGTCTCACATTAGCAACTAGCAAGCCAATCCGCCGTGCTCTGGCTCGTGTGAATTTGCTAGGTAGCTTCTATGTATCAGACTGTTAAAATGTATGTTTGATATTATGAAAAAATAAATTTTAAAAATTTATAAATTATAATCTTTTTAATCAAGATTTTTTTTAAAAAAAGTAAGAAATATTTATGGTGTGTATTATTAACTAAATATTTTCAAATATATAGTTGGAGATAAATGCAGATTACGTCATGCAAACAACTAAAATCTATGAATCTCACACACCAAGTCTTAAAAAAACACGAATACATTTTGACCTTGCATCAATATTGTTTGGAAAATATTGTGAAGTCTAATATGTTTGATATTATGATGCATGATATTTTTTAAAAGTATTATTTACTTGAAAATATATTAAAATAATTTTTTTTTATTTTTGATATCAACATATCAAAATCATTAAAAAAATATTAAAAAATATAAATTTGATAATTTTTTTTAAGTAAAGCACGCTTTTAAAATACACTCAAAAATAAAAGTTAACGCACTCTCAACCACTCACTTAAGAATATATTAAGGAACATGATGCTTCAATAAATTCTAGTTATGAAAGGATAATTATTGGTATTCATATAATGCAAAAAGATCCTTAAAAGATAAATTTTTAGGAGATGGGGAGTGAAATAATAGCCATTGAGGAGCCAATTGTTAGGGTTTTGAAATTTATGGATGGTAATAACAAGCCAGGAGATTTTATGGTGTTTAATAACATTTTAATAGTTATTTTATTGGTTTATTTTTTAGGGGAAAAAATAAAAACAAGTATAAGAGAGAAATTATATGTAAATATATACTTATTATTTTGTGAGTTATGAATTTTTTCTCTCTCTTTTCTTTGTTTTTATTGCTAAAAAATAAGTAATAATATGTCACTTTTTACTCCTTAATCATCATAAAAATTTCAAAAACGAGTCATTATTAAAATTTTAAATTTAATTTTGGGAATAAATGAATTAATTAGAAAATAAAATAAAGAGATATTGAATAGATTAAAGTGAGTTTTAAATATTAAAAACCTTCGTGTTTATGTTATTTTAAAAGTAATCCGAGATAAAATATACAGTTGAACCAAAAAATAATTAAACTAGACTAGAGGGGGCATTGTTGTAATTAATGAGAAGATTGGTAATATAAATACCTTGCTGGCTTTCTACTGGAGCCATGGTTAGCCGGCAAAAAAACTTGGAGAAAAAGAGAGAAGCCAAAGATTAAAACCCATGGGAAGCAATACACTCTGGCAGCCATATCCCTGACATCCACTTCTGTATCGAGCTGGTTTTTGAATATATTGTTCTTATACTTGCTCTTTATAATTTTATTGGAAGGATTTTCAAGATTAATTTTTGTTTGAGATAAATCATCATCGAAAATATTCTGAAAAAAAAAATCATGTAGAGCAATCTAGGTCGTCAAATGTGGTCATTGGATATTTTCTCTCTCTTCCACTGTTTGATCAAGCCTGGTTATTCTCTATACACTATGTACAGTGTAGATAAAAAATAAACACTCCGATATGAATTTGTTCATATTAAAAAATAACTCGTGAAATTTTCAAGTCAATTCAATTTTATTCCGATCTAGAAAGATTTAATCATTGAATTAAACTGAAATTTGAATATATGTTGGCCAACATACTTATATACATCTCATGATTTTTATGTTTGTGATTTGTCAGTTATTCTTATATACATCTCATGATTTTTATGTTTGTGATTTGTCAGTTATTCTTATTTAAACTTTCTATCATTCTAGCAACTCATTGAATTACTCTATTGTAGCAACTTGGATGCCATTGCATTTAGGGTATTGTTACACAAAAATAGATTAAGTATTTTTTAATCCATATCTCCATGGAAACCCATAATACAGACAATCATAATTCCAGTGTTAATGAATTAAACAATAAAATAAAACTTGATTATGAATGTACAAATTTACAAGAGTGAAATATGTAAATGCATTGAAATAATAGAAATGTGTTATTCTAGGGACCTAGGTATGGATCCAAAAGTTATAATAAAATGATGGCAATTAATTAATCATGTTTTGACAAAGGATATTACCGCAATCACAACATGGTCCGGAGTAGCTTCATATGCAGCAAGTAAATGTCTCACATCTTGATAATTTTATTTGTATTACTTGAATTGTTATATAACTACAAGTTCTTTGACGGTGTATTTCATGATAATTAAATAAAAAAAATAGTGGGGAAAGAAAAAAAATGTGATCTTGATTAGTTGTAAATTTGGAAGCTAATGATATCAATGTCATGCATTGATTCCAGAGTAGGAGCATGAACTTCATATGCAGCAGGTAAGTGTCTCACACCTTGATAATTTCATTTATATCACTTGAAGTGTTGTAACTACAAGCTATTTGAATGTGCATTTCATGGATATTAAATAAAAAAAAAGAATAGGGAAAGAAAAGAAAGAAATGTGAACTTGATTAATTGTCCGAGGTAATTTGAAAGCTAATGATATCAATGTGATTTATTGATATTGACATTTATTTGGATGAAAATATATTGGTTAAGAACTTGATTGGTCACTCCTGAAATGGAGACTAATAACATCGACATCAACATAATGAAATTAAATTGTTGAAAATAAACTTGATTAGCTATTATGGGTTTGGAAAACTAATAAGTTGCATTAGTATCGATATTTGCTTGGACTTTATTAGTCGTTTCTGCTATGGAAGGCTAACGATACCAACAAGAATAATTGGTATTAATATTTATTTAAATTTGATTAGTCGTTCTTGATATGAGAAACTAATGATACCAATGAGAATCATTGGTATCGACATTTACTTGAATTTAATTAGTCGTTTCCAATATAAAAGATTAATGATAACAACAAGGTTCATTGGTATCATCATAACCATGAAGGGAACTTATGGGAATGAACTTGATTTGTCATTCTCAAAAAATATGGAAAGCTAATGATGTTAATGTAAACAGATTGACATTAGCATGCACTTGAAAACTTGATTAGCTATCAAATAAAATAGAAGTTGATGATACAAGGTGGATTGATATCGACATACCCCTGATAAAACTATACTCGAGGTAATTGTTAATTATATCAATGTGATATTGATATTGATATTGATTAGTGGGTTACAAGTAATTAATGATATTATGATGTTAATATAGATAACTAGAGTAAGAAAGATGAAGAAATGATAACGGAATCTATTTATATTAACTGATGTAATAATTGTTTATTAATTATTTTATTAATTTATGTTTTGTATGTGGTGCTTTTTAGGACTGTCATACTTACACTATATATATATATATATATATATATATATATATATATATATATATTGTTCATATATGCTAAGTATATCAAGTAAATTTTAATGGTTGACTTTTGTTTGTATTTGTTAGAGTTTATATATACTCTTAACCATTGTAATTAATATGTTATATAATTAGTTAGAGGTGATATTGAGATGAATTGAAATTATTGGTATGAAATAGTAAAAAAAAAGAAAAACAATATAAAGACATCTTACACTTATTATTCATACTTAAATATAATTTACAAAAAAATGCTATTTATCTAATTTTTTATAAATTAAGATTAATCATATTAATTAAGAAAATATTTTCAAAACTTAAAGTTCATTTTCTCTAGTTCCGAACTATAATCTTAAAATTTAAAAACCATAACATCTATCTTCCCCTTACAACTAATCATTTCCTTGTTTTTTTACTTGAAAAATTATGATAATAAATGTATTATGAGATAAAAAGATTCAAACCCATTGTCCTTCTTCAATGTCTTGATTTTTTACAAGTTTTTTTTCCCTTTTTAAATAGCCTTTCTTGGAGAAAACTGAAGTGAACAAATTGGGAGAGAATTAGAAGTTTCATATTTATTTAGTGACTATTTTATATTGTAGTGGAGTTGGTAAAAAATCAAGTTGAGTTAAAAATAGGTGTTTAATAATTATTTTAAAGACTATAGTTTTGAAAACTCAATACACCTAAAACCTTTTTATTTGACAAAGCTGAAATTTAATATGTTTTTAAATCATGATTTTAGATGCAAACCATGATTTTGAAAACACAACGAGGGTAGTATGTTTGATATTTTGGTTTATGATATTTTTTAAAAGTATTTTTTATTTAAAAATATATTAAATTAATTTTTTTTATTTATAACATCAGCATATTAAAATAAAACATACTTATAAAACATGCCTGAAAACATAAATTATCATACTTCCAAACACTAGTATATGAGTTTGGTGTATTAATGAGTTCAAATTAATGAAGACTGATCTGTATGATATGTTTTAGAATCACCAGTTTGAAATATATTTTTAAAATAATTTTTAATTAAAAATATATTAAAATAATATTTTTTTTATTTTTAATATTAACACACACATGTATGTATATATATTTCTCATATGTAAAAAAAGGAGATTGAAAATCATGGAGTTTTGAAATTCAAATTTCTATACTTAAATTTCAAAATTGCCATGTAACCACACTCATTCAATATGCCCAACCCCCTACACGTGTCGCCTTTATGCAACGCCATGCGGTTGACTCATTAAAATGCGTGCAAGAACGGTTGCCCACGATGTACATCCTAATTCCTACACTCAATACACGTTGGATGTAATTGGCTAAAAATATTGATTAGGGATACAGTTGAGCTTACACATTGATAAACATGTTCAATCAAATCAAAGGAGGCTAGAGCATGGTTGTCATATCCATTATGAGGTCCAAGATCACTAAGGTCCTTTTTAGAGCTCTGGTTGGACCGGTTTTTTTTATAAAATTTTAATTTTTTAATGTTTTTAAATTATTTTGATATATTGGTGTCAGAAATAAATTTTAAAAAAATAAAAATTCATTATCTTGATATATTTTCAAATAAAAAATATTTTGAAAAGCAACCCCAACCTTACTTTCAGATAGACTATCGGTTAACACATGTCTTTTATTTTTATTTAAAACAAGATTATTTTATTTTCTTTGAATTTTTTTTTCTTTTTTATGATTTGACCGGGCTTGATGAAGTCAATTAAATTTGTTAAGTAACTTGAATTTGATCAAATCTATGTAAAATATTATTTAAAATAAAACATAAATTAGGTCAAGTTTTAAATCATGATGTGAGATCAAATCTGATTTAATAACTATGGTCTAAAGTCTTAACTAAAGTTACTAAACAAGGCCCGACTCACAAGTCTATTCAAGATTTGAGTTGATTAATTCAAAATAATGTTTTTTTTTAAAAAATTTTAAAGTAAAAAATGATCTTATTTTGATTATTTTTTTAAAAATTAAGTATGATTTTAACTCGATCGATCAGATCAGAGATTTATCCCCTTAAATTAATCGAATGAAACCAAGTCAAATCTTACAATTTATTTTGAAATCCAACACAAATCAAGTCCTGGATTGATAAGCCACCAAGTTAATCTACCAGATCGTGTCAGGTTTAATATATATTGTCTCAACTCAACTCAACTCAACTCAAAGATTCCTCATTTCAAGTATTGAGAAAAAAAACACAAACTTAGAGGACCATTCTGCAATACAAAAAAAGTTCCATCTCGCTCGTTGCCACCACACGGATTGTTCCTGATTTTAATTTCAAACTCAATTCAATAATCACGCATCCGAAAAAAAAAAAAGGCAAGCACAAACGAACCGTCTCTTTCAAATTTCTAATAATTATATTTTGTTGCATCCCCAATTTTTTGAATCGAATCAAATCTCACTATCCAGATCCAATCTTAGGGTTTCTCGAGATCTCTACAAATCGTCTTTTGTTTCCTCGTTATTTCGAAATCTGTTCAAAATCTTTGAAATTAGTTATGGAGGCGATCGATGAATTGGCTCAGCTATCGGAATCTATGAGGCAAGCATCTGCCTTGCTCGCCGATGACGATATCGATGAAACGACGTCGTCGTCGTCTTCTTCTCGACGATCCTCCACTTTCCTCAATGTCGTTGCTCTCGGCAATGTCGTAAGTTCCTTGGATCGTTTGGATCTGTTTGTTTTTTAGGTTTGTGCAATTAAGGCGGCGTTTGGATTCCAATTAAGAAACAATGCCCGTGAATTTCAAAATCCGAAAGAAAGCTTGAGTATTGAGAATTTTGAAGCCTTTATTGCTAACGAGACGTGTTTTTGAACAGGGCGCCGGCAAATCTGCTGTTTTGAATAGTTTAATCGGACATCCTGTTTTGGTAAGCTTGTATTTGCGATGCGCTACTGATGATTTGGATGTTTATTCACCGCTGACAACAATTTTTTTTCCCCGCAGCCAACTGGTGAAAATGGTGCTACCCGGGCTCCGATAAGCATCGAGCTAAGTAGGGATAGTTCTGTAAGCAGTAAATCGATTATTTTGCAAATTGACAGCAAAAATCAACAGGTTTCTGCGAGTAAGTCCTGGGATTGCTTTTTGTTGGCCAATTGGTGCTGGGTTTTAATGTCATTGAAGCATGCATCCAATGTTGCATCTGCTTCTTTGGATTTGTCTCTGATTATTGTTGGTTTCTGTATATGGGTGCATGATAGGTGCGCTTCGGCATTCTCTACAGGAAAGGCTAAGTAAAGGTTCCTCAGGCAGGAGTCGTGATGAAATATATCTGAAACTTCGTACCAGTACAGGTCGGCTCCTCTCTTAATGATTGGCTGCTCAGATTTTGTAGGAAATGATAGTAAAATGGTGTTATTTAATTCACATATGGCATTTCCTTTGATTTCTAGCAAATTTTATTCAGTTAAGTAGATAGCTTGACCTATCTTGAATTGATGAGGTCCTAGTACAGATTATTAATGCAAAGACACAAGGTCAACATTCACCCTTGTTGATAAATAATATATGTGCACTTTCCTTGCATCATCTTGTTTTTTTAATTAATTTCTTTTCTTTGACATGTTCAGCCCCACCATTGAAATTGATTGACTTGCCTGGGGTGGATCAAAGAATTGTAGATGACTCGATGGTGAGTGGTGTTATCTTGTTTTAGGTTGCAAATTTTTGCAGTAGGTACATGTGTGATTCTTTTATTTTTAGCTGGAGGCCTAGAGCCCAGATGGAAAACACTATTCTCTGAGAAAATCAGGAAGCTGATCATTTCCGTTTATAAGATGCTGTACTTCGAAGGTTAAGCAATATTTTGCTGCTCATTCTGCTATACATAGTGTAATTTTCTCTTCTGGGATTGGATTTTTTCTATACTAATATTGTTATTGTTTTTGTGGGTCACAGCTTGTGATACTCTGTTTTTGTATGGGTTGCACCTCTTGGTGCTCTTTAATGAAGTTTTATGCTTATTAAAAATAAAAGATGCCGTAGTTTGAAAAGTCTTTGTTATCTTTCCCTTCTTTTCTAAATCAATGCAGTTGGAAGGTTTATTAATAGCTCGTATTTTTTTGCTCCCCCAGATCAGTGATTATGTTCAGCACAATGATGCTATTCTGCTAGTTGTAATACCTGCTACTCAGGCACCAGAAATTTCTTCTTCTAGAGCCCTCAGAATCGCAAAGGAATATGATGCAGAGAGTGAGTCATTCTTAAGCTTGCATCCTATCTTTTTGCTGAAATTATTTGTAATTTTAAATTTCTGAAAACATATTATGATAGCTTAAGTATGTTTTGTGTTGCATTATAGGTACCAGAACAGTTGGTGTTATTAGTAAAATTGATCAAGCAGCTACAGAGTCAAAAGCTCTTGCAGCTGTTCAAGCTCTTCTTTTGAATCAGGGACCTCCAAAAACATCTGATATTCCATGGGTTGCATTGATTGGTCAATCTGTTTCCATTGCTTCAGCCCAATCAGCAAGTGCACCTGAGAACTCTTTGGAAACTGCTTGGCGAGCTGAAAGTGAAAGTCTAAAATCCATATTGACTGGAGCCCCATCAAGCAAGCTTGGGAGAGTTGCTCTAGTGGATGCCCTTGCTGGTCAGATCCGTAGTCGCATGAAACTCAGGCTTCCCAATCTCCTTTCTGGGTATTGCTCCTTTTCTCCTGCTGCTGTTTGATCATTGTTTCTATTAACTTCCATGTTTTTTCAGAACTGTTGTATATATCTTCTGCTGTCTTGGCGTTGCTTCCTTATTGGCATTTTCCCTCTTTTGGACAAGAATTAGGAAATTATTATCTACTGACATACAATTGCTGGATTAGGTCTGGTATGCACCTGTATGATGACACTCCTTGTCCATTAGGCCTTTAATGCTGTTTATATGCTGACAAAAATACAGGCTTCAGGGGAAATCTCAAATAGTTCAGGATGAATTGGTGGGGCTTGGGGAGCAAATGGTTAGTTCTTCTGAAGGTACAAGAGCTTTAGCTTTGGAGCTCTGCCGTGAGTTTGAGGACAAATTTCTTCTGCATCTTATGGGTGGTGAAGTGAGTTGTTTCTTTTTGAAGCATCTTATGCATCATTTTCATTTCTAACTGCAAGAGAAACTAGTGAGAGTACTCCAGATGTCTACCTGAGTTGGGATTGTTATAGTTTTTATGAAAAGAAAAGGGGCTTCTGAATTGCTGTTATATTATTATGATTTGCTGTGGTCATCTAGACTGTCACTGTTTCTATGGTAGATACTATTTGATACTTGAATGTAATAATTTAACAATATGGGAATTATATGTGCTAGAGAATTATAAATCTCAAATGTCAGGAATTCTTCAAATTTAGAAGGAAATGTCTGAAATTCGAAAGATTACTGACTAATGTGGTGTTTGCATCCTGATGGATGTTGTCCCTAAACGTCCTGGGCTTGTGTTCAAAGTGAACCTGTGGGGCTGTTGAATGTGAATAGGGACTTTAAAGAAATGAAAGTTTATAAATTTAGCTGAGGATATATGTGCTGTAAATATTGAGTTATGGTATCTTTCTTATAAGCCAAAAATAATTCTACACTGCATGGTTCCAGGGTGTGCATGTTATATATCAATTTGACTCCTAATTCAGTGCAAGAGCATGACTGTACCCGCAGTTAATTGTCCTGCACTTCTTTAGAGTAGGAGGACCATAAATGGCATTCGACTTATATTGATTTTCTTTGTTGTTAGGGTTTCAAAACCATGTTCTGCTGTACAATCACTATAGTTTCAATAACCCAGCTTATTTACAGGGTAATGGTTGGAAAGTTGTTGCGAGTTTTGAGGGTAATTTTCCAAACAGAATCAAGCAGCTACCTTTAGATAGGCATTTTGACATAAACAATGTCAAACGGGTATTACTTCCCTTCTAAATTGATTCTGTATCTCTTCCTTATTAGAAATGTTTCGAGGTGCTCTCAAATTATCTCCTTGATATCAGATTGTCCTAGAAGCCGATGGTTACCAACCATATCTTATATCTCCAGAGAAGGGGTTAAGGTCCTTAATAAAAGGTGTCCTTGAGCTGGCAAAGGAACCCTCAAAGCTATGTGTTGATGAGGTACAGTTCTTGTGTGCTCCTTTTGGTTATATTCCATCTATGGTTTCTTTTCAAGGAACCAAAATGTTTTACTTAAAATCAAAACTTGTTCAATCCAACAATTAAAAGAAGGGGGAAGTTGCTATTATAAAATGTTAACATGCATGCTCTTATGGGTCTGCCTGTAGCCGTGGTGTTTCAGTCACAGCCGCAACTCTTTTGGTAAAATGCTTATATCTTTCCTCGTTGCAATTTGCTGCATCATGGTATTCTGCATAACCAATCTGAATACATCAGATCACAGAAACCAGGCATAAACAATCTGGGGCATCATAATGGTTTTCAAATTTTATCCCCAAGTAAAATTGTTGACATGCACTGTATGTTACTTTATAAACCGCAGGCATTTATCGGTCTCTGACATTTTTCACTATTATTTTTTTTCCTTATAAATGCCATCTTTTTTCCTTTTTGATTTAATATTCTGAAATTTTAGGCATTCTAGGCAAAACTTTTCTAGGGAAGAAAAGATTTCTAAATTTTGATGATTTAATCTGTTCTTTTGTTGGTATTGCTTCATCCAAATCTGTTTTTCAATGGGTGTTTGTATAGTTTTTCCTGCTACCTATTATATTAACTTCAGTTACTTTTATCTGGGTGGCTGCATAATAGGTGCATCGTGTACTAATGGATATAGTATCTTCTGCTGCAAATGCTACTCCTGGTCTTGGAAGGTATCCTCCTTTCAAGAGAGAGGTACTGCAGCTTTGCTGCTATTTTTGTATACTTTCTGTATGATATTTCATTGTCTAGAATCTTAGATCATGTTTTTAAAATTTTATCAAACAGGTTGTTGCCATTGCAAGTTCTGCACTTGATGGGTTTAAAAATGAAGCTAAGAAAATGGTAGTTGCCCTAGTTGATATGGAGCGTGCATTTGTTCCACCTCAACACTTCATCCGATTGGTGCAGAGGCGGTATGCTTTAAAATTTAAATGTAGATAAAAGTTTTTTTTTTGGAATTATTATTGTCATTGTTAGCAAAAGATGTGCTTTTGAAAGTTTAACCCTGATAGGTAAGTATATAATGGTTTGTGTCTGTTCTGGCATCTGTATTTGTTGATTTTTTGTTTTTAAGCTTCTAATTTATCATGTTTGGTAAATGATTGGCTTAATTTTGTCAGTTTTAGTTGTCGCTGCAATGTGAAACTTTAAATTGTTTTTCTTCTAATGTTGTATTTAAAATTGATACCTTTCCATGTCATTGGTTATTGGTTCTTTAATAACTCACTGTATTTGTTACTGATATGATGTGTCAACTAGACTGTGATCAAACCTGCCTCTCTAATCCAATTGGAAGAATAGACCATATTTGATTATTGGTTAATCAGATTTAAAATTTTAAGGGGATGAATTTTCTCCAGAAGTTCCAAGCAAGAAAGAATCATATGTTGTGATATATTACACATTGAACTTTCCGTCCTTTATCAAATGCTTGGCAGCTTATAAAAGAAATATAGGAAAGAGAATAAATTACAGTGGCAAGGGAAGCTCTTTATATGATTAAATTGAATCTTTATGTTGACATATGTGAAAGTAGGTTTTATATAATTTTTTTTTTCATAATTTGTGTGAATGCACTTTTCTTCCGAAATGATTTATTGTTTTAGTTGTTAAAGTGTGCTTTTGTTGATATGTGGCTGTTTCTATGGATTTTCTGTCTATTCTAATCCTTCATTGCATAATTCTTAACCAGAATGGATAGGCAGCGCCGCGAGGATGAACTAAAGAACAAATCTTCAAAAAAGGCAGTTGATGCAGAGCAATCTATTTTAAATAGGGCGAGTTATTTACTTTCTTGAAATTTAGTTGGTGTTGCATCCATACACACTTCACACAGAAAAACCTTTATGAGTTTTTCTCATTACATATGCTAATTATCTTCAATGCATCTCATAGGCAACCAGCCCCCAGACAGGTGTTCAACAATCTGGAGGAAGCTTGAAATCAATGAAAGATAAATCCAATCAGCAGGATAAAGATGCACAAGAGGGATCTGCCTTGAAAACTGCTGGGCCTGGTGGTGAGATAACAGCAGGTGTGTGCACTAACTTATTTACACCGATTGTCTTGTCTAAACAATATTGAAATCAACATCCTTTTATTCCAATATTGGATCTGTAACATGCTTGAGTTTGCATGCATGTATATAGTTTGTGTAACATGTGTATGAAGTATGCTGTAATAGTCCTTCAGAAATTATTGTGGACCTATTGTAATAGTCCTTCAGAAATTATTGTGGACCTATATTCTGGAACATCCTGAAAATGATATTTTGGCCTAAAAAGGGCAGGGAATACTATTTTTAACAAATATAGTTGCCCTTTTCTCTTTCCTGTCATTTCCTTTTCTTTCTTAGTTTTTCTTTTTGGTTGGGGTAGGGGTGATGGATGTGCAGCTTTTTATTTGTTTTTTTAGTGGCTGCCTATGTTTTCTGCTTTCGGTCGTTACTTGATTGTACCTGCAGCTTTGGTTCCAAAGACTAACACTAGATACCCAATAAAGAAAAGAAGATTGGTGCCAGATCCTTGTGGAAGTACTTTTATATGTTCTTGAATTTGTCGCTCGTCATTGATATTACTCTGGAAATGCAGGGTTTTTGTTGAAGAAAAGTGGAAAAACTAATGGCTGGAGTAAGCGTTGGTTTGTTTTGAATGAAAAAAGTGGCAAGGTTAGTGTATAGAGTTTTGGCCAGCTTAAAGTGATTGTATGATATTTAATTTCCTGTGCACTGAAGTTGCATCTTTACCAAAGAGGGCATTGCCTTCATTCTCTAACTTACAGAAGTGTAGTCATGTACCGCATTAACATATCTATTATTTAGGAGCATCATGTCCAGCTTGAGAAAAGTATGCTTGAGATGAACTTGATGCTTAAAATTTTAAGTAAAAAAAAATGCTATCTAGTTTCAATGAGGTTATTGTACAGTGTATTCTCATCTTTTACATTGTACAGTGAAGCCATTTGAATTTTTCAATTGTTATTTGGTGCCTTTGGTAAATGTTGTCACCCATTCAGGAATTGGGTCTTGGATAATGTTTATAGTAGTCCTTGAATTTGATCATTCGTTTTTCTACCACTACCACTCTTTTGTTTGTAAGTTTACTTTCTTTTCCGGCAGGGCTTATATTATTTAACTTTTGTTGCAGCTTGGTTACACCAAAAAGCAAGAAGAAAGACACTTCCGTGGGGTTATTACTTTGGAGGTAAGGACCTCACCAGGAGAGGGGAATTTCAATTGATAATAAAAAGCATAAATCATAATGCTAAGTACTTATGTTATTGAAGTAAGCTGAACCTAAAATTGATGTGGGATCCTTACATATAAAAATTTGTTATTAGGATGATGCTTGGTGAGGATTGACAGTCCTCTCTTGTCACATCCTAATTTGTTTAAGAAACTTGGATGACACAAGATATCTACAGAAATGTGTAAATAGTTACAGCCATGTACATCATAACCTTCAAATTATTTGCAATTTTGTTTTAAATATAAAAGGCTGGGCATGAAATGGGAATCTATTTCTAATGTCAAAGTGATTGGCTTTTGTATAATATAAAAGGAAGACTTGAGTTTGAAGAAGATTTGAGCACAGTTGTAATCAATCAAGCCTACATAAGTAACTCTGAAAGGGTTTTCTCAAAACGAAGTTTGAAAGAAAAATAATGTAGCTGTAATAATTTAATCTGCTAGGTTAAAATATGGATTCATTTGACTTGAAAAAGAAAAAGAAAAACAGAAATTTTACAGGCATGTCCTACAGGAGCAAAAGTTTGTTAAAATATAGGATTTCTGAGAGGTAAAAATCTGACCGGAAAAAACAGAGAGGGAGATAGAGAGGCTTATAGCAAGTGATGGAAGACAAGTTTTGTAAATAAGATAGAAAAACAACTCTTATGGACATCAGGTGGTATTTCTTTCTAACATAATAAATTAAAACTAGAAGTTCTATGATGCAAGTTTTCAGGTTGTCCTGCCAGTATAAGTTCTGAAACTCTTGATGGGACAAGTGAATGTATTATCTAGTGCACTGCTTTTGCCCTAATAATTTCAAAGTGACCAAGCTTGAAATCAATGCTAATTTTCATGTTTTCTTCTCTTAATGCATATTGATTTACCCTAATCTTTGGATGTAACAATCAGGAATGCAATATTGAAGAAGTTTCTGAAGAAGAAGAAACCCCATCAAAAAGTTCCAAGGATAAAAAGGCAAATGGACCAAGTTCTGAGAAAGGACCTAGTCTTGTGTTCAAAATAACTAGTAGAGTTCAATATAAGACTGTCTTGAAAGGTATCTTTAGCTTGCCTCTCTATCTTGTTTGCTTTCACCCTCCCCTGAAAAAAAATACACGCTCACAAAAATGCTGATTAATGATTTTTTTTTCCAGCTCACAGCGCTGTTGTATTAAAAGCTGAGAGCGTGGCTGATAAGGTTGAGTGGCTAAACAAGTTGAGAAATGTCATCCAGTCTAAAGGAGGCCAAGTGATTGGTGAATCTGGGCCTCCCATGCGTCATAGCATGTCTGATGGTTCCCTAGTGAGTTATCCAGTGATGTTTATTGTTTCTTTCCCACCTCTTTTTTTTTTTTTTTTGTCTGGGGTGACTGGATGCCATTATCACATACCTTCGCTGCAATTTGTGATTGTTGGAATTTTTTATTTTTTTGCGCATAGTATTTTAGTTCTTAAGAAACAGAATATTAGCACCCCTAAAGTCAAAGTAGTTGGGACTGTTGGAACTATTCTAATTTGCTACTCTTTAGGATACAATCGCTAGAAGACCTGCTGACCCTGAAGAAGAGCTCCGGTGGATGTCACAAGAAGTACGCGGCTATGTTGAAGCTGTTCTTAACAGCCTTGGTGCCAATGTCCCAAAAGTATTTCTTTTTCTTGAATGCCAATCATCATATTATTTTTAATTGTTGATATAATTTTTTGAAATATTTATCATTTCGTTCTTGTTGAGCAGGCAGTTGTTCTTTGCCAAGTAGAGAAAGCCAAAGAAGACATGCTTAATCAATTATATAGCTCTATAAGGTCAGTGTACTGTTACTTGCTTTTGTAATGTATGGATATCTTCTTCGTTATGCCCTGCGAGTTGCAAACCTTTTGAGTGCATTATATATATTCTTAATGGAAGTTGGTGTGCTGCACATGGCACCGAATACCATCTCAAGTACATTTGAGATTTCTAATTTCTTTCTTTATTTGTGTTGCCAATTTCTCTCTCAATAAAGGCTTACTTGTTGCTCATTTTTTGGTGGCTAGTGCACAAAGCACAGCAAGGATTGAGGAGCTGCTCCAGGAGGACCAGAATGCAAAGAGGAGGAGAGAACGCTATCAGAAACAGTCCTCTCTTCTTTCAAATCTCACTAGGAAACTTAGCATCCATGATAATCGAGCAGCTGCTGCTTCCAACTGGTCTGATGGTGGGGGTGGTGGAGCAGGTAATGGTGGCTACAAACCGTACAGTTCACCTTTATGTTGATGTTTGCTTATGCAGATATTTCTTAGCTTGCATGTTCATAATAATAGAACCAGTGGCATCAGTATTTCCTTTTCATGGTAATTTCATGAAGCTGTTTTATAATTTGTTGTCTGCATAATTTTTGTATTTTACTCTTGATGGCGGTGGCTGCTGAATCTAGTTTCATGAAACCTGCTTATCCTAAATGTGGATAGTGTCGGTTGAAAGTAGTTTGTGGGGAGTAATTCATGTTGGTTTGGCATTCCATTGCAAACAGTCATGGCCATAAATCCCACAGTTGACTGTTTAATTTTCACAGATGTTGCATGTATTCATTGAAAGAGAATCGTTTGCCGCTTGTGCTATGTTTTCAGATATTTGATCTCTTCAATGTACTTTGTAATGTTAAATTATGCAGAAAGCAGCCCAAGAACAAATGGACCATCATCAGGAGAAGACTGGAGAAATGCATTTGATGCGGCAGCCAATGGACCTGCTGACAGTTTTGGTGGCCCATCGAGGTCTCACAGCCGGCGAAACAGTGATCCAGCTCAGAATGGTGATGTAAACTCAAACAGCAGTCGCCGCACACCCACTCGAATGCCACCTGTGCCACCACCGTCTGGTTCATCCTATAGGTACTAGATAAAAGGCCTGTTTCAAATTCATTATTCATGCATTATTATTGGGTGGCCGCATGCTTTGCTCCCACTCAAGACGGACAGAACATTTTCTGAAGCTCACATCATGTTAGTAGCTTTGTAAAAGTGGAATAGGCGTGTAGATATATATTGCAAGTTGCAAGTTCTTGATTTTGAGACGTGTATTTACCTACACTAAAATTTTCCATTTTACCTTTCCAAGTTCGGCTGCCGGGGTGAGGCGATCTGTTTTACATATATATTTTTGAATCAGATGCTACAAATTGACGACTGTATTTGTTGTATTGAATCTGACTAGAAAAGTAATTCTTTCTCATGGTTTGTACTGCAATGGATAAGTAAATGCTTGAATTTGACCATCTCCCCTCCCCCATTATCATTATTTGCGTGATCCTCCCCAAATTGACTGATATCTGTGATTTTTAAAGATTTAGTCAGGTGAAAATGTATTGAAATGAATTTTTCTTAAATATTTTTACAATTTTTAATATCAGTAAATTAAAATCATCACAAAACAATAAAAAAAATATTAATTTTATGTTCTTTTATACCAAGCATTTTTAAAAAGCATCTAATATACAATCTTAGAACCAGCTTATGTATTTTTGTACGTTTCAAATCAAGGTTGAAATTGAAATGAAAAGCAGCTAAAATGATGCTCTTCATTTTGAAGCACGGTTTGAAATTCTAGGAATCTGAAGGAAAGAAAAACACGCAGACAAACACCCTTGGGGTTCTAAGCAAAATGCAAAATAGAAAGTGTTCGTGGGTGATTCGGTTCTTTCTCACTTTGGTTGTGGAGTGTCACACACGGTATATGGTATGCTTATTTTCCCTTCTTTCCCTGTAATATTAGTGTAAATGCTCACTTTCAACTTGCATTATGAAGTCGAGAACCTCATATCTTTTTGAATAGAGACAATGGTCATCCATAGTCAATGACTACCCAATTTGAAATGAAATTTCTTTGCAATCTATTTTTTCAAAGTGGAATAGAATTTTGCTGCTGCTGCTGTCGGTGTAAAGCTTAACCATGGTTTAGCAGATGAGATGACAGCAAACTTAACCATGGTTTAGCGGTTGGAATGACAACACCAGACCCTTGATATGTTAATTTCCTGTGATTATATACAAACCCTTAATGGTGAACTTTTGGGAGCAGAAAAGTGCAGAAAATATATTTACAGAGATTATGGAAACAAGTAGCAAGATATCCTAGTTTTTCAACAGCATCAATGCATTTTGATTCTATTTTACGCCCTCCTTGAGGGGACCGGAATCGTGAATTAGTTTCATAACAAGCTTAACCTGCAAAAAAGAAGAAGAAAAGGAATGGTTAATCAGAGAAATGCAATGAACTTACTGAAAGCTTATTATATATACTAATGGCAAACAGGCAATAAATTCTTAATGGAACACCACCATGGGCAATTCCATTTACTATGAAATTTCAGAGATCAACACCATCTAGAGGTCTAAGTCATTAAATGCATTTCAATCTTGTATGATCCCCTGGAGGATAAAAATCTTTCAGGGATGATGGAGAGCTGGATCGGATGTTTCTTTTACTTAAATCAACAGAAGAGACAACATTCCCAAATAAGCAAGGAAAGATGCTGGTTTCAAATTATCTATAAGAAAGGATAGAGATTTCTTATATTATTATTATTATTGTGTATCTAAATGAATATAATTGCCCTTGATCTCATCGGCATCTTATTTACGTATAAGATGGAGTTTTGGATCACAGATATCAATGGAATTCAATCATATGCCTCACACTAGCCATCATAAAGGAAGAAAAACCCTAAATTGTCCTGATGCACGTGCTAAGTGGTGAAAGAAAGGAGCTTCAACTCAGGGTATTACCATCATAAAAAGCTATGCATGAGACCATACCTGGGTTGATTCCCGCACTAGAAATTCCTCTATAGCTTTCCTGAAAGCTTCATCAATGAGGTAATGGCAACTATAAGTTAACACAGGCAGGTAACCACGCTGAATTTTATGCTCACCCTGAGCTCCTGCTTCTACTGTGTTCAAGTTAAGTTCAATGGCCGCCTCTATTGCCTGCATGTGATAACCGAGTGTGGATAAATACTCATGTGTCTGTGTCTGTGTCTGTGTCACTGCAACTGTTAATGACTGCTGCAAATGATGCTCTATAGACTACAGCAATGCCGTGGAAGCTCCAGAAGGTAAATTCTGTCAGTGTCTGTGTCACTGCAACTGTTTACATGCAATGACACTGGCTATCCTTGGCCAGGAATATCACAGCGAACGATGGAGCGAGGATTCCCCAAAAATAATTTGGTCCCCACAGCTTATTATTAAGAAATTCAGAAGATCAACAAAGTCAACAGACTTGGTTGCATAGCCCACATGAAATTAGAGAACAGGGTCCATAGTTAAGTTTATCATGCTTAAAACTTATGATTACTGTTGTATTCAACATGGCATCATTAACAGACAGCTCTATTATAACGTACAAAGTAAGCAGGGGGTTGATAATGCAGTTCAGCACAGAAAATGAAAAATGAAAAACTTCAAGAAATCAGATCAAAACCTGGTAATAGCATGCTTCAAAATGCAAGCTTGGATAGTAGGCTTTTGGATGACATCCCCATAGACGTCCAAATAGAGTATCTCCACCAATAATGTTAAGAGCTCCTGCAACAAGCTCATCCCCTTCTTCAGCAACAACAAGCAGCACCTGATCTCCCATCTTTGACCCCATGGTGTGAAAAAAATCCCTCGTGAGATAAGGAGTACCCCACCTATGGAAAAACAAAACCATATTAACAAGGTGGCGATTCAAGCATCTGATATGATTTGACTAAATTCTATGTTGATGTGAAGTGAGAACTAATTGTTCGTAGTTGTCTATATCAACAAAATTTTGGTGGAAAGAAGGGAAAAAAAGGTTTCAATGATGAGATCAAACTTGTTATCAGTCGTGTTCCTGTAGAAGCTATAGAAGGTATCCCAATGGCTAGCCTGCCAAGACATGAACAAAATACTAGGGTAAGAAATCCTTCTTTTTTACTCTAGAAAGGGAGTGGAAAATCAACAATCAAATTCAAGTAGCCATAACAATGCATGAGCTATAATTTTCTGAAAGAAGACCTAATTACAGAGTGTTAAAAACTCAAGGTATGCATTCATTATTCATGAGTGATGGATGAATAAGCACAACTCCTTCTGGCCTAGAGAGAATCTTGGATGGATGTCATCTCTGTGGCACCATTCAAGCTAGATAACAACAGCAGAACTAGGAAGTAGAAATTTAAAGCAAACACTTAGGCACCACCTGTGTTTTGGGTTTGTTTTCAAACTCTAGAAATAACACCTGGAACTGACAAAACATTGAAAACTTTGCTTCAGATTCTATAATTCAGAGTGGTCAGTATGGTAACATGGAATGACTCTTTATGTACCATTCCTAGTAGCTCCGTCCATATGGCAACATGGAAAAAGGTTAAAAAATAGATGCATAATTAGAGTACACTTTCAGCTTTCAGCTATTCAAACAAATACAATTTCTCCTTTTCATCTCTCTCCTCTCTCCCCCTCAGCCTAAATCCCAGTACACAATTTTTTTTTTCATGACCTTTTTATACTAATTGACAAGTTTAGTTTATTCTTTATTTAATTCAGTTTTGGATTCAGATACATTTACAAAACAAGACAATGTTAGAAGGCAAATGTCTATACATATGTTCTGTGTGTTTTGGGGGGGTGGAAGGCAACATCATAATGCGTACACTGCTCTTCGACAAAAATTGATACAGTTGAGTAGTGAGATGCTCGAACCTCCAAACATCATTTCAAATAAATTTAATGATTAGGAAAAGCTCAAGGAGCTTGAGAAGCTTGGTCATGTTCATTTTGTAACCCATTTTGTTTTTCATTTATTCATGTGAAGGTAGATTTAACTGCTCCATTTATATGCCTATTCCATTTTTTAACCAGGCATAGGCATGCTCAATTAAAATATAGTTTAATTAATCTTTCTGCTTTGATCATAGAGCTTATTCCTTTTGTATTCTTTTTATATAGATATTCAGAAAGTAGCTCCTGTAGGGCACTTTCGTTTTCCATGCATAAAATTGAATCTTATCAATGCATGTCAGTTCAATATGATTTTAATTATTCTGCATTTTAAATTCATATCTTCCAAGATTCAATTCATTTGATAATATTTCTACAAATCTAACAAATATCAAGAGGCAACACTAATGTAACAGAGACATTATATTCAATGCTTATGCAAAGATAAAAATGTCAAATGACAGGTTGCTTTGCTACACATTATGAACTCCATATGAAGAAAATCAATCACGTTGAAACAAGATTATAGCATGTTTAAGACCATATGATATGCAAAACAATAAAAAGAAAAATAGAATCTACAGACTAAAAAATTACATGATAACATATATTACCATTAAAATTCATCACTAGCAGATACAATTACTAAATACCTTTATTTCATAACCCCGAAGACGTTTCATACTCAAGTTTTGAGTAGAAACCTGCATTAAGAAAGTTCAGTCAGACAGCATCGTCAAAATAAATGTTTCTACCTGATTACAGAAGCACTCAGGACCTAAACCTAAATTAAGCCAAGGAAACAGAGTAAACAGAGTCCAAATCATATGTAAATGGGAAAGAATAATCAACTAGGACAAGATTCTCAAGACCTAACAAATCACGTTCAATGTTGATACTAGGCTTTTTGAAAGTAGGCAATGCACTGTGTCTCCCGCTGAAAGATCAATAACTATCATCATATTAAGAGAGTGCAGAGGAAAATGCCATAACATATAACTACAGATCATTGATCATGATGAGTTTCACAAAACAAACATTAGAAGTCAGCCCCAATTTGGTCAATTTTGCTTCCATGAGTTTTACAAGGTCTATGAAATGTACAGCATGAACGAGAAAGATGTCACAAATGCATTCTCTCTTCTCTGCTATTTTTTTATCTGTTTCTCTTATTGAGCAAAATATCAGGCAGGCGTTTCAGTCCAATGCCATATATGTGTCAGATATGGATTTCCTCCAATATATTAACATTATCTGATTCAAATGCTGGATTTTCCCGAGATTTTCTATGATTTGAGATGCAAACTTTTAAGGAAAAAAAAGTTTCATCCTCTGTCAAGATATGTGCAACAAATAACCATGACCAAGATTTAAACCATGTAGTGTAACTTCACTGACAATAGTATATGTTGATCCTTTTAGATCACAACAAAGAATCCAAATGTAAGACCAATAAGAAAACTTTCAAGTTCTTAATAATAAACTAGCATGCCTCATCATGCAATGGTGCAAGCATTGTGTGCTTCTGTAGCACTCAGATCAACAGTCATAGGCTTTACAAGCCAATGTAAAGAGGCACAATTCAAACTCATTTGAGTGAGTGTGATGGGATCTAAGGAAGAAAAGGAGATGAACCTTTTTGCGCTCTTGACGAATATTTTTTCTTTTGCTTTGCTTCATATCCATCAAGAATTCATCAAAACTGCAGCAATGTAAGGAAATTCTAAACAAAATTTTATTCGTATATAAACAAGAAAAACAAATTAGATCTAGCATTAGGTCAAGACGAAGTCGCTGGGTGATTGATTCTGTTGAGAGGAAAAAAAAAGCACTTCAAGGACTTGCTATATAAAATCATACATGATATTTAGAGCAAGATGAGTTCATGCAGTCAGAGACTATGAGATCTCAAGTCTGACAGGTATTTCAAACAGGGGAACTTAACTAACAAGTGCATACTCATTGGTGGTGTTTAAGTATTCATGAGCCACGGGTTTATGAAAAACATGAAGAGCCTTAGCTGTCAATTTGTAAAAATGTAGGCTTAATTTCGAGGAAAGGAAATTTGTTCGGACTGTGAGGTGGCTGGGAACAAGTTGTCATAATTAGATTTCTAATATTACCTGACAAAAGTTTAAGCTAACTGACATGGGTTAAGTTATTGATTTCCTTTTTCTTTCTGTTGTGAAATAAAAGGCCCTTGGAAAAGGGATGTATTACTGTACAAGTTCACATAAAAAGACCAGGGAAACTAGAGGCACCACCATCAAAGGTAAGATAGGTAGATCAGGCTTTACTCAGATGGAGATATATGAGCAAACAGAAAATGTAGAGATATTCTCGCTTGATATAGAACTTATGTGCAGATGACAGTGTAGCATAATTGACAAAAACAAGAGACTGTCATAGTCATACTAAATTGTAAGAGAGGTGTGTGTTAAACAAGCCATAGATATCTTGACATTATTAATGGCATATTGCACAGCATAATCTCAGACACACTCTATGAACTGCAGTACTGGAAGGCAACAAGTTTTCGGACACTGTTGAGAAAACCATGACTTGTCTTCCCAAATCAACTTTACACTGATTGCTTGGTAGCGGGGCTTTTCCTTCCTTTGATGCAATTCAGAATTAGATATTGCATCATAATTGCATAAATTCTGAAATTATAAACTGCAAACTTACCTTAAAGAGAGTGCAAGGAACTTTGACTGGAGTCAAATTTTAAATGAGCAAAATAATTCACTTTACATGGTACCTCATGGAACACTCACTTTTTATAGTTATGATTTTTCCAGTGATACTGCATTCCAATCCTCTGCAGAAATCCCTTTTCCTTCAGCATGTGCCACTCTTTTTCAGTGGGGAAGGTGATGTGCAGTGATGAGACCTGGGACTATGAAAAGAAATAAAGGCAATCAGGAAATTAATTCCAGGTTCTGTGGAAAGTGAATGGTCTTCAGAAGTCCTTTGCTAGTGATCCAAACATCTTAGACTGGACAGTTCTTCTGATAAAAAAAGGTAACAATCACAAGTGCATCTAAGAGTAACAGATTCCTAGAAACTGAATTAAACTAATAATAATATGTAGGAAGTTGTGAACAAATGGACAGATCCTATATAGTTAAAGTCAATCACGAAATGAGATTCAACTAGAATGATTGATATTAACACTCTTCAAAATCTTTTCAAACCCATGCTAAGCATTGCTTGTGAAAGTGTCTCTGCATTTGAAAATGCAGAGACAGATCACAAACAAACACAGAATCTCTCTCCACCTCCACCAAGGAAATTTTCTCTTTTCTCAAGGTGATTGCCTCCTCTCATTTTTCTTCTCCGGCCTTCTATCAACAAATGCAAGCTTATTTAGATAAGCTCCAAGTCACAACCAACCCCATCCTCTCTCTCTCTCTCAAATAAAAAAAAGGAAAGAAAGAAAGAAAGAAGGTGCAAAAAGAGTTCAAAGTATTGTATTTTTCCACTCAAAACTGAGAAAATATCATTTTTCACAATTGTGAAAATTTCAGCTACCAGTTTTGTACAATAGTCTATCATGCTTGATCACACGACAAAACAATATTCAGTGGATAGTTAAGGTTGCATGATTTATTGATTCCTTTTTTCCAAACTACAATTTAGTATAATTGAAAACTAATTTGCAGCTGTAGAAGATTTTGGTGATCAGAGAATAACAATAACATCAATTCTCCTACTGAATGATGTCATCAAGGCCATGGTTTAACCAAACTACCACAATTATAAAGCAATATTTTTCTAACACGTCATACTATATAGATCCATAATAAAGTTCCCACCTTCTAGAAACATCAGTCTACCTGAAACAATCCAATCAAATTGGAACAGGAGAGTTGATGCCAATGACACGGATGAACAGTGAAAATCACTCGGTCTTATGGCTGGTTTCTGGATTTATAAACCATCATCAGGTTTACATGAAAGAGCCATTTACGGATAAAATACATTCTTGAACAGTATTTTAGAAAAGAAACATAGAGTTGATTGTGAAATGGAAACAACAACTCCGCTCACTTAACCATCTTACAGAAATACATTTGGACACATTCCTTGAAAATAAAACCCCCATTAATCACTTGAGTTAAAAAATTATTTAGATAGAGTTAGAAGAATAAAATTGAGAAAAGAACCCATGAGAAACCAGAAATATTTTCTCGTGACCTTGCATGTAATGGAAAAGGGAATGAAAACATGCATGAAAGCAGCAGTATTAATATATCAATTTAATGTCACACCTTGGCTGCCAGATCCTTCAGGGCAGAGACTAGAACATCAAAAAGTTGATCTCTGAAGGGGATATTGCGGACCAGAATCCTTGGACCAGTTACTGGAGTGAAAGGCACACAACACTGAAACTTTGGATAATACCTTGATCCGAAACCATAGTAGGCATCAGCCCAAGAATGGTCAAAAACAAATTCACCATAGGAATGGCTGCACATCCAAGTAAAAGAGATGAAACAACAGCTAACCAATAGAAGTGTTTAAAATTGAATTGCTAAAAGGATTGTAGAACAAGGTAGATAAGAATTGGCAGTATGAGCAGCATAGAAGATGCAGAACCTTTTCAGATAGAGTGGAACAACACCCAAAACATTATCAGATTCATCCTTAGCAACAATGTGGCTAGGCATCCATCCAGTCTCCTGGAGTTGATTCAAAAAGAAAATTAACACAGCAGCGGAACATTCAAGCTTAATTTTATTATTCTAGTAGTTTACTACCCATGTCACACAATATCCAAAAGGAGATAAATTTCTTAACCAAGATGTTAAAGTATTTCAGTTTCATTATCATCTGGTCCAACACTAAGGAAGACCAGACATAAATTGAACTCACATCCAAGATGAGACCAGCAGTCCCTGACTCAAGAAAAAAGTAAGATGGCAACTCTTTCTAATAAGCAAATCCAATGTGGTGGGGAAGGACAATTTTCGTGGCCCTTTGACCAGTGCTGTCCTTCACGAATCCAAGGTGAGTTTACAGCTTGAAATGAAATTTTCAGTATTTCAAGCAGGAATTTCAACTGCTATAACATAGCTCACAAGAGATCTGTTGTTTGGGAATATTTTGTAATTGATAAAGGATTTACACCACATAAAAAGGAAATCAGTCAAAGAAATATATCCACGACCAACAATTTATGTTAAATTGGAAATGAAGAAGCAAAACAGACTCATTTTCAGGGCTAACTGAAAGACAGCCAATTATATTACTCTCAAGTGATGTCCAAGTGAGACCTATGCTGATTTAATAATAGAATTTGGAGAAGCTTAGAGTGAAGCAATGATTCTCAACCTTAACTGCTGAGCGTGATTCTTCCAAGCTTGAAAGAAAACCATGGCTAAGAAATGGATTAAACTTGTCAGGGCCAGTAGCGTCCAAATTGCAGGCATCCCATTCACGCGACGAAACTTCTGAGATTGAAGAAATGATGGAAAGTGAAATCCTCTTAGGTGTTATTTGTTTTTCCAAACCACCCCTGAATTTAAAACCAACAAGATTGGAATTAGCTGCTAACACAAGAAGGAAAAAGATTCCAAATTCTGTGGGACCATCAAATATAACCTCCAAGCCTGACCCTGTTAGAATGGAATCTTGTAGTGAAACTGAAACATCCAATTCTTTTGGCTCCACAGACTTCTTCGATCCCCAAAACAGTGCACTGATTTTAGATTCCTGAACTGCAGTCCCCGCAACCTGTCTGGATGATGATTTTGCCTGCAATTACAAGAATCAGATGCATATGTTCTCATCATCATCTCTTTGCACATCCCCAGTTACAAATGATAGCAGCCTAAGACAAAAGTAGTAACAGACAGTAGTTGATGTGCACAAACATATTCAACCAAGACATAGACTTCAAGCTTTAACCAGACAACTTAGATTCCTAGTAAAATTTCATTCAAGGTAATGCATGACTTCAAGACCATCTTCCATACTGTGAAAAAACACGAAACATGGATCATCATGTACACTTTTTTAAGACAAAAACAAATCAGTTAGCTTACAAATGACCTGAGATGTCAAGAGAGAAAAGTTAAAATCACGAGAAGAAGAAGACTTACAAGGTAAGATGGGAAGTGGCCCAGAAATGGCGAAGGCTTGCAGTAGTAGCTCATTACTACTGCTGCCATGGCCACAAAATTCTTGGCTCCCTCTCTCTCTCTCTGAAACCCGGAAACAATACAGAGATAGAGAAAAAATTCAGTAGTAACTTCATCCACGTTGCCAGTTACAGCGCCATATGTTCTTTTAGATTCATCAATTCTTCCACTTTCATCCTTGTTGTTTCCAATTTCTCAATACCATTCCTGTTTTTTCCAAAAAAAAAAAAAAAAACGTACTTATAAGAGCAGATTCAAGTCCTGAGTCACGTATAAACCAGTTAATCCAAATTATTTTTACTAAAATATGTTGTTTTGTTTTTTTAATAAAATATGTCATTTTGTTTTATAAAACAAAAAATTAAAATAATAGTCTATGATAAAAAAAAAAAATTAGTTTAGGTTGGCAGTGCTAAAAAATATATTTTATTTTATTTTATTTATTAAAGATAGAATAATATTTTTATTTTAATCTATATATAATATCTTTATAGGTTAATATTTTTTTCGGAATAAAATAATTATATAATATCAATAAAATCCTAACTTTCTTCATTCTTATTTTTACATTTTATTTTATTTAATTTAAATTATTTAACAAGTAGATTACCAGGTTAATCTTCATGTGGGGCTAGATTTTATAACAACGCAAAAAACTCCTTGCACTTAAAAACACCAGTATAGTTTTAGTCCTTAGATTTTGTAATTTTGCAATCTATACACGGGAGTAAGATTAGTAGAAATTAAGGAAAGTAGACGCATAGAAAGAAGGCTAAAATCTTCTTCCACCAAGCCTAGCACAAGTTTGGTGTCTTTAACCCTTATTGTGGACTCGAACACAGAATTCATCATGTTTTTTACCTCCATGTATTTATATTAACTGTGAACAGATCAATTAAGAAGTGTCTTGGTTCCGGATCTTGAATTTGTTTTGAATTTTCCCACGATCACTAAAAACTTACATGATAATTAATTTCAAAACTCATGACCACTAAACACTTATATAATCATTAATTTCAAAACTTGTAAGATTAATCGAGGTAATACACACCTTATGCATCCATGCAGTCTATAAAAGTTTAAAAATAAGAAGATTTCAGCTAAGATAGCTGAGGGGGGAAGTTATTTTATTCAATGTTGACATTCCAAGAAACCAATGATTTTATACAGGAACAAGATTGGCAAGAAGACCACTTTTTAATTCTAACATCAGAATCGTGCAACCATTCCATGCAAGTGCAAAAACAAATGTTACTTTCTTTAGCTGGGCAAGAACAAATTCTTGACAAATCTTTCAACATTGAGAAAAGCTAAAACATGCTGAAGAGAATAAACAGATTTCATTCAAACTCTCATGCCAATATATGTATCATGCCCGTGAAAAAATCTCATCAGTTCTCGATGCCTCGTCAGTTCTAGGTAAACATCTGATGTCCTGAGAAAAACTCTCCCGTTCCATCCATGAAAGTAACCAACTGTTGCAGGTCAGTGATTAGTTTATATTCGTTGGCTGATTTGCCAGAATTGAAATAAGAAAAGGATAATATTGCCATTGACCTGATGACATGACTACAAACCAATTTCAACACTGAGGGGATCAAAAATATCCTTGATTGAGAGGCCAGGGGTTTCCAATGCAACAAACAAGTGCCCTGAGTGCTGATTAGGAACTTATATCACACAGTGAGAGATGCACCATTATCTGCTTCTGTTAGATTGAGTATCATTGTGGCTGCTTTTAGGGCCCTGATAACCATGGACAAAGGGTTAGCCGGTTAAGTGAGAAACAGGATGGAACATGGGATATTCATAACAAAGAAAGGGAGCAAAAATAACAAGCAAGGTTGGTGCATGTGAGACAGTTGCGTACATCAACACATCACCCTGCTTGGCATGAGTTTGTGACTAAGCACAGCAATCAATATATTTTTATGGTTGCAGATAAATAAGAAATAAGCCTGTTTATTCTGTTCCTTCTTCAAATCTCTTCTGTTCTTTTTGTCTGCACGAGTGAGAATCAAACATTACCAAAATCTGGCACAAGACTGTGGTAAGAGGATTGTCTTTTCATCTTTTGACTATCAGTGTCTACCAGAGCATTTTGTGTCAAATTAAATCAATAAATAATACATCCTGAGCATAGTTTTATGTTATACAGTGACAAAATAAGATTTGAAAAATCAACATGCAAGTTAACTTATCCAGGATATTGAGCATCTTCGCCTGTTACAGGATTGCTTCAACAACTTTTATAAGAGATTCCTACTTCTATTGTTTTAATATATACACTTTCTTTTTCTTTCTTTCTTTCTTTTTTTTTTTTTTTTGCAATTGTTATGTATTCTGATTTTGAACTGGCAAATCTTGCACTCGTTCACTACAATTTGAGCATTAGATTAAATTATTCAATCACACAAAAATAAATATTTCAAGACACTTGTGTTATGCCAAGTTAATTCACTACTAATTTACTTAATGAAACCTTCACTTCAGATGCTCAACATGTCCTTAGCTACATCTTGTATGCTATATTTTCTATTTCTTGGTAGCACATGTGTTTGAACCTGAGGAAGACTATATCCATGCAAAATAATTATGAGAAGAAACTTGACAGGAACAAAAGACTAAATTTTAATACCATTTCAACTATTACTGTATTGGCCTTTCAAACCAGTTCTCAAAATTTTAATATAACTTCTTGCAAGATATATGTAAAGGACAAGATAACACATTTAATTTCACTACATTACCAACAGAAACAGAACAAGTTTTTCCTATAAAATTGATATAAATATACAACTCATAGAACTCATGCACAAATTCATAGAGCCATTAATTATGCTAAACTTTATTCAGCAAAGGGCAAAGATGATCTAATAGGGAGTAAACTAGATACCATGTATCAGGATCCTGGTACAGAGAAGCTGAAGTGCCAAAGCATGACGTGAGCATGTCAGTATGTATCACACCAGGATTAAGAGCAACAATTGCCATTCCTTCTGGCAACTCCTTCGCCACTGATCTACTTAAACCCTCCACAGCCCATTTAGATGCACAATAAGGTGCAACCTGTAAAAGATAAAACTGGTCAAAAACTAAAAAAGTGCAGTTCAGAGTGCATAAGGCTACTTTGAAACAGAGACTTCACAAAAAATAAATAAATAAGAAACCCCACAATCCCAATACCAATAAATCAATGCAGGCAGATATCTACAATACATGGAATAAGCCAAACTATATCAATTTTCCAAGGGTAGGTTTGCTTTAGGTCCCAACACTAAATTTATGTTTTGGATCTTCCCTTCATTAAAATTTGTTTGCTCTAAGATACCTTAACATCGATGTTTTGATTAAATATAACAAGATGGTTCCTTTTCAATTCTCAAATATATCAAAAGGTCTACAATTTTTCAAAACATGCAAGATTTTTCTGCCATCATTTCCTAAACTTTTCTCTTTTAATTCTTAAGGATCAGTATTTCATGGTAACATCTAGTCTTAAGTTGTCGAGGACACATGCCGTTATTTTCCAAAAACAAACAAAATCTTAAAATTCATTAGCCTCCTAATTGATATAACTATAAGGGAACATGAGCAATGCAAATCAGCCACAGGAAAACAACAAAAGAAAGTAATCTTTTTGCGAATTTACTTGCTTTCTACTCACTTACCAGCGCAGCGCCGGACCTTCCCCATCCAGAGGACATGTTAACAATAATCCCTTGCTTGTTTGGTATCATAAGAGGGATGAAATGGCGCAACATATTGGCTATCCCTTTCACATTTGTATCAATAACACTATCAAATTCTTCTTCACTGACCTCCCAAATCTTCTTGTTTTGGTTAATTGTACCCGCATTGTTCACTACATACCCAACAAACAATACCCGGCCGAATCAATTTTACTACAAATCCTATACAAAAATAAATAAATAAAACTTTAAAAAATTAATTAATTAATCTTACCTATGATATCAGGAACGCCTTTCTTCTCAACTACAACACGCGCAAGCTCTTCAACACTGCTATTTGATTTCTGCGACCAAAATTAATTATTAATTGATTGATTTAGAAAATTAAATAATAAAAGATAGAGATGATAGTATAGTACCACGTCGGCGTCGAGGAGGAGGTGCTTATCGGAGGAGAATTGAGACTGGAGAGAATTGAGATTGTCCTGGGAACGGGAGCAGCCGATAACAATGTGACCTCTCTTGTCTAATTCTAGGGCTAATGCTCTCCCTAGACCCTTCCCCACTCCTGTTATCATCACCTTCTTGCTGCCTCCTCCTCCTGCTGCTGCGGCGGTTGCCGCCGCTCTGCTCACTGTCCCAAGCGCCGTCGTTGTTGGAACCGTCATCCTGCTCTGAAATTGCTCTGTTAGTATTGTTACAGGTAAAGAATAAGATAAGTCGCGATAGTTGGGTGCAAATTGCAGAGCTACACCACGTGTCTTGTGGTGGGGGTTGTTTTGTCTTTTGCTGTATGATGTGGAGTGTTCTGGTCCTATGGACTCTGGTTTTTGCGTTTGCAACAGTGTCAGCTTAAAAAAAAAACATTTTTAAGTATTTTTTTATGGTTGCTATGTATTATTATTAAAATATATTTAAATATATTTTTAAGTAAATTATAATTTTTAAAAATATATCGCAACATAATATCAAATGATGTGAAGTGGCATGGTTTTAAAACTTGATCAGAAATTATTTTAAGATAAAATTTAGATTGCGGTAGTAATTTGTATCAACTTAGTCCAATAAAAAAACTAAAAATTAATGAGTTGATGATTAATGTTTGATAAGATTATTTGATCAACTATGAGTTTTTGAATGGGTGAATTAAGTTTTTTTTTTTAATTTATATCAGTTAAGACCTCAACTTAATTAAGTTTTGAATCTATTTGTTGAGCCAAATTAGATTTTAAAATAATATTTGGTATGTTTACTCTTAATAATCTAAAATGATATTATTTTAAATATTTTTTTAAGATGAAATAACATTATTTAATAAAAAAATAAATTAAGTTTATCTTAGTTTTGATCTTATTAATTAAATGGATGATTAACTTAATAAATTAATTGATTTAATTCTAAAATAATTAAATACTTTATTGTTTTAGCTTTTTAAAAATTAAATATTAAAATAATTTGGTTTAATATTGATTTTGAATGATTTAATCACCTCTAAGTTTTAAATTAGATTATGCATCAGGCCAAGCTTTATAATTATGTTTTATAATAAGTTGATAATTTTATTAAGATAGTGTTTGATATTATAATAATAATTTATTTTAAAAATAATATTTTTCATTTTTTAAAATTAATTTTTATATTAATATTCCCTGTTTCAGGTACAAGTTAAATTTACAAATTATTTCAAGAATTATTCAAATTCATAAATTCACTACGAAACAAGGCGGAGCCAACCCTGTGGAAAACCGAAAGAACTAGAAAGACGAAAAAAAAATGTTGAAGTTCCTCTCAAAGGTAAAAATTGAATTCAACGCACTAGACCCACGCGTAGCCTCATGTATGGAGTTCTTAGCTCAATGCAATGCCCGCAAGGCCAAAGAATCCAACCCTGCTTGCCAGCTTCTTGTCAAGCGCCGCACCGACGATTTCCCACCACAGATCACTGTTACTTTCGTCAACGGCGTCGAGGAAGCTTTCGATGCCACTTCTACTCCTGCACAGGCCATTAGGACCATGATTTTGGAAAAGGGTCAGCTTCTTGAGACCGAGCAAATGTTTCGTGAGGCTGGAGAGAAGTGGCCTGTTATTATCCCTGAAGAAGAGCTCCACCAGTTTGCTCCCGGTACTAAGGTTAGTGCTTGCTGGTTGTATTTGGTTGTTTGATTAGGTGGTTTTCTTGCTCTCGTTTGGACATTTTGTCGAACAGGTGGTGTGTTTTGTTGTTACTCCATGGTAGGACTTGACATCTTGACATCCATTGTGATTTTCATCCATGGGTCAGTTCTAGGTAAACATCTGATGTCTTGAGAAAAAATCTCCCGTTCCATCCAAGAAAGTAACCAGCTGTTGCAGGTCAGTGATTAGTTTATATTCGTAGGCTGATTAGCCAGAATTGAAATAAGAAAAGGATAGTATTGCCATTGACCTGATGACATGACTACAAACCAATTTCAACACTAAGGAGATAAAAAAATCCTTGATTGAAAGGCCAGGGGTTTCCAATGCAACAAACAAATGCCCTGAGTGCTGATTAGGAACTTGTATCACACGGTGAGAGATGCACCTTTATCTGCTTCTGTTAGCTTGAGTATCATTGTGGCTGCTTTCAGGGCCCTGATAATCATGGACAAAGGGGTTAGCCGGTTAAGTGAGAAACAGGATGGTCTTATTAATAAAACAGCTGGTTACTTTCATGGATGGAACGGGAGAGTTTTTCTCAGGACATCAGATGTTCTTGACTTATTGGGTGTTTGCCAATCATCCTCACTGGTATTCTTTATTTCTTTTAATATTATTAATAAAACTGCTTAATTCATAAGATTATAAAAGAAAAGAAAAGGAAAGGGAGCAGAGCCAGCCCACTTAATTGGCCAAGTTTAATTGCATTAAAAAGGAGGCTCCAATAACTCATGCTTTCATTTAAGTTAGGCAGTCAATCAGTGGTGTGAATTGCCTTCTAACCATCCAGTTTGAATCTTGTCGTGCCTTGATTGCTCATGATTCTTTCTGAGAAAAGGGTTGCTTATCAAGAAAAAGATGGGGCAGGAGGTTGTGAAATGATAGAAATAGGAGTTGGTGCTTAAGGGCGTCATTCACAAAGCTATGCCTTTTCTTACTGACCAATTGTTCCCTTCCCCTTACACTTGGTAATGAGGTGATAATGAGATTGCATCTTCTTTCTGCACTTCACTAGAGCTTGCTAGCCATGCTTATACTCTCCTAGTTTTCCATGATCTATGCTTTCTTTTGCATATTCACATGTTACCACCTCCCTCTATTTTACTTTTTTATAATTCTCTGTTTTTTTTCCTCACAGCCAAGGAAGGCAGAAGAGAAGAAGCAATAATTGTATGTTGTCTGTTCTACTTGCTGCATTGGAGACTCTGGATGACCATAAGCTCTGCCGAAGCAAAGACAGAACTTAATTTTTTGCGAGTTATACCCCCTTTGTAGGCCATGATTTGAACTATGCTAGTGCTGCTAGCTGCATAAGTTTTAATTCTCCATGGAAGTGTTTCGTATGTCTTGATTTTGAAACAATATTGCTTCTTTGTTGATGCGTACTTGTGCTTTGATACTGTTGCTGGATAAAATGCAGCCTGCTGTACTTTATTATCTGTGCTTGCAGACTCGCTGTGTATTTTTCTTCGTTATCAGTGCTTCAGAGTGTTTGTTGTTTTTGTGGCTGCTTCTGCTTTTAAAGCAGTCCACGTAAATAAACTATTTGGTTAATTACTAAACGTAATTTACTGTTTGTGGGATCCATTATTATTGACGTTTAAAATGCATGCAGGGTAACCGAAAGCAAGTTGAAGCTGCTGCTTCTTTTTCTGCTGTCTTCACTGTTCACTTTGCATTCTTGTAAAGTGAGCGGTGAAGAGTTAATTCACTCTTCACTATTTACTTTACAAAAACGAATAATTTTCACTGTTCATGTGAACAGTGGGGAGCGTCTCATTGTTCAAGGCCTAATGCAACTTTACGCAGCTGACTTTTCTTCAGTGAAGACTGATCTCTGCATTTGTTTTTTTTAGAAGAAGATTGGTTCATGCTTATTCTAACATCAATTGGCGTCAAAATCATTAAAGGGAGAAAAAAGACGAAGAAATCTCAACACCACCTTGAAGAATAATGATAATGGAAGAAAGGAAAGGATCTGTTTTTAGATTAACGGTTGCGGTTTAAAGTGTTTTTTTAGAAATATATTAAAATAATATTTTTTTATTTTTTTAAAATTATTTTTTAAATTAACACATCAAAACAATCTTAAAAATATATATAAAAAAATTAATTTAAAATAAAATAAAATTTGAAGGAAGATAGTTTCAAGTTTTCAACGCTGCTTAAAAACAAGAGAACTGCGGTGAATGTAGCTGTTGTATTATCGGGTCAGTGTAAAAGCCTACAGATGCTTGGGCTACTCTTAGCTTTTAGTCATTGGGCAGCCAAGTTTCAGGGGTGGGCTTGGTTAAGCATATCCATGTTCTTTCCTCTTAGGCTTCTGGTGAAAATGGTTCTATCTCTTGACCTTCAATCAATCAAGGGGACGTTCGTTTTTGCGCCCGGTTATGTTTCTTGAAAATATTGATTTTTTAAAATATATTTTTATTTTATTTTTTTAGATTTTTTTTTTTTAACTAAATCTCCATTTATATAACACATGGGCTGTGCTTTGATATACCAACTACTTTATTGGTTATGGGGACCAAAATATTTTTTAGAGAATAAATGCTCTCTTCACCGTTTCTTTTTCTTTTTCGATGCTGCTCAGGATCATACAACAAAGTAGCTAAGGTTCTCAATATATATTTGATTTAATGATATGAGATATCTTCGAGTTAATTTATGTGTCTACCGCGCCAGCAACATTCCCTCGAGCCGATCTCCTCAACCAAAGTGGGCAAAGGTGGAGAAGAAGAAGGCGCACCTGATCTGACAGGTAAGCTCCTGTCATTTAATACCTTCATGTCTCTCTGATAAACCTAAAAGGATTCGCATTCATAGCTAAAAGAGGCAGAACAAGCCACCTGAAAAGAAGATACAAAAGATTTGGCAAAGGAAGCCACAGAACGCACGAAACAAGACCATTGCATGCCCAGAAAAGATCAGTACCATAAGCTTAAAATAGAGCTTGATAGCTTAAAAAACAACAAACCAATACCATAAGTAAGTGGATAGCATAGTAGCAACTCAAACCAACGTTGGCAGCATCAAAAGAGGGTGATAAGACACTAGTGCAGTACATAGGATAACTCTTTTGTCAGTCACCTAATGCCTTTTCAGGAGATAAATTTTAGAATAGGATACAGCCCAGTAATGTTGTTGTCTGAAATAAACGAAGAAATAGAGAAAAATATCAACCATATAAAAGAAAACGAAGGAAAAAACAATAAAAAAGGTTGTTGTCTGACTTTTATTTATCTGACAGCAGTGTCCCAAGCTAGAGTTTGAGAGGAAGTATTTTGTTGGGAAAAGCGAGAGAAATAAATAGGACTCCAGGTTATGTGTTTTCAGTGATATAAGACATGTCATAATTTCTTACTAGAAGGAGGGAAGAAGAAAGCTGTAACACTAACTGATGGAGAATGAAAATGACTCTACAGGAGTTTTATATCTTATAATTAATTTATAAGTTTTCAATAAATAAATTTATTTATTTAAAAAACATGCGGTAGAAAGGGATACGTAACTTTTGTGATACTTCTCCTTGAAAGTGTGGTTATAATTATTTTTTATTTAAAAAAATATTAAAAAATATTTTTTTATTTTTAATTTTAAAATAATTTTAAAATATTAAAAATATTAATTTAAAATAAATAAAATTAAATTAATTTTTTAAAATACAAAATTAAATAGAATTAACTTCTTAGTTGTTAAACTTGTTTTCAGATTGACGAGTAGTAATTAATGAACTTTCAATAAAACCTAAAAACGATATTGAATCTATAAAATCTTATTAATTTATTAAGATGGATCTAATCAAACTCGGTCCAAACACGATGAAGTTAATTCTAGAATTTTGTTTTTTTTAAATAAAAACAAAACGACCCAATTTCAATAAAAATAGTTGACCCATGAGTTGACCCGATTAGCTAATGACCTGGTTCCTTTTTCAAACCGGTCTCCAAACTGGGTTTGACAACTAAGTTAATACTATTGGATTAACACTAGATATTTATAAAATAAATGGGTCTTATGCGCGGCGTGGCTTTATTGAAAGTTTGAAACAGTTCAGATTGAAGAAACGGCAATAGAGGCATAGTAAATCAACAAGAACAAACCCTAAGATTTCTCTCCGAGAATTTATTTTCCAGGAGAAGAAAATAAACAATGACTTCTAAAGAAGAAGAGGAAGAGGAAGAGAAAACGGCGATGAGGAGGAAGGCGAAGAGGAAGGAGAAGAAGAAGTTGAAGAGAAAACAAGCGAGGAGAGAGATAGCGGAGAAGGAGAGGGAAGAAGAGGAGAGGAGACTCAACGATCCAGAGGAACAGAGGCGATTGAAGGAGATGGAGGAAGCGGAGAAGGAGAGAATGGAAAGGGAGAGGAAAGCGTTTGAGGAGAGAGAGAGGCAGTGGATGGAAGTTATGGAGAGGAAGAGGAAAGAAGAAGAAGAAGAAGAAGAAGAAAGAAGGAAGGTTCTAGAAGAAAAGGAAGAGGAAGTTAATACACTACTTCAGGTTCTTTTTTTCTTTTTCTTTTATGAATTTGTGAATTGAAAATTGTAGTTTTAGAAGTGATGCTAAATCCTATATCATATTTAGTACTCTGTTTGGTTTCTGAGAAAATGAGACAGGAAAATGAAGCGGTTAACTAGGAGCTGGGATACAAATTGTTTGCTACTGATTTTATTTTATTTGTAAAGTTGTGTTGAATTTTATTTCTTATTTTGAAAGAATTTGTGCTGCAAGGGAAGACATGAATTTTAGTTATGTATGTGAATGTGCGCGCGTGTTTTTTTTTTAATTTAAATGTTTGTCAAATGTGACAGGATGGAAAGGAGAATCGGTGTGATGAGGATGATGATTGGGAATACGTAGAAGAAGGGCCTGCGGAAATTATTTGGCAAGAAAATGAGATAATTGTTAGGAAGAAAAAGGTCAGGGTTCCAAAGAAGATTGCGGATCGACAGGGTACAAAAGAGGTAGAGATACATGTGTTCAATGCTTAGTTTTAGATTGTTGACATACTTTAGCATTGTTAGCCCTTTTGGTCAAGGAAGGGGTAAGATAGCAGGTGCTATTGTTTGCTTTGCAGGATGTTGATAGGCCCACATCAAATCCTCTTCCTCCACAATCTGAAGCTTTTACTGAGTATCAGAATTCGTCCATTGTTTCAGCACAACAGATGCTTGAGAATGTCTCTCAACAAGTACCAAATTTTGGAACTGAACAGGTATGCTTGGATGTTGATTGGTTTGTTGTGCTTAGCTTGATTGATTCTGGTAGTTCTTGCACTTTATATTTGTAAACGTGGTTGTCATTATCATACTAGAAGATGATTTTATCTAATATCCTGGTTTACATATGGCAGGATAAAGCTCATTGTCCATTCCATTTAAAAACCGGAGCTTGTCGGTTTGGTCAACGCTGCAGCAGAGTTCATTTTTATCCTGATAAAGCATGCACATTGCTTATCAAGAACATGTATAATGGTCCTGGCCTTGCTTGGGAGCAAGATGAGGGGCTTGAGGTCTGTTAAAAATGCTGCCTTCATGTGATTCTTGTATCCTGATGACAAAATCTGGCAAACTTGTGTGAAGTGGCTGGATTTTCTAAATCAAACTTTCGTGTGTTTCTGTAACCTGAATTAGGGTGAAAATTTCATCAATCTATTCTTAAAAAAAATCATCAATAAATTTATGCAGAAATAATAGAGATAAAAACCGGATATCCTTCAGTAGTCCTGCACATCTAAGAGAGACATACTGTTATTTATATTAATTTGCTGGACTGTTATCTTCATAGTTGGTACATCTGAAGTTACTGTTGTTGATTATTCTAGCATCTAAGGTGAAGTTAAGTTTCGGATGGCCTTATTGATTCTTAAAACACATATTAAAAAATAATTTCTCCATTTTTTCATCTTAAAATAAACGAGCTTGCTATTGACTTTGGTAAACAAGTTTTCAACATCTTGCTGCATGCCCCTGAAAAGTTTTCCTCCACTTAGCATTCTACATTGCTTTGCATGAGATGATTGAGGGAGTGAGTTCCACTGTAATGCTGCCAATACAACTTGGATTAACTTAAATTTTTGCTTAGATTACTGAATTTGGTTTTATCTTTATTTAAAACTTTTATGTTCATATCATTCTTTTTGCAGTTTGGTTTTATATCGTGTCAGGAATGTGTAGTAATTTTTTTCTTTTCTACTTGAGATTGTTATTGTTGCTCTTGACATAAGTTAGCAGAAGTTCTTCACAAGATTTGCTTCAATGGAGGATCATGGTTTTGGCTTTTTTAGTTGGAGTTAAAAGATTTTTGCTGTTCTGTATCCTATATTCCTACTGGATGGACACGAGGATGGCTATTATAAAATTTCCTGTCATTTGTTCATCTTCATTTTGTTGTTATGCCTATATATAATGCAACTTCTTATCATACAAATGTTGCCATTTCTAATCTCATCCATCCCTTTCTTTTCCTAGTGTCACTTTTCTTACAGATTGTAGCAGAAATATGATAACATGCTTGCCTTATTCTGTTTTTTCTTTTTATTGATTGTTTATTTTTAATCATGTTTTTCAGTTAGCATACCTTACTTTTCTTCAAAATAATACCTCGTCTAGGCTAAGCATGAGATTCTTTTGAACATTTGATAGTTACATGAGGCACAGGTTTATTCGATAAGATTTCTTGCTCCTTAACAATTAGTAGTATGTTGGGAATACCAGGGATGTTGAAGCTGTGTTCTGCTGACAGTTGGTACTTTCCAAGTTTTCAGATTGAAGGCAGCAAAATCTATTTGTATGTTGATGCTTTTGGAGGTCTTTTACTGACTAGAATGTGTCAAGAGGAATTGAAAGTTGAATGGACTTGCTTTTGCTTGATGCTGTTAAGTTAGATAATGACTAATGACTACAATATATAACAATATAAAAATATTCCTATAAAATTTCTTCTGGCAAAACATGGGTTCTTTTGTTTTCATGGTCTTCTACAAAAGATTCTTCTTTTATGCCAAGAGAAGGACGTGCATTTTTTCGCTTACCCCCATATTTAATTTGATTTTTTTACTTAATTCATAGCATTTAGGATGATGGCCCATTTTTTAGCTTATGCAATCAGTCACAACCTGAGTGGATTGAAAGTTAAACCCTTTTGTACTGTTAAGAAGCCAACCATTGCAAAAGCAGAACCTGTTAAGTGTGAGGGCCAACATGTCTGGATCAAAGGTAGCGCTCACCTTGTGCCACCAGGGAGCCCAACATGTTTGGATCAAGACAAGATTTTGTTCTTTATCATGCTAACTAACCACTCAAAAAGCCTAAGCTATTTCATCTTTATACTTAGCTATTGGTTTTATGTTGTAGAGGATTTAGGGCTTATGCAATATGCTTCTTGAGAGTCTAGTCTTAAGATCCATGATCTATTCCTTTGATCCTATGCATTTGTATATATCTCTGAACTGAATGTTTGTTCTTTAACTGGTTTATTTTCTCTTTTCAGTATACAGATGAGGAGGTTGAATGCTCTTATGAAGAATTTTATGAGGATGTGCATACAGAGTTCTTGAAATATGGAGAAATAGTTAATTTTAAGGTCACTAACTGCTTACTATCCAATGATTTGTTACCTTGTTTCAGAGTCTTCTTTGCCTTTTACCATTGAGGAATTTATTAAGTTGCTTTTCCATCTTGAACATTCTGTCAAGTCAAGTTTTATGGATTTTTATTTTTCAAATTGATAAACATGGAGCCCAATGAGAAGGAAGCAATCATTTTTCTAAATAATATGAAGTTGATTTTATTTTTCTTCCAGAGATATAAATCAGGACAGAAAATATGACACTTACTTTTGCAGCATATACTTTTTCTTTATCTCTGAATTTTTGTGTCCCTTGGAATCATGAATTTGATATAATCTCAGGTCTGTAAAAATGGTTCATTCCACTTGCGGGGAAATGTATATGTACACTATAAGTCATTGGATTCAGCCATACTTGCTTATCATTCTATCAATGGTCGCTACTTTGCCGGCAGACAGGTATTAAATATTTTCAAAAGTCTAGTAACACTGATATGTATCAATCTTCAAAGATATTTACTGTGGTTCCCATGATGGTTATTGACAGGTAAAATGTGAATTTATCAATTTGACCAGATGGAAGGTTGCCATATGTGGAGAGTTTATGAAGTCAAGGCTGAAGGTGCAACTAGCTCGCTTACTTTTCTCTGTTCTTACTTTCCTGGGTGATTTTCATTCTACTGTCCAACAGGGGGGTTTCCTCTGTACATTTTAGTTAAATAGATGACTTCATATTTGTTTTGGAGTAATGAAACAATTTTTTGTTTTTCCTGTACATATGAAGCCGTCTTCTGGTAATAAAGTGTTATGTTCCTGCTAATTCAAGGTTTATCTTCCTTAGCATTTAACTATTTTTCATGCTTGCATTTTAACAGACATGTTCTCATGGATCGGCTTGCAATTTTATTCATTGTTTCCGCAATCCTGGTGGGGACTATGAATGGGCTGATTGGGATAGACCACCACCAAGATTTTGGGTGAAAAAAATGGCCTCTTTATTTGGCTACTCTGCTGAATCTTCGTATGAGAAGCAGACAGTGGAAGAAAAGCTAAGGCAAACAAGGATGTCTAGCAATATGTTAACAGCAGATAGAGACAGGTGTTTTCTTAGTTCTGGCACAAGATCTGAATATGGTTCCAAGTGTTTCTAAAATCTGTGGTTATAATCTGTGCTTTTTGACTGAAGATTTCTTAATAGTTTATTCCATGATTCTAAACTTCACACACCAAAGTTAGAGGGTAGGTAAAAGCTCTATATGTAAAATTCTGCTCCTGAGCTCTTTGTTCAATCATCCAAGTTATTTGTGGCATAATTGACCCTTGTTTGGAAAGCCCTTGACACATGTTCTCCTTTCACTTTGTTTAATTAAACTTCATGTATGCCAAATAAAAGGTTTTATTGTATGATTTATTGAGATCGTGTGCTCCTTTCACTATAATCTTTTAAAACAGACTTTTACATTTGCACTAATCTTTCTGCACTCGAGATTATGTGGAGGAAAAGATTCCTCATGCCTTTCCCCTCTCTTCTCTCTTTACAGACATGTAAATGGTGTGCATTTCAGGTTTCTCCTTCCTCCCACTTGATCTTAGAAATCTTGTCCTTTCCTCATTGTTCTCCAATTTTTCATGTCAGGCATGATCGAATGCGTAGATCTAGATCTAGAGACATGGACCGTGCAATCCATAGCTCTCATAAAAATGGTGACATTGAAGATGATTTTCCAGAAGTCACTCACTGGAGAAGCCATTCAAAAGATGATGGATCTAATTCTGATGGGCGTCAGTCAGATAGAGATACAGAAAGAGAAAGGGACAGAGACAGAGACAGAGACAGAGACAGAGAAAGATATAGGCATCATTATCATGCAAGGAAAAGGTCAAAACACCATAGCAAAGTGTCAGAACGCTCAACTGATTACGGGGAGAACAATAGCAGGTCCCATGAGATTGATCAAAATGAGTTGTCAGATGATGGCAGAAACAGGCATAAGCATTTTGGTTCCACCAAAAGCTCTGGAAGGAGGACATTTATAGATGATGATAAAGACAGCAAGGATGAGGCTCATCGAATGTATGGATACAGATTGGATAAGGACATAAATAGAGAAGAAAGCCGTCATCGCACTGGGAAAAGCTCAAGACACCAGAGCAGAGTAAGGTCCCCTGATGATCATGGGGATGGTGAGAGTAGAACACTTGATAGTGGTTCCAGCAGAGAGGGGTCTCCTAGGGACAGAGACAGACACCATCATCACATAAGCAAAAGCTTAGGAAACCAGAAAAATGTCTTGGAATTCCCTGATAATCATTGGGATAATGTGCCCAGAACTTATAGTACCAATTCCAGTAATGATCTGTTAGACAGGAACAGGGTAAGGCACTTTGGTTGTGGAAGGAAACGTTCAGAGCACAGTGAACCGGAGCTTTCAGATGATGAAGGTGCAAGTGTGAAGAGGTTGAAAGACAAGTCTCTTGTTGGCAAATCTGACATGAGAAAATCTCACCTACAAAGAAACCCAACATGTGGTCGCTCAACCAGAAGAAATTATTCAAGCAAAGAGACTGTTGATGTGAATTCTCCTGTTGAGAGTCATAAACTAGATGGAAACTCTGTGTATGGCCAAGTGAAACAATGTAGTGGAAGATGGGAATCAAACAGTCCCGGTTCAAGATACAGCTTTTCTGAAGAAATTGACGAGCAGGATCGTTGGGAACCTGAAAGGTGAGAAAGACCAGAACTTTAAAAGAACATCTGTTAGTGTTGGCGGTTACGAGTCTGGCAGTCAGTGCGATAGGAGATCTGAATCTCATGATAAGAATTCAGGTTACTCTTATGATGAAAAGATGGAGATGGGTGCTTGGGAATATGAAAGAAACACCTCAAATCTAGAAGTGATCTTACAGTTGGCGATGACAAGTATGCTGGTACATCAAGCTTCTGGGACAAAACCTCTTTTGAGCTTTATAATGAAAGTAAATCTAGAAGCAGAAAATGGACAAGGCATAAGAGATACCTGAAATGCTTGGAAGAGGGAAGAGATTCTCCAAAAGAGAACCCAGAAAAGGAAAAGACGACCAAGAAACAGCATGCAAAACTAAGATCCCATTGCCATAGACAGAATGACAAGGAATGCAATTCATAATTGTAGGAAGCTACAACACTCGAATCTAAACTTTATAGTTTGGCTCTGGGCTGTAAGAATAGCCTTTCTTGCTGCACAGCATCAGCAGAACGTGAATTTTACTATGGGAGTCTGTAATGATGTTTTGGCTATCTGGAAATGCAGCTGTTGTAATGATGGAAAGGCAAATGTTAAAAACAGCATTATCCATCAGAGGTTCTTACAATGTGCAGGTATGTTTATGATGTTGGATATTGCTTTACCGTACTTGTAACTTGTAATCATATTCATCTGCTTCTAATTAATGCAACATGTGAGGTTTCATAAGAGCGTTGGTCTCATGTCTCTTGACATCTTTTACGGTCCAAATCAGCTTGATGAATCTAAACTAGAACTGTATCAGTTTTTATTTGCAATTTATTGGTACTAATTATGATTAAACATCTGGTATTATAAGTTGAGTCATGAAATAACCTGTTAGAATTCAAAACATTCCTTTGGGTCCCGCATTTTCTCTCTCACCATGCTTACTGATACTGGATAAGGGACTGCCATTATTAATCGTCTACAATTTAGGCACTGTATCCTGAACTATAACTACTTATCTGAATGTTTAGACGAGGCCATGGTGATCTGTCTACCTTTCTATTTCCTGACCGTCCATGCATCCAGACAATTGTTCAAACGATACAAATACCTATGCATGTGAAATAATCAAGTTACCGATGGTAAGAAGATCCAACATGAGTGAAGTCGTGCCAGACATCTGAGGAATTTGAAAACATGCTAGAGCTTACAAAGGAGTGGGCACAGCCAATATTCCAATTTTTGCTCACCACACCTTGTCCTGAATTAATCCGTATATCCTTACCTTCACGATTCATGCCAAAAAAAAGAATATATATAATCATCATCATCATCATGCATGCATGTTTGCATGCATGCCTTGATACTAGATCATGTTTATTTTAAACTTCTGACAGAGAAGGTTCCCCAGCTTAGGAATCCATCCCGGAATCTATAGCCCGTTGATAAGATCCTCCATTGACATTCTGGAGAACAATGTTTTTCATCCTCTTCAATGCATCAAAAACCAAGAGGACAGGTGAAAGTTCTGTTTTTGACATTGTATCATTCCAAGTAAATTTGCACCAATATACTGTTGTCCCCCACGCATAAGGAACAAAAGAAAAAGATTATGCATAAGGGATATCTGTTATTTTATAGTCAAAGAACATTGTCCTGCAACTAGTTATCATGGTTACTCTGCTCTGTATTTCTTTGATCACAGTCACAGAATTTCTCATCCTTCTAAGGACACAGCTAAGTATTGAATGTGGAAGACTAGACTTGCTGCTAAAAATTGCAGATAATTGACAGCAACTTCTACCACTGTATTAGCTGCATTACGTGTTAATACATTTGCACAACTAATTTTTATTCACAGTAAATGCGTTAGACTTTCAGCTTATTCGCTGAGTTTGAGAGAAGGGGGCAGGTTGATCCGAAATTCTGTGGTGTCATACTTGATTTGAACCAAATTTCAAGTTGAACAGAAAAGGACACGAGTCTAACTTGGTTGACTTACTCTGTCAATTCTAAGGGGGTTTTTTTAATAAAAAAACAAAATGATCTTGGTGATTTGTGATTTGTTATTTTAATAGTAGTTTTTTTAAAAGAATTTTTTTTTTTTGGAAATATATTAAATAATAATTTTTAAAAATATATTTTTAACACATACAAAATATATATATATACACACACAAAAAAAAATTAATTTTTTTTTATCACCTTAGTCTAACAAGGTAATCAATAATCCATTTTCAATTTTATTTTTTTTAAAGCAAGCTCTATCAACAGAACCTGAAGGCTCTTTTTTCCCCGTAAATGTAACATGTGTGGCTGGCCTATAAGAGACCATCTCTTTGTTTGAAATTCTGTTTTTTTTTTTGGGTGAGAAATATCAATATCTAGCATAGTTGTAAAATGAAACTCGGTAGTTGATCCACGGGGCCTTGAGGTTGGGACATAAGTTAGAAGTGTCGATGCAAGTTGTTCTTAAATTTTTTGTTTGAAAAAAAAAACAGCATTGCTTTGATTAAAAAAAATTAAATATTTTTTTAAAAATCAACGAGTTAAAAGTTGGGTTGATAGTGTCAATGGTTCAACTTGGATTTTGATTAGGCTGGTTGGATTTTTTCCTTTTATCTTTTCTTTCACTCATATTGGTTTGGATCTTATAAAGCGATTTCTAATTAACTTAATGTTGAAAGATAAAATTAAATAAAAAATTAATTAATTAAAAAGAAAAAAAACCACTTGAATCAATCGAACAAACCCATAAATCAGGTCATGAGACTGAAGTATTTTTACATAACACAAATCATAATAAATTATGAAACTTAATTTTTATTCAACTCAATATTGAAGGATGAAATTAAAACAAAACGTAAAAAAAAATAGACTAAAAAAATCTAAGTCAGCTAAAAAAAAAATATGAGACTCAATTCTCAATCAACTAATTTTTGAAGGATTAAATTGAAGAGAGAAAATGATCTAAGTCAATCTGGGTTAATTTACTAAACTCAAGTAAAGAGAACATGATAACTTTATAGAAAGTAAATTAAAAATATATATAAAGTCTAATTTTCAATTAATGAAGTATGAAATTGAAAAAAAAAATTAAAAATAGACAAAAAAAATCAAAGTAAACTTAGCTAACTCGTAAAACTCACAATCTGAGTTATGAGATCATGATAACCTCATATAAAATAAATAAATAAATAATTATGAAGCCCAATTATCAATCAACTCAATGTTGAAGAAAAATTAATTAACAAAACGACAAAAAAAAAAACTCAAGTCAACATTATTAACCCGTAAAACTCATGACTCTGGTTATGAGAACATGATAACTCCTTAAAAAACAAATTAAAATAAATTATGAAATTTATCACCCATAAAGCCCAATGTTAGAGGAAGCAATTGAAAAAAAAAACTAAGTTTTAAATAATAATAAAAAAACATCCCTAAAATATTTTGTGGACTAGAGTGGAAAAGGACTTGGCATTTTATTATTCATTGTTACAGTGAAATGTCAAAACATTTTAGTATATGTTAACTAAATAATTGTTTGTGCTACGCTACGGGTCAGATTAATTTTTTATATATATAAAAATATCCAAGTATTGTTAATGTGTTTTTTCTACAAAAAAAAAATTAAACTATATGAGTATTGACCTGATGTAACCTAGTTTACTTAATGGGTCTAAAAACAACTTGAATAACTGATAAAAATTTAGTTTGACTAAAAAAAAGTAAGATAATATTTAAAAATAATATTAAAATGATAATATATTAGATCGACTCGGATAAACTCAAGTTAATTTGTTAAATCCATTACCCAAGTATGAGACCCTAATAACACTAAAAAAAATAGAAAATAAAAAGTTATCAAACTCAATTATCAATCAATACATGATGAAATTTAAAATAAAATTCAACTAAAAAAATAAGTTGAGTTAATCCGAGTTAATTTGTCAAACTGTGGTCATGAGATTATGATAACCCTATAGAAAATAAATCAAGATAAATTATAAAAGTTAATTCTCAATCAATCTGGTGTTGAAGGGTTATATTAAAAAAGAATATAAAAAACCACTTGAGTCAATCGACTAAACCTGTGACTCAAGTCCTTGGATAAAAATAATCTCATAGAACACAATCAGAAAGAAAGTATGAAAACTAATTTCCTATCAACCCAATATTAAAAGATAAAATTAAAAAAAAAACATGAGTCAACTAACCTAAACCGCAACCTAAGTTATAAAATTATTATAACCCCATAGAAAGAGGAAAAAAAATGAAGTTCAATTCTCAATCAACCTTCTGTTGAAAGATTAAACTGAAAAAAAAGGACAAAAAAATAACATGAGTCAATTTGAGTTAACTACTAAACTCGAGTCAAGAGACAATGATAACTCTATAAAAAAGAAATTGAAAAAAAAATATAAAATAAATTCTCAATTAACCCAATATTAAAGGATGGAATCAAAATAAAAAATAAATTAAGAAAAGAAAAAAAACCCGAGTCAACCTAACTAACTCGCAAAACTTACAACACGGGTTATGAGACCTTGGTAACTCGGTAGAAAGCAAATTAAAAAATAATTATGAATCACACTCGATCAACCCAATGTTAAATGATAAAATGAGAATGAATAATTAAAAAATAACAAAAAAATAGATAAACGTCAACACAATTAACTTTCAAAACTCGTAACTTGGGTCATGAGACCAATATAACTTCATAGAAAGCAAATAAAAATAAATTACAAAGTCAAATACATAGTAAACTTAATGCTAAATGATAAAATTGAGAAAAAAATTTAAATTAAAAAAATCCTTGAAATCTCAAGGATCAAAGTGAAAAAGGCTTTGGCATTTCACTGTTCATTACTACAATGAAATGCCAAGACCTTTTAGGTTATGTTAATTAGATTATTATTCGGCGCTATACCACAAGTCAAATCATTTTTTTAATGTAAAGATGAAAATATATTGGATCAACCCATGTCAACCCGAGTTAACCTGACAAAACTATGACTCAGATCAGCAGACTATGATAACTCTATAGAAAGTAAATAAAAATAAATTATGAAAGTCAATTCCTAATCAACTTAATATTGAATGATGAAATTGAAAAAAATATAAAAAAAACAACTCGAGACAAGTTAGGTTAACATACAAAACCCGCAACTTAGGTTACGTGGCTGATATAACTCTATAAAAAACAAATCAAAACAAATAATGAAGTTTAATTTCTAATTAATCTAATGTTGAAGGATGAAATTGAAAAACAAAATTCAATTAAACAAAAAGCACAAAAAATAACTCGAGTCAACCCGGGTTAACCTGCTAGCCTCATGACCTAGATAATGAGATTAGAATAACCTCAAAGAAAGCAAATCGAAAAAAAATTATAAAGTCCAATTTTAAATTAATTAAATATTAAAAGATATTATAAGGAAGAGAATTCAATTATAAAAAAATAAAAATATATAAGTGTACACTTCAAATATACAATCTGGATCATAAGAAAGAATAAGTAAGTCCATTAAATGATAAAATTTTTTTAAAAAATAAACCTAAAAAAAAAAAACAAAGCATTGTTGAAGTCAACAATGCTGTATAAAAATGACAATAATTAATTTTCCTTCTCAATTAGTCTTTGTTGAATAATAATATCAATAATATTTGTTAGCTATTAATTTATAATTTTTGTTAGACTGGGTTTTAATTAATTGAGGGTTAGCTCCAACAATTAAATAAGTCAATGTATATTATATTAACGTCCTTTTTTTGTTCTAAAAAGTTAGTTATTATTTGATATTATGATTTAATTGTGTTTTTTATTTAAAATTTAAAATTTTATTTATTTTTTTGATTTATTGATATAAAAATAAAAAAATAAAAAAAATAATATTATTTTAATATATTTTCAAATAAAAAATATTTTAAAAAATAACTTCTATTATACATCTCAAACATGCATATACAAAGATGAAAATTTTAATAAGGTTAAAAAAATTTAAATAAATAAATTATTTTTGCAATAATTAAACTTTTCCCAATAAAAAGAATACTAAAATCTTCATTAAGAACAAATATAAAAAGTATTAATGATAAATATCTATAGAAAAAAAAAGAAAAGAAAAATAGCATTTTCAAACACCCTTGACTGACTGGAAACGCCGTCGTTTCCATACGTTAACTGCCTCCAATATCAAAACGCAGCCTCCTCCTCCTCCTGTGCTAAAGCTCTGAATTAGGGTTTAGGGTTCTCTATCTCTCTCTCTTTCTCTCTCTCAGTTTTTCCCAAATCCAAAAATTGAAATGGCTTCAGTGAAGAGAAAATCCATTGAAAGCCAACATGAGGACCGTCCTCTTCTTCCTCCACAGAAACAACTCAGAGAAGATCACAGCAACAACAATAGTAGCAGTTCGAAGATTATTGGGCATGGCGAAGCAGTTGCGTGTCTGCACGACGTGTCTTATCCAGAGAATTATGTCCGTCCTTCTTCTTCAGCTACTCAAATTCAAAAGGACTCAAAACCCGCAAAGGAATTTCCTTTCACTCTCGACCCTTTTCAGTCTGAAGCCATCAGTTGCCTTGACAGTGGCCAATCTGTGATGGTAATCTTTTTTCTTTTTCTTTTAATTTTTTTAATGGAGTGATTAATTAATTATTTTATTTGATGGGTTGATTGACAGGTCTCAGCTCATACATCAGCTGGGAAAACAGTAGTAGCATTATATGCAATAGCTATGTCTTTGAAGAATCAACAAAGGGTTGTTTACACGTCACCCATCAAAGCACTTAGCAATCAGAAGTTTAGGGAGTTCAAGGAGGAGTTTTCTGATGTTGGTCTCATGACCGGTGATGTTACCATTGACCCTAATGCTTCTTGCCTGGTGGGTTTTTTTTTTTTGTATTGGAGATTTTGTGTGATTATAGTATTTGTAAGATGTTCAAGCTTGTTTTTCAGGTGATGACTACGGAAATTTGGCGAAGTATGCAGTATAAAGGGTCGGAAACTACTAGGGAAGTAGCTTGGATTATCTTTGATGAGGTTCATTATATGCGTGATCGAGAAAGAGGTGTGGTTTGGGAAGAAAGCATTCTCATGGCTCCCAAGAATGCTAGATTTGTCTTCCTTTCTGCCACTGTTCCTAATGCCAAAGAATTTGCTGATTGGGTTGCAAAGGTGAGTTGGTTGTTACTTATACTTGTTAAATTCCAGCTTTCTTGTTAAAGATGAATAAAAATGCTGCTCCTGGCATTTTGTTTTACTGAAGTAGCTTCTAATTAAAGACAACTAAAAATGATGCCTTTTACATTACCGTTGATGACACCATACTGAATTTTTGAGAATCTTGCTATCATTGTAGCTTATTAGTATCGTGGTTTTAACACATTTAGTGGTTTAGTTTTTATACTCGAGGTGACTACATTGACTATTTTCCTTTTAGCCTTGTAAAATAAAAAATGCATATGCTAAAGCATAGCAAGTTTACACGCTCAACAATGGACAGAAGGAAGTATTTCTTATAACAATAAATAATCATCTGTTTCCACAAATTAAATTAATTGATTAATGATTCAGATGAATTTGAGGGGCAATTCTGGACCAAAATTCTTTCTGATTGCTATTGTCCTTTGTCTTTTCATGTTATATGTGCATATCAGAGATTGTCAAAGACCTAATAAAAATGAGTTCGCAGCTCAAGCCCCCTTTTTTTGTTATTTGTTAAGAGTTAAAACTGAATGTCAACACCAACAAATACATGGCTCTCCACAATAGTTTGCAGTCTCTGCTTAATTCTCTAGATATTGTGAGATAAGAAAAACGAGGGGTGGATTTTTTTACATTATCCCAAGCTTTGTACATTAGCATATATTATTCTTGTGTAATTGTTGGATCCCCCTTTTCTGTTGGCAAAGAAACAAAATAAAACCAATTTAATTTCCTAGTGGAGAAATATGCTTGATTAACTATATGGTGTTACTCCAGGTCCACCAACAACCATGTCACATTGTTTATACTGATTATCGACCAACACCCCTCCAACACTATATTTTTCCCTCTGGAGGTGAGGGTTTGTACCTGGTGGTGGATGAGAAGGCAAAATTTCGAGAGGACAGCTTTCAGAAAGCGGTGAATGCATTAGTTCCTAAGGCTGAAGGTGAAAAGAAAAGGGAGAACGGGAAGTGGCAGAAAGGCTTAAATGTGAGCAGACTTGGTGAAGAAAGTGACATATTTAAAATGTTAAAAATGATCATTCGCCGCCAGTACGATCCTGTCATTCTTTTCTCATTTAGCAAAAGAGAATGTGAATTTCTTGCCATGCAGGTGGGTTCCTTTGCTGTTATGAAACTTATAGCTTTTATTCTTGTCTCCCTCACCCTCTCTGGTAATTCTGTGCATCTGTTCAATTCTACAGATGGCAAAAATGGATCTAAATCAGGATGATGAGAAAGCTAACATAGAAACCATCTTTTGGAGTGCCATGGACATGCTATCAGATGATGACAAGAAGCTACCTCAGGCAAGTTGTCCACCTCTTCTTCTTTGTGTCAAATGAGCTCCCATGTATGGGAGAATACTAGTAATTTTGTTATTGATGTATTGACGAATTCATCTCAATTTATATTTCTTGGTTATCTTTTTTAACCTACACACTCTCTCTCTCCCTGCACATTCATGAATGGAATATTTAATATTTCCATCTGACTTGTTTTTATTTTTTTATTTTCTTGTCTTTCCTCACCTTGGATGATGTCTTGTTCATCTTTCTGTAATTCAGCTTTAATTCTCTTCTAAAGGTTTTTTTTTTCTTTTATCAAAAAAATAATTTTCATATTTCTGTTCTTAGCATTTCTTGTGGTTGAAATGCCTATATAGAGTTTTTGTGGCCTTATGACCCAAGCAGAGATTTGATGTAGCACAACTTTGGATTTGTGCCCCACAAATGTTTTGTGGTATTCTAGGTTTGGAGAATTATGAATTTTAGGTTTTCGCTACAGCTGTGAATAGTAACCCGAGATTCCTGTAGCAATAAAGGAATAGAAGAGAGGAAGAAGAAGAAAATTGCACTTAGAGAAAAAAGAAAGAAGAGAATTGTTGGCCACACCCCCAAACTAAACCAAAATACACGTGACTTCATAATCAAAATCCTTACGATTATCAAGAATTAAGTGCTTCTTTTATAGGCACAAAGGCCCTAATCGATCTAAAATAAATTAGAAAGAAAACCAAATAAGAAAAGGAAATCATGTATAATAGAAAACTTCTTAAGTAATTTTCCAACTTCCTAAATACATCATGTTTCTAAATAGTATTAAGATTCCTTTAAGACAAATTCCTAAATATTCTAGATTCACAAGAAAAAATTAAAACAAACAGAATTAAAAATCAAAATAAAGGATTTTATAAATCTCTGTTTCCTTGGCTGCATCATGATTCTTGCCTTTTGGAAGCCATACAGGGGAAGCAGAAGACTTTAAGTGCATTCATTGGCTTGCTTTCGTAACATGCCATTATTTAAATTAACTTCGTTTTCCTTTTCTCTTGCCATTTCTGTGATCACAAAACTTCAGAGACTAGAAGTTTAATTGTCATTGCACCAATTTGTATCCATTAATAGATTATGAATGATAATGTGCTGCATCTTGATTTTTGAAATTGAATTCCTTCATTTATCATTTCCAACATTTCATTCTGAAGAATTGTCAGTCTCTCACAAGGGAAAGATATAAAGGACGCAGTTTTCATATTCATTTAGAATCTCGCGCTCTCTTAGGAGACTTATGGGTGTGATACTTGATTGCTTTTTGACTGGTACAGTATGAGTCTATAAGATGCAAGGTTTAATATAAGCAATGTTATGTGTTTGTAAGCCTGAAAAAAATGCATGCATTCACTCCTTGTAGATCTCCTCTTTTTTTCCAAGCATTTTGATGTGCCGGTATTGTATTCTATATTAATCTACAATCTAAATTGTTGTGTGCAGGTTTCAAATATGTTACCCCTCTTAAAACGAGGTATTGGTGTGCATCATTCTGGCTTGCTTCCCATCCTGAAAGAAGTGATTGAGATTTTGTTTCAAGAAGGGCTGATCAAGGTTGGGAGATAAATAATTTATTATTTGTGGTTATGCTTTTCTTCCAAGCTTTAATGTGTGTTGCTATACATTTCTTACATATTTCAGCTTCATAGCTTCATGAAAAATCTGCATCTAGTAATTGATGAATCCCCTGGCTGTTCTGAAATTTTTGCTCTGTAATAGCAGACTATCTCAGTTTGCCAGTTATCATTGGCTACTTATGGATCTGGTGCTCACTTTTTTGTCTTGAGATGCCATTAGGTTCTTTGAACGCTTATGCTTTCCTTTTGCTCATTAATTTGGAACGTAATTTTTAATTACCAAATGCTATTTGGTACATATGATATTTTTGTCTTTTTCCAATCTTTTTTGTTTCTTGTTTCCAACCTGTTTTGCAAGCACAGTGATGATTGAAATTTCTTTCTTTAGTGTTTGTTTGCTACAGAGACATTCAGCATAGGTTTGAACATGCCTGCCAAAACTGTGGTATTTACAAATGTCCGTAAATTTGATGGGGACAAATTCAGGTGGCTATCTAGTGGAGAATATATACAAATGAGTGGCCGGGCTGGCCGTCGAGGTATTGATGATCGTGGGGTATGCATCCTTATGGTGGATGAGAAGCTTGAGCCTTCAACTGCTAAGATGATGCTTAAAGGAAGTGCTGATAGTTTGAACAGGTACTTGGGGTGCTTTTGGCTCTGCACACCTTTGCAATTCGCTTCTTGTCTCTCTAGTTGCAATTCGCTTCACGTTAACTCTATAATGGTTTTATGCTATCAAGTGCTGGGAATTCCTGCATCTGCAAAAATAGTTTTAGCTTATTCTTAAATACTCATTATGCATTTTCTGATTGACATTGGCTGGTATTGGATCTGAGCTGAGCATTTGACTGCAAGTTAATGGTTGCATAACCTGAACTTTGTTTTTTATGTGGATGGAAAGCTAAAACTTGGCTGTTTTCTTCTAAGAGAACAGTAAAAAAAAATACAATGAAAAGGGAAATCTAATATGAGTTCCGTTGGCTTAAGCTTCAATTGCTTAGTGCTATGTTGTTGCTTCTAACTTTCTTGAAGTTTTTTGTGTTGATCTCCTTTTCTATTGAATTCCAGTGCCTTCCATCTAAGCTACAACATGCTTTTAAATCAAATGCGCTGTGAAGATGGCGATCTTGAAAATTTGCTCCGCAATTCTTTCTTTCAGTTTCAAGCAGACAGGGCCCTTCCTGATCTTGAGGTCAGTTGATTTTCATCGAAGATCAAAGTTGTGAGATTTTATGGATGATCTTTTTTTTTTGTCCCAGAATAAGCACTCAGTTTTAACCATTGACAGTAAAAATTAAAGAATCACATAAAGATAGTATACAAACAAATTTATCAAGAGGAAAAAAAAGAGTGCAATATCTCAAGAGTTTCCGACTTTTGTTATTTCTCTATCCAATATTCAAAGTGATTCGAGAGCTCCCCTTTTGGTTGTTCCCTACTTTTGTTGTCTTTTTATTTCTTTCTTTTGGAGGATGACCCCTCCCTTTTGTAAACATGAATTCTGGTTTTCTTTCCAATTCTTTTATCAAAACAATTTCTGGATAATGTTCAGGGATCTAGGACATAGCAGGAAACTAGCTGGAATACCTTTGCTTTGTTGATAAAAGAGACCTAGGTCAAATATTGAAGGAAAAAAATGTGTGCAAAGCCACTAACTTTTTCACAAGCTACATCTGGAAAAATCCCTGTTATTTGCTGAAGGCCAGCCTGATCATGATGGTTTTTTCCATTTACAGTGGCCTTATCTATGCACTGTTTCAATCTCCTTTCAGAATCAAACAGTGACATAAATGACCCTTTAATTAACGATAAATGTTATGTTTGCAGAAACAAGCAAAAGTCCTTGAAGAAGAGAGGAATTCAATGGTAATTGAAGAGGAAGAAAATCTGAAGAATTATTATGATCTGATACAGCAGTACAAAAGTTTGAAGAAGGATGTTCGTGATATTGTGTTTTCTCCAAAGCACTGCCTGTCCTATCTGCAGTCTGGCAGACTAGTGTGTATCCAGTGCACAGAAAGTGATGACAAGTCCCCTTCTTTCTTGATTGAAGACCTAGTCACATGGGGAGTGATAGTCAATTTTGATCGAGTGAAAGGTGTTTCAGATGGTAATAGTTCTTTTTATTGTCTCTATTTTGTTGTGCCATTATAAGTCAGATTTATTTATTATTAGTAGTTGATGTAGATGATGCAATTAGAAAACCAGAAAATGCAAATTACACCGTGGATGTTCTTACAAGATGTGTTGTGACCAAAGATGGAGTTGCCAAGAAAAAAATCAAGGTTGTCCCATTGAAAGAGCCTGGAGAACCTCTCATTGTTTCTATTCCTATTGATCAGGTAGGCCCTATTCACTACTCTGCTGTTTAAACTTGTTTCCAATATCCACCTTGTTTATTCTGTCCCTTAATGTTGTGGGGAAATCATAAATTATATTGGAAATTTCAATCTTTTAATTTTTCTGTGATGTAGCTCATGTAATTTTCATTTTATGTTTCCAGCTGACATTTTCTTTCAATAGTACATTTTTTCCTGACATGATACAGTGCATTTAATTGAATTGCTCTATCATTTCTTTTGTTTAATTCTAAAAATATCAGTTCTTTTGCTTTAATTTTGAAAATCTTATTTTATTTCATTAACCAGTGACCTGATTATAATTTTATTCAAAGAAAATCATGCCCTTGGAAAGACTCTTCTATCATTGTTCTTTGTGGCTTCCTTAATTTGTCTTTCTCATATATGTACTTTAGTGAAGGAAGAAAATACTTACTTTTAATTCGTCGAAGGAGCCCGTAAAACAGTCAGGGAAACTTTAAGATTGTAATCTACTTGCTTACAAGCTCCGATCTCCAATTTATTTATTGTTTGTATTGAACATTGCAGTAATGGACCTGAATCTGTTTCTCTAAATTTTTCTAGTCATGGTAGAAAGATACCGTAAACTGAAATGGCTGACTTTTCTTGATAAAAAAAAAAGATTTTATTAAAACTATTTATGCTGACTAAGTTAATCCAGTAATAAAAATCTGTTAGCTCCAAAATTCTTGGTAATTAAAGGGGTGTAATTTGAGTGTCAGAACAAGCATTCAGTGTGAAACTAACTAATAATTCCACTGTGGAATGTAGAAGACTGTCATACTTTTGTCCAGTAATGAAATAGTTGTGATGTTATATGGGAAAAAACATTTTTGTAAAATAGTTGTTTTCTGATGCTTTTTTACTTATTTGCTTCTCTGAAATCATTGATGTTACCCTGCAGTGAGAATGATTGTTTCACATTGTTATGTCTTGGACAGATAAATATTTTGAGCAGTGCTCGCTTGTATATGTCAAAGGATCTTTTGCCATTAGAAGTTCGAGAGAACACCCTGAAGCAGGTTTCAGAATTTCTTTCTAGAAAACCTAGTGGGTTGCCCTTGGATCCTGAAGGAGACATGAATGTATTTCCTATATCTTTTCTGCTTTTTATTTTCCCATTTACTTTGCTTTGGTTTATATATATAAGAAACTCAATCTTGACCACTTTTTTGTCATTCTTCAGATTCAAAGCAGCTCATACAAAAAGGCAGTTCGTCGGATAGAGGCTTTAGAGCACCTGTTTGAAAAACATGAAATTGCAAAATCTCCACTTATCAAGGAAAAGCTCAAAGTCTTACACACGAAGCAAGAATTAACAGCCAGGATCAAGTTAATCAGGAAATCAATGCGCTCTTCCACAGCATTGGCTTTTAAAGATGAACTTAAAGCTAGAAAACGAGTTCTTCGGAGGCTTGGGTAAGAAAGTTTTCAAATATTCACTTCTACAGCTGCATGATGTTGAACTAGGAGATGCCTAGGTCCCATGTACTTGAAGTTAAGTCAGATAGAAGGATTTTTTTTAATTATTATTATTATTTCTGTCTTGGTTTGGGGCCTAATGTTTCATTAGTTCTGTCTTTTTTTATTAATTATTTTTTTTCCCTTCAAGTTACATTGAGAAGAATACGAGAGTTGGGTTTTATGAATCCACTATCACATCCAACGTTATATGAATAAGAAACCTCTAGCCTCTTTCTTTGTGCATATTGTCTGCACTGCAGGCAACTCAATCTGCATTTGTAACTGGCGCTATGATCATTTGACTTATTGCATTTTACAATATCGGGGATAAAAATTCTAAAAGTTCATATCTCAATGACCTAGGGATTGTGTTTCAATGAAGTGTGTAAAAGACATTACTTCTTGAAATTTGTGGCACAAGCAATCCTAAAAGAAAATGTTTGAGCATGATATAAACAGTCTAGCAGGAGTTCTTTACAGGCAAAAAGGAAGAACACAAGTTCTTCAACAATCTATATACTTACTTGTTCATCTCTTTGTACATTTTGGCTGTGTATTTATTGGAAAACTCATTGTTTGGGTTCTGGAATCTTAATACGATATATCATTGAAAGAAACAATAAATTGCACATGGCATTTGATGATTGTAGAAACCTGATCTATTCAAGAGATTTCTTTCTTCTGCATTTTGAATGGTGTTTTGCTGCAAAACTACAATAGAAATCTGCAATATCATCCTTTTCTATTTCCTTACGCAACTAGACTGTTCAGCAATGACACTAGATTTCTGGTATGGGATTTACTGCAACTGCAGGTATATCACAAGTGACGATGTTGTGGAGTTGAAGGGGAAAGTCGCTTGTGAAATTAGTAGTGCAGACGAGTTGACTTTGACAGAGCTTATGTTCAATGGGGTTCTCAAGGACATAAAAGTGGAGGAAATGGTCTCTCTTCTCTCATGCTTTGTGTGGCAGGAAAAACTCCAAGATGCTGCAAAACCAAGGGAAGAACTTGACTTGCTTTTTACACAATTACAAGATACAGCTCGAAGGGTTGCCAAACTTCAGCTTGAATGCAAGGTACATATGGAACCTTTCCTGAAAGGTTTTTGTTTTCTTGATTCTTGTGCTTTGTATGTAATATTATGGATATTCAGGATAACATTGAAGTCATGATTTATATAGATGAATTTTGGAAGTCTGTTTTCGAAGTTACAATCTTAACTTGTTCAAACAACAGGTAAAAAAGGTAGAAATTAGTCAGCAAGCTTGTCACTCACTGCTCCATACTACATTCTAGAATCACATGGAAACGGGGGGGTGTTAAGCAGCATAGAATGTTGAAGCATACCTGGTTCTAACAATGCCCAGCTAATCCTTGGTTTTTCCAATTTTTAATCCACATCCCATCTGGCACTAATTACTGCTGAAACATTTTCATGTGAAACTGAAATCTGTTTGATTATCATTAAAATTTTTTCATGGGGTCCGTATCTTTATTCATTTTTGTAAATTTTAATTAGAAATTGACCTTCCTTCATGAATACCTTTGGTTGAACATGCAGATTGGCTGATGATGCCATCTACCTAGACGGTGAAGTGTGTCCTTGTAGCCATAAGGCAGTTGCCTATTGTATAAGAACATCCCCGTTATCTTTTTAAAATGAACTCCTGGTAGTCAAATTTCAAAGAAAAATACACAGAAAGCAAAGTTGAGTTGGGCCTTAATCCCCTGCTTGTATGAATTATTGATACCCAACTTTTCCAGACTACTACGTGTTTTTATGCTTAGCATTGGTTACAGATTCACCTGCATTGTGCCTCACAGATTTTGGATTGAGTTTGGCCTTTATGCTCATTTATGCCCTTTTCTAAAATTAGCATGATGCATGCTATTGTATTTGAAAATTGATTCTCTCCTCATTGTCGATTGATTGAGTGTTCCATTTCTTTTTTCCCTTCTATTTTTTTTAAACAAAATGACAGGTACAAATTGATGTGGAGAATTTTGTGAGTTCCTTTCGGCCTGATATCATGGAGGCTGTGTATGCCTGGGCAAAAGGATCCAAGTTCTATGAGATCATGGAAATTACTAAGGTTTTTGAGGGCAGCTTGATCAGGGCAATTAGGAGACTAGAGGAAGTTCTTCAACAGCTTATAGAAGCTGCAAAGTCCATTGGTGAGACAGAGCTAGAGGCCAAATTTGAAGAGGCTGTTTCTAAAATCAAGAGAGACATTGTTTTTGCAGCATCACTATACTTGTAGTAGAAGATTTTGGCTTCACTGTGAGCGGGATAAACCGAGGGGAAAACTGGAAGGATCAGTTTTTCCCAGGGAGTCAAAATTTCTTTATGATGCACCCAGACAGGAGGGAAAAGATCTTTATTGTTATGAAAGCAAACTAATCTCCAATAGATGCACGTGGGAAAGCTGCGTTGAAGAGGGGAATAAATATGGCTGAAGAATTCAACTGTGCAGTCTCATGTTTCCAATGCGCATGCTTCTCGGAGGTGTCATGCTCCTACTGATCTTGTGCATCAGAATTGTGATGACAAGAGTGCCATTTGGAGAAAGGAAAGATGAAATGAAACAACCTAGTTGTAGCTCTCATACCCTGAACCAGGAATTTTGAGCCTTTGTTGGCTAATCTTCAACCCTTTTTTTTTATTTATCTCATGGAGCACAGTAGGTGTACTATATAATATATATAGGTAGTCAATCGGCAGTTTTGTTTTTAACCTGCACTACTCAATTTTGGTATGAACTCATGGTTCATGGAATAGAATTGACTGCCTACTAAGACATCTTTTAGTTGGGGGATCGTTGATTAAAATATGAATGCATCAGTTATGATTAAGCTTGATACCATGATTCCTTTCTTCGTTTTGTTTGGTTGTTTAATGATTTTCATGATCCATCTATATCATAGTTATCAAACTCAAACTGGTAATTTGTCACTCAGAGCTGAGTGTACTTTTGAATTGTTCATGAAGACGATGGATTAGCCCAAGAATTAGTTGACTCTGCCAATTTATAATTTTTTTTTCTAAAATGATATTTCTAGTTCTTGTCATTTCGAGATATACCTGCATGTGGGTTGACTCGTTGACACTTGTTCAAGTTGAATCCTGAGCTAATTATGATGATATTTCCCACCGCCTACCGGTGTTATCGATAATTTGATATTCAGGTGGTTAGACTTGTTAATTATGTATGATCCATGGATCCTACAGAACCGTCCAATTAGGACAACATGTGACAAAATCCAAAGCTTTAAATCTAATTACAACCAGTTCCCCATTAGACCTCCAGGTACGTAACCTACAGCTTGGAAGACCGAAGTAAAATTAAGAAAATTGCATGTATGGTGGATCTTTTACAGGCTTTCAAGCCACTACAATCTCACCTGCTTCCCGAATGCGAAAACATGGACAGAAGCAACGAGTTGTGGTGGCACCCAAGTTGACAGCACATCCGAAAAATGTAGCTGACTTATCTCTTATAGGCTTCTGCTCAACAGGCACCCCCCATAAACAAGATTTGGAACTAGATATTGCTGATACGATGACAATGTAGTAGGTAGGATAAATGGGACTTGCTTCTGTAACGATTTTTTGTGATGGGACTTGGACTTGATTGGATAGGCCAGCTCTGGCAAGGGCTGCACCCCAGCCCCATGTGCAGAAATGGCCTCATAGGTCAGTTGAGGCTCGAGCCACGGTGGCATTGTTGGAGCTGAGGGTTGAGCTGGTGTGGTTGGGTATGAGCAACAACAATGACACGAGGGTGGACGGTGGTAAAAGGGTTCATGATACTGATGGGTCATCTTCCTTTTCTTCTTTCTTGACCACAACTTCTTGAGCTTCTTCACTGCTTTTATCATATCATCCTGGTCCTGGTGTCTCTACTCTAGGAGTACAATTTTCATGAGAAAGGGTACCATTTGAAAGAGGGAAATCGGCTAAAGGATCAACAAAAAAGCAACCAGTGACTTTAATTTAAGCCCCGTTTATTTAGTGGAAAGTAGTTTCCTTTTGAAAAGTGAATTCTGAGAAAAGTAAATTCCGAGAAAGTATTTTCCGATATTTGATAGTGTGATGGAAAATAAATTGGAAAACACTTTTCAGTATTTGGTTATGTCATAAAAAATGAACTGGAAAATAACTTATTAATGTTTTATTTTTTTCAAATATTAAAATAATAAGAAACAAATCTTACAAATTAAAAAGTTGAATGAGAATGAAATTGAAAAAAAATAAAATTTCATAAATTATCTCAAATAAAATAAATAATAATCAAGATAATAGAGATCAAATCTAAAAAATTAAAAAAAATAAAAGATGAAGAATTTAAAATAATAATAATTAACATTTCATAAATTATTTCAAATAAAATAAGTAACAATCAAAAGAATGAGGATCAAATTTGATAGATAAAAAATTTCAATAAAAAATGATAAGAAAAAAGTAAATAGCAATTATAAAAATAAGGATCAAAGTTAATATAAAAATTAAATTTTAAGAGATAAAATTGAAAAATAAATATTCAAAACAAATTATATATAGCAATCAAAACAAATTATATATAGCAATCAAAAGTTTGAGGATCAAATTTGATATAATCAGCAAAAATTAACATTTCTAAATTTTTCACAACTTTCGGAAAGTATTTTCTGCCCAAATTTTTCAGGAAAACACTTTCCTGAAAACCAAGCCAAATTTTCCTTTGACTGGAAAGTGTTTTTCGTTGACCAACTTTTCTAATGACAAACAAACACAGGAAAGTTTGAAAAGTAATTTCTCGAAAACCACTTTCCGGAAAACAAACACAGCCAAAAGGAAAAACACTTTCCTGAAAACCAAACCAAAATTTTCTTTTGACTGGAAAGTGTTTTTCGTTGACCGAAAAATGTTTCTATTGATCAACTTTTTTAATGGCAAATAAACACAGGAAAATTTAGAAAGTAATTTCTCGAAAACTACTTTCCGAGAAACAAACATAGCCTAAGTAATTACACCCAACTCTAAGAATTTTCAAATAAGGACCGTTGCTCATCCACTACTATTTCTTGAAAGAACTTGGTGGAGCTAGCACTAGGCCAGTCATGAACAATCTGTTCCATATTTATAACGTTTTTGCTGTGAAGATTGCTCTGATGGATCATGTAAATGGGGCTTTAGCATTCACACTTCCACCATCGAATCCTTGACCCAAAGTGATGGTTGTCCATAACATTTCTTAAAGGCAGAAACTACATAATTCCGTGATGGACCAAAAATAAAAACAAAAACAATCAATGGCGCAGCATTTTGCAGCATTGCATATGGTTTCTCTGGCAAGTTTGAACGCCTCAGAAACCCACCACCCTTGTGGGGTCAACATTATAGATTCACAAGAAATTACCTTCTGGTTTAGGGTTAGGTTTAACCCAGGAAACTGGCAGTATTTTAAGTGATACCATACACCAGCCACATAAAACACAGTCCATTCAACCACTCCCTTGGAGTGAGTCTGCAACTGGCGATGCCTCTATACTTGTAACAACCGGCACAACACAAATATTTACTCCTCTTATATGGGAAGAAAAGTATCAGATTTGTATAGAAGATCAAATAAAAAGAAAAACACTGCATGATGCACAAGATATAAAGGTATATTAATTGTGTTTTTAAGTGGAGCAGCTTCTGAATTGATATGGATTAGAACAAGCAGCATCATTCAACAATCACTGTGAGCTTCTTCCACAGAGAAAACTAAAAAGACACCTGCACTGCGCAGCATCATACAACAATCACTAATATGAGCTTCTTCCGTAGAGAAAACTAAAAAGACACATGCACAACAAAGCGAGACATGAGAAGGCTATATATATTTATATACAAAAGGCAGATGAGCTAGTGTAAACCAGAAAACAACTCAAAAGGAAACTGGAAAAAAAATGATAGCTCATTTTCTATTCTTTCATTTGTTGAGAAAAAGAGGTTGAATGGACAACTTTGTGGCTGCTTTGAATCCAAACAAACAAGCACTATAAGGTTAGATTCTTGAAACAAAATGATAAACAAAACCCAAAACCTATTCATAAGGACAGTCTCATTCTCTACAAATGACAGGATTGATAAACAGTCACCCACCAACTCACCATAATTTTAGTGCTGCGTGTCTAGAAACTGCACTGGCCATTCCTTGTAACGCTGCAATAAACAAAGCCTTGACTGCTGAGTTCTCTCTTCATCATTCCTTTTTATATTTCCATTCCAGCCATTTATGGCAAAACACAAGCATATTGGAGTATCAGCATCCAGGTCCAATAGTGGATGAGCGGTCCTCTGTGTTAACAGCTGCATCAGCATTGTCGCCAATTCCTTTGACCTCTTCTTCGGCTGGATGTTTAATCTTGGGTGACAGCCTCTTGACTTCTTCAGATGTATAGATGAAAATCTTCTTCACCATGCCGCAGAATTCACTGCAATCAGATAGCAAACCAGTCACCATCAAAGCAATAAAATTCTCTAATTTTTTATGCATGGTCTAAAATAATCATCCTAGACAATTTTATATTTAAGATGACTTTTGTTTAAAACAAAAATTTGTAAAGGAAGACAACTTGAGAATATAGAATATCAGTGTAGAATGAACTTACTTCCATGGATCATCCCCAACCTTCATCATGTCATCTTCATTATCAGTGTAGACAACCTGCCATTTCTTTGTGGATCCACTGAGCTCACCTTCAATATCAAACATTTCCTCTAGTTTCCTCAGCAGATCTTCGTACCGTTTAAACTGTGTCAAATCAACAGCTCTTCCAACAGCAACCCCTTGCATGTGAACCTGGAAATGATACATAAATCATCAAACATTCATAGCTGGAGTAGAGAACCTACATAAAGTACAGGAAATCATACTCCATATCCACATTATCAATCCAAAGCCGTGTTTCAATTTGCTGTAATTATAGTGTCATGGAAAAAGTCTTAAGACAACTATGCTTTTGACAAAAACAATGGATTTTGTCTGAATTCCTCTCAGTAGAGAGTTCCTTCCATTATATAGAACCAAATAGCATAATACATCCCCAATTAGATTTCCAGCTCCAACCTAGCTAAATATGAAAACCATTTATATAATTATATAATTGGCATACAATTAGAATCATGTAATTAATATGGCCTTAAATAATGTCAGCCCATATCTGATTGGCATCAAGAAATTGATGTTGGTTGATCAAGAAGCATCAATTTGCCAGAAATTGATGGCGCTGTCAGGTCATAGCCTTGGTAAATATGTCAGCAAGCTGAAGATCAGTTGAAACATGCAGAAGAGTGACAATCCAAGTATCCACAGCTTCCCGAATAGAATGGCAGTCCACTTTAATATGCTTCGCACGCTCATAAAAAAAGGAATGGTCATCGTGTTGTCTCCATGAAGAGGAGTGGGGTTAAGCTGAGAGAAGTCAAGCTCAACCAGCAAACCACGTAGCCAAACAGTCTCAAAACAAGCAACAAACATAGCACGATATTCGGATTCTATAGAGGATTTGGACACGCATGCCCTCTTCTTACTCTTCCAAGAGATCAAGGAGTCACCAAGAAACAAGCAACATCCAGTAACAAAGCGACAAGTATCGAAGCATCCAACCCAATCAGCATCACTAAATGCAACAAGGTGAAGAGGAGTACCGACAGGAAAAAACAACCCACGATTAAGTGAGCCTCAAAGATATCAAATGATATGACAATTAACAGCTAAATGTAGATGACATGAAGATTGCATAAACTAGCTAACTTGCTAAATTGCAAAAAAGATATTAGGTCGTGTGATCGTCAAATAATTCAAGCTCCCAACTAGTTAACGAAACATGGTAGGATCAGGAAGGAGGTCACTTTCCTCATGACAATGTCATGTTAACTTCCAAAGAAGTATCCACATATGAGGTATCCTGAAGACCTGCCAAAACAATTAAATCCTACATATATTTATGCTAATTCAAAAATATACCGAAGTGATCAATGTGAACCTCCAACCCTAAGAGGTATGTAAACGGACCAAGACCCTTCATATGAACAAGATGCTACCAGACAGGTAATCAAGATGAAATTTGTCCCAATAGTAACAATATCAACAACATAGACAAGTAGAAGAAAAATACTTGTAGATGCCTTGCAAAGAAACAAGGAAGAGTCATACTTGCTTTACTAAAAATAATACTAAAGCAGGGTGGCTCAAAATTTATCAAACCATGCTCGAGGAGCCTATTTCAGTCCATATAAAGAGCACTTGAACTTACAGACATCCAAGGAAGAGTTGGAGATCAGACCGGGGGATAGTGTGTCATGTAAACCTCCTCTTTGAGATCACCAAGGAGAAAGGTGTTTTTTACATCCATTTGACAAAGCGATCAACCTTGTTAAGCAGTAATCGAAATAACAGTCCGAACTGTAATCATCTTAGCGACCAAAGCAAAAGTCTCCTTATAGTCCACCTCATATTCCTATTTGTTACCAAGAGCAACCAACCATGCTTTATATCAATCCAAAGTCCCATCAGAATGGTGTTTGATCAAGCAAACCCACTTACAACCAATAACTTTAACAATCAATAGGCAAGGAACATCCTAGGCATGATTATCTTTAAGAGCACGAAGCTCGTTTACCATGGCCTCCCACCAACATTCAAGCTTAGCTGTCTCAGAATAACATGTAGGAATTGCAATAGATGACAAAGTAGCATGAAAGGATGTAGAAGAAAAACGATACGGATCACGAGGACGAGAAAGTCTAGTAGAACAGCGAGGAATAGGGCCAAAACCTAACTCAGGCAATGTTTGGGATTCGCACTTTTAAAAATTTTGAACTTTTTTTTTAGCTTCAAATTAATTTTGTTTGTGTGTTTTTTGATCGTTTAAATGTGCTGATGTCAAAAATAAATTTTAAAAATTAAAAAAATATGTATATTATTTTGTTGTATTTTCTAGCGAAAAACACTTTACGTCTACCACAATCTTTATTGGTGCCATATTTCACTTTTATGATTTACAGTGGTACAAACCATAAAAATAACTAGAGGAATGGAAGGGTGCAGAAAAAACAATTATCCAACTTTAAACCCCTTCACGAGTATCTTCCCTTAACACTTGATCTTGCACAAGACAACTATAATTAAAAAACAAACCATCACAGTCATCATCAACTAACTAGCTTACTGATATAAGACTAGTGGAAGGTTAACATAGGAATTAACATCTGCAACATCATGAATAGGTAACTGACTACCATTAGCAATCATAGCTTGTAATGAGTGAGAAGAGTGTCAACGGAACTAGTCATATGATTAGATGCATCAGAATCAACAAGCCAAGACTTTAATGGTAGGAAACTGTTACTTTGAAGTCCAAAAGTTGAAAAAGCATAAATAATCACCTGCTTGACCATCTCAAGAGTAAAAACAGATGAATCACTAGCAATGGAAGATGAAGAACCAATTTTAGCCTAATAGACATTAGCCTAACAACTCCGAGGAGGGGTAGGGCAATCTTTGATAATATGTCCAAGCTACTTGCAATAATTACAATACTTCTTCACACAATAGGTAGCAATATGTCTATATTCCTTGCAGCTATAACATTGAACTTCTCACATGTCTTTACCTTTCCCTTTCACTTGAGCAACATAGACGCCATTAATGGGTAATTTATCTTGCTGGAAGTTAGCCTATGTAGCAAAATGTTGCTCTTCACAAAGTAACTCCCGGAGCACATATCTAAAGAAGGAGAGGGATCATGATTCATCAAATTAGACCGAGAAGCCTTGAACTCAGGTCGCAATTTCATCAAAAACTGATCTCTTGCTCTGCTCATGAACCTCCAAAAACTATAGCGAGAGAACCATCAGGTACCTTTGCATAAATTATATAAGCGAATTCTACCTCAAAGATCTGAAATCCAGTAAAATACTCCTGAATTGAGAGATCTCCCTGAGCATAATTTGCAATTTCATACTCTAATTGAAATCGTCAGGCCATGTTTTTCTGACTATAGACTTTCTTAAGATATTCCCACATACTCTTAGCAATCTTATATGACCTCAGATTTAGAACAAACAAAGGGTCAACAGAGGCTAACATCAGATTTAGAACAATCAGAGGGTCAACAGAGGCTAACATCTAGGTCATGATTAGCATCTTTGATATTCTACTGAGCCAACTTTGAATCCTCAGCAGGAGTCGGATCACTTCCATCTAATTGGCCCCATAACTCATTCCCTGTAACAAATAAACGAAATTGGAATTCCCAGACATAATAATTCTTACTCGTGAATTTCACCCCAAAGGACTGAATTACTAGTGGTCATGATGCCAAAAATTAACAAGTCCAAAGTCTAGTAATTAAACAAGAAGTCAGCAAGCCCAAATCACAAAAACACAACAAATCACCAAAATAAAATGATGACAACCCGAAGAAGCCCAAGCCACTTTGACACCAGATACCGGCAACAACACCTTCTAAGATTGCGCCAACAACTAAAAAGGGCTACAAAATTTGCTGACAGCCAAAAAAAGATCAATAGAATGATCTCTTATCACCCTCCTAGCAAACACTCAACAATTCTAACCCTCTTGACAATAACTACAGAATGAGACAGCCCTAATTTCAATGTTTAGGCTCTGATACCATGACAGAAACAATGGGTTTTGTTTGAATGTCTCTCAATAGAGAGTTCCTTCCATTATATAGAACCAAACTGTATAATACATTCCTAATTACAAGGCTAATTTCCAACTCCAACCTAGCTATATATGAAAACCATATATACAACTATATAATTAGCATATTAGAATCCTATAATTAATATGGCCTTAAATAATACCAGCCCATATCTGACTAACAGTGTTTCCACAGAGAAGAGGGCCAAAAGAACTAAAAGATAAAGTGCATAGCATTCTAATAAAAAAAATAAAAAAGTCAAAAGGGAGTTACCTTTGTGCAACTCCTAATTTGCCTACTTTGCAACTCTTGGGAAGATCTCAAACATGATTTCTCAGGCTCTGAATGCTGATCAGACTCGGCTTCCAAAGACAGAACTGGGTGATCATTAACCACCGTTCCAGACACAACGACTGGTGAAGTTCCTTCTGTGTTGGAATTCTCAACAAGTTGAATCCCAAATAGTTTGTAGCCAATTCCAGTGCCCTGTCTCCTTTCCCCAGAATCTTTGTTTACAACTGGAGCAAAAGAGTCTGTGACACTTTCCACTCGATTGGGCCAATGCATTGAGTTATGGGAAACACTAGCCACTTGACTATTGCCTCGGAAGCCAAGAGAATTGACCTTAGCAGTGGTAGAGAAATTGGGTGATGAATAAAGGTCTCGTCCGCGTTGTGAATCACCATATGATAAAGCAGAGGACTCAACAGGGGATTTCCACATGCCTAATGCACAAGGTAACAAGAAGCTTATCACAAGAAATCAACACAAGCAAATGGAACGAGGAAATACAAAATGGAACGTGGACAAACCTAGTGCAGAAAGATCTGCGGTTGGTGAGGGTATGACATATGGTCGTGCCCGCTTGTTCCTTTGCACAGGTTGGGAGTTTGAAGGAGTAGTTGCAACAAGCGGTTCCAATTCCCAGTGTGATACCCTCTCTGGACGCATGATGGATGAGGGTTCATCCCACTGGACCTGGCAGACAATATGATACCAGTCATGAACAAAGGCAAATTTACTTCTATGTTGGAAATTGGAAGAGCAAACTATGTTTCATCATAGGAAAGCCAAAATAGAGTTGTAATGAAAATATCAAATCATGGAAAATGAATTGGAAAAAAACAAGAAAATACAGGTGGTACTCAATACCCAGAATCCATAATTAATAAACTATTAACCAAACAACCTTCAAGGACCTCCAATCAGAATCAGCCCATCCTGATGATATATTATCTCCAACGCCGACAATGGTACCACTAAACCTGTAGCATAATGGAGCATAACTATTTGAATGATGTAAATGAATTATTGAACCAAGTTTTTAATTTAGAATAAGATAATACCTTCGTTCAGGAACTTCCTCCCCCTCAAATCTCATCTTAAACCTCATCCCTACAGAAAGCTTGTGGTTTCGAACTTCAAGATACTTGTTAAGACTTACAATGAACTCAGATCGACTTGTTCTGAAAAAAAAGGGACTTTATTCAGAAAAAAAAATATCATGTAAAAATCTCAAACAAGAATTACATATATGAGAAATCATACACTCAAACTGGTCCTGAGCTACACAATCGACCCAAAAATGGACTGATAAATGTTACTAATTGGAAAGCAAGAATTAAAGGAAATTGTACAGTTACTTGTTGAAACATTCAGGAAAACACCTAAAAATCAGCAGTTGCTAAAATATGAAGCAAAAACATATCAGTTTAACAATTCTCCTCAATAGCACATTAATGCAACTGACATGTTAAAATGATACTCCTTTCTAAAGGTTGCTGGCAATTAGAAAGGATTGACACTTATAGTTTCTACATAAACCATTAGGCACATTATCATGCACAGTACTGAACTTTCTTAGGAAACAACAAAGTACAAATGACTTCAACACAAAAATATAACAAGATAATTGGACAGATGAACTCAGTGGTTGGATCAATAGAGATAAACGCATAAAAACCTTGGCTTGTAGAAGACAGAAAAAAGGGTTCCAGTCGCAATGGCATGAGAAGCAGTAGCAAGAACCCCTAGATGCATGCTTTGGCTAGATATAACAGAAGATGGCATGTTCGTCTGTTGCCTCATCAGCCTCCTTACTCCCACACGAAGCTCACCATTTTCTCCTCTGCAAGAAAATTTTCAATCTGTCATTGAAAATTCTTTTCATCGAGAAAATTGCTGCGAGAAAAAAAGACCACCATGAACAACATACTTACCTGAGGAAGATGAATGCATCACCCGCAACTAACTTTTTGGAGCTAACAAAGACACTCCAACCTGTCGTGAGCAAGTGACGCCTTGGTTGGCCTGCAAATGTATCTTTTAATCAGCATTCTGATGGTTAATACAGAATATTTTACATACTTTCTAACAAGAAACCATGTGATAAGGAAAAAAAACTGACATCAAACCCCACACGTAACAAATGATAAAAAATGTGAATATAGCAGAACAAGTTATCTCACATAACAATCTCTTTCCCAAAAACCCCTTTACCTTCTCATAAATATGCATGATGCAAGGGAAAGGTTAGAGAAGGAAGAGGAAATCCCTTTCAAAAACCTTAGGCACACTTTCTCTGAAAAACTAGCTTTGGAATTTATTGCCAAAAGGCTTGTTGAGTTGGAAAATGTTGGAAATAAAAGAGTTCTTTTATGTGTTATGAAAAACAATAATAACAAAGCCTTCATATGATCCCACAAACAGGTGCTCTCTGTTGGATCAGGCTACAGCATCAAAGTTACACAGATGCTCACAGCAAAAGGCTCAAAAGGAGGGACACAAACCGTATCTCCTTATATGTAGATACAAATTCTACATAAACCAAGTGCCATACCAAGCACAAAGACCTTCTGAGACATGTACAGAACAAGTTGCCAACTATAACTACATGGTGTCATATCGAGTAATCACTACTTTCTAACCTCGAAAAATGTGTCGAAAATGCCATTCATTGCCATGCAGATCAGTTGCAACCAATTCCTGCCAGGGTGGCTGCTGAGACATATCCTGAATGAAATGGAGAATAGCATAAGCTCAAAAGGGACATGAATAACCATACAGTGCATATTAGGTATGGCACAACATTAAAATTTAGATGCTAACCAAAGGAGGCAGACAATCATCTGCATGCCTTCGAAGAACAGAGAAACCACCATGAGTGCTTGTGTCAGAAGCAGTAAGTGTCTTGCAAAATGAATGGACTGTGCATCTTTCAGGTTCTGGGAGTGGAGGATCAGGACTGGTAACCTCGCTTTGCTGATGCATGGAGGAAATGATGACAATGGCAGATTTAGCAAAAGAACGTACAAAATAAAAATGCACTCAGAAATCTTGTCTGCTACAAAAATAGAGAGCTTACATCTGGTTCAGGAAGTAGTGTTATCTGGGCATAAACTTCATCTGTTTCGGGTTCAGCCTACAATCCACGGTGAAAATAGTAGATGAACCAATATGTAGAAAATGCAGAAAAATAATAGAGATTCTCAGCATGCTAAACAGAAGAATTGTTAGGATTCATCAAAATTAAAATGTAAGATTATCACCAGCCAACTCACCCTGCGCTGAACATTAACTACTTTACACAGTATTTTAGATGGAAGATTAAACAATGGCATTTGCGGCTCCATCCCCTGATGCATTGAAGCTTCAAGCTATATACAAAACAGATATGAAAACTCTGTCAGAAAACAGCAAGAGAGAGTATACAATAGAAGATATACGAAATAAAAACCTCACTACTTATCTATGAGTAGAATATTTTAAGAGTGGCAACAAAGATATGGCACAACATTCATTGGTCTGTACTTTATTGGGAATACCTGTTCCATGTGACCTTGTGGAAAATAATAAACTAGCTCCCCTTCACGAGGAAGAGTGACAAGAGGTCCAGCACAGGCATGCCATAGTTCTTTGTACAGAGCATCATTGCATCCCCCTATTTATATGAGGGTACCGGATTAAATTTCATTAAGTGATGAACAAAAAAGCAGACAGGCAAATAGAAAGCCAATAACACAGATTTCCAGGAACTAGTTAAACTTATTACAAATTCAGCACGTATCCTGTCATATAAACACATATTTAGCCCAGTTTTCCATAAACAAAAAAATATCCCCAAGATTATAGAAACTGTAAAGTGGAGCTACAGAAAACTCAAACCTGCATGGGGATTTCCTCCGGAGGTATGATTCATAGCCGCAAATGCCATAAGAAAACCACACAAACCCCTGAATTAGCAGCGAAGTCAATTTAGGGAAACCCTTCTATAAAAGTAGCTCCATCAACAACAGAAAGGAAAAAAAAATAGTAGCAATAAATTATCTCACCAAACAAAAACAAACCCATTACAGATATTGCATTTACTATCACTTAATGATCATGCAGATTGATTCAGTGTTGCCTAATTAAAAGGAAACAAAAGCCTGCGTTAATTACTAATCATTTGTCAGTGCCAAAGCTATCTCTTCTTTTTGCCTTAAATGAAGCAAAAAGACTTGGCATTTATTTCTACCTCATTTTTTCAAAAAAAAAAATCAACTTTAACTCCCAATATTACAACAAGCATGGACCTTTCACAAGTTCGAAAAGCCCTTCACCATTTTCACAGATCAAAACCCACATTTATTTCAGCACAACACGTATTTTAGCTACTGTAGAATGAAAATATAAACAAAACCATTTAAAATTCTCACAGAAAATTAAAATAAATCCATGATCACATCCTAAAACAGCATGATTATCTGCCAATATCTACAATTATCGTACACAAACAAACATAGTAGCTCTGATTACAAAAAGAAAAACCCTTCATGCTTGGACACAGAGAAATCATGAGAAAATAAAAACCCTTCTCTTAATAAACACTAGAAATGGCCAGGGATCTGATGATAAACAGATTGCAACACCACCTACTTACTTCACTTACAAATTCACTAAAAACCCCTCTTAATCTCTCCAAAACTAAAACCCCAGAAGAAGAAAAAAACATGGAAAGCATAGCACTTTCACCTTGTTCTTGAGTCAGACAAGAAGGACCCGGGAACAGAACTTAGTAAAGAAGAAAGTTGGGGCTAGCTTCGAGAGAGGAAAGGATGAATCAAGAAGAAGAATCGATTGGATCGAGGAAGCAAAATATAGCTAGAAGGTAGATTACACAGTGTAAGAACAAGTGCTTGTGTGTTATATCGTCAATGTTTCGTCGAAGCCGACACGACTTGGCTTTGGCTCTCTTGTCGGCTTTCCATCTCATTTTTTTGAGTGTTGATGATAAAAGTTATTTTTAAAAATATTTTTTATTTTAAAATATATAAAAATAATAAAAAAATTAATTTTAACAAAAAAAAATTTTATTTTTAACAAAAAAAAATTATTTTTTTTAAAAACATGTTTTTAACTTGTTTGTAAACAACCTCTTAGAGTATTGAGGACAATAAAGATTATTTTTTGTAATATATTTTTGCTTGTAAATATATTAAAATAAATTTATTTTATTTTTAAAATTTATTTTTATATTAATATATTAAAATAATCTAAAAATATAAAATAAATTAATTTTAAATAAAATAAATAATTTAAAATATTTAAAAAACACAATTACATCGCGCTCTCAAATAAATAATTTTATAATCTCAAACACAATTACCTCTGATTTAACAACACCACCATTGTATTCCATTTTAATTTTTACATGATTAACATAAATGTATATATTATATGTTATTTTTGTTTTAAAATAATAATGAATTTTTCACACAATAATCTAAATGGTTTTAAGATAATACTTGATGATGGTAGGAAAAAATAAAGATAACTAGGATAAAATAAAAGGTAAATATTATTTATCATTTAAAAAATTAAAAATTAAAAACTCACTTTAAAATTGTTATGGAAAGTGAAACAAATTTATTCTATATAATTTTATGTATTTTTTATATTTATTCCTTTTATCATAAAATACCAATGAAAGATAATTTTTTCATGTTTCTACTTTTGTCCCTCCAACAAAAATATGTTTTTGTTTTTTTATACCTATATTTTTTATTTTAGAATATTAACAAAACACTACTTTAAGTTCAAACTTTAAAATAAACATTTTAATGAATTTATTATTTTTTTCTAAATACACCAAATAAATATAAGGATATTCTTTTAAAATCATCTAAGAAAAGACTTAGTCTCAAAAATTATTTATTTAAATAATAATTAAGTGTAAATTTACACGAGTCTTCCACGTTACTTTGACTCTTGAGAGAGAGTACAGGCAAAGGAAGATACCCTTCCTTGTCTTTTTCTCATTTGGATTATTTTATTTTTATTTTTTTGTTCTTATAAACGTGAACACAAAGAACAGTACCCCCGAAATCCCTACAACCTCTCTACCCTGTCTGCAGGAACATTGACTATCAAGGCTTTGATTGCGCTACACGTTTGCTTTTGCTTGATTTTCAAAAATGTTTTTTCAAAAAAATATATATTAAAATAATAATTTTTAAAATTTTTATTTTCCTATAACATCTTGACATCAAAATTATTATTTAATATATTTTCAAATTAAAACATACGTTATTATTTATTTTTGAGTTTTAAAGATACTTTAAATTTTTAAAAAAAATTTTGTATTTTATTTTTTTGTTTTAAATTAATATTTTTATATCATTTTAATGTTTCATTATTATAAATAAAATATTATTTTAATATATATATTTTTTTAAAAATACTCTGCAACAGTGTCTATCATCACTTTTAAACGGGCATTGCATTATCTAGCTGCGTAATTATCACTTGATTAGAATTGCATAATTGTTGTCTGTGAAATGATTGGGCATGACCCATGGCCCACCGGTTGGTTCTCCGGAGGCATGCCTGCAAAAACGCCTTTTTCTAATCAAAATATATATTATTCTAACAAGTGTTATCATAAAATTACCATCAAATTTGATTTTTTATTTAAATTATATTTTATAAGTTTTTATAAGCTTATTTAAGTTTTTTTAGTTTTGATTATAAAAATTAAAAGTATATTTGGTTAGAAATAACTTTTAACTTTAATGTAAAAAATATTAAAAAATTAAGTGAAATTTTGGATTTAATTAAAGTTAAGTTTTTTAGTTTGTAACTTATTAATTCTGGCTTTTATTATCTCCTTTAAAAAAAGTGCTTTGAGTTATTTTTTTTCAAACGTACTTCTTTTTTATTCAATTTTTATGGCAGATAATTCATGTAAAACAACTTTTTAAATTGTAATTTAAAGTAAAAAATTTGCTTTCTATAAAACACAGCAAACAATGATTTCTACAAAAAAAAAAATAAGTTCTTAGCTAAATCTATATAACTAAAGATAAATTTTGATGTTTATTTAGAAAAATAATATTCATATAACAACACGAAAGACACTGTTTTTCTTTTCTTTTCTAGTATTATTAAGAACTCATTTGATATTGTGGCAGCAATTGTTTATAAAATATTTTTTGTTTGAAAATATATTAAAATAATATTTTTTAAAATTTATTTTGAATATTAGTACATTAAAATAACCTAAAACATAAAAAAATAAATTTAAAACAAAAATAAAATAAAATAAAAATTTATTTTTTTCAAAATACTTTTAAAATACAAAAATAAACATGCCCAAAACAAATATATTATATTTATAAAATAGCTTATTATTATGTATTTTGATATATAAAATATCACTTACTTTGAAGGAGTCGAATAGCTTATTATCTTTATATTTCAAAGGTTACCTTTAATAAATCCTCCCGTGATAACTTCTAGTTAGATATATCTAACAAATCTTTATATCATTAAAAAGAGTTAATTAGCCTTAGGGAAATTAAGTATGGTAACTCAAGAGATTTTTACAGCTCACTGAAACAGTGTAAAGGTGTTTCTACCTCTTCATCTAAAAAACTTAATTATTAAGAATATTAAAACCTTTTCATGTGATGTATTTGTTATTATAAAATTCAATAGAAATAAATAAGTCTCTTCTTATTTTAATTATACAGTAAAATAACCAAGATATCATTGCAATTAAGACCATTTATGGAATTGCAATAAATTATCCAGTGAAAGAAAAAAATATCCAGCATAAATTAAAAAAAATAAATTAACCGATGCTAGAGAATAAAAATTAACATTTTTTAGTGAATTTTCCTTTTTTAAGGAAAATATGAAATATCTACAAAATCATGGCGTCGCCCGGACTCGAACCGGAGACCTTCAGTGTGTTAGACTGACGTGATAACCAACTACACCACGACACCTTCATGTTCGAATCGCAGATTTATAATTATTAGATAAGTACAAGATTACCGACGATACGTTTTGAGTTTTAAACTTTGAAGTTTAACCCGCGCCCGTGATTTTGAACTCTCTTCTATCGCCTCGTCGATTCAAATTTAGAGAGAGAGAAAAAGAGCTGTTATGTGCTTCTAGAGAGAGAAAAGAAGAAGAAGAAGAAGAAGAAGAAGAAGAAGAAGAAGAAGATGATACTTAGAACTCCACCAGAGAAGCGGACAAGAGGAGGAGTCGCCTACTCAAATGCAATACCTATCATCGAGAACCCTCAATCGGACCACCACTATATCGTCATCAACGAAGACAACAACATTTCGCCGCTCCAACCTTCCTCCCCCGAACAACTCCTCTTACCAGTGCCGCCAATTGGTTCTCATCAACATCACATTTCTTTCACAACTTTTGCTTGCATCAAGCAAGGAATGCGTGTTTATTAAGCCTAATTAATTAAATAATTGACTCAATTTGTTTTAGGTTAAATCGGATTTTATAGACGCGTTGAGTAGTGCCGAGAAGCAAGCTCGCGATTACCAGTCTAAATTAGAGGGAATCAATGAAAATTTGACGAAGTCTGGTTTGTAGTTGGTACTCTCTCGTCTATTATTCCTTATTACTACTACTACTATTATTAATTGGAAGTTGTTAATGTTAATGGTGATGTAGAAGACGAGAAGAAGTTTCGAGATAAATTGTTACAGGCAGAGCAAGAACTTGCTGCTGCTAAAGGACGCGAAAAAGCTCTTCAAAATCAACTTGCCAAGGAAGTTAATGATAACCAAGAAAGGTTCAAGAAACAGTTAGAATCACAAAGTAAACTTGAGGTATCCAGTCCGTTGCTTTTTTTTTTTTTGGTGTATTAGGGATTTTGTATAAGTTTTAGAATTACAGCATGTTTGATGACCCATTTCAACTTTTTGGCTATACATTATTTTAGCATCTTAATAATGATAATGCTTTCCTTTCCTTTTCTTTTTCGTTGTCATCGATTGTGATTTTCTGCGTCGAATTGCATTATTATGAAGCATTGTTCTAAAGTTACTACAAGGAATTACTTTTGTAATTTAAAATTCTGCTCTAAAAGTTTAAATTCTCTTGGCAGCACCCATTGTTTGCTTGCTTGCTTGTAGTGTTTAAAATTGTTTTTTTATTTTATTTTATTTTTAAACCTCCCTTCCATCTCCTGTTTTAGGTTAACCTTGAAAATGAGAAGAACCTTCGCCAGAAAGCTGAATCCTCAGCAGCTTCTGCTGAAGAGAAAGCAAGGGTTTTAGAGGGAAAACTTAGCCATCTTTCTGAAAGCATAGAAAGGGAGAAAAAGCGCCCCAATGATGAGCTTGAACAGATGAATAGAGAACCGGAGCATTCTGTTTCTAGAATAAGCGCAGAAGTGAGCATTAAAAATTGTGGATTTTCTTTTTATAATAGCTTACTTGTGATCCAGCGTGCTTGTTAGCTTGCTCATTTTTCTTCTTTGTAGCTAGAAAAAATGGAATGCAGGGCCCAACATGCTGAGAAAGAATCAGAGCTCCTGAAGGAGCAGCTAGAAGATCTGAGAAGGCAACTTACTGAGGTGTCTTGCTTTTATTCTTCTCGTCCATTTTTTTTCTTTCTATAAGTGGCTTGTGTTCATTGACTGGTATGTTTAGTCAGCCAAGCTTCTACTTGGTGCAAATATTGGTCTGCTATAATTTGGAGTGACATGCTTAAAACCTTCCAGGGTTCTTAACTTGTACTAGACAAGTGATCACCTTTTTCACCAAATGTTTTTTATGGCCGTATTTTTGGTTTCAGTGCTTGCACCAGAGGAGTGAATTAGAGAAGAAATTATCAAGTTCCACATTTCAAGAAGGTTCTTCTTTTGATAGCACCATTTTTGTTAAACATCTGCAAGAGGAACTTAGAAACCATTTAAGTTTGGTTTCTATGTGTACCACATACTCAGATAAAGGATTTTGCTATTTTCAGGGTCCATTAAAAGATTACAAGTAATATGGTAATCTGCTGGTCATTCATACATGGTCCCCAAGAACCATAGATGAGTGGAGTCTAGGCAGGCTGATTACTTTTTTGTGTACAGAGTTTCCTGATTGAAGTCGGTGCTATTTAGGGTATTAGGCGAATCCATGTTGTGAACTTGTATTCAGCTCTGTTCTGCCATGATTTCCTTGATATCTGGGTTGCTTTGGCATTATATTCATGTGTTGCATGTGCATTCATGTTAAGAAAACTAGAAAACCATGAAATCACTCTCATTTCAGCATGCATTTGGGATAAATAATTTGGGAAGCTTAGCTCTTGTGTTCTGGTGTAAACGGACTAGGTTTGAGCAGTGATTTTGTCTTCTATTCTAGTGTATTTGTGTTTTGCTGCTGTGATTTGATTCTGAAAGAGTCCACATGATGGTTTCTTGGATAGCAGATGCACCTGCAGTAAATTTTATGGGTATATTGCTAACTTGCGGGAATGATGTTCATTGTATTGTATGAAGTGGTATTCATGTGTTAGTTGACATGGAATTGAAATACAAAACAATTTATAGGGCATGTTGCCGATTAATCAAGGCTAACATTTCAATGGTAAGGAGATGGTCATTGTAAACATAGTTGTAAATCCGAGTTATCCGATACTAGTTCCAAAAATGAAGCAAGAAACTCCTAATTTAATCTTGCTGTCAATTTAACCCCATCTGGACAATCTTCGCCAATTACCGGTGGAAACATCTTCATCCTCCTAACCTATTTACATGTGAATTCTTGTCTTACGTAAATAAATAATAAATTGCTCTTTTTTTTGATATTTTAGAGGGGCTATTCCTTGCGCCTTACATTTTTCTTTGTTATCCAAGTTGATTACAAGGTATAATTGACATATGTTGAAATTGAGTAAGTTATATTTATTTAGATTAAGGTATGGTGTTGTAGATTCAGTGTTGTTACAATGGACAAAATTTTATTCAAACTAAAAGAATATTTGGAGAATATTTTCATTAATTGTTGTCTCTCTCTCTCTCTATATATATATATATATGTTTTCCTTTATTTATGGTACTTAATCTAATTTAAGTTTTTGTATTTTTAGATATTTGGTGGCCATCTACGTTTGATATTTGTTTTAGATTGCAGAACATTTGATTATTTAAACCTTTGGCTCTAAGATCTCATACCATCTGAAAATTCAGAATAGTCTCGGAAATGTCTTTTACAACTATGATTGTAAAAGGTTGCAAAGTATGCATTGCCCACAAACACAACTCACTTATGTAGTCTAATTATGTTGTGGCATAAAGTGTCCATCCAGCTTCCATGAAGTGTCAGTATGGGGTGTATACTAGATATTTTCAAGTAAAAATATTAGAAATAAAAGAGATTTGAAGCATCTATATCCATGAAGATAGAAATATTGCTGTAGATATGAAATTGTGTATGCTTGTGGAAATGTTGAATATCCCTACCTCTTTTCTCATCAACATGAGTAATTTCAGGTGTTGGCCACACTTAGTGACATAGTTGTCTTAATGTCTTTGGATCCCACTTCATATATTTTCAGTATATTGCTCATCGTTTTCTTATTACATGAATCCTTTTTCTTATTGCTATGTTACTTATCAAGGTTTGAAATTTTATAGGAGTCTGAAGTGAGAGAAGCAAGAAAGCTAAGATCTTCTCATGAAAACATCGAGTTGTTGAAGGAAAAATTATTTGAAGAAAAAGGATGGAGAGAAAGAGCAGAATCAGAGCTATCTAAGTTACTAGAATTTGAGTTAAATATGAAGAAGCTGGAGGATGAGTTGTCTTCTTGGAAGTCGGTGATAAAGGATATCCCTGGGGTGTCGTGCTATGACGATATACCTGCTAAGTTTGCAGCTTTACAGAAGTATGTTTATTTCTTTAGCTTGTTACTTGGAATTGCTTCATTATTACTTAATGTTGCCTGCATGTGGAATATCGACACCCAACTTTTTGATTTTTCTTTTTCCTTTATAAAGTTTTTGTTGGCGGAGGGTGTGTGGTGGTGTAAGTTTAAGTGTCTTCTAGTGCTACCTGTGCTTCGTAAAGTATCTTTGTTAATTGGAGACTATCCACCTTCCCTTACAAAATCTATGATGTAAACAATTGGTTACCTTTTGATATTACATCATTTTGTTATTATGCTGGTAAACATATATATAAGATCTTAAAGGAAAAACTTTAATTAGCCTTCTTCACCTCTCTCAATTTAGTTTTTTCTTTCTGATGTTGAAATTTTCTGTGCAATGTAGAGAGGTTATTGACAACATGATGAAGGTAGGTGAGGCAAATGCCCTTTTGAAACAAATGGAGGTGGCCTTGGACACTGCCCAACTTGGTAAACAAAATGCTGAAACTGAGGCTGCATTGGCTAAAGAGATGGCAAAAGCTTTGAAATTGGAGGTCAAGGAGATTGAATTGATGGTAAGTATATTAGTTTAGGTGCTTGTATGCTTTTACAACTTCTACTCTTCTTTTCTGTTTATTCCAAATGAGTTTAGCAACTAGCATCTTGTAAAGTTGGAGGCATTTTCCCTGCATGGAATTGCTTTATTCAGCACATTTTGGGAAAAAAGTTAAAAATCCTTCCACTACATGTTCAGAGAAACATCAAGTTCTTTGGTTACCTGGATTAATATTTGGTGGGGAAAAAGCACCTTCTAAAAAGGTTTTCTTATTTTGGCTATGTTATTGCAGCTGTTTTAAGAAAAATCCTCTAGGTGGGTACTTTGATTAGGAAGAAGAAATAAATTTGGAATAGCGTTGCATGTGTAAAGGGAACCATGCATCAGATAATCATTTTGTTCTCCATTTCCTGTATTTCAGGAGATTTGGTCATTATTATTTCCCTTGTTTAGGTAAACTGAGTTACTCCACAAACAATGGGGTAGATGTCAGAGGTTTGCAGAGAGTTCCGGGAAGTACAGTTGTATAGCCGTGTGGTATTTTTTTTTACATCTCTTGTGGAGTTGATCTTGTTAACAGGGTTGCCATTGCAGAGACATATGTCTCCATCAGAAGCAAAATTCCTTCGATACTGCTTCATTTTGTCTGTGCTATATTTTTCATTTGGCCTTTGATGCCCTAAAACTTGTGCACTTTTGGCGTGCTTCGATATTTCCCTTTCTGCTCTCTGAATTCTTACAAGACATCAATTTTGTTTTTTTGGGATGGAGGGCTGTTTTTATACTTTCTTGGAGATAAGGAGTAGGGATGGCTTTCCTCTTCCTTCTCCATCTGCTAATTGTTGTTAGAGCTGCGCATGGAGTTGTACCCTCTTTCTACTATTCTCCTTGACTTGAATGCACTTTCAGCTGCTTGATGCAGTGTTGGAGATGTGCTTGCTTTTTCTGGGCAATTAATGCGATGGCTTCTAGTACATGCTGTTGACGTTGACCTGTAAATTGTCTTAAGATGCTAACTGTTGGGGTTAATGCTTGGTCATGCACATCATAATATTGATTTCACTATATAATTGAATTCATCCTTAACATTGGTAACATTCTACATATTTTTGTTTTCCATTGGTATGGTTTAATTGAAATAATATGTTGATGAATAATTGCAGCTCTCTATGGTTACTGAAGAGAGAGATAGGTTGAAAAATGTTGTTAATGAATTGAAGAGGCCAAAGGATGATCGAAGAGGGGATGCAACAGCCAGTGGAGTTCTTCAGGTCTTTTGGAATTCTATAGCTTTTCATTTATTTTCCTTGCGATCTTTTCTAAAAGTCTTTCTTTGCACTTTGCTTTCATGTGCAGGAGCTTGAATCATCTCTTGCAAATAAGGGATTTTGTATTCAAGAATTGGAGAATAATTTACATGCACAAAAAGAAGTCAATAATCGCCAATTGGAAGAAATAAAGACACTCAATGACATGCTAAATAATGAAGCTAGAAGAATTAAGTCATTGGAAAGGGAGAGTGATCAGCTTCGTGCAGAGATCTCCCTGTTGGAGTCTAAGGTAATTTCAAAGCTGTTCCAAGAATTACATGGCGCTTTTGGGCTTAGGCACTGAATTAAATGCTTTAATGACTTTTGTAATATCTTAATATATATTCTTCTTAACACTGGAAGGTTATTTGACATTTATGTATGAATGAAGTTTGACTTCTTTCAGCTTATAGAAGGTCATTCATTGAGTAGCAAGTTTCAGTTCTGTTGAGGAAATCTTATTAGTTTCTGTCATAGGATGTTTAAGTGTGTTGCTTCTGATTTTTTCATGCGTGTATTAAGGGATATGCATCATTATTCCCCAGAGATTTTTTTTTGTGTGTGGAATAAAGGCATGGTTTGATGCTTGCAAAAGCCTGTCTTAGGCAATACTTGGCTTTTAAATCTGGTCTTGTATCTGAATTTCTTCACGCTGAGACTTGTACATACCAGGGATGCTCCCTGGATATAGCTAAGTGATAGGAGGTAGGTTCTATTGTTAAATGATCTGTCTATGGTATCCTTCCCTCCTTTTTCTTTATCCATTGGTTTATTGTTTCTGGTCATTGATTTCCTTTCAATCTGCCTTTAGTTGTTGAACTTCAGGATTATTGGCTTGAACCATGGTACAAGTTTTTGTAAGGCTGGTGGCTGAAGTTCATCCGAGGATTGAGAAACACTTCTCTTCTCACTGTTTGTTCAGGGGCTGTAATTGGACCTGGCAGGCTGTGTTATCGTAAAACTTTGTCCCATATCCTGATGGCAATTGGTCAATGGCTTACTGACGTCTAGAGTTCTGAGAATTCATGCTTCTCATGTCATAAAAATTTTAAAAGATCTAAAATAGAGGCCATCAAGCTTCCATGTTAAGAATAGCTCACAGGGATTCACACAGATCCTCTCACATGCACAAATTGATATTTATAACCTTACTTTTGATTATTTGCTAAGAGTTTTCTTCTCACATGTGATGTTTCTTATGATCGTTAAAGCTTTACATGGTTTTAGGTGTTGCCTTCGTGGACACCAAGGATATTTAGAACCAGTGCAAAATCATAGAAGTTATGCTTATTTGTGAGGGTTCAATCCGTGTCCATGTTTAGAGGATTAAAAGCTCTGTGTACTAAAAAAGTAGTCGCTGCTCCTTGCCTGTTAAAAGCTACCTCACTTTATAGTTAGTTGGTCTCCCAAAAGTTTTGTGAAATCAGTGGAGGATTCAGGGTTAGCTTACTAGAGTAGTGGCTTGCTTGCACTGGTTAGTGTTATTATCCATACTTTCATATGTATCTTCTCCAGCTAAATGTGATCCTTAAAATATTAGAACAATGAAACCTGGAAATTTATAATTCTTCCACTGTTTCTAAAGTTGCTTTTACGCTCTTATGTGAATTTTCTAGAGTGCTTGTAGAGTGATTCTGTTATATCCTGTCAACATGAGGATACCATCAAGGAGCTTTTCCTGTATACCAAGCATAAGCTTGCATGTTTGTTCCTGTTCTTTCTATTTTTCTGTAGTTTGTTGATGACATTGAGAAGATGTAAAGCATACAACAAAGGTTCGTGTAGTGTTTCGTTCGCTGAAAACATGTGGCTGTGAAACAAACTTCTTGTCATGTTCTCTTTCAGTTGTGCATAATTGAGATCTGGTTACAAGGATGATTCATTTGTTAAAGATGCTTAATTTATTTTATCATTCAGCTATGGTGCTTGACAAATTTATTGCTTTTCCTCCACAGCTAGGGCATGGTGACTTCTCTGCTGCAAATACGAAAGTACTGAGAATGTTTAATACGCTTGCAGTTGATAATGAGGCCAAACAATCTATTGAGGCTTTACGAACTGAGTTGCAGAAGACAAAGGAGAAGTTACAAGCTGTAGAAGAATTGAAGAGTCAGTCAGGTATCAAGCACAAGCAATTTACCATGAACAACGACTTTTTTTTTCCAGTCCTGATTTGTTTCCTTTATTACATTTCTGTTCCCAACCTCTTTATACTTCTGATAATACAGTTTCAGGTGATGCGGGCAAGCTGGTGGACTCCTATATCTCTGGGAAGATAACACAATTAAAAGAACAAATAGCAACTCTTGAAAAGCGTGAAGAAAGGTGAGTGATTTCATGAAGTATTTGATGATTCAATTTTATTATAACATAAAGCATTTGATTTTATCCGTTGAACAGATACAAGACAGTTTTTGCTGATAGAATCTGTGTGTTTCGGAGGGCATGTTGTGAACTTTTTGGCTACAAGGTATTATATGTTCCTCGCTGCATTTGGAGTTTGATATCTATATGGGATCTACCAATTTCATTTAAATTTGATTGTAATTGTGCCATGGAAAGTGTCATTCTTTCTGTTTTGAGCTCCAGTTATAATAGTTTAACCCTTCATCCTCTGTTTTAAAATAAAAAAGGAATAAAGTTTAATTGGTAGGACATGCCAAGACAATAAGATCATCATTGGAGGAATATGCTATATGTTCCTTTGATTCTTCTCAAGTCATTGTGACTGATTTAGAAAGCTGTTGTCTTTTACTTTAGCATATAAAATTTATTCTTTTCCTATGGTCATATCTTTTGCAGATTGTAATGGATGAACATCAGCGTTCTAATGGAATACCAGTTACTCGGTTTACCCTGCAATCTGTGTATGCTCAAAGTGATGATGAGAAACTTGAGTTTGAATATGAATCAGGGAATACAAACATTTTGGTAAGTTAGCAAATTCAAGTTACATGGATGTGCCTGATGTCCTAGAGATGATTCTACTGACATTAAGACATGCTACAGTTAAACCTCTATAAATAATACTCCTAGGACCATGAAAATCTATTATATAATCGAGATATTATTTAAACTTCAAATTTAAGTTGGAACTGAACAAAAATATTACTTAATCAAGGTTATTAATTTATTGAGGTTATACTGTAGTTGTTTCTTCTGTGGAATTTGAACGGAATATTCTCATGTGCCTAAATTCATTTACAGGACGTGAAAAATGAGTTCCTGCTAAAAAAATCTTTACCTTAAGTGAAAAAGGAGTGAATATTTTAATTACAGTCTGTCCTCTTCCTTTCTTTTTTCTGGGTTCGGGCAATGGGATGCAAAATACTTTTTTGGTACATAGACTGGAAGAAAAGAATACTCTGTAAGCACCATTTTATTTTCATTAATTTTAGAGAGAAACCTGAAATTTTTTCTCCTCGTGTTGCAACAGGCAAATGATTACACATCGCAGCCCGACATATCTCGTCAGGTATAGAGCAATAGTTTTGTTTAGAGTCTGTGAACACAAGCACAGGCACTCACATGTATTAACTGCATACCTATGAATGCTCTTCCGTGGCTTGTATTTGGGGATATTGAATTCTAATGTCTTTGATTTTAAATGGCTACATTCGGCTATAACTTTCAATGCTGGTTTCTATGGAAAGTGGCGGTACTTTGTTTGGTGCCATTGATGCTGTTACCCATAGATTTTCTTCCAAAATTTGGACCAGAACTGTTGCTTGGTTTGGTTTTCAATGACCTGAAAGTTCATGCTTCCTTTTTTCACGCCTTAAGATTCTCAGTAAAAAAATTGTCACCTGAATTGTTAGCTGCATCTGATTTTTGTTATCTACTACTTATTTTATTTCTATTATTATGGTTCTTTTTCTTGGGGCGGGGGCAAGAAACTCATCCAAAGCTTGCAATTTTTCAGGCTGATATATTTATTCGGAAGATGAACTCAATCCCAGCTTTCACAGCCAACTTAACAGTGGAGTCTTTCAACAGACGAACTCTATCGTAATACAGATAAAAATATCCATACAGCTCTATGTATATAGCTATATATTTTCTACCCTAGTGATTTTATCTTCTAGGTATGTGCTGTCAACTTGGAATAAATTCAGTTCTATAGCTGTGAAACATGGATTTGTTTTTCTGATCTGATTAAGATTTTGATTTAAGAGGATGGTTTGTGGTGGGAGAGTGGAAGAGGGAAATGCTTATAGCTCACCATTCACATTAGGGTGAATGTGAATCTACAATCTTTGGTTCCTAATTATAATTTGAGCTTAGTTGTGTCTTACGCTATGCCTCTAACGGGGAGGGGTGATAAGAGGAGCCGCGGGGGGGCACGCATGCAAGAAGGAAGTTTGAGCTTGATACAAATGGCAAAATCCTTCGCTGCCGCAATTGACCGCGTCTCTCTGCCT